>Ga0209415_10006041_pt1 | contig 21647 bp, 19 predicted proteins | sample PeaSoiSIISIP2007_FD_187696 | JGI IMG/M metagenome (GOLD analysis project Ga0209415, IMG submission 187696) | Peat soil microbial communities from Weissenstadt, Germany - SII-SIP-2007 (SPAdes) (version 2) | ecosystem: Environmental > Terrestrial > Soil > Wetlands > Peat | place: Germany... | reverse complement strand
GGTGTCCATGTTCCAAACGTCATGCTGTATCCCACTACCGCCCACAGCACCGTCACCACGGCCATCAGGATGAAACTGTGCATCATGGTGCTCAGCACATTCTTGCGCCGCACCAAGCCGCCGTAAAACAGCGCCAGTCCCGGTCCGGTCATCATCAGGACCAGCGCGGCGCTCACCAGCATCCAGGCGTTATCGCCAGCGCTTTGGGCCGACTTAACGGCCTTGTCGAGGTCGGTCAGACGTTTTTCGAGGTCTGGAGCCGGTTGCGCGGAGGCAGCGGCGCAGAGAAGAATCGCCAGAGAGTACAGTTTTACCAATAGTCATTATAAGAGCAGCTCTGGCGATCTGCCGCTCAAACCTTTTGATAGGGTCGATTGAAAGTTTCTATAGCTTAGCGGCCCAGTCTGGCGTTTCCGTCCAACCTGCCGCCGCCCGGGGAAATGGAGCCGCTTATTAGCTTGAATTGTTCTACAATATCGAAATGCGAAATTGGATTGGCTGGGGATTCGCCGGTTTAATCTGCCTTAATCCGCTGCCCGCCGCGGACGCCCACTGGACAAGGATGGCTTCCTCCAATTTCGAAATGTACACCACCGGGGGCGAGCGGAGCGCGCGCGACACGCTGCGCTATTTCGAACAGGTACACAGCTTTTTCGCCCAAACCATGCCGCATACGGTTGAAAAAGCGCCCCAGGTGCGGATCGTGGCTTTTAATTCGCAAAAGGAATACGAGCCGTATCGCATCAATGAGTTTGCCGTCGCCTACTACCAGTCGTCCGGCGATCACGATTACATCGTCATGAGCCACACCGGCGCGGAGACATTTCCAACCGCCGTACATGAGTATGTCCATTTAGTAGTGCGCCATTCCAATCTGCATTTGCCGCCGTGGCTGAACGAAGGGATCGCCGAGCTGTACTCGACTCTCAGGCCGATGGGAGACAAGATTCTGGTTGGAGTCCTGGTCCCGGGCCGCCACCAGGCCCTGCTTCAGGAAAAATGGGTGCCTTTGGAAACGATTATGGGGGCCGGCCACGACTCGCCTTACTACAATGAGAAGAGCAAGGCGGGGAGTCTCTACAACGAAGGTTGGGCGTTGACGCACATGCTGGCGCTCAGCCCGGAATACCATACCAAGTTTTCTCAACTTTTGCGGTCGATTTCGGACGGCACGCCCTCTGCGGTGGCACTGGAGCAGGCGTACGGGAAGCCTCTGAATAAGATTGAAACGGATCTGCTTGGGTATTTGCGAGGCGGGCGATTCCAGGGAGTTCTGATTCCCGCAAAACTCGAACAGTCCGGCGACCATCTCACCGCGGAACCGGCGGATGAGTTCAATGTGAAGCTCCTGCTTGCTGAGATTAACGACCGCCCTTCTAAAGAAGATGCCACGCGCAAAGCGCTTGAGGATCTGATCGCCGGGAATCCCAAGCGTCCTGAAGCGTACGTCGATCTGGCGTATCTGGACTGGCGGCAAAAACGTTCGAGCGAGGCACGTGAGAATTTCGGCGAGGCGTTCGACCTGGGAAGCCGGAATCCCCAGATGTTATGGCTCTACGGCCGAATGGCGGAAACGCACGAGGCGGCCCGGTCGATTCAAGTGCTCGGAGAGCTGGTGAAACAAGAACCGGACCGGCTGGACGCACGCCTGGAGCTCGCGTCGGTGCAATATCGCACGCACGCGGCGAAGGATGTTCTCGAAACGCTGGCTCCAGTGAAGAAGGTGACGCCGGAGGATGCGCCGCGGCTGCTGACCTTGCTCGCTTTGGCGAACATGGAAGTGGGCGATCGCGAGAAGGCGCGCATAGCTGCGAATCAATTGAAAAATGTTTCGACGAAACTCGAAGATCGCGACCGGGCGGACAGCATTCTGCGTTTCATCGATAACAACGCGTCCGGGTCCGCGACGGGCGTTGCGTCGATTCCCGATCGCGACGCCCCGCCGCCATTGAGACATCGCGAACCACCGCCCGAGTTGCAGCGTCCCTTAGTGCGGCGGCCGTCGTTCGCGGGGAAGTTCGTCGAGCTTCAGTGCGGCCCGCAGACCAAAGTCGTCGTGGATACGCCGGAAGGCAAGAAGCTGCTGCTCATCGACGATCCAACCAAGCTTCTGGTGAACGGAAAGAATGGCGAGACGATGGATCTGACGTGCGGCCCGCAGAAGGCGATTCAAGTCCGAGTCGAGTACGATCCCGCCGGCTCAAATCGCCCGGGCGTCGACGGCGTGGCTCGCGCGATTCATTTCGAGCCCTAAGGAATTGACGGATTCCGGCAGCACGCGCCCGACCGCGGCGAGCAGTTCGTTTACGTCGATGGGCTTCACGACGTAATCGTCCATTCCCGCCTCGAGACAACGCTCGCGATCTCCTGCCATGGCATGGGCGGTCATGGCGATGATGGCAAGATGGCGGCCGGACCGGTGCTCTCTTTCGCGGATCGATGCAGTCGCCTCGAAGCCGTCCATCTCCGGCATCTGCACGTCCATCAGCACGCAGTCGACTCGCTCTTGCTCGAGAACTTCCAGAGCCGAGCGTCCGTTGGCGGCCGCCAGAGGCGTGAATCCGTGCTTTTCGATCAGGCGCGTCGCCAGCATGCGATTAACGGGATTATCCTCGACGACCAGAATGCGCAAGTCCCGCGATACGTTGAATTCGGAGCCCTCGCTGCGATCCACCCCGTGAGGCATCTGTTCGCGATGGTCCGCAATCAGCAGACGCACCGTGAAATGAAACGTCGAGCCGGATCCTTCCTCGCTTTCCACCCAGATTTGCCCGCGCATCATTTTTACTAGTTGCGACGCGATGGCCAGGCCCAGTCCGGTGCCGCCGTAACGCCGGCTTAGAGAGCTGTCGGCTTGAACGAAGCTCTCGAATACCGCTTTTTGTTTATCCGCAGGGATCCCGATGCCAGTGTCGGCCACACTGAAGTGCAGTTCCACTTCTCCGTCGGCTACGGACAAGCGATCGACGTCGACCACGACTTCTCCCCGGTCTGTGAACTTGACGGCATTCCCGACCAGGTTGACCAGAATCTGCCGCACGCGACCGGCATCGCCCACCACGATGGCCGGAACGTCCGGCGCGATATGACTGACCAGTGCGAGCCCCTTCTGCGCCGCCCGGACCGCGAACGCTTTCGCCACCGAATCCACGCTCTCGCGCAGATTGAATTCCCTTGAATCGAAGTCCAGCTTTCGCGCTGCTCCGGCGTCAGATCCGTATCCAGGGTCAGTTCGGTCAAGCCGATGATCCCGTTCATCGGGGTTCTGATCTCGTGGCTCATGTTCGCCAGGAAATCGCTTTTTGCGCGGCTCGCCGCCTCGGCCGCTTCTTTCGCGGCCGTTAAAGCCGCCTGCGCCTGTCTGCGCAAAGTGATGTCCTTGCCCACCACATAAACCAGTCCGTCCGGCCCGTCGGAATGGGCGCTCCACAGGAACCACTTGTCGGATCCGTCTTTGCACAGGAACCGGCATTCCCATTCCTCGGTCTGCTGTCCAGACGCCCGCTTCTGTAGCTCGGCAATGGCGGCCGGCCGATCGTCCGGATGGACAATCTCAAGAAACTTGATCCGCTTCATTTCGGCTTCCGTGAAGCCGAAGGCCTTCTCAAACGCAGGGTTCACTCGCAGGAAATTTCCGTTCAGGCCGATGCACATGGGATCCGGCGACAACATGAACAGCTGTTCGCGCTCATGCTCAGCCGAACGCAACCCGGTCATATCGGAGGTCACACCGATGAATCGCGCCACGCGTGGTCCGCTGTGGCGGAGCGCAAATCCACGGCTCAAGAAATGGCCGTACGTTCCATTTGGCTTGCGAAGCCGGTATTCGAGCGACCAGGAGGCAACATCGCCTTCCAGAAAGTCCATTAACGACGCGACCGCACGTTCGCGGTCGTCGGGATGAATTCTGCCGGTCCACCAATCCTCGCTCGCAACCGCTTCTTCGACCGTCACCTCGAAAAGCCTGCCCGCCGCTTCGTTCCACCAAAGCTCACCCGACTCCAGATCCACGTCCCACATCAGGTCGCCGGTCGCATTTTGCAGGCACTCGAGTCGTTCGGCGAGACGGTGGTTCCGCACGTCCTCCGAGGAGTAGGAATCTACGACGGCTTCAAGATCGCATACGAGCATGTTGCGGAATTCCATCCTCCTCGATTTTGCTTATCGGACAATTAGATACGTTCTGGCATCCATATTTCGCAAATTAGTTGCCAAAGCAATCTAATTCTTGCGAAACCGGTGCCGAGAAAAAGTGACGGCTAAATCCATGACATCTCTAAGCCAGAAGGTCATTATGCAACGCGTGTAGACCATCCCTTAAGCAGGTACTGTATGCGGCATTCCAATCAAGCGTGCGTCATACCACCCAGGCGGCCGATTCACGCCAGCCCGAATGCCTTCGCGATCAGCTCATAGGACCGCCGGCGGTGCGCGTGGTCGAAGGTAATCGTCACGATCATGACCTCGTCCGCGCCGTAAAGAGTCGCTAACTGCTCGATCTTCTGTCTCACCACCGTCGGCGATCCAATGATGGCCCGGCGCGGGCGCGCGACCGTATCCGCGCTGGGGCCGCGTTCTTCTAAGAAGCGCAGTGCTTTTTCGATCGGCGGCACCGGGATCAGTTGTCCCTGATTGAGCAACGCTCGCGTCATTCGAGCGCTGGAGGCGATCCGTTGCACCTCTTCGTCCGTCTCCGCGCAGACCGCCCAGCCCGCGACGATGATGCGCGGCTTAGTCAGTGTCTCGCTGGCGCAAAACCGATCGCGGTAGATGGCCGCGTACGAAGCTCCTTCAGGATTGATGAAATCGGCGAAGGCATAAGGCAGTCCGTTGTCGGCGGCCCACACCGCGCTTTGCGGCGAGGAGCCGAGCAGCCACACTTCCGGCACGTGCGGACGTCCCGGCAATGCCGCCAATCGCGCGAACGGATGGCCCGCCGGGATCCGGTTCTCGAATAACGCCAGCATTTCGCCGAGCTGCTCCGGAAAATCGTCCGGAGCGATCTGTCTCCGGTCACGCTGGAGCGCGAACGCCGTGGCATGATCAGTGCCGGGAGCGCGTCCGATCCCGAGATCCACGCGATTCGGGAACAGAGCGCTCAGGATACTGAACGTCTCGGCGACTTTCAGCGGACTATAGTGCGGAAGCATCACGCCGCCGCTCCCGATCCGCATCCGGCGCGTCATCGATCCGATCGCCGCGATCATCACTTCAGGACTTGCGCACGCCAGCATGGGAGTCCCGTGATGCTCCGCAACCCAGTAGCGCGCGTAGCCCAGATCGTCCGCCAGCCGCGCCAGGTCCAGGGTGTTGCGTAGGGCATCTGCTCCCGTGGACCCTTCAGAAATCGGAGACTGATCGAGTACGCTGATATTCATGGGACGCTTGCTTCATCCTAGATGACTCGCGCTACTCTTATGATGGTGCCTCAACCCGAGCCGCTCTTTTATGAAGAACAACGCTTGCGATTGACGCGGCTGCGAGTTTTGACCGCGATTCCTCCCATCTCAATGATGCTGCTGGCGATCTGGCAGGTCTGGTTCGGGCATCCGTGGGGGAAAAATCCCATGTCGAATTCGGGGATTATCGGCTGGACCGTGTTTCTATGGCTTATCTATTGGCGTCTGAACACGATCAAGCAGGTCACCGAGCTGCGTCCCGGCGAATTGCGCGTCGCCATGCGCGGCCTGTGGATGTCGATGCGAATTTCGCTCGACCAAATCAAGTCCGCGAGCGTCGTGACGTTCGATCCGATGCGCGACTGGGGTGGTTACGGCGTCCGCAACACGCGCCGCGGCAAGGCTTACATCACGGCCGGAGCCCAAGGCGTCGAACTCAAAATGGTCAGCGGGAAAACGGTGTTGATCGGCTCGCAGCGCGCCTCCGAGTTGGCCAGCGCGCTCGCGGGTAAAGTGACGCGCTCATGAAATGGCGGAGGCCAAGGGACTGAGCCGGACGCGAGTGAACGGAAACCAGTTCATCCTGCACTGGCTGTAGGCGCACAGCAAAGTCGCCAGCAGATGATCTCTTTGAAACGGCCGCGCGATGAGATCGAACGCGCCATGCCGGATCACTTCCTCGCACATTTCCGGATCGCCGGTGTTGCAGAGCAGAATCACGCAGGTCCGGCGCCGCGTCCTGGCCAGCGCCCGAAAAGTCTTGAGCCACGGCTCGCCGTCGAGATTCTGATCGCACAGGACGATCGGGAGCGCGGTGCGATGCAGAGCTCTGACTGCCTCCTGCCGGTTCGCCGCGCTGACCATCTCCCAGGGTGTCCCGGCCACCAGCGATCGCAGGATCTCCCAATCGTCGATGTTGGAGCTGGCCGCCACGACTTGGATTACCTTCGATGGCTGCATCAAGTCACCCGTTTTCCGGCTCGAAAAAACGCCGCCCTTTCATTAATTTCGAATCTACACCTGGCGCTAAGTCGATACCATACTGAAATCCTGGTATATTGCCCCGGCGGACGGCGGTAGAAGCACGCTACTTCATGGCTTCGCCTGGAACTACCAAGCGCGCGGTATGGTCAAACGCGCGGCATCGCAATAACCTGAGCTCGGAGGTGAGAAAAACATGACTCGCCTATCAAAGTTATGTGTTTTTGTTTCGATGATATCCGCCCCGATCATTGCGGAAAGCCGTTCGGGAGCGCTGGTTGATTCCGCCTGCTACACCATAGAAGAGCATAATGTAACGATGAAAAATGAGGAGGTGAATCACGAACGCAACTTCGAGATCACGCAGTGCGAACCGTCGCTTAAAACAAAATCGTTCGCCGTCGTGCAAGAGGACGGGCAGATGTTCCGCCTGAATGCGGCCGGAAACGACAAAGCGGAGGAACTGATTCGCAAAATCGGCAAGAAGTCGCGCGTCCATGTGAGCGTGACCGGGTCTAAAATTGGGCCGACGGTGAATGTCGAATCGATTTCCATCGCGCCTTAGCGGGCCACCGTCTTGAAGCGATCGTCCAGCGCCAGATTCAACTTCAGAACATTCAGTCGATCCTCACCGAGAAAACCGAGGTCGCGATGCTCGATGTTCTCCGCAATCAGCAGGCGGACCTGCTCCACGCCAACCCCGCGAGCCTTTGCGATGCGCGCTGCCTGTGCTTCCGCCGCTGCCGGAGTCAGATGGGGATCGAGCCCGCTTCCGCTGGTGGTCAGCAGATCCGCCGGAATCGGACCCGTATAGTCGGGATTCTCTTTGCGGAATTTCTCCACTGACGCCTTCACGCGATCGGCCAGCTTTTGACTGGTCGGCCCGAGATTTGACGAGGCCGAAGATGTCGCGTCGTATCCGTCGCTTCCGGCCGCCGACGGCCGTGGCTGAAAATATTCGGGCCGCGTGAAATTCTGCCCGATCAGCGAAGATCCGATCACCCGCCCGTCTTTTTCGATCAGGCTCCCGTTGGCCTGTTTCGGGAACAAGAGCTGGCACAGTCCCGTCACCAAGCCGGGATATGCAAGCCCGGTGAGCACGGTCAAAACCAACGTCATCCGCAGTCCCGGCATTAACTGTTTCCACATAAGATCCTCCTCAGGCGAGTCCCAACGCGTGAATGATCTGGTCGATAATCCAAATCCCGGGGAACGGCGCCACGATTCCGCCCAACCCGTAGATCAGCAGGTTGCGCCGCAGCATCGATGCCGCGCTTTCCGGGCGATACTTCACGCCACGCAGCGCCAGCGGCACCAGCCCGATAATGATCAGCGCATTGAAAATCACCGCCGACAACACCGCGCTCTGCGGCGTGTGCAGCCCCATGATGTTCAGCTTCCCCAGCGCTGGATAGGTCGCCATGAACATCGCGGGAATAATCGCGAAATATTTCGCGACGTCATTCGCGATCGAAAACGTCGTGAGCGCGCCGCGCGTGATCAGCAACTGCTTGCCGATCGCGACCACTTCAATCAGCTTGGTCGGATTCGAATCCAGGTCCACCATGTTGCCCGCTTCTTTCGCGGCCATGGTGCCGGTATTCATGGCGAGCCCGACGTCGGCCTGCGCCAGCGCGGGAGCATCGTTGGTTCCGTCTCCGGTCATCGCGACCAGCCGTCCCTCGCCCTGTTCCTTTTTGATGTAGTTCAGCTTGTCGGCCGGCGACGCCTGCGCCAGAAAATCGTCGACCCCGGCTTCGGCCGCGATCGCCGCAGCAGTCAGAGGATTATCGCCGGTAATCATCACTGTGCGGATTCCCATCGCGCGCAGTTGTCCGAGCCGGTCCTTCATGCCGCCCTTCACCACGTCTTTGAGGTGAATCACGCCCAGCGCGCGCCGGCCATCAGCGACCGCCAGCGGAGTGCCACCTTGCCGCGAAATTTTCTCAGCCGTTTCGGTCAGGTCTTGCGGTACTTGCCCGCCCTGCTCCCGCACGAACTGCCCGATCGCTTCGCTCGCGCCCTTACGAAGACGGCGGCCATCCAGATCGACGCCGCTCATCCGCGTGTACGCCGAGAACGGAATAAAATTCGCTTCGTGACTGGCGACTTCGCGCCCACGCAACCCGTACTTCGATTTCGCGAGCACCACGACGGAACGCCCCTCCGGCGTTTCATCCGCCAGGCTCGAAAGCTGCGCTGCATCGGCCAGATCGGAATCGGAAACTCCCTTCACGGGAATGAACTCTACTGCCTGCCGGTTACCGATGGTGATGGTCCCGGTCTTGTCGAGCAGCAGCGTGTTGACGTCGCCTGATGCTTCCACAGCTTTGCCGCTCATCGCGAGCACGTTATGCTGCATCACGCGATCCATTCCGGCGATGCCGATCGCTGACAGCAATCCGCCGATGGTGGTCGGAATCAGGCACACGAGCAGGGAAACCAGCACCGCGACGGTCGGCACCGCGCCCGAACCCGCCGCCGTCACCGCGTATTTCGCGAACGGCTGCAAGGTAACCACGGCCAGCAGGAAGATCAGGGTCAGGCCTGCGATTAAAATATTCAGCGCGATTTCGTTCGGCGTCTTCTGGCGCTCCGCGCCTTCCACCAGCGCGATCATGCGATCCAGAAACGTCTCGCCCGGGTTTGACGTTATCTTGATGAGGATGTGATCCGACAGCACCCTGGTGCCGCCCGTCACCGCGCTTCGGTCGCCGCCCGATTCGCGAATTACCGGCGCGCTCTCGCCTGTGATCACCGATTCGTCCACGGTCGCGATTCCGTCGATCACTTCGCCGTCGCCGGGAATAATGTCGCTGGCCTCGCAAAAAACCACGTCGCCGGCGCGCAATTTCGAGGCGGAGACCGCGTCCATCTGCCCGTTTTCGAGCTTCCGCTTGGCGATCGTGTCGGTCTTGGTCTTGCGCAGCGCATCCGCCTGCGCCTTCCCGCGAGCCTCCGCCATCGCTTCGGCAAAATTCGCGAACAGCACCGTGAACCACAGCCACAGCGCGATCTGTAGCGTGAATCCGATTCCGTGCACGCCCGTCACGATGTCCCGCGCGAGAAAAATCGTGGTGATGGCCGCGCCCACTTCCACCACGAACATCACCGGATTCTTCATCAGCGTGACCGGATTCAGCTTCAGGAACGAATCCTTGGTGGCGCGATGCAAAATCTCGGGGTCGAACAAAGGCCGCGAGTGCGCCAGCCGCTTCGGCAGCAGTTCCGTGGGATCCGCTCTTCGCGGAGCCGGAGTCAGAGATTTCGGTTCTTCAATCGTCGAGGCCATGGCTAGAACAACCTTCCTTGGTGCATTAAGAAATGCTCCACAATCGGGCTGAGGGACAGCGCCGGGAAGAACGTCAGCGCGCTGACAATCACCACCGTGCCCACCAGCAACCCGACAAACAAAGGCCCGTGCGTCGGCAGCGTTCCACTCGTCACCGGGACGCGTTTCTTCGCAGCCAGGCTTCCCGCGACGGCCAGCAGCGGGATGATGAACAAAAATCGCCCCACCAGCATGGTGATGCCACCCGCCAAGTTATACCACGGCGTGTTACCGTTAATTCCACCGAACGCGCTGCCGTTATTGGCCGCGCTGCTGGAGAACAGGTACAGGATCTCGGCGAATCCGTGCGGTCCGCCATTGCCGAGGTTCCCTGTAGCCGGACCATTCGCGCCGTTCCAGTATCCGCCCTTCGAAAACTCGGCAACCGAGGAGATTCCCGTGAAAATCAAGATCACCGCGGACGTAGCGATCAAGGCCAGCATGGCCATCTTGACCTCCTTCCCCTCGATCTTCTTGCCCAGATACTCCGGCGTGCGGCCCACCATCAGTCCCGCGATAAAAACCGCCAGAATCGCGAACAGAAGCATCCCGTACATTCCCGCTCCCACGCCGCCGAAGATGACTTCTCCGGTTTGCATGTTGAACAGCGGGACCAATCCGCCCAGCGGCGTCAGACTGTCGTGGGCCCCATTGACCGCGCCACAGCTCGCGTCGGTGGTCACGGTGGCGAATAGCGCGCTGGCTGCGAGTCCGAAGCGGACCTCCTTGCCTTCCCAGTTTCCGCTCGATGCCAGGCCCAGCCGCGTCAGAATAGGGTTTCCCGCCGCTTCCGCGCTATAAAGAACTATCACGCCGGCTAGAAACAGTACGCTCATGGCGGAGAAAAGAGCCCATCCCTGCCGCGTATCTCCGACCATTTTCCCGAACATATAGGTCAAGCCCGCCGGGATCGTGAAGATCGCCAGCATCTGAATCAGGTTCGAGAGCGGCGTCGGATTCTCAAACGGATGCGCCGAGTTGGCCCCGAAAAATCCACCGCCATTCGTCCCCAGCATCTTGATCGCTTCCTGCGACGCCGCCGGCCCCTGCGCGATGGTTTGCACTTTTCCTTCCAGCGTCGTCGCGACTGTATAAGGATGCACGTTCTGAATCACCCCCTGCCAGCAGAACAACAGTGCGATGACGATCGACAGCGGGATCAGCACATATACCGTAGCCCGAACCAGGTCCACCCAAAAATTCCCGATCGCGTTTACCTGCTGCCGCGCGAATCCGCGGATCAGCGCCACCGCGATCGCGATGCCGGCCGCAGCGGATGTGAAGTTGTGCATCGTCAAACCCAGCATCTGGACCAGGTAGCTCAGCGTCGATTCACCCGAATAATTCTGCCAGTTGGTATTGGTCGTGAAGCTGGCTGCCGTGTTGAACGCCAAGTCTGGCGTCATCGCGGTGGCTCCACTGGGAGCGTGCGCCGTGCCGAATCCCATCGGGTTCAGGGGCAAGTAGCCTTGCAGACGCTGTAAAAGATACAAAATCAGGAAACTGAAAATGCTGAACGCAAGAAGACTGGCGGCATACTGAGTCCATCGTTGCTCGACGGATTCCTTGACGCCGCCAGCGGCATAACAGAGCCTTTCGAGCGGGCGCAGCACCGGATGCAGAAAGGTGCGCTCTCCCGCAAACACTTTCGTCATGTATACTCCCATCGGCTTGGCTATTGCCAGAATCAGCAGAAAGTACACGACGATTTGCAAAATACCGTTCGGTGTCATAAGAGCCTCAGAACTTCTCCGGCTTCAACAGCGCGTAGATCAAGTACCCAAACAGAAAAATGGAAGCAATTCCAGCGATTACGTAGTCCATATCAAAACTCCTTAAAGCTTTTCGCAAGCCCGCGTCAGGTACCAGCACAGGACGAAGAAAATAATCCCTACTGCGACGTAGAACAAATCCAGCATCATCGATGACCTCCATTCGCGCTGGACCACACCACCTGGTGTCCCAGCTTTTCCAACCGTCTCGCCAGCCAATATTTGGAAGTCCACCACGCGCCGCGCTCCAACACCACCAGAGAGCCCGGCGTCAGCGCGGTCTCCAGCATCCGCCGGCTGTCCCGGCCCAGCCGTATATCGATCAGCGTGTCCACCCGGGCATCGGACGCCACGGTCCAGAAACGCTTTTTCGTAAATTCCACGGGAACTCGCGGCGTCTCGACATCCAACGGATAGGGCACCACTTCCAACACCAGCAGCCGAATGCGCGCGGCCAGACCGGCCGCCAGATCCGCCGCTGTCTTCAGGCTCCCTAAGGTCGCTTTCGTGGTGGTATGCACTACGACAACTTCAAGAGAACCGTTCTCGCTGAGTGGCGCGACGGAAGGAGTCGCGACGCCGGCCAGTATTTGCTGCATCTCAGTTCTCCCATCGTTAAGCTTATGCCCGAACTCGTAAAGAAGGTATAAGAGAGACCTAAAAGTTCTCTAAACAGGCGGTTTACAGCTTCACCAGAATGGCGATCGTGATCCGGTTTTCACGTTTGCGAAGGTCCGGAGCCCACCCCGGCACCATCAGCCCTGGCGCGCCATTGTCGCCACCCGGAGGCGTGACGCCGCCATTTCCCGAAAAATACGGCACGTTCGACGCCCGATGGTTGTATTCGAAGCGCCACGTGATGAATTGCTTCGGCATATAGTCGAAGGTCACCGAAGTATCCCACGCCTTGTAGGGGTCCCCGGGATTCTCGGTGAAATATGGCGTCCCGGTGATCGCAGTCGCTCCGTTGATCGGCGGCAGCAGGACCAGGTAACGTCCTGGATTGTTGATCGCGCCCCCGCCCAGAGTGACCGCGTAAATGTCCTTGTGGAACCAGAACCGCTGATACGTCATGAAGCCCAGAAAATACTGGGAAGGCTTGGCGGCCGTGCCTCCACGGCAGCTCACTCCGCTGTTCTGGCCAAACTCGCACCCTGCGTCAGCGGTGATCGTCATCGCCGCTTTCGAAACGAACCGGTTCTGATTGTCGTAATACTTGATTTGGACGCTATCGTCCGTGTGAACGCGATGGCGTCCCGGAACCCCTAGCGTATCGGTCCCCTCGTACTGGTTCCCCAGAATCGACAACCACCCATTCGGCCGGTAGAGAAACTGCATCCCCATCCCCGGAGACTTGTTGAACGTGCCGTAGGACTGCCATCCATTGACGAACCAAGGTTCGATCTTCAGCTTTTGTGTGGGGAAGATCTGGACGCGCACGCCATTGAAAAACCATGGCGTATTCGACGAAACATAGGAAGGCTGATAGGCCCAGTTGTCGAACTGGTAATAGCTGAACAACCCGACGTAGGACATGAAAATTCCGGCGTCGACGTTGATGCCGTTCAACACGTTGAAGTGATACCCGCCGTAAGCTTCTGAAATGTATCGATACGCGGTATCCAGATCCCAGGCGCCGCGCGCCGGGCTGGCGTCGTTGCGAGGGGTGGTCTCCGAATACATCCCGAACTGCGTCATCAGCCGTGCGCGGATGTTGTTCCAGTGGAAGTCGCCGCCGACGCCCAATTGCGTGAGCTGCACTTCGCCCGAGCGGAAAATTTCGCTCGACCCACCGATGGTGTGGTCGGCCGGATGGTTGTAATCGTACACGTAATCCGTGTCCACACGAACCTCACCGGTGAAATACTTGGTGTCGATCGGCGATTCCGTCGTGCGCGGATTCCCGGTCAGCCAGGTGAAGTCGGCGAACGAGAACGGATCCGGTGGCGCAGCCTTTTCAGCCGTCTGCGGAGCTTGAGTTGGGGTTGCCGCCGGAGTCTGTGTTGCCCCATCGACCGGCGCAGGCGCCGGCGTGGCTGCGGTTTCGGTGGACGCCGGGGCCGAAACTGGCACTGGTTCGGGCGTGACGGCCGCAGTCTGAACGATCGCCGGCACCGGTCTCAATTCCGGAGTCAAACCCGTGGGACCGACGCGCGGCAGCACGAACCCAGGCCTGGCTTGAATCGGGGCAGGCTTTTCTTCCACTGCCGCTGTCGCCACCGGAGCTTCGGTCTTCTTCAGTTGCGCTTCCAACTCCTCGATGCGCTTCCGCATGGCTTCGAGCTCGCTCAACAGCGCGCTCTGCGACGAATCTCGAACCGTCAGCTCGACTGGAACGCTACTGCCGCCGGTCAATTCCACCACCACCTTCGGCGCATCCGCGGCGATCACCTCATAAACACCTGCGCTCAGCCCGGACACCGAAAACATCCCCTGTCGATCACTCGACACGGTATGGTCGCCGCTTCCGTTCACACCGTGGATCAAAATCCTGACATCGGGAACCGCTTGCTTGTCCGCCCGCTGCGTAACCCCTCGAATCTCTCCGCGGGTGGACTCTACGCGATCGGCTTCGCCTTGCCCAAACGCGAATCCTGGACAGCCGACGGCCAAAACACAGGCCAGAACATAACGATAAGGCAGACAACCATCCTTACGTGGGATGTTGAGCTCAGTCATAGAATCTCCATGGTTGCGGCAACGAGGAACTCCGCCGCTTTCTTGAGTCTAGGGTGCAAGTCATAAAGAAGTCCTAAACGCGGCGTGAAAAGTCCGTAAAAACAAGATGCACTCAGTCATGCACCCACATGACCAAATGATTTCTTTAGAATTTGGCGCTTTGCGTGCTTACGCTTTGACTAATTCCAAATCGGAGTTGAAAATGACAATCGTGAACGCCATCACCGCAGCCGAAATCAAGCAGCGCAAAGCAGCTCTCGAATCGACTCTCGCCGCCTTGTCGGGCTCCGCTCCGGAGCGGGACCAACTACAGATCGAACACTTGGCCGATCCCATCGATCAGGTCAGGTTCAACCTCGATCGCGACCTGATCGTCCAGCGGCTGGACCATCAAACCCACAAGATCCGCGAAATCCAATCCGCGCTCGCCAAAATCGAAGCCGGCGACTACGGCCTGTGCGAAGATTGCGAGCGTCCTATACCTCGCAAGCGTCTCGAAGTGGTTCCGTGGGCCCGGTTGTGCGTCTCCTGCCAGTCGAAGCGCGAAGTTACGGACCGAGTTTTCGAAGACGCGGCCTGATGCTTTGTGGCGATTCGCGCAATGTCGGGTGTAATCGCACAAGGCGGCGTTCACGAATTGCTAACCGGCAAGAAGTTTCATCGGCCTCTCGATTGCATTTCAAAAGGGCAACAACAGAGCACGAGGGGATCGCCGCGTTTCCCAGGGGTCCGCGGCGACAAATGGCGGTCCGGCTGAATCGTGGGAATTCAGCCGGACCGTAACATCTATACTTAAGCAGCCGCATATGAAAGAGGATGTTTGAGGAGAACGAATCGTGAAAATTCTGTTGGCCATCGATACCTCGGCGGCAAGTGAAGCCGCACTCGACGAAATCCTCGCCCGCCCTTGGCCTCCAGGCGCGTCGTTTGAAGTCATCAGCGTCATCGAACCGTCCCATCTCTGGTCAACCACCGAAGTCGCACAGGAATCGGCACGCCAAGCTGAAGAAGTAGTGCGAAGCGCGGTCAAACGACTCCAGTCGACGGACCAGCAAGCAGCCGGATTCGCATTACCGGGCGATCCGAAGACTGTTATCCTCGATCGCGCCAAGGCCATTGCGGCCGACTTTATCGTCGTAGGGTCGCATGGCGTCTCCACAGTCGCGCGATTTCTGATGGGCAATGTCGCGGCAGCCGTGCTCCGCTACGCCCCTTGCTCTGTGGAAATTGTGCGCTCCAGAGCCAAGGCCGGCGTCCGAAGGCCTCTGAAGGTTTTACTGGCCACCGACGGCTCCGCCGGTTCCGAAGAAGCGGCCCGATCCATCGCCACCCGTCCGTGGCCCGCCAGCACCGAAATCCGCGTGCTTAGCGCCGTCGAGCTGATCCTTCCCGCGACCCGCGTCTTCCTCGAGCCGCCCCTGGTCAATTCCCCCTTCATCGAAACGGCGCGAGCCGAAGCCATGAAACGATCGCAGGACGCCATCGCCCAGACGATTCAGATCCTTTGCGGCGTAGGACTCAACGCAACCGAATCGATCTCGGTGCTTCTCGACTCGCCGAAAGCGATCATCCTCGATGATGCCGCTAAGTGGGGCGCCGATCTGATCGTCCTCGGTTCACACGGCCGTCAGGGAGTCGACCGTTTCCTGCTCGGCAGCGTCTCGGAATCCGTGGCCATGCACGCCGCCTGTTCGGTCGAGCTGATTCGCGCCAAAGCCTCCTGAGCGGTCCGCAGTTCTGATATCATCGCAGCTTCCATGAAATATTTCCTCGCGCCGATCTTCGCTCTTTCCGTTTACGCCCAGGATCAAACTGTCGACCTGCTTCGTAGACTCGCCGACGCTCCCGGCCCTCCCGGCTTCGAGGAGCCGGTGCGTAAAATCATGGTGGACGCCATCAAGCCGTACGCGGCTTCCATCCGTTACGACGGCATGGGATCGGTCCTCGCCACGCAAGGCACGGAAGGCCCGCGCATCATGGTCGACGCGCACATGGACGAGCTGGGCGGCGTCATCCGGCGCATCACGCCTCGCGGGTTTCTCACCATGCAGATGCTCGGCGGCTGGCTCGATCAGGCGCTGGTCGATCAACGCTGGCTGATCCTCGGATCGAAGGGTCCGGTGCATGCCGTGACCGGTATCCGCGACGCACACCTGGTAGCCGGCGACGAACGCAATCGGATCATCCCCCGCGACAGCCTGTTTCTCGACATCGGCGCCCAGACCGAGGCCGAAGTTCGCGACCTCGGAATCGAGCCCGGCTCTCCCGTTGTCCCCGATGCGCCATTCACCGTTCTGAACGGAACCGCGAACTATCTTGGTAAAGGCTGGGACGACCGCGTTGGCTGCGCCGTTATCGTCGAGACCATGCGCCGCCTGGCTTCACTACCGCATCGCAATCAGATTGTTTACGCGCTGACGACTCAGGAAGAAGTCGGACTGCGCGGAGCCCACACGGCCAGCGAAGCCGTCAAACCCGAGATCGGAATCGCCCTTGAAGCCGGCGTCACCGGGGACGTTTTCGGCGGAAACGCGGAGCTATCGCAAGAAAAGCTGGGCGCGGGACCTGGACTCTTTCTCTACAACAATTCCCAGATCCCCAACCGGAAGTTGACTGCTTTCGTAAAGGAAACCGCCGCGTCGGCCAAGCTCCCCCTCCAATTCGACCTGGTGCAAGGCTACGGCGACGATTCGGCCGAGATTCAGAAGAGCAATGGCGGCGTGCCTACCGTTTGTCTGCTGGTGCCCGTCCGCTATACGCACGCCCACAACGGAATCATGAACCGCCGCGACTTCGATCAAACCGTCGATCTTCTGGTCGCTCTTCTTCAGCGCCTCGACACACCGACGGTACAGAAGCTCCGCGACTTCGCTCCATAGGTTTGGAATGCCGAATGCACTTTCCGGGTTGGAGGTATTAAACCCGTGAATCTCACCCCCTTTGTTGTTCTCTGGTCGCTCATGGCTTTGTTCGTCCTGGGACTAGCCCTTTATCGGAAATTGGTGTCTCAGCACGAAGACACTCTGATCCATATCGGCGAAGGTGAAGACAAGTTGATTCCAAACCAGATCGAGGTTACCCACAAACTGGATGTCGTCGATTATTGGGGCAAGCTCTTGACCGTGGTCACTGTCGCCGCTGGATTGCTGCTGGCGTCAATTTATCTGTATCAGGCCTGGGAAGCGAGCCAAAAGCTGAGCGGATGAACCGGCGCCATTGAGTGCAAACACACAAGCCCTGCGTGAAATCGCTCGCATATTCTTTCTTGACGTGTCGTAACCGAACGGTTACCACTTTGGTAACTTGGTAACCGTATGGTTACGGTCCAGGAGCCGCCAAATGTAGAAACCATCGATCCAGCACGATTCGCCGCACGAACCACCGGGTCTCCATCAGCCGGTGCGCAATCGCCCCGACGAGCCGTGACGGAAGATGGCCGCCCGCGCTGGTCGCCCAATCCGTAGATCCGCCGAATCGTTCTCGTAGCGAGGTTCGAAGCGCGTCCAGCTTGCCGGCACTGTAATCGCTCCGCGCTGCTGCGATCACCTCGCCCGCCATTAATCCCGATTCAACGGCTGGACGAATCCCTTCGCCGCTTTGTGAATAGGCCAGCCCGGCCGCGTCGCCAATCAGACAATACCCGTCCCCCGCTACATTCCTGGTCGACGCGCCGTATAAAAGATACGCGTGCCCGGGCAGTCTACCCGGCAAATCGAACCCAACCCTCCCGGCCGATCGCAGGAACCGCACAAAGTCGGCGACGTGCGACGACAACCGGTGCGGATCCATCCGTCCTAAGCCGATATTCAAGAAATTGTGCTTGCGGAAGCACCACCCATAGCCCTTCAAATCCTGGCAAAAGTACAGCTCCGGGATCTCCCCGCTCACCTGGCAACCCGCAGCCTGCGCAGCGTCCATTTCGAACTCGATTTCCTGCGCCGCGACGGCGCGCTCTCCGGCTTCCTTGGCACCAAGAAGCCTGGCGACCGGGCAGAAATGTCCTCCGGCCCCAACCACCGCGCGAGCCCGCACGTTTCCGTTCGCAACCCAGCCTCCTTCCGATCGATCGAGTGTTGTTAAGCTCACGCCTTCAATAAGTTGCGCACCGGACCGCTTCAGCAGATAATCGTCAAACTCCCGCCGTCGAATTCCGTAGCTCACTGGTCGACTGTAGTCAGTGGTCAGCGTCGGCCCGCCGACGCATCCCGTGCGAAAACCCGTGATCGGTTGCAGCACGCGCCCGCGAGCGTACTCGGCAGGGTCGATCTCAAGCTCGCGAAGGACTTCAGGCGTGATCCATCCGCCGCAAATCTTGTCGCGCGGAAACCGCTGCTTATCGAGGACTGCAACTTCGAGGCCCGATCCTCTCAGCTTCCAGGCGCACGAAGAACCCGCCGGTCCTCCACCCACGATCAGGACATCGCATGAGTCCATTCGTGCCCCTGCTCCTGATCCTGCCCCGAGTGGTCCGCATACAACGGAGCGCGCGTCCAATACATAGGATTGCACTTCGCACCGGCAAACACGATCTGGAAGAGTTGCATGGTGTTGCACTTGAACGCCGTCACCGATCCTGCCAGGTAAAGTCGCCATGCGCGCGCAAACCACTCCCCGTACTTCGCCGCAACTTCGTCCTGTGACCGTTCGAATCGATCCAGCCAGTGCTCCAGGGTTCTGGCGTAGTGCAGCCGCAGATTCTCGACATCCAGAACGGAATAACTCCATGGCTCCAACGTCGCCATGGCTTCGCGCAGGGTCGGGACGTAGCTGCCTGGAAAGATGCGCTTCCGGATCCAACGGCTAAGCGCGACCGGATGGCTGCGCCCGATGAAATGCAGCAGCCCGCGTCCCGAATCGCCGATGGCGCGATGAATCACGTCGCCCAGTTCCGCGTAATGTTTCAAGCCCACGTGTTCCAGCATTCCGACGGATAGGAAAGCGTCGAATTTTCCCCTGATATTCCGGTAATCGTCTTCGATGAACTCAACCTGCCCGGTCAGCCCTTCCGCTCTCGCTCGTTCGCGCGCAAACAGGATTTGTTCATGGGAGACATTGAAAGCCTTCACATTTACTCCGTAATTCCGGGCCATGTGAAGGGCCAGCGCACCCCAACCGCACCCGGCGTCGACCACGCTTTCTCCCGCCTGCAAACGAACTTTGCGGCATACATAGTCGAGCTTGGCCTCCTGCGCCTCTTCGATCGTCGCCGACGGCGTCGGGAAATACGCGCACGTGTAAACCATCTGGCGATCGAGCCAAAGTTTGTAGAAATCGTTTCCCAGATCGTAGTGATGGTAAATATTCTTGCGGGAACCCTGAAGGGTGTCGCCCTGCCACCACTCCGTCCACTTCGAGAACGCTTTGGCGTACCAGGCCGTCGCCACTTTTCCGCCCGGCCATGCCTGGTAGACCACTTCAAGAAAACGCAGCAGGTTGCCCCGAATCTCGATTTTTCCGGCGGCGTAGGCTTCGCTGAATGCGACCTCGGGATCCAGCATCAATCCGGCCAAAATGCGTCGATCGTGGATGATCACTGTCGCGACCTGATCCACGCCCGGTGGAGAGATGCCTTCGCGATCCCCTAGTACAATTCGAATGGGAGCAGGCCCGATGGCCTTGAAAACCCGTTCGACCAACCACCGGTCGGAGCAGCGAGGAAGAATTGGCATAATCCATCACCCAGCTTGAAGTGTGCAACTGTTATACCAAAGTTCTTGAGCGACAGCACCCGGAAAAGAGCGTTATTTCGCCCACGCTGATCTGGCATTGCGAAGAGCCTGAACAGGTTACGCAGGCCCACAAAATGCTCCTTCCTCAGCAGGAGCATCGTCATGAAAAGACTTGCAAGTTCGTTCGCTACGCTGCTTTTTGCAACGTCGGTCGGCTTCTCGGCCGATGAGGCACCCACTTATAACCTGAAGACGGAAGCTCAGGTTACCGGCAACATCACGGCGGTTAATGAGATTTCGACCGGCGCTCTCCCCGGCGTCTATGTCACGGTGAAAGGGAAAGACGGAAGTCTTGAGATCTACTTGGCCCCTGCCGATTTCGTCAAACTTTTCGACGTGAAGTTAAAGGTCGGGTCCGAAGTAGCCGCTACCGTTTCCAAGGTGAAGCTCGGAGACAAGGACATCGCGCTGGCCCGGTTGTTTGAGATCGGTAAGGTCGACCTGATTCTACGGGACCCCAAAGGTATCCCGCAGTGGCTATGGATGATTCGCCCGGTCATTCCAACCGGCCTCTAGATCACCGATCTTAGTCACAGAGCGTTTAACAAGAAGCTTTGGTCCCAAGATAAGGCCCGCTGGTCCCATAGGCGATGCGGTTTTCGAGCCGGCGCGTCATAGTACGAGTATGCGAAGCATGCTTGCAATCCTATTGATCGCGCCGGCCGGATTCGCCCAGGGTTGGAGCGCCTATGGTGGAGATGCCGGTGGCACTCGCTATTCGACGCTGAAGCAGGTCACGCGGGAGAATGTCGGGCAACTCAAACCGGCGTGGACGTATCACACCGGCGCGCTTCAGCCCGAAACACGCCTGAACGAGAAAGCAGCGTTCGAATCAACCCCGATCCTGGTGGACGGGACGCTGTATCTCAGCACTCCCTTTAATAAGGTGATCGCGCTCGATCCGGGAACGGGAGCGGAAAAGTGGACCTACGATCCCAAAGTGAATCGCGAGCGCAACTACTCTGAAGTCTCCTCGCGGGGCGTTTCGGCGTGGACCGATTCGAAGGCTGCTGACGGTGCGCCTTGCAAGCTGCGCATTTTCGAAGGAACCATCGACGCACGGCTCATTTCGATTGACGGCAAATCCGGCAAATTATGCGGCGAGATCGATCTGACTCGTGGCGTGGTGTTCGGCCCGGAGTTTTATGGCGACTACCAAGTGACCTCGGCTCCGGCGATTGTCGGCGACGTCGTGATCACGGGATCGTCGATCGGCGATAACGGCGCGGTGGACATGCCTCGCGGGGTGGTTCGCGGATACGATGCTCGCACGGGAAAGCTGCTGTGGACCTGGGACCCGATTCCGTGGGCCGAAAAACAGCAGGTACGCACGGGAGCGGCCAATGCGTGGTCGACCATTGCGGCCGATCCGGCGCGGGATATGGTGTTTGTTCCCACGGGGAGCGCGAGCCCGGACTATTATGGCGGCGCGCGTCCTGGCGACGATAAGTGGGCCAATTCGGTGGTGGCGCTGAAGGCTTCCACCGGCGCGTTCGTGTGGGGATTCCAGGTGGTCCATCATGACCTGTGGGATTTCGATGTCGCGTCACAGCCCGCGCTGATCGAGTTTCATGGCAAACCGGCGGTCGCGGTGACGACCAAGATCGGCAATGTGTTCGTGCTGGATCGAATGACGGGGAAGCCGCTGCATACCGTAGAGGAGCGGGCGGTTCCAAAGAGCGACATTCCCGGCGAGGATGCGGCGCCGAGCCAGCCGATTCCAGCGTGGAGCGCGATGGTTCCGCAAAAGCTGACG
>Ga0209415_10006040_pt1 | contig 21647 bp, 18 predicted proteins | sample PeaSoiSIISIP2007_FD_187696 | JGI IMG/M metagenome (GOLD analysis project Ga0209415, IMG submission 187696) | Peat soil microbial communities from Weissenstadt, Germany - SII-SIP-2007 (SPAdes) (version 2) | ecosystem: Environmental > Terrestrial > Soil > Wetlands > Peat | place: Germany... | reverse complement strand
GAACAATCGCATCGTGCTCAATCTGGGCGAGGTCAATTACATCGATTCCGGCGGCCTGGGCACCCTGGTGGCACTGCGCATCACGGCGCAAAACGCCGGCGGCACGATCAAATTGACCAACTTGACCAAGCGCGTGGGCGACGTGCTGCAGGTCACCAAGCTGCTAACGGTTTTCGACGTCTATAACTCCGAAGCGGAAGCCATCGAGTCCTTCCGCAAGGCGGCTTAGCCCGGTCCATGATCAGCGGAATATGATCAGCGGAATATGATCGGCGGCGCATGTTTACCGAACATGATCGACGGAGTATGATCCACATCGCATGATCGACGGCGCGACCGCCGCAGCCACGCCGGCTTCTTCCCGAATGCTGCCTCGCGTAATCTTTCTTCTCTGCTTGTTGGTCAGTGCCAGCGGCTTTGTGTCTCCGCCCGTAGCGCTGGCCATGGGGCTGGTATTTGGCCTGGCGGTTCCCCATCCCTACGGCGACGCGGCCAGGAAGTTCTCTAAATTTCTGCTGCAGGCCTCAGTGGTAGGACTCGGTTTCGGAATGAACCTGCACCAGGTCGTGCGCGCAGGACGCAGCGGCTTCGTCTACACCATGCTGGGCATCAGCTTCGCGCTGCTCGCGGGCATGGGATTGGGGACCTTGTTGAGCGTGCAACGAGTGCCGGCGTTTCTTATTTCCACGGGCACGGCGATCTGCGGCGGCAGCGCTATCGCCGCTGTCGGTCCCATCACGCAGGCCAGCGACGAAGAAATGGCCGTATCGCTCGGAACCGTCTTCGTCCTGAATTCCGTGGCGCTGCTGATTTTTCCTTCCATTGGCGCAGCGCTCAAGCTGACGCAATCGCAGTTTGGATTGTGGGCGGCTCTGGCCATTCATGACACCAGTTCAGTGGTGGGCGCGGCCGCTAAGTACGGCGCAGAAGCGCTGGCTATTGCGACCACGGTGAAGCTGGCGCGTGCCTTGTGGATTGTCCCCCTCTCCCTCGGAACTGCCGTAATCCGAGGCGCCAAAGCAAAGATTCAGTGGCCGTGGTTCATCGGCTTGTTTTGCCTGGCCGCAGTATGCAACACGTATCTTCCGGCCGGAGCCCACGTCTATGGCATCGCAGTGAAAGTTGCGAAGATCGGATTGACCGCTACGTTATTCCTGATCGGCAGCGGCATCTCGACGGCAACCATCAAGCAGGTAGGGCATCGTCCGTTGTTGCAAGGCATCATATTATGGTTGCTGGTTTCGGTGGGATCACTTTGGCTGATTCGCATAGGATGGATAGCGCTGTGAAGCGAGGAATCAAGAAGTCGGGGAAACGTGGAGCGAAATCTCCGCCAGATCAATCGCCAGATCGGTCGTCAGAGATGCGCCTGCGCATCGAAGCCGCGATCCGACGCATTCCCAGAGGCAAGGTGTCCACGTACGGAGCGGTCGCGCGAGCCGCAGGATTGCCGGGAGCGGCGCGGCAGGTGGCCAAGGTCCTGTATCGCGGCTACGGCTTGCCCTGGCAACGCGTGTTAGGCGCAGGCGGAGAAATCAAGCTGCGTGGAGACTCGGCGATAGAACAGCGACTCAGGCTCGAAGCCGAAGGGGTGCGCTTTCGAGGCCGAAAGGTGGACATGAAACAGTGTGAGCACGGCTTTGGGCGCGCGACAAAGAAGCGCTGAGTTCCCCTCTTACAACCGTCACTATTTCTCGAACTGCTCGTCGATCTCCACTTGATATCCGCTGACCATCTTGTTGGTTTCGTTAGCCATGCCGACCACAGCCATTAACTCCTTGAACATGGCGTCGCTCATGCCTTTTTTCTGCGCCGAGACGGTATGCGAAGCGATGCAGTAGCCGCATTGATTGGTCACGCTGACAGCGACATAAATCATCTCTTTGGTCAGCGGATCAAGCGCCCCGGGAGCCATGATCTGCTTGATGTCTTCCCACGTGCGCTTCAGCGTAGCAGGATCGTGCGCGATCGCCTTCCAGAAATTGTTAATCCAGTCAGTCTTGCGCGTGACCATGATGTCGTCATAAACAGCCCGCACTTCCGGGCCGGCGTCCTTGTATTCGATGAGTCCCAGCGTTGCCATGAGTTCTCCACTTCCGAGAATCAATTCACCACAGAATCACAGAGTCACGGAGAAGGGCAAAAACCCTAAAAAGATTTCCTCTGTGCCTCTGTGTCTCTGTGGTGAATTCGGTTTTGCTTCGAAGCGTAGCTACTTCGGCAGCTCTCCGCCCAGCAATTTCTCCAGCGCCGCCGCCGGGCAGCGCACCCCCACAAAGAACTGGCCGAACAAAGCATACACAGCGCTGACATGATCGAAGCGCATTTCGTAGATCAACTTCTTGAAGACCAGCGGATCGTCGGCGAACAGATCGACGCCCCACTCCCAGTCATCAAAGCCGATCGATCCGGTGATGATCTGCTTCACCTCACCCGCGTAACGGCGGCCCACGAGGCCGTGCTCGTTCATCTGGCGGGCGCGCTCTTCGATGGGGAGTGTATACCAGTTCTTGTCTTCGCCCCGCAGCCGGTTCATGGGATAAAAGCAGATGTAACGGTTCGGCGGAATCTCAGGAAACAGCCGCGGACGCATCGCCTCTCGATGCCGGTCGAGTTTGCATTCGATCTCCGCCTTCCACTGCTCGGAGTGCGGTTGGATGCCCTGATCAGCCAGCTCTTTGTAGATCTTGAGCGTGGAGTCATAGAGCCCGAGTTCGATGATGGATAAATAAGAAGATGTGGGCTCGAAATAATCGCTCAGACGCAAGCCCGCCAGTTTAAGTTCCGCCTGGTTAAGATCGGCAAACGAGTTGCGAAAGTGCACCAGCATCAGATCGCCCTTATGGCCGATCAACGAAAAAAGCGCGGATTGCCCGCCGGAATTCTGTTCCATTTCCCCCAGCACCGCCGCCGCTTCCTGAGCGATTGCCGACCGCGTGGCATCGGGCAGGGCTCGCCATGCCGTCCAGCGGAAACGCATCATCTGGTGCAGCACGCTGTAGCCCTCAGTGGTCAGCGGCACTTCGGGAATCTGCGCGGATGCCGTTTGTGGGTGAACGGGAGGAGTTGAGGTCGTCGTCATTGTCTTCTCGGGACGTGTGCTCATAATTTCAATCCCCATTGTACGCAAGAGCTGCGGAGCCAGCGAGTCCACGGTTTACAATCATGTTTGCATTTTGGGGCCCGCGCGGCCGGCCGCTGTAGTCATGCGAAAACTGATTCCAATATTGTGTGTGGTTCTAGTCTTAGCTGCGTCGCTGGCGGCGCAGAGCAAACGCCTATGGGTTCTGCGCCCGCCCGGCGAGATGGCGGAGTACGATCCCGCGACGTTTGCCGCTAAACAAACGGTGAGAGTCCCGGCGGAGGCTGCATCGTCGCCGCAAAACTTCTCGGTCAATCGTATCGGGCAATTGCTGTTCGCCGCACCCGTGTCTTTGCCGCTGACGGAAAGCGATCTCGTGCCCGAACAAAAGGTGTGGTTCTGGGATGGCCACGCGACAACCATACTGGCACGCGATGTCTCCCGCACCACAGCCACGACGGGTTCAAACTTGGCCATCACCGAGTCAGCCCCCGTGCCTTTTCTCTCAGCCGATGGAACCCATCTCCACTGGTTTTCGAACCAGGCCCACCGCCTGCAGCGCGACGGCGTGGATCTTTCGACCAAGACAACCTGGATCAGCTGGCAAACCGATCTCACCGGCGCCGGTCGTCAGGATGTAGCCTCGATCGTGTTCCCCGAGTGCCCCTGCCCGACCGGAGGTTGTGAAGAAACCTGCCCTTACGGCGAAGTGTGGGTTCCCGACGATGGCGTGGGCAAGTTTTTTCTGGTGACGCAGTTCGTTTCCGGAAAGACTCAGCCCCTTTACAAGGCAACCTCTTTATATGAAGAAAACGCCGGCAAATGGGCAGCGACGCCGATCGATCCCCCTCTCCGCCGCGTGCTCGACGCCGCGAACGCCAGCACAATCCTTGAGGCGATTCCCGACACAGCCTGCTGTGGCTGGCAAAATCAGAGCGACGATCAAACTCTGCTGCATCTCCACGGCAAGACGCTGACTGTGTTCGATGAGCAGGCAGCATACAAGAATCCCGACTACGACGTTAGCTTCTACACGGAGGACGGCAAGTTGTCGCCCGATCTCGCCTCCGTGGCCTTTACGATCGTCGCCACTGCCCAGCCGAACACGCCGATTCAGATCTCAGAGCAAGGGCAGGCCAACCCGGAAGAATCGCAGCGCATTCGCAAGGCTTTGCTCGATCTGCCGGCAGTCGAGGTGAAGAGTAGTGAAGATGTGCCCCGCCGCCTCGCATTTCTACCGCATGCCACGCTGGTGGGCTGGATCAGCGACAAGGAAATTCTTATCGTCGAGGGGCATCTGCTGGTTGCGTATAACCTCGCGAAGGGCACCCGGCGAAAGTCGACCATCCGCGTGGAGGATGCGGCGCACGTCTTCCTCCGCTGAAGAAGTCAAAACCTACCCCGCTCAGTCAGGCCGGCTCCAGAACCACCCTTATGGCACTCTCGGGCCCTTTGTTCCCGGATCGTGCCATTGTCTCCATGCGCTCACGGCCTCAGGATACTTGTGCCTGGCGATCGGTGCTCTTAATTAAAGGCTATTTCGCAAGGCAGGGCTGAGCGGATAAGGAAAGACATCAAATGCTGCAACAGAGTTCAATCGCGGAGCTGGCCAGACCTCAGGTTGGTCTCGCCGACGAGCAACCTCGCCGCCTCCAGATCGCGCTGGTTCTTCTGCTGATCGCCCTCGCCGTCGTAATCGTGAAAGACCGTGATTTCTGGTTTGGCTCGGACGAGGCGTTTGGATCCGACGCTACGAACGTGCAGACCATCGCGAAAGCGGACTCGGCTGTACCCGCCAAAACCGCCCGGATGCCCGTGGCGCAGACTGCCGCCGTAAAGAACCACGTAACTACCAGGACTGCCACCACAGCCGTCACCGAGCCGTCTCATCAGGACGCTGCTCAGTCAGACTCGCCGGTGGTCGCGGCCACTCGTGCCATCCTTCCTCCTCTGGATGTCGAAGTGGTTGCGGGCGACACGCACCGTACCGTTCATCCCGGCAGCAACGTCGCAAAGGTGGAAATCCCCAGCGATTCGAACCGTGTCTCAGCGGTCGCTTCAGTAGCAAGCTTGACCACGAACGCGGCCGAGCGCGAGGCCCTTTCTACCGCCAGCGTTTCCGGACTGCGGCAATCCGTCGATGCCACCTATCCTTTGCTGGGACAGCATGCGCGGGTGCAGGGTTCGGTAGTGTTGCAGGCGGTCGTCGGAGCCGACGGCAACATTGAAGACCTGCGCGTGCTCAGCGGTCCCGCCATCCTGACTGCCGCAGCGCAGCAAGCAGTCCGCCAGTGGCGTTTCAAGCCCTATCTCCAGAACGGACAACCTGTCGAGACCAAGGCCAGAATCACCGTCAACTTCTCAATTCGAATCGCCGACGACCCCGCGAACGCCAGCTAGACCACCGCAATCGCGCGGCTCCTGCTGCACACCGCACACGCCTACTGATCAGCAACCTAACCTGTCTAGTGGTGGTCGTGGTCCCCGTGACTGTGGCGCCAAGTCCAGTATTCCTTCTGTTCGGCGGGGGGCAGCTTGCGAAAGTCTCTATGCTCGTCGCGATGATTTTCGCGAGCCCACGTTTGGTAATAGACGACTTCGTCGTCGTTCCAGACGTGATAGTCGCTGTAGTAGGGGTCATAGACCCGGTAGTAATGATGCGCGCAGGCTACGCCCAATGCGGAAGACGCCAGGGCGGCGGCCAGGAAAAGCGAGCTAACGAGACGCGACTTGCTGTCCATCTGCGATGTTCCTCCTCTGGTTTCAACCTCTAACTGGTGATGTCCATCTTTCCCGGCAGTCGAGCCGCCCCGTTTAATTCCGTTGCCGGGACTCGCCCAGGAGTTGCTCACCGCCGACTCCTCGACTGGCCGCTTAAAAACGTCCGAAAGCAACGCTGCAGCAGCCCCGCAGATCCAAATTGTATCAGCGGCAACAGGGCCGAGGCGTAGGATGTTGCACACGTTCGTGCGACCTCATACCCTGAACCCATCGCCTAAGTAAGACTCAGAACGTTCGCCTGAAACTCTAGGTTAGAATCGAGACGAACTTCAGTCCTCGGACCTGATCCTGAGACGAAAGATGATTCGATCCCGCTGGAGCGTCTTTTCCCTCGGCAATCGTGCCACCCTCGTGCTCGTTCTCCTGGCAGCGCTGCTCGGGATTCTGCCGGCTTGCCGCAGCTCGGCTCGGGCGCGAGCGCATATCGAAACAGGGAACCAGTACTTCGCGCAAAAGCAGTTTGCCTCGGCGGAGAGCGAGTACCGGCAGGCGATCCAGATCAGTCCTGATTCTGCCGAGGCCTATTACCGCTTGGGACTTCTGCAGATACAGCAGGAGTATCCCACAGCGGCCAGCCAATCCCTCGAGCACGCTGTTGATCTCGACCCCAGGAATCTGGACGCCCGTTTGCGTCTCGGGGACCTGCAGGTCGCATCCACTCAGTACGAGGAAGCCCGTCAGCAGGCCGAGGCGGTGCTTCAACGGGACGGCAAAAATGCCGGGGCCCACCGTCTGCTGGGGCAAGTCGCGCTTCACCAGATGCAATACATCGCTGCGGAAAATCAGCTGAAGCAAGCCCTTGACCTCGATCCGCGCGACCCGCAAACCTATGAAGCTCTGGGCCTCACCCAGTTGCTCGATGCCGAATACGGAGCAGCGGAAAAAAGTTTTCAGACCGCCATCGACATCAAGCCGGATGACCCCCAGACCTACATCAACCTGGCCAACTTTCACAAAGGACAGAACGCTCCCGATCGTGCCCAGCAAGTCCTGCAGCAGGGAATCGCCAGGCTTCCGAAGGCAGTTGAGTTGCCCGTGGCGCTGGCCGGTCTTTACGTCGAACGCAATCGCACGCCTGAGGCGAAACATCTCCTCGATCAGGTGGAAGCCGATGCGAACAACTATCCTGATGGCCACCGTGCCGTCGCTGCCTTCTACTTAGACAATGGCGACGCTGCTTCCGCTCTCTACCGCTTCCGCGCGCTCACACGCAAGAACGAAGACGATCAGGCAGCTGCAAAAAAGGTCGCCGAATGCTACCTGCAGTTGGGCCGCTGGCTGGATGCCAGCCAATGGATCGACCAGCACGACAAGGACGGTAAAGATGCCGACTTCCGCTTGCTCCGGGCGCGCAGTGATTTCGGCGCGTTCCGGCTCCGCGAAGCCGCCGCCGAGCTCGAAAACCTGATCAGAGACTCCCCCGATTTGCCGGCCGTGTATTTTTACCTGTCCCAGATTGATTCGGCACAGGAGCAGGCAGTGCAGGCGCAACAGGCGCTCACCGAGGCCCTCCGCGTTCAGCCCGGATATTTACCCGCCCTGCTGGGTCTCGGCAACATCAGCTTGCAGCAAAACGATGCCAATTCCGCCCTGGCTTACGCCAGCCGGGTCATCGCCACCAGCTTTTGGGTCGCGGATGCTCATGTCATCGCCGGCAGTTCCTATCTGATGCAGGGAGATTTGAACCAGGCCCAGCGAGGCTTCGAACTGGCCGCCGGGCTGAATCCTCGCAACCCCGCCCCGCAAGAACACCTGGGGCGTGTCTTGAGCATGCGGGGCAACTACGCGGATGCGGAGAAGGCTTACGAAAGCTCGCTGGCGATTGCGCCGGATTATGCTCCCGCGCTCAGCGGCTTGGCCGGGATCCTCGAGAAAGAAGGGAAGGCAAAGCAGGCGAACGCCCGCATCGATCGCCAGATCGCGGGTCAGCCCAAGGCTTTCCAGTTGCACGTTGCCAAGGCTGAATTTTGCATTGCCGGGAAGGACTGGACCTGCGCCGAACATAGCTATCAGCAAGCCCTGGGCTTGAATCCTTACTACGTAAACGGTTATCTCGCCCTGGCTCACATCTATGCCGCCACGAACCGCCCCCAGGGCATGATCCAGGAGTACGAAGCCGCACGCGGCAAATTTCCTGAGTATCTCCCGACTTACATACTGCTGGCCCAAGTTTACGAATACGTCGGCAACCTGGATCGTGCGCGGCAAACCTATCAGGACGCCCTGAAGGTTGATCCCAGTTCTTACCAGTCGATGAGCAATCTAGCGCGCCTCTATGCCGACCATGGCGGTTCTCTGAGTGATGCCCTCGAACTCGCACAGAAGGCCAAAGCCGAGCAACCCGACGACGCCGCGGTCAACGACACTCTGGGTTGGGTCTACTATAAGCAGGGGCTATACCGCTCCGCAGTGCCGGTTCTCGAAGCCGTGGTCGCTAGAAATCCCCAGGTCGCCAAATTTCAGTTTCATCTCGGAATGGCTTATCTCGCTGCTGGAGAGCCCGCGCGAGCCCACACCAGCTTGCAGACAGCCTTGCAATCCGGCCTGAGCGGCGAAGACGCGCATTCAGCCCAAGAGGCGCTGCAGAAGTCCGGTTCTTAAGAAACGTCCGATCAAGATCCATATCTCCCGCGAGCCGTCATCCTGAAAAAGAACTGTCATCCTGAGCGAAGCGAAGGACCTCTGCAACCTGCCTGCGCTACCGCCGGCCCGTGCCGCGCTTCCGTCACCGCTCCGCGTTTCTGATCTGATTCTTCCACCGCCTGTTCGCCATTTCTAAGATAGAATCAATCTACAAGCAGAGAAGGAGCACAAACGAATGTATCCGGAAATTATGGTTATCCCCATGCGCGAAGAGTTAACCCGCCTGGGTATCGAGGAACTGCGCACGCCCGAGGATGTAGACCGTGCCTTGAGCGCGCAGCCGGGTACAGCCCTTGTGGTTGTGAATTCCATTTGCGGATGCGCCGCCGGTCGCATGCGTCCCGCCGTCCGCATGGCTCTGGAGAAGGCCACGCATCCCGACAAAGCCTTCACTGTATTCGCCGGGCAGGACACCCAAGCCACCGAGCGCGCCCGCGGCTATTTCACCGGGCAACCGCCGTCTTCCCCCTCAATCGCCATTCTGCGCGACGGCCAACTCGTTTACATGATGCCCCGCCGCGACATCGAATCCCGCGAAGCCCCGGCCATCGCCGCAGATCTAAGAGCAGCGCTAGACAAATTCTGCGCCAGGCCGGTAACAACCCAATAGCGTCGTAGAGACGTAGCTTGCTACGCCTTTCTCGCGCAAGCAAGCGATGCCGCAGGAGAGCTCCCTATTTCTTCCCCGGCCCAGTCCTCATAAACGCCTTCACCACAATTCCGTTCGGTTGTACCCCCACCGGAATCATGGTCAACAGCGAATATTCCGTCGGCTCCAGCTTTCGTGGCGTGCGCTTCTGGATCACGGTCACATCGCCGGCTTGCGTGTCCAGTACCAGAACATATCTCTGATCCGGCGACAGTGCCAGGCCATCCGGATGGCTTCCCACTGCCATGGTCGCAATCCTCCGGCCCATGTCGATATCGTAGACCGCGATGCTGTCGGACCCGAAGTTGCTGGCATATAGCCTTGAGTTATCCAGCGTGACCACGGCGTGCGTGGGATGCTGCCCGATCAGCGCGCTGCTGCCCACCTCATTATTTCCCGTCTCAATAATCGAAATGCTGTCGGAATCAAAATCGCACACGATCAATTCGCCGCCATCGGGCTTCAACGCCAGGCTCACCGGCGTCCGCCCCACATCCAGCAGCGCCAGCACCCGGTCACTCGTGGCATCGGTGCTCTTTTCGCCCCTCGCTAAAGCAATGGACGCCACCTGCGACGAGCCCGAGCACGCCACGAACGCCTTGCTCGAATCCGGCAGGATGGCGATATCCTCCGGTTGCTGGCACACTGGCAGGGTCGCCCGCACCCGCAGTGACTTTGCGTCGATCAGCGACACTGTATTGTCGCCGCGATTCGACACCACGACGGTCGCCCCGTCCGGCGAAACCCGCGCCAGTCCCGGCGCAGAGCCCACCCGCACATTGCCGATCACGACTCTCTGATCGAGATCGATCACCGAAACATTGGCCGACCCAGAGTTCGCCACATAAGCCCGCTTGCCATCTTCCGAAACGTCGATGAAATACGGCCTTCCATGCACTCCGATCGTCGCCACCACGGCGTTCTTTTCGGCATCGATTACGCTGACGTTGTTCGATCCCGAGTTAACTACATAAATTTCATTCTTCTTCCCGTTGGCCGCAACTCCGGTCGGCTCCGTCCCCACGGCAATGGTCTTCGCCGGCTCGAACGTCCGCAGATCGATCACGCTGACCGTGTTGCTCTTGCCGTTGGTGACGTAGGCATACTCGCGGTACGCGGGCCCGTAATCCGGAAAAGCCTGCTCGCGCAGATACCACCAGCCGAGGCCGCCCAGCAGTGGAATCAGAACAATGACAATGAGGAGTTTTCGCAAGATTGAAGGCTGCTTCCGTGAAAGACATAAGATTACCAGAGAGAAGTCCTTCCGGCGGACGCCCGGTCAAACGAAACAGGGGCACAAACCATGTGGAGACAGCCGCCTCGGCTGTCCCGCCGAGCGCAGCGAAGCGCCCGCGTCTGTCTCGCCCACCGGACTGCTCTCTCTTCAGAAGTCCCACGCTAACCTTCGCCCTCGCCGTCAGTCGAACTGATAGCGTCAGGGGTTGGTCGGCGTGCCTGGAATTTGCCTCCCCTCACGCGACCTGAGCTAACCGATGCGCATGCTCCTGGACACTTTCGGCCAGACGTTGCGCACCCTCTGGGCGCACAAGCTCCGTTCGTTCCTCACCATGTTTGGCATCGCCTGGGGTGTGGGATCGCTGTTGCTGCTCGCCGGCGTGGGCGAAGGCTTCCGTAACGGCAACCGCCGCCAGCTCGAGACTTTCGGCAAAAACATCATCTTCTTCTTCGGCGGCCGTGCTCCGGCCCTCGAGGGCAGCTACACTTCCATGAAGTGGTTCAACCTCACTTATGACGACTATCTCGCCATCAAGAACGAATCCAAGCTTGCCGTAAACCTTGCGCCCGTGATTGCCCGTGACGACATCCGCGCCGTCAGCGACTACACCAGCACCAACGGCCAAGTCTCCGGCGTTCCTCCCATCTACAGCCAGGTGCGCACCATCCCCCTGCAGGTCGGACGCTGGATCAACGACCAGGACAACGACCAGCGCCGCCGCGTCTGCCTCCTCGGCCGCGAAATGACGCGCAACCTGTTCCCCGGACGTCCTGCCGTGGGCAATACCATCCTGCTCAACGGCGTTCACTTCGAGGTAATCGGCACGCTCTCCATGATTGGCAACGAAGAGCAGAACTCGACCAACATTCGCATCTTTGTCCCCTTCAACACCATGCGCGAACTCTTCCCGCTCAAAGGAAACAACTCGAAGGAAGGCAATGCGATCTCGTTCATCAATTATCAACCGCGCAGCTTCGATGAAAATGAAGACGCCAAAGACGAGCTCCACAAGATTGTGGCTCGCAATCACGGCGGCTTCGACCCTAAGGGAGACGATATCTGGGAGGAGTGGGACACGGTGAAGAACCAGAAACTCATGGGTAAGATTTTCACCGCCATGGATTGGTTCCTCGGCGGCGTAGGCCTGGTTACGCTGGCTCTGGGCGCGATCGGCATCATCAACATCATGCTGGTAGCAGTAACCGAGCGCACCCGCGAGATCGGTCTGCGCAAAGCCCTGGGCGCGACCAACCGCAACATCCTGTTTCAATTCTTTTTGGAAGGCGCGTTCCTTACCCTGCTGAGCGGGGCACTCGGAGTAGGCGCCGCTATGCTCATCGTTCATCTGCTCGCGGGAGTAAACCTTCCGCAGGGGTTCGATACGCCGCGTATCGTACCCGTGTCCGCCACCGGCGCGGTGCTCTCATTGGCACTGGCCGGAATCGCCGCTGGCCTCTACCCGGCCCGCAAAGCCGCCATGCTCGAACCCGTGGAGGCCTTGCGCCAGGAATAATTCGCCAGGAGTCAGTCGCCAGGAGTATTCAGGAGTATTTATGACCCGTGATCTGCTGAAGGAAGCTTTCGGAGCCATGCAGCACAACCGCCGCCGCACCGCGCTGACCATGCTCGGCATGGCCTGGGGCATCGCCACGGTCGTTATCCTTCTGGCTTTCGGCTCGGGCTTTGAGCGCGCCATCGGCATCATCTTCAGCTCCTGGGGCACCGACGTGATCGGCGTCTTCCCGGGCCGCACCTCCCTGCAAGCCGGAGGCGCCAAGGCGGGCAGTGAAATCCGCCTCCAGATCGCCGATGTCGATTACATCCGCAACGAAGTACCCATGATCAAGGGCGTCACTCCCATCTTTGACCGGCGAAATAACCTGACCATCCAACGTGACACGCGTAGCTTCACCAACCTGGGCGTCGAGGGAGTCTATCCCGTGTACGAACGCATCCGTCGTTTTCAGGTCGCCACGGGGCGGGGTCTTAGTGAAGAAGACCAACTCCAGCGCGCCCGCGTAGCGGTGATCGGCGACGAAGCCAGACGCAGGCTGTTTTCCGGCGAGCCGCCGATCGGACAATCCATCCGCATCAACGGCATGAGCTTTGAAGTCGTCGGTGTCTACCAACGCAAGGTCCAGGGCGGCGACGACAATGACAACAGCTTCATCGTCATCCCTTTCAGCACCATGGGTGACCTCTACGACACCAGATACATCTCCGGCATTTTCATGGACTACGAAGGCGAGAACCACCAGCAACTGACTCGCGTGGTTCGCTCCGTCCTGGCCGGACACCACAACTTCCGTCCCGACGACCGCCGCGCCGTGTTCATGGCCGACTTCAAGCAGGACTTCGACCAGTTTGAGATCGTGTCTACGGCGCTCAAGATTCTGCTGGCCTTCATCGGCGCGCTCACCTTGGGCATCGGAGGCATCGGCCTGATGAACATCATGCTGGTCTCAGTGCAGCAGCGCACCCGCGAAATCGGCATAGAAAAAGCCCTCGGCGCGCACAAAGCCCACATCCTCTTCCAGTTTCTCGCCGAAGCTCTCGCCATCACCTTCGCCGGAGGCCTCGGCGGCATCGCAATTGCCTACATTATTTCCTGGATCGTCGGCGCACTGCCGCTGATGAGCGCCTTCGGCGACAACCTCCAGGCCGGAGACATCCATCTCCACATCAACGTAAGCAGCCTGGTCGTGGCAACAATTATTCTCAGCCTGGTGGGCATCATCAGCGGGATGGTCCCCGCCATCCATGCCGCCCGCCTGGACCCAATCGAAAGCCTGCGCTACGAATAAACCGAAGCCAACTCCCCCAAAGTTCTCCGTAGAGACGTAGCTTGCTACGTCTTGCCGGCCAAGGCACGACTCATGTGGGAACAGCCGCCTCGGCTGTTCAGCCAAGCGCAGCGAGGCGCCGCCCTGCTACTGCCGCAACGTCAACCCGCTCAAAACCCCTTGCTGCTTGGCAATCAGCGACTGCACCCCCGCCCCCGCAAAAGCCAGCATCTTGGCAAACTGCGCTTCATCAAACGCCTGCCGTTCCGCAGTAGCCTGCACTTCCACCATCTTGTGCCCAGCCGTCATCACAAAATTCATGTCCACATCCGCGCGAGAATCCTCTTCGTAACAAAGGTCAAGCAGGATCTCTCCATCCACAATCCCCACACTCACCGCCGCCACAAAATCTTTCAACGGAACCGATGTCAAAGTTCCCGCTTCCACCAACTTCTCCAGCGCAAGCCCCAAGGCCACGAACGCACCCGTAATCGAAGCGGTCCGCGTTCCTCCGTCCGCCTGAATCACGTCGCAATCAATCCACACAGTGCGCTCGCCCAGCCGTGCCAGATCTGTGACCGCACGTAAAGACCGCCCAATCAGCCGCTGAATCTCATGTGTCCGCCCGCTCGGCCGCCCCTTGGCCACTTCCCGCGCCGTCCGCGTCAGCGTCGCCCGCGGAATCATCGCGTACTCGCTCGAAATCCATCCCTTGCCCGAGTTCCGCATAAACGGCGGCACCGTCTCTTCAATCGAAGCAGTGCAAATCACTCGCGTGTTCCCCACCTCAATAAGCACCGACCCTTCCGCCGTAGTAATAAAATCCGGAACGATAGAAACCGGCCGCAGTTGATCAGGCGAACGATTGTCCGAACGATAGAACATAAGCGAGGATTGTACCCGATGCCACCGAGCCGTAACCGAAAGCACCACGACCCAGTCGTAGAGACGTAGCTAGCTACGTCTCTGCCGCCGCCAAATCCGCTCTCAGGTGGAGCAGAATTCGATCCTGAGCGGCGCGCCGATTAGACCGAGAGCGTACCTCCCCCGTCGCGACAATTTGTCCCATCCATCCCGCCTTTACAAACCCTTTGCAATTCTTCACCAATCTCTATGCAACTAATCTGGTGCATCCGGGTCTACGACCCCAGAGAGCAAATGAAGGCTCTCCAATCGCACACGAACGGAAGGTTCTAACCTTCAACAGGAGGAACCGCAATGGCCACACACCGTCGCCCTCTCGCCCAATCCACCACTTCCTTAAGGTCTCTGGCCAAAACAAGAATCAGGCAAAGCCTTGCGATAACCACCACCCTGCTCGGAACCACGCTGTTCGTAACCATGGCAGCGTTTGCGCAACAGGACTCACCCGCAACTCCGCCCCCGGGCTCGCAAACCGATTCCCACGCCGCAGTCTCATCCGCAAAACCCGCGCCCGAAACCACCAACGTCACCGTTCCCGCCGGCAGCCGGATTGCTCTCGTGCTAACTCAGCCGATCCAGACCCGCTACCTCCATCGCGGAGACGACATCTACGCCCAGATTGTTTCTCCCGTGACCGCGGGCAACGAAGTAGTCATCCCACCCGGCACATTCGTACAAGGAAAAATCGACAAGCTCGAGCGCCAGGGCGGACGCGGAGAGCTGCGCTTGCAATCCATGTCCATTACCTTCCCTGACGGCTACACCGTTCCCATCCCGGGTCCTATGACTCTCGAGAGTCCCGACGGCTACGCTTGGAAGGATCCCGGCAACGGCCGGGCCGGCGGCGCATTCGCCCTCGCAGGAGGTGGTGCAGGTGTCGGAGCACTGATCGGTCACTTTGCCTCCAGTTCGCAACCCAACACCATCACCAACACTCTCCCGCCCGGATGCAGCGGCCCGCCGCCCGGCTGCCTTAGCTCCAGCGTAACCGCCCCCGGCAGCACAGCAAAGGGCACAGTCATCGGCGCTATGGTCGGCGGAGCCATCGGTGGCGTAGCCGCGATCGCGCTACTCTTCAACACTCACGACTTCTTTCTCGACGTAGGCTCGCCCGTCGAGATGCTCCTGCAGCACCCGCTTACTCTCGAACAAGATCAGGTAGCCGCCGCCGTCCGCCAATCCGAGCAACACCCGGCACCGGAGCAGCCCGTTGCTCCACGCCCGCAACCTGTGCCGCTGCCTGACACTGGCCCCAGCATTCTGCCTCCACCTTCACCGCCTCCCGGCCCCTAACCCAACGACAACCTATCTTGACCCTTTCATCGGCGGAGAGTTTTTCATCGAACTCTCCGCCGAGTTACACTCATACGTCGAATCGAAATAGTCCTCAGATCGCAACCTCGCGGAAGGGAAAATCCGCGACCCACAGACTGAGAACTGAGACCTGAGAATCAACCCATGCCCACCCTCATCCCGCAACCCACTCGCATCCAATCCGCCGGCAACAAACCCAAGCTGATCGACGAATACATCGGCCGCGTCAACTCTCAAACTTCATCCGCCAGCGTAGCTCACATGCGCAGCCCCGCGGGATGGCTCGAGCCCGGCCAGACTCCCGCCTTCGACGAGTTCACCATCGTCCTGAAAGGCACGCTGCGCGTAGAACACAAAGCCGGTTCTCTCGAAGTCGCTGCTGGACAAGCCATAATCGCCCACGCCGGTGAGTGGATCCGCTACTCCACTCCCCACGCAGGCGGCGCCGAATACATCGCCGTCTGCCTCCCCGCCTTTTCCATGGACACCGTCCATCGCGACCAGCCCTAGCCCAACCCGATGGAGACTTTCGGCTGTAACCCAGGAGGGGCACGGGTTTTGACGCGTACAAGAAGCAAATCGGTGGTATAATTCTGCGCGTTTTGGAACCCAAGGAAAAGTTCGTCGTAAGGAATTCGACGTCACCAGTCCCCTGCGCTCGCTAGGGAAAATCAACCCCCTTACAGGAAGACAACCATGAAAAGTTTGCGCACGTTTGCCGTCTCCTTCGTTCTACTGATCGCAGCCACCCATCTCGCCACTTCGCAAGCCTGGATTCCGTTGGTGAACCAACCGAATCCCAATCTCGGCCTCGGCAATCCCTTACTGCTCACCGATGGCACGGTCATCGCCCACGAAGCATGTGGACCGACTTGGTGGCGTCTCACGCCCGATCAATTCGGCAGCTACATCAACGGCACCTGGAAGCGCATCGCGTCCCTGCCTGCTGGATACGCCCCGCTTTATTTCGGTTCGGCCGTGCTGCCGGACGGTCGCGTCATCATCATGGGCGGCGAAGACAACGCTACCTCCGGCAATTGCCAGGCGGTCTGGACCAATCTCGGTGCGATTTATGACCCAATCACCAATACATGGACATCCGTAGCGCCTCCGAAGGGCTGGACCACGATCGGAGATGCTCAAAGCGTCGTTCTTCCTGACGGCACCTACATGCAGGCCAACTGCTGCACCAAGCAATCGGCACTGCTAAATGCTAAAACCCTGACGTGGACTATGACCGGCAAGGGAAAGTTTGACGTCAACGACGAGGAAGGTTGGAATCTGCTGCCCGACGGAACCGTGCTTACCGTCGATGCCTACGTCTTCCAATACGAAGCGGATGGCAAGAATTACGAAATCTATCACCCCAAAAACGGCACCTGGACCAGCGGCCCTCCCAGTGGAACGATTGTGCAACTCTGGGATTCCTACCCCAATGCCCAAGCAGCGTCAAACGAGGTGGGTCCTGCCGTTTTGCGGCCCGACGGGACAGTTTTTGCGACCGGAGCCTATGGTGCTCCTGGAAAACCCGGCCACACCTCGATCTACGACACCCACACCAAAACCTGGACGGCCGGTCCCAACTTCCCCGACGCTTTGGATGTAGCCGACGGCCCAGCGGCGTTACTACCCAACGGTGACGTACTGGTCGAAACTAGCCCCGGTATCTTTAACCCGGGTTCCAAGTTCTTCGTGTGGGACGGAACTACTCTCCACAACGTTACCGCTGGCAATACCGACGCGCCGAATGTTCCATCTTTCTACGGCAACATGTTGCTTCTGCCCACCGGCGAGGTTCTTTGGACAGACTTTGCCGACGTTTGGGTTTATCAGCACGGACGCACTCCAAACCCCGATTGGGCTCCGAGCATCACTTCTGTGCCGAGTGCCGTGAAACGCGGGCAATCGTATGTCGTCTCGGGTTTCAACTTCAACGGATTCTCCCAGGGCGCCGCGTATGGCGACGATACCCAGGCCGCGACCAACTATCCGCTCGTGCGCATCACCAACCGGGTCACCGGCGTCGTAACCTTCGCCCGGACCCACGACCACAGCACCATGGCAATCGCCTACACCGGTCAGGCCTCTACCCACTTCGACTTGCCCAGGAAGATGGAAACCGGCCTAAGCGACTTGCAGGTGGTCTGCAACGGCATCGCATCTCAAGCCGTAACCGTGAACGTTGAATAGAAGTGTCATGCTGAGCGCGCCGGAGCATTCCCGCTCGTGTGAGAACCCAGAACTTTGTCATTCCGAACCGGGCCCCAAGCCCGGTGCGGAACCTGCTTTTGCCCTCGCTGCCGCTTTTCTGTCATGCTGAGCGCAGTCGAAGCATCCCTATCCCCCGCGATGCCCTAGGCAGAGCAGGATTTTCCCCGACGCCCTCGAACTATTTCCACAGTTTTCTCTGTTGCGAAGTTCACCTGACCTTTACTAGCTCCCGTCAATATCCAATACTCGACCTATAGCTAATTCTGAATCATGCTTCCCCACACCCATAACTCGTCAAGAATCAAGATTTTGCCCCTAACTCATTGCAGCCCTAAGATTTTTTCACAATTTCCCGCCAACTTCCTGATTGCAATAGACCAGGGGGGAGGGGGTAGGAGACCAATATGTCAATCTACAACGTCCCGCGTTGTCAGCATCTCAAAGTCAACGGAACCCAGTGCGGCTCCCCCGCTCTCAAACGCAACCGTTTCTGTTTCTTCCACAAGCGTTTCCAGGAAGAGCGCATCAAGCTCAACGGCGATCGCGCCCGCCACGGCCGCGCCAGCCTTTATCTTCCCGTCCTCGAGGATGCCAACTCCATCCAGGTCTCGCTCATGCAAATCATGCGCCTGCTGGCTTCCCGCCAAATCGATTCCAAAATCGCCAGCCTGCTCCTCTACGCCCTGCAAACCGCCAGCTGCAACCTTCGCCACACCACCTTCGAGCCCACCCACCTCGGGGACATAGTGATCGACCGCCGCACCATCGATCAAACCTGCATCGGCTGTGACCAGTGGAGCGAAAACGATTTCCCCGACCCCGAAGAAACCGAAGAAGAAGAAGAGGCAGCCGCCCAGCAAGCAGCCAAAACCGCTCGTGTGGGGACGGGCACTCCTGTCCGTCCGGTCGAGCGCAGCTCGACCGGCAGCGCCACAAAACCATCCGTCCAACCAACCCAGGCACCTAAGCCGCTGCCCGCACCAGCCGACAAAAAGCAACCCGCAACCGCCCAAAACAAATCTGCCCAGCCCCACCACCCAGCCGCAGCCACCAGTCCCACCACGAAAAAACAACCCAAGAAAGACCTGGAACAGGTGAGAGAAAAAATCCGAGGAATGGCCCGCGATTGGATCATGCAAACCGCCAGCCCCACCACCCATTCACCCTCAAGAGGCAGCAGGCCGCAGGCCGGCGACGGAAGACTAGAAGTAAAGATCTGAGAACTGACAACCGAGAACCGAGAACTGAGAACCGAGAACTGAGAACCTAGAACTGAGAACCTACTCCCACTCAATCGTCCCCGGAGGCTTGGAGGTAATGTCATACACCACGCGGTTTACGCCCTTCACCTCATTCACAATCCGCGTGGAAATATTTTTCAGAACCTCGTGTGGCAGGTCAACCCAGTCGGCCGTCATACCGTCTTCGGAACTCACCGCCCGGATCGCGCATGTGTAAGCATAAGTCCGCATATCGCCCATCACGCCCACCGACATCACCGGCAGCAGCACAGCAAACGACTGCCAGATTTTCGTGTACAACCCGGCATTCTTGATCTCGGTGACTACAATGTCGTCACACTCGCGCAACAGCGCCAAGCGCGCCGGCGTGACTTCTCCGAGCACGCGCACCGCCAGCCCGGGGCCGGGGAACGGCTGCCGCTGCAAAATCCCCTCCGGCATGCCCAGGTCACGCCCAATCTTGCGGACCTCGTCTTTGAACAAATCTTTCAAAGGCTCGATCAGCTTCAACTTCATTTTTTCCGGCAGCCCGCCCACGTTGTGATGCGACTTGATTACCTGCGACGGACCCCGCACCGACCGCGATTCGATCACATCCGGATAAAGCGTCCCCTGCACCAGCCACTTCACCTTGCCTTCTTCTTTCTCAATGCGCCGCGCCTCCCGCTCAAACACTTTGATGAATTCGTTGCCGATGATCTTGCGTTTCTTCTCTGGATCGCTGACGCCCTTAAGCTTTCCGAGAAAGCGCCCCGTTGCGTCTACCGCGTCCAGGCGCAGCCCCAGCTTGTCGTGCAGAGTCTTCTGCACTTTCTCGAACTCGTTTTTGCGCAGTACGCCGTTGTTCACGAAGATGCAGGTCAGCCGCGACTTGCCGCGCGCATCGCGCAATGCGCGATCGACCAGCACCGCCGCAACCGACGAATCCACTCCTCCCGAGAGCGCGCAGATCGCCCGTCCCGTGCCCACTTGCTGCCTGACCTGTTCCACCGTCGAGTCAATGAAGTGCTGCGGCGTCCACAAGGGCTTGGCGCCGCAGATCTGGAATATAAAGTTGCGCAGAATCTCGGTGCCGTTCCGCGTGTGGTGAACTTCAGGATGGAACTGTACCGCAAACCATCTCTTCTCCACATTCTGGATTCCAGCCACGGCATGCGATGTCTTCGCCGTCAGCTCAAACCCCGGAGGCAGTTCCAGCGCTTCGTCCCCATGCGACATCCACACCGCCTGCCGTTTTGCCATGCCCTGGAACAGCGCCGATTCAGCGACAATATCGACCTCGGCGTGCCCGTACTCGCGTTTGTCCGCAGGGCGAACCTTGCCACCGAGAGTGTGCACCATGAACTGCAGCCCGTAACAGATGCCAAGCACGGGCAGCCCCAACTTGAAGACGCCGGGGTCCGCCGGTGGCGCATCTTTGTCGTAGACCGACCACGGCGCCCCCGAGAGCACAATGCCCACGGGCGAGCAGTTCTTGACCTCATCAAGCGAGGCTGTGCAGGGCAGCACAACTGAAAAAACATTTTGTTCGCGGATGCGGCGCGCGATGAGCTGCGTATACTGCGCGCCAAAGTCGAGGATGACGATGGATTCGTTAAGCCTGGATTGGGGTTCCACGGATGAGTTTCTCAAATCGAATCGCCGGTGTAAAGGACTGTGTCGTAGAGACGTTGCTTGCAACGTCCTGCCGCCCGCTTGTATTGTCGTGGCGAAGTCCGCGCCGCCACGGGCAAGATGTAAGCTACGTCTCTACGGCCAGGTTCGGAACGTCGCTGAGGATCGGCTCTTCGCGGTCGATAGAGGTCTGTGGTGGAGGAGCGGGCATTGGCGCAGACGCAACCAGCGCGTCAGGCATTTCGGCGATGCAGACGTACCCTGCCAGACGCGCCATGTACAGCCAATCCACGACGGCAAAATACACCAGCGTTACCAGAAATACGCCGACGATCACCAGTCGCCAGGGAGCGATCTGGATGAAAGCGAGCGGCACCGACACAACTGTCGTGGCGACGCTGAAAGCCACCAAGTGCGCCAGCCCCGTCCACGTGCTCACGGCGAATACCGGTCCGGATCGTTCTCGAAAAAATGTAACGGCGGCGAAAAGCGCGCCCAGCGTGTCCTCACCGTCGCGGATAGCGAATACGCAGGCGAGCGACAGCAACCAGTTCAAGGCTGGCCATGCAGTGCAGATCAATCCAGCCAACGGCAGAAAAAAAATGAAAACCAGGCCAGGTCGAGGGTTGGCATCAGATGAGGCGAAGCCGGCAAGAATTGCAGCGCCCACGAAGGCGAGGGTCGCTGACAGCGTAACCGCCGCGCGCAGGAAGTTCAGCCCGGTCAGCGAACGAAAAGGGCGCGTTTCACTCGCGGTATGCGTCTCCGCTGAGATGTCGCCGGCAATGCCTCGGCGGAAGTACTCAAGCAGAGCGCGGACTGTGGCAGCGCGGCCGATGGAAGCGGTTACGACCCAGAGCAGCGACAGCGCGACTGCCGCAAACAACGCCGCCAGCACTGCGCGATTCAGGCTGCCGCGAAGGATGTGTGCGATCGCTCGTCCAATGAGCAAGGGTTGTCTTGTCGATAAAAGAGCCGCGTCGCCCTTGGTCACCGGCAGCGTGTCGAGAAATTCGATCAGCCAGAAAAAAACTAACGCCCAGCCGACTGCGCCGACGGTCCACCGCCAGGCAATCTCGGCCAGCGTCAGTGAAGGCCGGCGAAAACTTGCGCGAAAGCCTTCGAGCGTAGGTGAGACGCGAGGCATGAATCTATCGCACCACGAGGT
>Ga0209415_10006039_pt1 | contig 21648 bp, 21 predicted proteins | sample PeaSoiSIISIP2007_FD_187696 | JGI IMG/M metagenome (GOLD analysis project Ga0209415, IMG submission 187696) | Peat soil microbial communities from Weissenstadt, Germany - SII-SIP-2007 (SPAdes) (version 2) | ecosystem: Environmental > Terrestrial > Soil > Wetlands > Peat | place: Germany... | reverse complement strand
TTTCCTCTTGCTTTGCGGACTTCTCCGGCTGCGCTTTCTTCTCTTCCTGGGCAGGCTTGGCTTTCTGTTCGTCATCGTGCTGCTCCTGTGCGAACGCCGGAGCCGCGGCTACGAGGGTCAAAGACAGAACTGCTGTGCTGATAAATCCAACTAGGTTCATAGGTGTTGCCTCCATTATTGAATCGTTGCGTACGCTTGCTTACTGCAAGCTTCCTGTTGTCGCGTTAACCGGGCTGCCGATGGCTTCGCCGGACACGAGAAGTTCAACTCTCCGATTCTGCTGGCGCCCGGAGGAGTTATCGTTGGAGGCCACTGGCAAGGTATTGCCGAAGCCTCTGGCCGAAACCGAATTCGTCAACACCCCTTGTTGCACGAGGTAGTCGCGCACGGATCCGGCACGGTTCTCAGACAGCGTCTGGTTCATTTGATCGCTGCCCACATTGTCGGTGTAGCCGCCGACTGCAATGTCGAGTCCAGGGTAGGCGAGCAGAATCCCGGCAACTTTCGCCAGTTTCTCCCGTGCACCCGGCTTCAACGAATATTTTCCGGTGTCAAACAAAACATCGGACATGCTGACGATAAGCCCGCGCGCGCTATCGCGAGTCTGAAGAATCTCATTCAACTGTACGGACAATCGCGTCCGCATAGTCGCTTTGTCGGTTTCCGCTTGTTGCGCGGTTTGCAGTGCTTGCTGTGCCGCTAAACGAGACTGCTCCGCATCAGCATTCGCTGCGGAGACTGCATTGGCTGATGAAGCCTGGCTGCTCGCCATATCCGCCTTAGCCTGCGCGGTTTCAGTTTGTGCAGCCGCAGCATCGGCGCGGGCCTTGGCGGCATCTGCGTCCGCTTGAGTCTTTGCCGCTTGAGCTGTCGCCGCGTCCGATTGGGCTTGGTCTTTCTGCCGGATCGCTTTGTCAGCTTGCCCTTGCGATATCGCCAGAGTGTCGGCTGAAGCCTGACGTTCGTTGGCCAAGCGTATCTCGTCCAGTTTCTTGACCGCGATTTCGCGGGCATCTTCGGAAGTCTGTACCGCCTCGCGGGCGACCGCGATCAGCCCTTTGGTGTCGGTGTGTCTGCTGCTGGCAAATTCATCCGCGTTGTTCGTCAGCTTGACGGCATGCTGGTAGCTGTCGCTGGCATATTGCTCGGCTCCCTCGGATTGCGCGATGCGCAGTGCATTTCGCGCCTCAAAGAATTCCAGCGGCAACCTGGCGTTCAAAACCACAGGGTCGAACTTGTAGCCGGTGGGGATGTACCCGCCACGCTCCATGAGTTCGTACTTCGCATTGACTGCCTCGGTGGTTCCTTTGGTGGACTCGCGAACCACGTTCTCAAGCACGACGGCGTTGCTGGGCTGCCGCACCGCATAATAAGGTTCCGCGGTAACGATCAGCGCAAAGGCCTGAAGGTCGGTGGTGACGCGCAGCTTGCTGCGGTGGTTGTCGCCGACTAACACCTCGCCCAGGTTCACGGCCCGGCCTTCGGGAGAAATCGCCCACAATACGTAGGTCAGATACTCATTGCCGAAAGTCGTCGGAATCTGCAGATTACCGAATTCAGCATCGATCTCTATGGATCCGCGCCGGCTATTCACCTTGGCTTCACCGTTCGCGGAAGGCATCAAATCGGTGCCCGCGAAGTCGAGCTTGGAGGCTCCGCTGCGATGCTCGTAGTTGACGGCCCGCACGCTGCGGCTGACTACGTTCACTCGGAATATCGGCGTCGGACTCATGGGCTCGACGACCATGGTTGTTTGGCGATTCGTTTGAGCAAATGCGCTCACACTGAGGGCAATGCCGACTGTTAGCAAAATCTTAGTATTCAAAGTATCTCCTTACTTCAGGCAGGGTTCTGCCCCGTTGTGTCGTATTGAATCTGCTGTTCGTGTCTTATGTCTTTTTGAACTGGGCTTTCTTACGTCATCCTTTACGTTCCAACGTGCATGCCGGAAAGGGAGTGAAAGAGCCCAAAGACATTCAGCAGCCACAGAACCACGGCAATGACCACGACGCCGTTCAAAATTGACTTGATGGTCCCCTGCATGGGAATGAAACGATTCACAAGCCACAGGAGGACGCCTACCACGATCAGGACTTCCAGCAATTGAATCAAAGGCATAAGTGTGACCTTCCTTAGTTTTCCGGGCTACTCCTCTCATCCGCCTGGAGGCGTTGCCCTAACTTGGTGTTGCTCTGACTTCGATGTGCGAGACTTTTTAGGGTCGAATCGTGTCCCGTCGCGGGGTATCGCGGCGCACACACAGATGAAGAATGCCGATTGACTGGATGTGGTCGCCGTGCTGTGAGTTGATCAGAACCCAACCCGCAGCGACCTCAGAATCAAAGCTGCGAATCAGCGTTCGCGGCTCCGTCTACACACTCAGGAGAATCAACAATGACAGGTGCGGACTTTCGCGTCTGAGCAAGATAGCTCACTTATTGGGACCAACACCGCGATGCTTGTGCCACGGCCGGATCAACTCACCGGCGCTTCATTTGGCCTAATATTGTCTGGCTCGACTTGGTTTAGCGGAATCGGCACATGGGGATTATCGGCAACGCTCGACCGTGTCGTGTGCATCAAGGTCCATGAATACCCGAATTCCTGCCCACACTTCAAGCAGACCTGGTACGTGCGTTTCTTGATCGTGAATACAGCACTGCGATGGCGGTGACGGCACCCGAAGGAAAACTGAAGAATTTGGAGCAGCGGTCTCATAAATCCTCCGCTCGCTGCCGGCGCTCGCAACTTCCATTGGCATCCAGCCAACCTAGCAGAGCGCGCACGCTAGCCCTAGCCAGGGCAATCGAGCAATCCGCGGCTCCGTAGTAGATATTGACGGTGTCCCCATCAGGGTCCATGGTGTAGCCGCACGGGAACACGACATCGTTGACGTCGCCGTGGCGCTCGTAGTCGGCTTCGGGCCCAAATATCCACGAATCCCCGCGCAGCAAACATTTTTCCGGATTCTCAATGTCGAACAGCGCCACGCCCAGTCGATAGAGACAGCCGGAGGGCGTGTGCCGCACACCGTGGTAGAGCACGAGCCATCCTCTGGAAGTCTCGATGGGCGGCGGCGACAACCCGATCTTGTTTGCGTCCCACCAGGCACCCCGGCGAGCTTCTAACATCAACCTGTGTCTGCCCCAATAGCGCAGGTCAGGAGAGTAGGAAATCCACATATGCGCCCCGAGTGCCGTCATCGGCCGATGAATCAGCGCCCAGCATCCATTGATTCTCCGCGGTAGAAGCGCGCTATCTTTGTCGTCCGGTGGCATGATGACGCCGTAGCGCTCAAAGCTGTGAAAGTCTTTGGTCAGGGCCAGAGAAACTCCCGGCCCCCCGCGCGAATACGAAGTGTAAGTGATCACGTATTGCTGCAGTTCGGGCACGAACGTGATGCGCGGATCTTCAATGCCCCAGATCTCCTCCGGATACTGCTGAGGGTTGGGCATCAAGGTCGGTTCGCTATCAATTTGCCATCCATCGACGCCGTTTCGAGAACGGGCGGCGCACAGATGCGACAGGCCGCGGCGGTCTTCGACGCGGCAAAGCAGCAGAGTGGTTCCATCCGGCAACAGGGTGGCACCGGCATTGAACACGCTGTTGATGGAGTACGGCCAATCCTTACCCGTCAGGATGGGGTTGCCGGGGTGACGCAGAAGCAGTGGCGGGTAGTGCGAGTTTTCGACGTTCACAATAGCTGTTTCGGGAGCGGTCATGACGGATCTTTTGTCCTTTCGGGCGGCCTTTCCGATTCTTGCAGCGAGTGCATTTCTAATTGCATTTCAAGGAGCGCCATCCAGAACGATAGAGTCGATTCCGCTCCCTGATTCTGATTGGCGCGTTCGGGATGTAAGCCGTCCCGGCAACCGCCGGTGACGGAATCATAAAGAGGAAGCTGCAGGTCGTTGTCACCCAGGAACCAGTTGAACGCCGACCAGGCTTCAGTGCGCCAGTGGCTGTCGCCGGTTACACGGTACGCTTCGAGACACGCAGACACCGCACCAGCCGCCTCAATCGGTTGCTGATCGAAGCGGGCCTTTTCACCGCCCTGGTGATAAAAGCCTTGCGACCCGATCGGCACGAAGTGGTGATTGGTTTCGCAATGCTGTGTTTTCAAGAGCCAATCGAGCGCTTCGAGGCCGTCGGAGACCATACGATCGTCCGAGCACGCTGCGCCCACCACCAAGAGTGCCTGGGGTAATCTCGCATTGCCGTAAGCGACTACGTTCTCGAACCACTTCCAATCCGGCCTGCGGATGGACTCATACATTTCGAGCAAGCGCCGGCTCAGCACAGATCTGATTTTTTGGGCATCGCGGTCTCCGGGATAGGAATTGAGATACTCCTGGATCCCGAGAAGGGTATAGGCTGAGGCACGAGGACTATAAAATTCCACAGCTGCTGGGAGCGAAAACTCGAACAGGCGCCCGGCGGCGCTCCTCAAGCCCTGATTGTTGGATTGGCCGAGGACGGTTCCAAGACCCCACAACGCGCGGCCATGGCAGTCTTCCGAGCCTGCAGGTTCGTTCCAACGGCGATCATAGCCGAGAAAGTTTCTGAATCTGCCGTTCGCTGAATTAAATGCATGCTCGAGGAACGACAAATAACGGGCCGAGAAATCCGCAACAACCAAATTCGCATCCACTCGCTCATGTTTAGCCAAGCGCTCCAGCATCACGGTGAGAATAAGCGCGCGCGCGTTGTCGTCGGTGGTATAACCCTCTGCTCGATTGGGGATGGTAAAGATCGCGTGCTGCAGCATTCCCGTGTCATCGGTTAGCCGTTTCACATGATCGAGTTTTAATTCAGGCAGTTGATCAAGCGCTTTGGGAGTAGCGCGGGCCGCGAACTGAACGCGGGGATTTTCCATGCGATCGTTGCGCACCCGGGCGAAACTTTCCATGTAACCCTGCGCGACTTTCTTCCAAACCATGTCCCGCGCGAACAGATAAGCGCGTTTGCGCATGGCATGGCGAATCGCGGGCGTGTTCAACAGTTCGATAGTCTTGAGTGCGATGGCACCGGGATTCTGGAAAGGGACGAGCGCGCCCCGGCGATCGTCTAACAACTCAATCGCATGCCAATAAGGAGTCGAGATGATGGCTTTGCCTGCGCCTAACGCATAAGCCAGCGTTCCGGAAACCACCTGCGCTTCATAGCGATAAGGAGTGATGTAGATGTCGGCGGCGCCAATAAATTCTGCCATTTCCTCAGGACTGACGAAACGGTCGTGGAAGATTACTTGCGATTCCACTCCCACTTCCTTCGCTAAAGCCTGCAGGCTGGCTCGATACTTGTCTCCCTCGCGCCGAAGAATATGCGGGTGGGTAGCGCCGGCGACAATGTAGGCAACATTCTTGTGTTTGGACAAAATCTCCGGCAACGCCTGAATGACGTTTTCGATTCCCTTGTTCGGGGAAAGCAGGCCGAACGTGAGCAGTACCGCCTTCCCCTCCACGCCAAAGCGGTCCTTATAGAAGTTGGGATCGAGGAAGGGCAGGTCTGGAACGCCGTGCGGAACCATGTCAATCTTGCTACCCGGCACTTTGAAAATTTCCTGCAAGAACTGCGACGAAAGCTGGCTCATCACGATGAGCCGATCCGACAGTTCTGCGATCTCTTCCATGACCATCAGTTGGTCAGGATTCGGCTCCCGCAGAACCGTGTGTAAAGTGGTCACCACCGGCATCTTCAGGCCGCGTAGCAAGTGCAAAATATGGCTTCCGGCCGCGCCGCCGAAGATTCCATACTCGTGCTGCAGGCACACCATGTCGATGTTGTTGAAGTTCAGGAACTCAGCCGCGTCCTGATACGACTTGACGTCGTCCTGGGCGAGCGACCATCGCACTCGCGCGGGATAGTCATATCCTTGTTCCGTGTCATTGACGGGTAGCGCCATCAATCGAGCGGTTCCGTATTCCGCGGATATCGCCGCGCACAGGTCGGTGGTGAAGGTAGCAATTCCACATTGTCGCGGAAGATAATTTCCGATCACCGCAATTCGACTGGGCAAAGAAGGCTTCGATTTCGATTTCGACCCTGGGCGAGTCGCCAAGACCGGCTGTACCGCGGGGCGCGAGGGGACCACTTCCAACAGGCCATCCGGACACACGGTGACTGGCAGTGGCATTAGTTCCCTCACTTTCTCGAGTAGACGAATTGATCGCGGCTGATTTGCAGACGAGCCTTGCCGGAATTCGAGTCTGGGTGTTTCGTCCGACCTAGGGTTTGCCCGTCGTCAGTATCCGTCGAAAGAGGGCTGCGAACTGGTCAAAATTGACCAGACATGTTGATCAGATACATCGAAGCCGATCTTGCAGATTCACCGGTGAGAGCATTCCTGAGCCCCAATAAAGATGTGGCGCAGTCCTTTCGGCTGCGCCACCATGAGGAGCAAAGCGGTTCGGGGAAAGCCGCGCAGCTCCTTCACATCCCTCCACATCTCCTCACATCACATCCCGTCGCTTATCGCAGCAATTTACACCGGCTCCAATTGCACTTCTGTTCAAAGTTGCACAGTTTGTGAAGTAATTCGGAGCCGTGGCGGAGCGTGTGTCCGCAGCACCCGGCGCAGAACGGTCGAGTAGGAAGAAACCAGCTCAATAACAACAATCGAACAAGTGAGCAAATTTGAACAGTCTTGCCCGGGCACATCAACGATAATTGTGACTTAAGGTCAAGGTCATGTTCAATCACCCGGGACGCAAAACAATTCTGTGCATCGACGATGATTACAGCATGCTGAATTACCAACGGGCGCTACTCGAAAGACGAGGATTTACGGTCCTCACTGCCGCCTCCGCCAGGCAAGGCTTACAAATTGCGGTAGCGTGCGCGGTTGCGGCGGTGATCGTCGACTACAACATGCCCGATATGAACGGGCATGAGCTCGCGACCGAAATAAAACGCCTCAGGCCGCACATTCCAATCGTCATGGTTTCCAGTGACGACGGAATTGCAGAACACGCTTTGAAGGTTGTTGATGCTTTTGTTTCCAAGAACGAAGCACCCAGCCGCTTGTTGCCGGTGATCACCAGAATCTGCGGTGAGAACCATCCGGGGTTCAACGAACCCAGAATCACAGCGTGAGGTATGTATTGCTCTCACGTGGTTCTGGGGGGTTACCGCTTTTCACGCGCTCGCGGCTTTCTGCGGTCCTAGGCTCACCAATCTTAGGTTGAGCAATCTTGACCAGATTTGTAGGGAGGCCGCTTGTATAAATGGACCGCATGCGTATCAACAGCACTCTACTGTGTATCCACCGGAATCCAGCTCAACTGAGTTTATTGAAGGACAACGGATACGACCTGGCCACCGCTACCAACGGATCCGATGGTCTGCGTTTGTTTATGTCGCGGCCCGTGGACGCCGTTGTCCTTGAACACCAACTCTCTCTCCTGAACGGCGCAGCCATCGCCGATGAGATCAAGCAACTCCGGCCCGACGTACCCATTGTCTTGCTGGTCGACCATCTGGAATTGCCCGCCGAGGCTTTGAGGTCTGTAGATGCGCTCGTGGTCAAGTCCGACGGGGCCCATTTCCTGTGGGCAACAGTTCACTTCGTACTAAATGTGAAGCCAGCTCAGCGTCATAAAGCACAGAGACAGCGAAGGTCCCAAACGCCGAACCATCCACGGTTATCGGTTAGTTCACGAGGAAGAGCGAGCCGTGGGCAGGCCAACCATTCCCAATTAGCACCTGCCGAGAAGGACACGCCTTTTTCGCGAGAAGTCTGGCGAAACATTCAGGACGGGACCATACAATTCTGACCAGACGCTGGGACGATCGCCGATGTTTTTCTTTGAGACCAAAGAGTAACTACGCTCCAGATGTTGTGGTCCTGCGTTCGAAATCCCCCGCCGAAACACCTAAAGGGCACCACGGTCAATATTGACCAGTAATCCCACGGACAACACTCGATACTCGACATCGAACCGCTCTCGACGGTTGAGGAACTGCCGGGTTTTCCGGCTGTAGACTTCTTGTGAGCCGACATCGCAAAGAGTTCTCCCAGAGTAACCACCGCCGCGCGTACTAGTCGGAGAAAAGTACAGGTCAAAACATGAAAAGTTTTAAGACGTTAGCAACCTTATTCTGCCTCCTTGCGCTCTGTGTGCTGGTCACGCCGTTAGCCATGGCTGACGACTGGAACAGGGAAACTGTTATCACCTTCAGCGGACCCGTCGAAGTTCCGGGTGTGGGCGCTCAGATCTTGCCGGCAGGTACATATGTCTTCAAGATCTTCAATTCGCTATCCGACCGCCACATCGTTCAGATATTCAGCCAGGACAAGACCCATGTCTTCACCACCATCCTCGCAATCCCGAATTACCGTTTAAAGACAACCAACAAGACGGTAATCACGTTTCGCGAGCGGCCTGCCGGAGAGCCTGAGGCTCTGCGAGCATGGTTCTATCCCGGCCGTGAATGGGGCGAAGAGTTTGTCTATGCAAGGCCGAGAGCCATCGAGTTGGCGAAAGAAATGAACCAGCCGGTGCTCACGACGACTATCGAACTGGCGGCCGCACCCATCGAGACTTTGAATACAGCACCTGTCGAGGCCGTTGCCCCGACCGGAGAACCAGTTGCGTTAGCGCAAGTGGTTGAGGCGCCGCCTGCGGCTGCCGCTGAACCCGTTACGGTTGCGACGGCCGAGCCCCTGCCGCAAACCGCTAGCCCGCTGCCCTTGATTGCACTGATTGGGCTGCTGACCATCGGCGCTGGCTTTGCTCTCTCAATTTTTTCGAAGCGAGCCGTTTAAGCCAGGCAAATGGGTGGATTTCTCACCTGGTAAGTTGACCGGGTATCGCGTGGCGAAAGAGGTGGTGCGTGAGCACTGCCTCTTGTCGCCAAGCCCGGACGATTCCATGGCATGGGTAGATCGCATGGGTGGACTCCCGTGGTTTTTGTTGCGGGTTGCATGAAAGGACTCGACGGATGACAGAGCTGTCCTCATCCGCGCCACGTCTGCCAAGCGAGCTAAGGTCGCTGGCCGCAGAATGTATTGCCAAAGGGGTATGCATCAGGAAGGAATGTGCGTGCACATTCCGGTGCGTGTTTGCGCTTCTCGCCCTGCTCGCCCTACCGAGCGTTGCTCTCGCCCAAACATCTTCGTCGTCCCAGAGTCGCCAAGACAGCGCTGACGACTACACCATTAGCGTCAATGTGAACCAGGTGGTCTTGAGCGCAACCGCGCAGGACCACAACAATGCTCTGGTCTCCGGACTTGGCAAAGACGATTTCCAGGTTTTCGAGGATGGAGTGCTGCAACAGATCAAGTACTTTAGCCACGAAGATATCCCGGTCACGGTCGGTCTGGTCATCGACAACAGTGGCAGCATGAAACCAAAGCGTGCCGATGTTATTGCAGCGGCGCTGGCATTTGCCCGCTCCAGCAACCCGAAAGACCAGATGTTCGTGGTCAATTTCAACGAGAAGGTTACCTTCGGTCTTCCTGACAATACCCCGTTCACAGACCAAACAGCTCAATTGGAGGTTGCCCTGTCCAGAATCGCCGCCGACGGGGAGACGGCGTTGTACGATGCGGTCGCTATCGCTCTTGAGCGCCTGCGAAAAGGCACTCGCGACAAGAAAGTTCTTATCATAATCAGCGATGGAGGTGACAACGCGAGCAAACATAAATTGGCCGATATCATGCCCCTGATAGGACAGCCGGACGTAACTATCTACACCATCGGCATCTTCGGTGAGGAGGACAAAGATCAAAACCCGGGTGTGCTCAAGCGCTTTGCGAAGAACACGGGCGGCGAGGCCTTCCTACCGAAATCACTGGAAGACATCCTTCCTATCTGTCAACGGATCGCTCACGATATCCGCAATCAGTACACTCTTGCCTATGTTCCCACGAACAAGAAGCGGGACGGAGCGTATCGGGTCATACAAGTGAAGGCGAGCGGGGCGGGCCGCGGACATTTGTCTGTCCGCACCCGAACCGGTTACTTCGCGCCTTCGGAATCTCGACCCGTCGACGGCGGCCGACCATGAAGATCAGAATCAGGCGGCCGATATTTCCCTCGACGCCAACCCAATGGCTACTTCGTGGGAGTCAATACCTTTTGTTCATCACCGGCATCCTCGCACTTGGGTACGTCGGTTTTACTGTGCTCGACGCCAGGCTCTACCAGGCATCTGCAAAACGGTCTCTAGAAACCCAGATCCAGGTAAAAAATGAGGACACAGCAGCCGCTCCTAAACCTGCGGTCAAGAATGGCGACGTTCTGGGCCGCATGGACATTCCGAGGCTGGGAGTGTCGGTCGCAGTTCTACAAGGGACGAACTCCAGAATTTTGCGGTTGGGCGTCGGACATATAAAAGGCACCGCGTTTCCCGGGGAACCTGGGAACAGTGGAATCGCCGGCCACCGCGACACCTTTTTTCGGGAGCTAAAGGACATTCACAAGAATGACGAGATTGAGCTTCAGACGGCCAACGGAAGATTCCGCTATCAAGTCGATTGGGCCAAGGTGATCGGTCCCGACGACACCAGTGTACTCACACCCTCAACCGAATCGGCACTTACGCTCGTGACTTGCTATCCATTTTACTTTGTCGGTCCCTCGCCCAATCGGTTCGTGGTGCGGGCGCACCAGTACTAGCCCAACGATTCTCTTGGCTCTCTCACCGCGCTTCATCTCGCCTCGCACTTGTTGCCGGCAGGTTCGACCGTATCAAAGACTCCGCTTGTTTCCACACCGCCGGATCACATTCAATTTGGGTGTGGGACTTCCCGAAGAGGCGGTCGTACCACGGATACTTGGCGCAATCATATGGCTTCGCTTTGTAGTCGAATCGAAAATTCCCGATAATTCTCGTGCGCGCTGGATCGGCAGCGCGGATCTCGGACTGGCCGTGGAGAAATCCATCCGGTTGGTAAAAATTGGCGGCCTGGGCTACGTTCGCGGGGATAACTGCATCATCTTGGTGCATCTTGGAGACACTATCCACCTGAATGGTAAGCAGCACCGGAATGCCATCCTTCTCCAGTTCACGTGCCAGGGAGATGGCGTCCGAGCCGCCCCAGCTATGCCCATAAATGATGATGCGTCCATGCTGTTTCTCTTCGGCGGTCAGAGTCCCGTCATGGTTCGTGTCCAGCAGGCTCAATACTTTCTTTCTGGCTCTTTCCCCGTTGTAACTCTCAAAGGTCGCCACGTCCACACCTATGGGGTAAGCCTTGCGCAGACGCGCCGCGAGCTGCACCTCGCTGTGGACGAGATTATCGTGCTTGATGAACCCGCCGACGAAACCGATCACGATTACGGGCGGCATCGTTCCGGGCACACTCGCGGGAACAGATTGTGCAAGGCCTAGCCGGGCAAGCACAAGGATGGCCCCAAGGGAAACGATCGAAGTGCTAATCAAGACGCCCCACCGATGAAAGGTGTTTGTATGGATCATGTGAGATGCGCGACTAGGTCGCGCTACACAAACATCGTGCGTGGAATGTGCCGAGTCACGGTCATTTCCTGGCCGTGACCTGGTCTGCAATTTTGTCATACTCGGTCTTCGGCATGATGCGCCGCTTCACCACTTCGCCGGGGTCGTTGTAGGGACGACCCGCAATCACCCGGTCTGCTTCCGACGCGGTCACGCCCGGCAAGCTCAGCAGTTGTTCCCTTGTGGCAGTGTTCAAATCGAGCGGCCTGTCGCGGCTCCAGCCCTCGCGTATCCCTGCCGCCACAGCCTCGGCATCGTGCTTCACCTCCGCCGTTGCTTGCGCGGTTTTCTCCTTCAGTTCCTGGGTGGTCTGCTGTTGAGTGCAACCCGCGAGCGCAGCCAGCAGCACAATCATCGAAGCATACCGATATCCGAGGAAGCCCATTTTGATCACTTCTTTCCGCTGTCTTGGCTGATGTCTCAGCCCTATCATTGCCGCAAATCGACGGCACGGAGGAACCTAGGCGGCCAACCGCCCCTTCGACTGTGAGCGCTGCCGACGTTCCTGCACCCGGCACGGCACGGTCACATACTGACGGCGTAAACAGTGTTCACAGCGCACCGGCCGGAGCAACAATAACGGCAAAAGAACGCGTTCAAACACAGTTCGCCTTCGTGAAGGATGAGCGTTGTCGTGGCAGCAGTCACGGCACTGGAACGTTACCATGTTGAAATTTCCTATTCACCAACGCCTGCCCCCAAAGAGGATGTCGGTCGTTTCAGGGGACGTCGCGTGAAGCAGTCTCATACAGTAGTCTCTCTATTTTCTTGTAACTGTCCAAAATTGCTCACTTCCTGAGATTGTTTCAGCAACGGTCCCGATGCTTCCCAGCTAAGAAAAAATGGCGCAGCCTTTACTGCCGCGCCATCATTGGAGCAAACGACCCCGGCGACCTCTTGGGGCCGCGTAGCTCGCCGGAACGCAACTTACAACAGTGCTAAATCGGAAATCTGTTCAGAATTGCACAGCCTTGAAATAAAGGGATTCATATCGGATCTGGGTGTGCGCTCCTGGTTTGCCCGGTGGAAGCTAGTCGTGCAGAACCACATGAAGCAGTGAGCTGTGCACTTGCAGACCGCCATTGTAGTGAATAAATCCCAATTTTCTGAACCGGTTCATGAAGAAACTGACCCGCGACCGAGTGGTGCCGATCATTTCCGCCAGCGACTCCTGGCTGATCTTAGGAACTACGGCTTCAGGAATGCCTTCCTTGCCAAAATGAGCGAGCAGCAGAAGGATCCGCGCCAGCCTCTTTTCGCTCGAATTGAAAAGCTGATCCACCAGATCTTCTTCGTAACGGATGTTCCGCGCCAGCAGATAGGTCACGAACATGTCGGAAACCTCGTGTTCGCGATGAAGCGCTTTCACCATCGCTTTCTTTTCGATTCGCAGAACCGCGCAATCGCTCATGGCGGTCGCAGAACCCATGCGGAGCGCTTGACCCGCAAGCGAACCTTCGCCGAAAAAATCTCCCTCCCCTAGTATGCCAATCGTTGCTTCCTTGCCCGCCTTCGAAACCACGGTGAGTCTCACCTTGCCCGTCTGGATATAGAACACCGCATCGGCGCTATCTCCTTGCGCAAAGATGGTTTGTCTCCTGGGGAAAAGCACAAATTTCCTGCCCTCGCCGATGGTTGCGAGGAATGCGTGAGCATCGAAATCGCGCGTCTTCTTGGCCGTTGCTTTGGGAGTCATGGTTGGGTGCCCCCCTCACGAGAGCGCCAGGACAAATGCCGCACCACCGATTACCTCCTGAGCGTCTCCAGCACCCATACCGCAGCCATGCTAACGCGGACCCCGTCATACGGGTGAACTCTTAGCAGGTCTTAGTGCAACGCAGGCAGTGCATCTTCGTGAAAACACTGAATTTAATGCACTCATACGCAGGAGATCGCCAGCATGTACGAGATTTGTACAGATTTTTAGTTGCAGCATACGAATTTTAGCTGTACGCTTTCTCGCATACGGATACGATTTCTGCGGAACGGAGCGCCGCCCAATGGGACGAAACGGAAATGGCAGACACTATGAGTCGGTAAATCGGGCTGACGTGCCGCAGGGCCGTAAAGGAAAACATCGTAGGGCGGTAGCGGACATTCTCGCCGATCTTACAAAGCTGAAGTCCCAGCAAGCGGTCAAGATTCCGCTGAGCAGCCTGAACGGCGAGAAGATGCAGAATCTTCGCTCGGCTTTGAACCGCGTAACGCGCGAGAAACATATCCCCGTGGTAACGTCGAGTGACGAGAAATTCCTTTACGTTTGGCACGCCGACCCGCCCCGGAATACGGGATCAGCCGAGTAGCGAGCTAACAGTCCTTTTCTTTGCATGGTGGGGACCGACTTGTTTCCACCATCAGTCACGCGAGCTGCCGCTCTCTCGTTCAGCCTCGCGCAGCAAGCTCAAGATGTGCAGTGCTCGAGTAATAGCGTCCTGCTCTTTTCTATTGTTGCCTGGCGGGTTTGGCGAACTTCGCGATCGCTTGAGAATCGCGGCCTCTGCATCCTCGATCCGCTGCAGCAACTTGCTCCGGTCAGACCCGAGGACCGCGGCGCGGTAAAGCTTTTCCCAATTTTGCTTGGCATAACGGGCAGAACGGGTATGACCAGTGTGGTCATAATGAAAATGAACAGGGCACATCTTGATCTCCGCGCCACGGCGTACAACAGTCTGAACGATCCATCATTCTTGCTCCTTGTGCCCTCGGCTCTTTGGGTGATCGGCGCAAACATGCAATGCAAATTCTTTGTCGCGCTGCAACTCGAAGTTGCGCATCATTTCATCGAAAGATGCGCCCGCGGGCGCACCAGAAGGTTGGAACCGCCAGCCGCATTCGGAGCAGCCAAAGCCCCGGAAACGTTGTAGCTCAATCCATACTAGTTTCCTTCTCATCGCGCGCAAATCCTACAGGCGCCAATTGGGACGGTCTGTCGGGCATCCTACATACACCGGGGATTCTTGTTCGTGAGCACGCTCGATTTTGGGCTCATTTGAAGTAGCGGAATCGCTTAAATGTTGGTTCGGGTTTCGTGTGTCGTGAAGCGGTCAGTATTGCTCAGTATCAGGATCGCATCCAGCCTAGTGTTGATAAGTCTTCGATGAGAGGCTCACAACCCGGCCCTCCGAGACGGTCTCCCTGTTTCGCACAGCATGGCAGGCGAGTTCATCCCCGCAGTTGCGGGGGATTTTCGGTTCTGATCCTAATCTTTATCTTTTCAAGGATGGTTTGTGGAAAGCAAAGGCCTCCAGGTGGTGCAGTCCGGCGAGCGGACGAATACCGAGGGAAAACCAGTCGGCAACCTGTTACTGCTATCGATCTCCGATAGCGACTACAGTTCGCTGCGTCCTCATCTGGAATACGTCAGCTTGCCAAACCATCTAATCCTTCACGAGGGCGGTGGAAAGCTGGAGTTTGCGTATTTCCCGAATCGAGGTTTGATCTCTCTTGTGGTTGTAATGAAAGACGGAGCGACCGCCGAAGCCGGCATAGTTGGCAACGAAGGCTTTACCGGAACACCGTCGGCAGTTGGCCTCAGCAGGAGCCCGCTGCAAGCGGTGGTACAAATCACAGGGGATGGGTTTCGAGTAAATGTTTCAGCTTTGCAAAGCACTTTGGAATCCAGTCCACACCTGCAATTGATGCTGAGCCGCTATGCCGTAGTTCAGGGAATGCAGGTTGCCCAAACTGCCGCCTGCAATCGGCTGCACGATATTAAACAGCGCCTTGCACGGTGGTTACTGATGACTCAGGACAGAGTGGATTCGGAATCGCTGCCCATCACCCATGATTTTCTCGCAACCATGCTAGGCACAGATAGGCCGAGCGTGAGCCTGGCAGCTGGCGTTTTGCAAAAGAAAAAGCTCATCGAGTACACTCGGGGCGCAGTGAAGATCGTGAACCGCAAGAAACTTGAAGACTCCGCCTGTGAGTGCTACGGGATTACCCAACAATACAATGGCGAGCTGGGCTTGAAATAAATCCCCAAGCCGCTTCGGAGCCGATTTTAGAACGGACTTCTAGTGAAGTCGCCCGTACCGGGCATCGAGCGCAAGATTCAGTTCGAGCACGTTCACGCGCGGCTCGCCCAGGAATCCCCATTGCCGATTCTCGGAGTTCTCTTGCACCAGGCGTGCGACTTCCGCTTCCGGAACCTTGCGTTCCGCAGCCACGCGCCGGATCTGGAACTCGGCCGCCGCCGGCGAAATATGCGGGTCCAGTCCTGAGCCCGATGTCGTCACCAGATCGACGGGGATGGGAACCCCGGGATTCTCGGACTGCAGCTTGGCAACGTCTCCGTTGACGCGAGAGATCAGCTGCGCGTTGGTCGGGCCGAGATTTGAACCGCTCGAGGCAGTGGCATCGTAGCCCGCGGCGCCAGCGGCGGACGGCCGCGAATGAAAGTAGCCCGGCCCCGAAAATGACTGCCCGATCAGCCGCGAGCCAACCACCAATCCGTCACGCTGGATCAGTTGCCCGTTGGCCTGCTTGGGGAAGATCAACTGCGCGAGTCCGGTAACCAGCAGGGGATACAGAATTCCCAACAGCACCGTCGTCGCGATGGTCATGAGTACCGCTGTGATCAGATTCTTCTTCATAGGTCTTTCTCGATTCGATCTTCTCGATACCAGCTCTTCCCTAGATCAGCTTGATTCCGGTGATGAACATGTCAATCAACTTGATGCCGATGAACGGCACCACCAGTCCGCCAAATCCATACACCAGCAGGTTCTGCCGCAGCAGAGATTCGGCGCTCATCGCCTTGTACTTGACTCCGCGCAGCGCCAGCGGAATCAGCGCGACGATGATGAGCGCGTTGAAAATCACCGCCGAAAGCACTGCCGACTGCGGCGTCTGCAGCCGCATGACGTTCAGCGCATTCAGCACCGGAAATGTTCCGGCGAACATAGCCGGAATGATTGCAAAATACTTGGCCACATCGTTCGCAATCGAGAACGTGGTGAGCGCTCCGCGCGTCATCAGCAACTGTTTACCGATCGCTACCACTTCGATGAGCTTGGTGGGATTCGAATCGAGGTCCACCATGTTCCCGGCCTCTTTCGCCGCTTGCGTGCCGGTATTCATGGCCACGCCCACGTCGGCCTGTGCCAGCGCCGGAGCATCGTTAGTGCCATCGCCGGTCATGGCAACCAGCTTTCCGTCGGCTTGCTCGCGGCGAATCAGATCCATCTTGTCCTTTGGAGTCGCCTCCGCCAGAAAATCGTCCACGCCCGCCTCGCGCGCGATCGCCGCCGCTGTCAGCGGATTGTCGCCGGTGATCATGACCGTCTTGATCCCCATGGCGCGCAGTTGATTGAACCGCTCGCGCATGCCGCCTTTAACAATATCTTTCAGGTAGATCACGCCGAGTGCCCGCTGATTCTCAGCGACCACCAGCGGAGTTCCTCCCGAGCGCGCGATTTGTTCCACGCTGGCCTGAATCTCTCGCGGCAATGATGTGCCGAACTGCTGCAGATATTTGGAAATAGAGTCGACCGCTCCTTTACGAATCTCGCGGCCGTCCAGGTTCACGCCCGACATCCGGGTTTGCGCGGTGAAGGGGACGAACACAGCTTCATGCGAAGCGAGTTCGCGGCCGCGCAGAGCATATTTTTCCTTTGCGAGCACGACGATCGACCGGCCTTCAGGCGTTTCGTCCGCAAGCGAAGAGAGTTGGGCTGCATCCGCCATTTCGGCCGCGGTAATCCCCGGTGCTGGAATGAACTCCGCTGCCTGGCGATTGCCGAGCGTGATCGTTCCCGTCTTATCGAGCAGCAACGTGTTCACATCTCCGGCCGCTTCCACGGCGCGCCCGGACATGGCCAGCACATTGTGCTGCACCAGTCGATCCATCCCGGCAATGCCAATCGCGGACAACAGGCCGCCAATGGTGGTCGGAATCAGACACACCAGCAGCGAGACCAGCACAAAGACCGTCTGCGGCGATCCCGAGTAAATGGCAAACGGCTGCAGCGTAACCACAGCCAGCAGGAAGATGATGGTCAGGCCCGCCAGCAGAATATTGAGCGCGATCTCGTTCGGAGTCTTTTGCCGCTCCGCGCCTTCGACCAAAGCGATCATTCTGTCGAGAAAGGTTTCGCCCGGATTCGAAGTTATACGGACTTTGATCACATCGGAAAGCACGCGCGTGCCGCCGGTGACCGCCGACCGGTCTCCTCCAGCTTCGCGGATTACCGGCGCGGATTCACCCGTAATCGCGGACTCGTCCACCGAGGCCACGCCTTCGATGACTTCGCCATCACCGGGAATGAGTTCGCCCGCGACCACCAGCACGACATCGCCCGACCGCAGCTTCGCGCTCGGCACCGTTTCTGTCCCGCCGTTCGGCAGCAACCGCTTGGCCTCGGTTTCAGACCTCGCTTTGCGCAGCGTGTCGGCCTGCGCTTTGCCGCGCCCCTCGGCCATGGCTTCTGCGAAATTCGCAAACAGCACCGTGAACCAGAGCCAGAGCGTGATCTGCAGATTGAATGCGAAGCTCTGCTTCTCACGAAATAACAGCAAGGTCGTCACCACGCTGCCCACCTCGACCACGAACATGACCGGATTCTTCATCATGGTGCGCGGATCGAGCTTGACCAGCGCGTCGACCAGCGCTCGCCGGATGATTTTTGCGTCCCACAGACTCTTGCTCTTCTTCTCTGCCATGTTTTTTCTTCAGGAAGTTCTGCCTCAGAAAGTTTTCCCTGCCATCATCAGCAGGTGTTCAAGTACGGGTCCCAGACTGAGAGCCGGGAAAAATGTCAGCGCTCCAACGATCACTATCACCGACACCAGCAGAAGGGAAAACAGAGGTGTGGTTACCGGGAACGTACCCGCCGAAGCGGGCACCGCTTTCTTCTTCGCCAGGTTGCCGGCAATCGCCAGCATGGGAATGATCATGAAGAACCGTCCGACCAGCATGGTGATCGCGCCCGCGGTGTTATACCAAAGCGTGTTGCCGTTCAATCCGGCAAACGCGGATCCGTTATTGCCCGCCATGGACGTGAACGCGTACAGAATTTGGGTCAGGCCGTGTGGACCAGCATTGGTAATACTCGACGTGCCAAATCCCTCGACCGACGAAATCCCGGTGAGCACCAGAATGATCAGCGGGAAAACCAGCGTGACCAGCATCGCCATCTTCACGTCGTAGGCTTCAATCTTTTTCCCCAGATACTCTGGCGTTCTCCCGACCATCAGCCCTGCGATAAACACCGACAGCACCACGTAGATCAGGATGCCGTACAGGCCCGCGCCCACTCCTCCAAAAACAGTCTCGCTGAGCATGATGTTAACCAGCGGCACCAGTCCGCCCAGCGGAGTAAACGAATCATGCACGCCGTTGATGGCGCCACAACTCGCGTCGGTGGTGACAGTGGCAAACAACGCGGAATTGGCGATGCCAAAGCGCACTTCCTTGCCTTCCATGTTGCCGCCCGGCTGCAGCGCGGTTGCCTGCTGGTCAACTCCATGCAGCAGAGGATTGCCTTTGGCCTCCGCCCAGTAAGCCGTCGTAACCCCGCACAGGAACAGAACCGCCATCGCCGCCCAGACCGCCCAGCCGTGACGCGGCGACCCGGTCATTCGTCCCAGCGTATAAGTAAGGCCCGCCGGAATGGCGAAGATGGAAAACATCTGCAACAAGTTGCTAAGCGGCGTGGGATTCTCAAAAGGATGGGAGCTGTTGCCATTGAAAAATCCGCCGCCGTTCGTGCCCAGCATCTTGATCGCCTCTTGAGAAGCGACCGGACCTTGCGCGATGGTCTGGTCGGTCACGGTGTCCATCACCGCTTTGCCGTCGGGCCCGACCATTGGTTTGCCGTCGGTCCCAGTCTTCTGGACGTGTTGCACTTCGATCAACTTCGCGGTGTCATAGGGCTTGAAATTCTGCACGGCTCCCTGCGACACCAGCAGCAGGGCATAAACGATGCAAGCCGGCAGCAGCACCCATAGAATGGAGCGGGTCATGTCGACCCAGAAATTTCCTAAGGTATCTTTCTCTCGGCGGTCGATGCCGCGAATGAAAGCAATCGCAAGCGCGATTCCCACCGCCGCCGACGAGAAGTTGTGATAGGCAAGACCAGCCATTTGCGTGAGATAACTCATGGTCGACTCGCCCGAATAGTTTTGCCAATTGGTGTTGGTGGTGAAGGACGCGGCGGTGTTAAAGGCCAGCACCGGAGGTACACCGGCGAACTTCTGCGGATTCAACCATGGCAACAACTGCTGCACGCGCTCGATCAGATACAGCAGCAGCATGGAGGCGCCGCTGAACAACAGCATCGTGAATGCGTACTCCGTCCAGCGCATCTCGTGTTTTTCATCGACGCCAGTCACGCGATAAAGCAACCGCTCGATCGGACGAGCCACGGGGTCGAGAAATGTGCGCTCGCCGCTGAACACTTTTGCCATAAACGCGCCGAGCGGCTTGGTGATCGCCAGAATCAGAGCTAGAAATATGCCGATCTGTATCCAGCCATTGCTTGTCATTTCAGAATTTCTCCGGTCTCAGCAACGCATAGAGCAGGTACACCATCAACCCTGCACTTACTATCAGCATGATGATCGATTCAGCATTCATATTGATTTTGTCCTCAGCGAATTCGATCGCAGAATTGCACATAACCGAGCGACAGCAAGAAGAAGACTATCGCAACCACCACAAAGATCACGTCCTGCATACCGGATATCCTCCCCTGGGCAAACGCGCACAACACGAGCAAGAGACGAATAATTCCACTCAGATCGGAGGTGGCTTTCGCGCCATCTTGATTAAATTCGGAGCGCCGTAAAAAGGGGGTAAAGAGTTCATAAGGAAGTCATAAAGAAAAAGGCTCTTCCTGACAGGGACAGACTTCCAGGCATGCTCGCTAACTAGGGACGTATATTCCCAGTGCAATGAACAACGAACGCAAGTGGTACCAGGTCATTCTCCGCGCGCGCTGCTGACAGCTTTCTTAAACCGTCGCGCCAATTCAGCGATTCGATCCGGTTGGCGGCGCCGGATCGCCTCCCTCGGGATCAAGTCTCCGCCAATTCCAAGGGCCACCGCGCCCGCCAAGAGGAAGCCGAGCGCAGTCCGCTGATTCACGCCTCCAGCAGCGATCAACGGAACATTTGGGAACATGGCCTTCAGAGAACGAATGTAGCTGTCGTTGCCGACGTGCACGCACGGAACAATTTTGACAAAATCAGGACCGAGTTTCCACGCCGCGATCACGTCCGTAGGAGTTAGAGCCCCGGGAATGACGACTACATCTTCTTTGACGGCGAATTTCACGGTCTCGGGATCAAGCCCGTCACTGGTCAGGAATTTCGCTCCGGCATCCAAACAACGGCGCGCCGTTTCCGCGTCCAACACACTGCCCGCGCCGACAATCATTTCCGGCACTCGTTGCACTACATGCGAGATCACTTTGATCGCCTCAGGCACGGTCAAGGTAACTTCCACGATCGGGATGCCCCCGCGCGAGACCGCCTCGGCGGCGAACAGTGCATCATCGGTAGAAGACACACGAATGGACGGAATGATGCCGACTTCCTCGATCCGGCGCCGCACCTCTTGCTTGTTCACAGACCGGGCTCCTTCGGCGATCATTACCCGACTCGCCGCCTGGTTTCCAAGTTACAGCGGACTGCCGATGACACCTTACGGCAGAACCCTTACACCAACCGCTTCTCGAAGCTGCTCCAGCGCGAGCAAGTATGAAGCCAGGGCTTGCCGGTAGGCAAGCTGGGTGGCTCGATAACTGCGTTCGGCGTCCAGAAAATTGAGCAGGCTGGCGCCGCCGTGCCGGTAAGCATATTCGCTGATATCGCGCGACCGCGTGGCCACGTCCAAGTATGTGGAAATATAAAGCAGCACCACCTTGTCATTGCTTCGCAGACCCTGATAGGCATCGTACACATCGGTGAGGGCCTGACCGTTTGTCGCTTTCTCCTGTTCCTGCGCCTGGGTAATCGCGAAGCGCGCCCGAGCGATTTCGCCCTGGTTGCGATTAAAGATCGGCAGCGGAATGCTCCCATACAGCGTGGCGGCATTGATTCCGTTGACGTGCGAGTAGTTGGCTTGGACGGTGACGTCCTGATGGCCAATCGCCTTTTGCAACGTCAACTGGCTGTTCGCAGCGGTCACGCCTTGCTGCGCTGCGCGCAGGTCCGGGCGATTCTGCAAGGCTTTCAGCTGCA
>Ga0209415_10006037_pt1 | contig 21659 bp, 25 predicted proteins | sample PeaSoiSIISIP2007_FD_187696 | JGI IMG/M metagenome (GOLD analysis project Ga0209415, IMG submission 187696) | Peat soil microbial communities from Weissenstadt, Germany - SII-SIP-2007 (SPAdes) (version 2) | ecosystem: Environmental > Terrestrial > Soil > Wetlands > Peat | place: Germany... | reverse complement strand
GGCAAGACCATCCACGGCGTACTGGGCGGCCTCGTCATCGGTGGCATCTACAACGGCCTCTACCTGCTAGGCGTGTCGAGCCAGTGGATCGACGTCGTGGTCGCCGCGGTGCTACTCGCGGCGGCGATAATCGATGTCCTCTCGCGCCGAGGCGCGCCGCGCCAAGCGTGACCTCAACGAAGCCACAATCCCCGCCTCGAAGATCTCAGTCTGGCCGCCCCGGACCACGCCATCTACAACGGCCTGGAACTGCTCGGCCTGGGCGCCGCGGCCCAGACCCTGTGGACCGCCGCGGTCCTGCTCGCCGCCGTGACCGTCGACACCCTGGCCCGCCGCAGCCAGCCCACCACCTAACCTGGCCCGCTCATACGACAATCATTCATTCCGAACGGTCCGTGGTGCATGATCAGGTTCTGTGGGCACTCACCCGTGGATGACCACCTTCGTGGCCGACGCGCGCGAGACGGTCGCGCCCAGGCGGAGGGATAAGGACGGCCTGCTGCCGCCCCTGCTGGTCGCGCTGACCGTGGTCACCGGGCTGGTCGACGCGTTCAGCTACCTGGTCCTCGGGCACGTCTTCGTGGCCAACATGACCGGCAACGTGGTGTTCTTCGCGTTCGCGCTGGCCGGCGTGGGCGGGTTCTCCGCGACCGCGTCGGTCACCGCGATCGGCTGCTTCGCCCTCGGCGCCCTGGCCCTGGGCCGTCTCGGCCGGTCCCTGGCCGGCCGGCGCGAGTTCCTGCTCGGGGTCACCGCGGGGATCCAGGCGGTCATCGTGGCCGAGACGGTGACCATGACGGCGCTGGCCGCGAACCCGATGCCCGCCGGCCTGCGCTACGCCCTGATTGTGGCGCTCTCGCTCACCATGGGCGCGCAGAACGCCACCGCGCGCAAGCTCGCCGTCCCGGACCTGACCACCACCGTGCTGACGCTGACCATCACCGGCATCGCCGCCGACAGCCCGATCGCGGGCGCGACCGGCGCCCGGGTGGCCCGCCGGCTGATCTCGGTGGCCGCGATGCTGCTCGGCGCCCTGGCCGGCGCCCTGCTCGTGCTGCACGTCCACATCGTCTACCCGCTGGTGATCGCGCTGATCATCCTGGCCGCGGTGGCCGTCACCGCCGTCGCGCGCGCCAGGAACCCCAGTACCGTTACGTAGGAGGACCCGATGCGCCTTGCTGCCCTGTCGTCCGACGAGATGACACCGGAACAGGTCGGCCTGTACCGGGAGATCCTCAGCGGCCCGCGCGGGCAGGGCCCGCGCGCGGTCCTGCTCGACACCGGCGCCGGCGGCCTGGCCGGCCCGTTCAACGCCATGCTGTACGCGCCCGAGGTCGGTCACGCGCTGCAGGAACTCGGCGCGGCGATCAGGTTCCGGACCAAGCTGCCCCCCCGGATCCGCGAGATGGGGATCCTGGTCGTGGCGCAGGCCTGGGACAGCGCGTACGAGCGGTCCTCGCACGAGCCGATCGGCCGGGACGCCGGGCTCACCGAGCCCGAGATCGAGGCGCTGCGCGCCGGTGCCGATCCCGGCTTCGCCGACGAGCAGGAGCGGGTCGCCTACCAGGTCGTACGGTCCCTGGTGGGCCCGGGAGACCTAGACGACCAGCAGTACGACGTCGCGGTCCGCACCCTCGGCGAACAGGCCCTGGTCGAGCTGTCGACCCTGGTCGGCTACTACACCACCCTGGCCCTTCAGCTCCGTGTCTTCCGCGTCGGCGCCCAGTAGACCGCCGCCCCGGGACATTGGACAGCCCCGGTACCTGGGAGTGGGAGCTGGTACCGGGGCTGTCATCCCCCCTCTGGGATTCAAGATCACATTATCAGACCAGATCAGATCAGTCTAGGTGTATGACCTGGTCGATTTAGGTCTGCTAAGTTTGGTGCGTGACCGCACTTGAGGTAGTTCGGCATGATTTGCCCGAGCCGGCATACCAGCAGCTAGCGGGCATCTTGACCCGCCAGATCGAGGCCGGGCAGTGGCATACCGGCCCGCTGCCGTCGGTCAAGGCCCTCCAGCAGCAGTACGGCGTGGGCCGGGACACGGTCCTGCACGCCCTGCAGCTACTCCGGGACGCCGGCCTGATCTTCACCGTCGCCAAGCGCGGCAGCTACGTCGGCCCACGGCCCTGACCGGCCCGCCCCTCCCGCCGCCCTCGCCGGCCCGCCCCTCCCGCCGCCGGTGACGTGACCGGCCGCTACGCCGGGCGGCCCGGTTGCCGCGTCCACACGGCATCCGGCTAGGATGCCGCGATGGTGTCGGTTTTGTTCGCGCTGCTCACGGCGTTGTTCAACGGCCTGGCGTCGGTCCTGCAGAGGCAGGCCGCCGCGACGGCGCCTGAGTCCCGCGCCCTGCACCTGTCGTTGTTCGGCTACCTGATCAGGCGCAAGATCTGGCTAGCCGGGATCGGGATGGTCATCCTGGCCGCGGTCTGCCAGGCCACCGCGCTGGCCACCGGTCCGGTGGCGCTGGTGCAGCCCATCTTCATCATCGAGCTGCCGTTCACCTTGCTGGTGGCCAGCCGTGTGAACCGGCGCCGCCTGCCCCGGACGACCTGGGGGGCGGTGGGCCTGGTCACGGTCAGCCTCGGGGCCGGGCTCGCGGCCGCCGCGCCGTCGGGCGGGTCGGACTACGCCAGCACGAAGGTGTGGATCATCGCGCTGATCGTCACCGGCGTCTTCGAGGCAGTGGTGATCACCGTGGGGGTCCGGACCCGGGGCAACGCGCGCGCGGCGGCGCTCGGGCTGGCGGCGGCCTGCGGCTACGCCCTGACCGCGACGCTCATGAAGAGCGCGGTGGCGGCCCTGCCGCACGGCGCCGGGGCGTTCTTCACCACGTGGCAGCTGTACGCGACCGCCGCGGCCGGGGTCGGCGCGCTGTTCCTGCTGCAGAACGCCCTGCAGGCCGGGACGCTGGTCGCCGTCCAGCCGCCGCTGACCATGGGCGACGCGTTGATCAGCGTCTCGTACGGGGTGACCATCTACGGCGAGAACGTGCGGACCGACGGCTGGCTGCTGGTGGTCCAGATCGCCGCCGTGATCGCGATCGCCCTCGGCTGCATCGAGCTGTCCCGCTCGCTGGCCATGGTCCACGGGGCGCAGCCCGCCGCCCCGTCGGCCCCCGAGCCGGCTCGCTAGCCGCAGCCCTCTCGCTAGCCGCGGTCAGCGCCGGACGATCACCGGCTCACCGGGGACCTTCACCAGCGTGTGGAAGAAGGCCGCGATGTCCATGGGGATCCGGATGCAGCCGTGCGAGACCGGAGCCAGCGGCACGTCCGTATCGCCGTGGATCGCGAACGCGGTGCCGATGAAGAACACCGAGTTGTACATGTAGCCGAGCGGTACCGCGATCCAGCCGGGGAAGAACGAGAGGGTCGTGAAGTTGCCGGCCGGCGTGATGGCCACACCGCAGCCGCCGCCGGGCGAGCAGTAGTAGTAACCGCCGCCGCTCGACACGTGGCTGATCAGCTCGATCTGATTGTGGTGGTACAGGACGAGGACCTCGATGCCCAGGTTGACCTCGACCCGGTTGGGCCCGGCGGCGGCGTCGAGCACTCGCGGCGCTCGCGGGTGGGCCAGCGCCCGCTGCATCGCGGAACTGACGAAGTCCTCGCCTGGCAGCCCCTGCACCTCCTGGAACGCCCATACGGCCTCCAGGGTACTGGTCCCGAAGTTGCCGTCGATCGAGCCCGGGTAGTACTTCAGCGCGGCCAGCCGCCGCTGCAGCGCCCGCACCGACAAGCCGTGCATGCCCAACTGCAGGGTCCGCGCCGCGGCCGGGGCTGCCCGCACCGCGGGGGCCGACGGCGCCGCCAAGGCCACGGCCGGTACCGCCAGGGCCAGCACCGGCGCGAGCAGCGCAGACATCCACAGGCGTCGCATCGTCAACCTCCGCACCTACTCCGAAGCAAGTGTTGGCGCCCCTCTAGCCGCTAGATACCCCAAGATTAGGGCTCAGTATCACGAACCCCTAGGACCGTATATCTCGATCCGGTCCCAGCTGAGCCTCGACCTCCCGGCAACCAGTGAGTGCTGCACTGTACCGGGAAGAGACGGTACAGAGTCACACCCATTGGTTCGGTGAGCTGCGGTGAGCTGCACGCGTGTGACGCAAGAGTCTGGTGACTACTCGTCCGGGGCGGGCGGTCGGGGCGAAGACCGCCACCGCGCAGGCCAGCAGCGACAGCGCGCCGATCGCGAGTGGCCAGCGCGCCGATCCGACCGGCCAGCGCGGGGAGCAGGCGACGGCGATGCTGAGCGACGGCGGGGGGCAGGCGACGGCGATGCTGAGCGACGGCGGGGGGGCAGGCGACGGCGATGCTGACCGACGGCGGGGGGGCAGGCGACGGCGATGCTGCGCTGCCCGGGCCAAAACCGTGCTATGTATGCCAAGCAAAACGCTTGACATCCCCATCTATCGCTTGGTATAGTTAGCAAAACAAGAGCCGAGTAAGAAGAGAGCAGACCATGCCTAGCACCCCGCAGGAAATTCAGGAAGAGCTTCTGAGCACCGTCCGCAAGAGCCAGGAGACCGTCGTCGAGGCGATCAAGTCCTGGGTCGAGGCCGTCCAGGCCATCACCCCCAAGCTGCCGTCAATGAACGTGCCGCTCGCCGACAAACTGCCCAAGCCGGAGGACGTTGTGGCCAACGCGTACGACTTCGCCGAGAAGCTGCTGGCCAGCCAGCGGAAGTTCGCCGAGGACGTGGTGAAGGCCATGGCGCTGCCGGCCGGCGACAAGGCCAAGGCCGCCAAGTAAGGCACCGTCCGGGACACGAGAAGTCTCCGTACGCGGCAGCGCCGGAAGCCCGGAGCTGCCGCGTACTATAGTTTGCAGAGAATAAGGAGGCGGCCGTGAAGGATCCCTGGCAGGCGCAGCGGGAGGCGCTCGGCGCCTTCATCCGCACCCAGCGCCAGATGGCCAACCTGTCCCTGCGTCAGCTCGCGGAGCTGACCCACCTGTCGAATCCGTACCTCAGCCAGATCGAGCGCGGCCTGCACCAGCCGTCGGTGCGTGTGCTCAAGCAGATCTCAGACGCGCTCAACCTGTCCGCGGGAACGCTGATGGCCCAGGCTGGCCTCATCGACGCGGTCGCGGTCGCGGCCGACGTCGCCGACGGGGCCGGCCGCGCGGAGGCCGATCTGGCGACCCCGCCGACCGAGGACGCGATCCGGGCCGACGAGCGGCTCAGCGAGGAGCAGAAGGCGGCCCTCATCGCCGTCTACCGCAGCATGCTCCGCTAGCGCGCTGAGGCCCAGCTCGCTGAGGCCCAGCTCGCCGAGGCCCAGCTCGCTGAGGCCCAGCTCGCTGAGGCCCAGCTCGCCGAGGCCCAGCTCGCCGAGGCCCAGCTCGCCGAGGCCCAGCTCGCCGGCGCTTAACTCGCCGGCGGCCTGGGCGTCTCGGCGGCCGGGATGTGCCCGAGAGCCTCCTCCAGGCTCGGGAAGCGCGGGATCACGCGGTCGACGCCGGAGATCTCGAAGATGCGGGGCACCGCCGCGCCGGCGACGGCCAGCAGCACCTGGCCGCCCCCGTCCCGGGCGCGCTTATACGCATCCACCAGCGCGTGGATCCCGGCCGAGTCGCAGAACCGCGTCCGGGTCATGTCGACCACGAACGTCCCGCGCCCCTGATCTGCCGCCTGGAGCAGGGCCGCCCGCAGCCCTTCGGCGTTGGTGATGTCGATCTCCTCGGGCGCCACCACCACCGGCACGTCCCTGGTCAACTCGACGGGGAAGCTGACGTCCCGCATCCGCATCACCTCCCGTGGCCGCGGCCCCCGTACAGGGGCATTCCCAGGATCGGCATCGGGGTAGACGGCTGTCAATAGAAACGCGAGAAAAACTTCGCGTGTTTTTTATCGCGCGAATTCTCTCGCGAGTATAAGATCAGATGGTATGAGTGATCCTGGCCCGAGCGGCGGCACCTGGACCCTCCTGACCGGGCATGGGCACGTGCTCGTGGAGATCGCCCGCAACCCCGAGGCCCGGATCCGGGACATCAGCGCGGCGGTCGGGCTCACCGAGCGCACCGTCCAGGCCATCGTGGCCGACCTGGAGGCGGAGGGTTACCTCACCCGCACCAGGAACGGCCGGCGCACCCGGTACACCGTGAACCACGACAGCCTGTTCCGGCACTCCGCCCAGGAGGGGCTCCGGGTGGGCCCGCTCCTTGACCTGCTCGCCACGGCCGACGACGACGCGGCAGGCCGGGAGTAATCCGCCCGCTTGTCAGCGCCGGCCGCTTGTCAGCGCCGGCCGCTTGTCAGCGCCGCCCGCTAGCGCGCGGCGTCGGTCACGTGCCGGAGCAGCAGCGCGGTCGTCACCGGTCCGACGCCGCCCGGCACCGGGCTGAGCGCGCCCGCGACGTCGGCGACCTTCGGGTCCACGTCGCCGGCCAGCCCGCCGTCCGGCGCTGCGTTGGTGCCCACGTCGACGACGGTGGCGCCCGGGGCCACGTGGTCCGGGCCGATCAGCCCGGCCCGGCCCGCGGCGACCACGAGCACGTCGGCCTGCGTCGTGATCGCGGCCAGGTCCCGGGTGCGTGAGTGGCAGATGGTGACCGTGGCGTTGCGGTCCAGCAGCAGGTGAGCCACCGGCTTGCCGACCACCGCGGAGCGGCCGACCACCACCGCGTGCTGCCCGGCCAGTTCGATCCGGTGATGATCCAGCAGCCGCAGCACGGCCTCGGCGGTGGCCGGGGCGAAGGCCGGCAGGCCGGTCATCAGGCGGCCGAGCGAGACCGGGTTGGCGCCGTCCACGTCCTTGCCCGGGTCGATGGCGGCGGCCAGCGCGGCCAGGCGCGCGCCGCCCGGCAGCGGGGTGGTCAGGATGATCCCGTGCACGGTCGGATCGGCGGACAGCGCGGCCAGCTGCGCCTCGATGCCGGCCGGGGAGGCCTGCGGGCCGAGGTCCTCGACCTCGCAGCCGATGCCGGCCTTGGCCGCCGCCGAGGCGATCGACCGGACATACCAGGCGCTGGCCTCATCGTCCGTGGCCGTGACCACGGTCAGCCGCGGCGGGCGGTGCGCGGCCGCGAGTTCGGCCGCCGCGGCCGCGGTCCCGGCCCGGATCTCCGCCGCGAGCTCCCGCCCGGAAAGGACCGACGCGGCGGTCACCGGGTGATCTCCGCGCGCACGGCGGCGACGACCCGGTCGGCGCGGTCGACGACCTCGTCGGTGACCTCGCTCATGGCGGCCAGTTCGCCCTCGACCGCCGGATCCTTCATCCCGCGCAGGTTGACCTCGATGTTGACCTGCGCGGTGACCGCGGCAGCGCGCGCGGCCTCGGCCGCCGCGGCGACGTCCGTGATCACGTTGCGGTTCCCGGCCGGCAGCAGCTCCTCGGCCAGGCTGACCAGAAGCAGTGCCAGCCGGACCACGTCGGCGGGCGGACGCGCCGCCCCCGCCAGGGCCTGCGCGATGGCGGCCGAACGGGCCTGTTTCTCCTCGTCGGTCTCCTTGGGCAGCGCGTAGGCGTCGGCCACCGCCCCGAACGCCGCGGCGTCCGCCTCGGCCAGCGTCAGGGCGTCGCTGCGGATCCCGTCGGCCTCGGTGATGACGTGTTTCATCGTCTCGGCGTCGTACTTGGCGCCGTCGCTGTACCTGGCCACCATGGCCAGCAGGGCCGCCGACTGCGCGGCGTGCAGGGCGGCGGTCGCGCCGCCGCCCGGGGCGGGTACCCGGGCGGCGAGCTGGTCGAGAAAGGCGGTGATGGTCTCGTCGCGCATACCGTGAGGTTATCGAGAAGCATCACTTACAGTTGGATCATGCGCGGGTATACGCAGAACAAAGATGCTTACCTCAAGCGGCTGCGCCGCATCGAGGGCCAGGTGCGCGGGCTCCAGCGTATGGTCGAGAACGACACCTACTGCATCGACATCCTGACCCAGGTCTCGGCCGTGACCCGGGCGCTGCAGGCCGTCGCCCTCGGCCTGGTCGAAGATCACCTTGGCCACTGCGTGGCGCAGGCCATCGAGGAGGGCGGCCCCGAAGCCAGCGACAAGGTCAAGGAGGCCTCGGAGGCCATCGCCCGCCTGGTCCGGTCCTAACCCGCCGGCGCGAGTTCACCTGAGGTTGTGACCCTGGGTGGAAGGCCGCCCGCCGCCGGTGCCGGCCAGATCGAGATCGAGGACTGAACGGAACGTGGTGCTTGCCCCCGGCGTCCTAGAAGACTGACAGGGGCAGGCCCGGCGTCGGCAGAAGGAAGCTGGCCCGCGACTCGTCGAGCCAGTCCTCCACCGGCTGCGGATCGGCTCCGGTCACCTCGCGCACGGCGGCCGTCACCGTGTCCGCGCCGCCCTGCCGGATCCAGTCGAACAGCTCGAGGTTCCCGTCCGCCTTCCACGGGCTGAGCCCGCTGGCCAGCATGAGTTCCCGTGCCCGTTCGGCCGGCTGGTCGGTGTAGTCCACCTCCCGGGCGAAGACGGCCGAGATCTGCGCCGCGACGTCCTTGAACCGCAGCGCCTGCGGCCCGGTCAGCGTGTAGGTCACGCCCTCGTGGCCGGGGCTGGTGAGCACCCGGGCCGCGACCTTGGCGACGTCACTGGCCGCCACGAACCCGACCCGCCCGTGGCCCGCGGGCAGCGCGAGCACGGCCTGTTCGCGGATGGTCTCCGCGGCGGCCAGCAGGTCCTCCAGGTACAGGGCGGGGGCCAGGTAGGTGACCGGGAGGCCGGTGGCGTCCAGGTGCAGCGCGACCTGCCGGTGGCTGAGCATGAACCGCACGTCGCAGCCGGGGTCGGCGAAGCCGTCCGCCGCGATCTTGACCACGTGCGGGCCGTGGCCCGCGGCCACCAGCGCGTCGATGAACACCGTCTCGAGCTCGGCCTGCTCCTCGATCGCCGGGCTCAGCAGGAAGACCCGGTCGAAACCGCGCAGGACCTCGGCCGGCGGCGGATCGTCGAAGGTCGCCACCACATGCCGCGGCGTCCCCGGCAGGTCGGCCGCCTTCGCCTCGACCCGCACCATGGCCGACACGTCGGCGCGCGCGTCGGCCAGCGCCTCCAGCAGGCGGTATCCGACCCGCCCGGTCGCTCCGGTCACCAGTATCACGCTGCTCACCCTATAGTGCCGGGCCCGGGCGGCCGGGGCATCGGGGTATCCGCCGGGTAACGTGCGTGTCAATGCGGCGAAGCGGGCGGTAAGGGGGCAGCGTGACGGACGCCCTGGCGGTCGAGGTCCGCGGCCTGGTGAAGCGGTTCGTCGACTATCTCGGCCTGACCCCGGCGACCTACGCCCAGTTCGGCACCCCGGCCCAGAACCTGCCGGGCCTCCTGCCCAGCCAGTTCGCCATCCAGACCGTGTCCGACCTGATCACGACGGCGCCGTTCAGTTTGCTCGGAGCGGTCATCGCCGGAGGAGACTGGGAGCGGGGAACCCTGCGGACGTCGCTGCCGCAGGGCCAGAGCCGGGCCCGGTGTTTCGGCGGCCAGGTACTGGCCATCATGACCGCCTGCGCGGCCAGCGTCGTGGTGAGCTTCGCCCTGCGCTCCCGAGCCATCGCGAACGGCCGCCCCGCGGCTCCGGTCAGCCGTTGTGCTGCTCGAAGTACGCCATGATCAGCGCTCCGGCGCTCTGGTACGGCTGCGGCTCGCGGTCCGGCTCGCAGCTCCAGGTCCGCGGGTTGATCGAGGTGGGACTGCCCAGGCCCTTGTCGGACTTGATCAGCCAGCCCGGCACGAGCTGGTAGGCGCTCATGCCGATGCCGAGCGAGGCCAGGTACTGCAGGTACTGCGGAACCGCGGTCGGGGCGTTGGGCCAGCAGTAGCCGGGCATCAGGCTTATCTTCGGGTTCGGCAGCGGCTCGTAGTTCGTGAACTCGCCGTTCACCACCGGGGCGATGCCGTCGGTGACCAGGTAGCCGAAGGCGGCATTCCAGTCCGCCACGTCGTGCTGGCCCTGGGCGTGATGGATGGAGTACACGACGCCGCTCACGTGGATCAGCGCGTGGTAGCGGATCATCCCGGCGAACGAGAGGGAGTACCGCGGGCCCTCGATCCAGAACAGGTTGCGCGCGCCCACGGTGTACCGGACGTACGCGGCCAGGTGCGCCATGCCGAAGGCGTAGTACACGTGCTTGAAGGTGCCGCCGTCCAGCCACAGCCGCCACAGCGTGGCCTCCGGCATGCTGGGCACGGACGTCCGTGGCTCGTTGTACAGGTCGAAGATCACCTGCGGGTCGTCGCCGTACAGCTTGGCCATATCCTTCCAGAAGACCAAGGTCCCCTGGGTCGGGTCGGCCTGGTAATGCCGTACCGCCGGCGGGGAGAAGTTGGTTTCGTCGTTGAGGACCACGACCAGGTTGTAGCTCTCGGCCAGGGAGACCTCCGACTCGACCGCGGCCAGGTACTCCGGGTCGAGGCTGGTCCCGTTCGGTCCCAGCAGGAGGTCCTGGTTCACCTGGATCCGGATCGTGTTCGCGCACCAGTCGTTGGCCGTCGCCACGATCCTGTCCAGGTCCTGCGTGATGAGCTCGGTCCAGTTCCCTTCCTGCAGCCCGGATACCGTCATCCCGTAGGAGATGAACACCGAGCCGTTCTTGGCCAGCACCTTCGTGCCGTGGACGGTGAACGGCCCGACCGCCTTGCCGCACGACGACACGCGCGCCGCGGCCGCCCCGGTGTCTCCCAGCGGCATGATCACCGCCGCGACCGCCACCGCGGCCGCCGCCAGCGCCGCGCCCGAGGCCAGGCCTCGCCAGCTGAAACGCCAGCTGAACCGTCGGCCGGCCCGGGCCGGTCCTGGCGCCGTCACGGACCCCCTCCATGTGGCCACCGGAAAGCTGCCTCCTGTCTCCATGGCCGCCAGAAAGAGAGCTCCAGTGCCGATGTCGGGTGATGGAGCGGGCTATGGCATGGTTGCGCCGGAATCATAACGCTTTGATCATGCCCGCTGTGGCGTGTTGAGATTCTAGCGGCGAATGGCCCGGCGGGCGGCCCGGCTGCGGCTCCGGTCCAGGTCAGGCGTTCTGCTGCTGGAACCAGGCCAGCACCTCCGACCCGGCGCCCTGGCCCGGCTGCGGCTCGGAATCCGACTGGCAGGTCCAGGTCGCCGGGTTCATCGTGGTTGGGTCGGCCAGGTTGCCGTAGGACCGGATCAGGAAGCCCGGCTGCAGTGTGTAGGCGTTCAGCCCGATGCCGTACAGCGTCAGGTACTGCAGGAACGCGGGCACCATGGCCGGCGCGTCGGGCCAGCACGACGTGGGCGTCGTCGCCGGCGGGCCGGTGGTCGGCGCCGGCTCGTAGTTCGTCCACTCGCCCTCCACCACCGGTGCGGCGCCGGTCGTGATCAGGTAGCCGAAGTCGTCGCTCCACGAGCCCGTGTCCGCCGGGCCCGCCGGATGGTGCACCGCGTAGACGACCCCGCTCGTGTGCAGCAGGGCATGCTCCTGGACCATCCCGGCGAACGAGGCCGAGAAGTTCGGGCCCTCGATCCAGAACAGGTTCCGGGCCCCGACGGTGGTCCGCACGTAGGCGGCCAGCTGGGCCATGCCGAAGGGGTAGTACACGCCGTCGAAGGTGCCGCCGTCCAGCCACAGCCGCCACTCCTGGGCCAGCGACATGCCGTCCGAGTACATCCGCGGCTCGTTGAACAGGTCGAAGATCACCTGCGGATCGTTGCCGTAGACCGCGGCGAGGACCTTCCAGAACGTCTCGGTGTCGGGCGTCGGTCCCCGCTGGACCTTCTGCTCGGCCGGCGTGGCGAGGTTGGTCTCGTCGTTGAGGACCACGACCAGGTGGTAGCTCTCGGCCAGCGAGACCTCGGACTCGATCGCCGCCAGGTAGGCCGGGCTGAGCCCGTCCGGTCCGAGGAGGTCGTCCTGGTTCAGCTGCAGCCGGACCGTGTTGGCGCACCACTGGTCCGCCGTGGCCGCGATCTCCGCCCGGTCCAGCAAGAAGGAACTGGCCCAGTCCGGGCCCTGCAGGCCGGCCACGGTGAGCCCGTAGGAGACGAAGGGCTTGCCGCCCGCTCCGAGCACCTGCGTGCCGCTCACCCGGAACGGCCCGACCGCCCTGCCGCACGCGTCGCCGGCCTGCCCCGCGGTCTTCCCGGCGCCCCCGGCCGCCATGCCCACCCCGGCCGCCGTGCCTGCTCCCGCCGCCGTGCCTGCTCCCGCCGGCGCGGCGGCCGCCACCGGTACCGCCACCGGCGCGGCGACCACGCTGGCCACGCCGGCCGCCAGGATGAGCACCGCATCAGCCGCCACGCTCCGCCAGCCGAGCATGCTGCCGACGCGAGCCAGGCGCGCCCTCGCCATGGAAAGACCTCCAAGTGGCCACCCAGGATTGATGCCTCCTGTCCCCATGTGGCCACCCCGGGCGATAACTCCTGTCCCGTTATCTGGTGATGGAGCAGGTTATGGCACGTCGCGCCGAGATCATAGCGCTTTGCCCCCGCCCCGCGACGCGGTCGTAACCGTCTCGTGTCCATCCACCGAGATGCCGGGCCTCAGCTGCTTCCTGCGCCAGGGAGAGGAGATCTTCCATACCTACTCGACCTACGGCCGCGGCGCCGAATACCTCGGCCACGCCTACACCCTGCTCGACCTGACCGCCCTCGGCCGCCAGGAGGACTGGGAGGAGCCGAAGGGCCGCGCCGCCCCGGTCCGCGGCGGCGACCCCACGTTCACCAGCTGACCGCAAAAATGCGATACCCCGGGCCGGTTTATTCAATACCAGAACAGGGTTTCCCGAATGCCCGGCCCGGGTTTCCGTTACTTATGTAAACGTCGCTTCCCTGGCCGGCATACGCGCCATCCAATAACGTCTCTTTAGCTCTTCTAATGGAAACCGGAGGTTCGGCATATGTGCCATCCCGTCGCGGCCGGGGATCCGGTCGTACGGCCCGTCGCTGCTCACGAGCGCGCGTCGGCCCTCGACCCGCGCCGGAAGCTGCAGCTCGCCCTCGGCGTCATCTGGCTGCTGGACGCGGTGCTGCAATTCCAGCCGTTCATGTTCGGCCGCGGCTTCGCGCAGATGCTGGCCGGCGGCGCGCACGGGAACCCGGCTATTGCCGGCCGTCCCGTCGCCTCGTCGGCCGCCTTTATCGGCCACCACGTCACCGCGCTGAACGCCATTTTCTCCGCCATCCAGCTGCTGCCCGGCCTCGGCCTGGCCCGGCGTCCCGGCGTCCCGCCGCCCGGCTCGCGCTCGCCGCGTCCGTGCCCCGTGCCCTGGGCCCTGGCCGTCTGGTGGCTCGGCGAGAGCCTCGGCGGCCCGCTGGCCGCACCGCCGTAATAACCGACACCAGCCTAAATGATCATATGGCGACCCCGGAAATGCCCGGCGTACCGTCCGGATATGCATTATAATAACGCTGCTGCACGTGCATTTGCATGTCCATCGCAGTCGAGATGGTTGAACAGATGTAGCCGTACGCGTATTAGATTTGTCAAATATTACCTAAAACCGTTATGCCCAAATTAGTCCGGTTATGCCAGGCGGTGGAGAGTCGTGCCCGGGCGTCCGGGCCGATGACCTCAGCCGGTATCGGGCTGCCACCTAGCAGTAGCCGGGGAGACGCAAGTGACTCAGCTAACCGTCCACGACGCCGCTCCGCGGATCAGCGGGCAGGTCTGTGCCATGCTGGCCGTCGACATCGCCGAATTCACCCGGGAGGACCGGGACGACGAGATCCAGCTCCACCTGCGCACGTCCCTGTACGGGATACTGCGCGAGGCGCTCGCCGCGTCCGGGATGCCCTGGGAGCAGAGCCAGTACGAGGACCGCGGCGACGGGGTGGTCGTGATCTTCCCGCCCGACGTGGCGGCGCAGCCCGTCGTCGACTCGTTCCCGGAACGGCTCAGGTGCCTGGTCCGCCGGCACAACCGCTTCTCGTGCGAGCCCGCCCGCATCCAGCTGCGCGTCGCGGCCAACGTCGGGCCGGTGTATGGCGACGAGCACGGCTTCTCCGGCGACGACGTGGTGTACCTCTGCCGGATGCTCGACGCGCAGCCACTGCGCCGGGCCCTGTCCGAATCGGGCAGCGAGCTCGCGTTCATCATCTCGGACTACGTCTACGAGAAGCTGGTTGTCCGCCGCCACAGCCTGGCCGACCGCAGCTCGTTCCGCCCGGTGCGGACCCGGGTGAAACGAACCCCGGTGCACGCCTGGATCTACCTGCCCGGCGAGGCGGCGCTCGCACCGGCCCGGACCGTCGCGCCACGGCCCGTTCGGGCTAATTGAATGTGACCTAACGGAACGTGGTGCTCCTTCCCCCGCCGAGTCTCCAGCCGCCCGTGGTCCGGCGCGCGGCCGCCGTAGATTCCCGCCGCCGGCCGCCCCGGCGGTTCCGGGAGACGGCATATGGTTGGGCTTCGTGAGCGACGCTGAGCTGCGCATCGACCCGCTGACGGGCGGCCATGTCGTCGTCACCCCCTGGCGGCAGCAGCGTCCCAACCTCCCGGAAGGACCGTGCCCGTTCTGCCCGGGCGGCCTCGAGGCGCCCGGGCCGTACGACGTCCGGCACATCCCGAATCGCTGGCCCGCCCTGCCCGGCGGGCGTCACGAGGTCATCCTGCACGGCCCGGACCACGATGCTTCGTTCCCGGTCCTGGGCGAGGAACGGTCGGCCCGGGTGGTGGAGCTGTGGTCGGCGCGTACCGCGGCGCTCGGGGCCCGTCACGACGTGGCCTACGTGTTCGTCTTCGAGAACCGCGGCCGGATGATCGGCTCCACCATCGAGCACCCGCACAGCCAGGTCATGGCGTTCGGCGCGATCCCGCCCATCCCGGCCGCCGAACTCTCGGCGGCCGCCTGCCACCTCTGCCCGGACCCCGCCGGCGACCTGCTCGTCAGCCGCCGGGCCGGATGGCAGGCCGCCGTGCCGCACGCGCCCGCGTGGCCGTACGAGCTGCTGATCTCCCCCCGCACCCACGTCGCCGACCTCCCCGCGGCAGGCCAGGAGCTGCGCCAGGGCCTGGCCGTGATGCTCGTCGAGATCCTGACCCGCCTGGACCGGCTCCTCGGCCCGGACGCGCCCTACATGCTCTGGGTCCACCAGCGGCCGGCCGACGGCGCTCACTATCCAGCCGCCCACCTCCACCTGCACCTCGCACCCGCCCTGCGGGCACCCGGGGTGGCCCGGCACCTCGGCGCCGCCGAGCTCGGCGCCGGCGTGTTCTTCGACCCGGTCGATCCGCGGCAGGCCGCGGCCCGATGGCGGTCCCGGTGCGCGTGAACCGGCCCGGGCAGTGGTTCGCCGGGATCTACGGCCGCGAGCCGGAAGGCATCTGGTTCGCGCCCGGCCGGGTCAACCTGATGGGCGGCCCGGACTACGCCGAGGTGTTCGTGCTGCCCTTCGCCCTCGGCTCCGGGGTCGCCGCCGCCGCGGCCCGCCGGTCCGACCGGCGGCTCGCGCTGGTGTCCCGGCACGCGCCGGGCGAGCCGGTCGTGGCGGACATCGACCGGCTCGAACCCGGATCGGTGAGCGGCTGGGCCGCCTACCCGGCCGGGGTGGCCTGGGCGCTCCGCCGGGCGGGCCACCTGGCCGGCGGCGCCGACGTGGCGATCGACGCCGACCTGCCCGTGGGCGCGGGCCTGTCCTCGTCGGCCGCGCTCGAATGCGCCACCGCGCTCGCGCTGACCGGGCTCTACCGGGTGCCCGTGCCGAGGCAGGAGCTGGCGTCCCTCACCCATGACGCGGAGAACGAGTTCGTCGGAGTGCCGAGCGGGATCATGGACCAGATCGCGGCGCTGCTGTGCCGGGCCGGCCAGGCGCTGCTGCTCGACTGCCGCCACGGGACGGGCACCGCGGTCCCGCTCGACCCGGCCGCGGCCGGCCTGACGCTGCTGGTCATCGACACCCGGGCCCGGCACGCGCTCGGCGACGGCCGCTACGCCGAACGCCGCCGCGCCTGCGCGCGGGCCGCGTCCGCGCTGGGCGTGCGGGCGCTGCGCGACATCACCGACGTCAGGGAGCTGGCCGGGCTGGCCGACCCGTCCCTCAAGCGCCTGTCCGGGCACGTCGTCGCCGAGCGCCGCCGCGTCCTCGACGCCGTCGGCCTGCTCCGCGCCGGCGACCAGGCGGCCGTGGGCACGCTGCTGACCGCCTCCCACCGCTCGCTCCGCGACAACTTCCAGGTGTCCTGGCCCCAGGCCGATCACGCCGTCGAGGCCGCGATCGGGGCAGGCGCGGCCGGTGCCCGCATGACCGGCGGCGGCTTCGGCGGCTGCGTGGTCGCGCTCGCCCCCGCGGAGCGCGCCACGCAGGTCCGCAAAGCGGTCACCGGCCGTTTTGCGCGCAACCACTGGCCGGCCCCGCGTTACCTGGCCGCGGTGCCCTCCGACGGCGCCCGCCGCCTGCGCTGACCCGCCAGCACAATCGGGCCTTAACCGTGTATCAAGGCCGCGCTGGCACGCTCCGGAGCAGGAGGAACCATCAAGGGGGGACACTGATGCGGATCCTGCTCATCGCCAGCGCCTACAACAGCATGACGCAGCGGGTACACGCCGAACTCGCCGACCGCGGGCACGAGGTGTCGGTCGAGCTGGCGCTCGGGGACGAGGTGATGCGGGACGGGGTCCGCCGCTACGACCCGGATCTGGTCATCGCGCCGATGCTGACCACGGCGATTCCCGCGGACATCTGGTCGGCTCGCCCCTGCCTCGTCGTCCACCCCGGACCCCGGGGCGACCGCGGCCCGTCCTCGCTGGACTGGGCGATCATGGAAGGCGCCCCGCGCTGGGGCGTCACGGTCCTGCAGGCGAACGCGGAGATGGACGCCGGGGACATCTGGGCCAGCGTGGAGTTCACGATGCCCGGCTGCGCCAAGAGCGACGCGTACCGCGCCGAGGTCGCCGACGCCGCGGTCGCGGCGGTGCTGCTGGCGGTGACGCGGTTCGCCAGCGGCCGCTGCCGGCCCGAGCCGCTGGACTACGCCCGGCCCGACGTCACCGGGCGGTGGCGTCCGCCGTGCCGGCAGGCCGACCGCCGGATCGACTGGGCGGCCGACCCCACCGAGGCGGTGCTGGCCAAGCTGCGCGCGGCCGACTCCGCCCCCGGCGTGCTGGACGAGATCGGCGGCACCGGGTACTACCTGGCCGGCGGGCACCCCGAAGACGAGCTGCGCGGCCAGCCCGGCGCGATCCTGGCCCGCCGGGACGGCGCGATCTGCCGGGCCACCAGCGACGGGGCGGTATGGATCCCGCAGCTGCGCCGCCGGCCCGTTGACCCGGCGCCGGGCGGCCCGGGCACCTTCAAGCTGCCGGCCACGCTCGCGCTCCGTGAGTCACTGGACGGCGTGCCCGAGGTCCCCGCGCCGCTGACGCTGCCGCCGGGCCGGCGCACCTACCGGCAGATCAGCTACCACGAGGCCGGTGCCGTCGGCTACCTGGAGTTCGCGTTCCCCGGCGGGGCCATGAGCACCGGCCAGTGCCGCCGCCTGCTGGCCGCCTACCGGCACGCCCAGGCCCGCCCGGTAAAGGTGATCGTCCTCGGCGGGCGCCGCGGCTTCTTCGCCAACGGCATCCACCTGAACGTGATCGAGGCCGCCGACGATCCCGCCGCGGAATCCTGGCGGAACATCAACGCCATCGACGACCTGGTGCACGCGATCCTGACCAACACCGGCCAGCTCACCGTGGCGGCCCTGGCCGGGAACGCCGCGGCCGGCGGGGTGATGCTGGCGGCGGCCGCCGACCGGGTCTGGTGCCGGTCGGGCGCGGTCCTCAACCCGCACTACCGGCTGATGGGCCTGCACGGCTCGGAATACTGGACCTACACCCTGCCCCGGCGCGTGGGCGTCAGCGAGGCGGCCCGGCTGACCCGGGCCTGCCTGCCGGTCACCGCCGCCTCGGCGCTGCGCTGCGGCCTGGCCGACCACGTGATCGCCGACGACCCGGCCGGCTTCCGCGCGCAGGTGGCGGCCCTGGCCCAGCAGCTGGCCCGCGGCGCGGACTACCGGGCGCTGCTGACCGCCAAGGCCCGGCGGCTCGCCGCGGACCAGAAGCAGCGCCCGCTGGCCGCCTACCGGGCCGCGGAACTGGCCGTCATGAGCCGCAACTTCGCCGGCCCGCACGAGCCGTACGCCCGCCTGCGCCGGGCCTTCGTCTACAAGGAGAAGCCGGCGCACACGCCCGCCCATCTCGCCCGGCACCGGACCGGGCCGCGGGGCCTGCGTCCCGCGGAAGTCCTGGCCGCGGCCAGCTAGGGATTTCTCACCGAACGAGCCGTGGTTCTCCCTGCCCCGCCCCCGGGCTCCGCTGGCGCGCCGAGTTCACCGCGGCTGACGACGGCCCCCGAGCTGAGTGAGGACGTCGAAGGCCTGCTCGAGCAGGTCGGGCAGTTCGGGGTGGCCGTCCATCTCGACCCAGCTGAGCACGGCGGTGGTGGCGGCGGCCAGGCAGGCCGCGACGGTCACCCGGGCCTGGAGGCTGGGGCGCGAGTCGCCGAGGGCCTGCAGGATCAGCTCCTGGGTGGCGATCTGGCCCGCCCACAGGCGTTCGCGGAGCGCGGGGGTGGTGATGATGAGCTTGTTCTGGGCGAGCATGGTGTCGCGGTCGGTGTCGTAGACCTGCCGGAGCCCCTGGAGCAGCGCCGTGCGGATCCGGTCGCGCAGCGGCCAGGCGGCCGGGGTCTGCCTGAGCAGGCCGGCGATCAGGGGGTCGTAGCTGTCGGACAGCGCCACGTCTTCCTTCGCGGGGAAGTAGCGGAAGAACGTCATGTGCGAGACGCCGGCCGCGGCCGCGATCTGCTCGACGGTGGTGGCGTCGTATCCCTGCTCGCGGAACAGCCGCAGCGCGCTGGCGCGGATGCGGTCCCGGGTGGCGGCCTTCTTGCGCTGCCGCCAGTCCGGCTCGGGTTCGGTCACGAGTGTTATCGTCGCGTACCGGCCGGCGGGGCTGCGGTCGCGGGGGGCTGCGGCGCGGGAGGCTGCGGCGCGGGGGCGGCGCGGCCGGGCAGGTACCGCAGGCTGGCCAGGGCGCCGAGGGCGGTGACCGCGGCGCAGATGAGCATGACGATGCTCATGCCGTGCAGGAACGCGGTTCCCGCGGCGGCCCGCAGGGCGGGACCGCCCGACGGCAGGCGGCTGGCGAGCCGCGCGGCCTGGGTGATGGAGGCGCGGGCGGTGGCGGCGGCGTCAGCGGGCAGCGTGGCCAGCGCGGGCTGGAGGGCGCGGGCGTAGCTGGCCGCCAGCACGCTGCCCAGCACGGCGACCGCGATCGCCCCGCCGACCTGGCGCAGCGTGCTGTTCACCGAGGCTCCGGTGCCGGCCTCGTCACCGCCTGCGGCGGCCATGACCGCGTCCATCGCGGCGGCGACGGACACACCGGTGCCGAGCCCGCCCAAGGCCAGCCCGGCCGCGACGACCGCGTATCCGCTGGCCAGGTGGACCTGGCTCAGCACGGCCAGGCCCGCGGTCAGCAGCGCCAGCCCGGCGGCCACGGTGAGCCTGGTGCCGATGGTCCGCACCACCAGGCTGGCCGCGCCGCCCGCGGCCAGCAGCCCCGCCATCATCGGCAGCAGGCGCAGCCCCGCGCCGATGGGGTCGTCACCGGCGACGCTCTGCAGGTACTGGGGGACCACGAACATGGTCCCGAACAGCGCGACCTGGACGGCGACGGTGGCGGCGGTGCCCCAGGTGAACCTCCGGTCGCCGAACATCGCCGGGTCGACGAGTCGGCGCGTGGTGCGGAGCTCGCGGACGGCGAAGCCGGCCAGCAGCACCGCCGACCCGGCCAGCAGCATCCAGGTGGCCGGTGCCGTCCAGCCGCGTTCCGGGCCGTTGATGACGCCCCAGATCAGGCAGGTGACCGCGGCGGCCGGCAGCAGCGCGCCCGGGACGTCAAGCGGCGGTGCGGCGGGGTTGCGGGACTCGGGCACCAGGACGGCGCCGGCGGCCAGGGTCAGGCAGACGGCGGGCACGTTGATCCAGAACACCGAGTTCCACGAGAAATGCTGCAGCAGCGCGCCGCCCAGGACCGGGCCGAGTGGCAGGCCGGCCGCCACCGCCGCGGTGAGGACGCCGATGGCCTTGGGCCGCTCGGCGTCGCCGAACACGGCCGAGACGACCGCCAGGGACAGCGGGAACACGATCCCCGCACCCAGCCCCATCAGCGCCCGCGCCGCGATCAGCTCGCCCGCCGAAACCGACAGCGCGCACCACACCGAAGCGGCCAGGAACAGCGCCAGCCCGGCCAGCAGCAGCCGCCTGCGGCCAGCCCGGTCTCCGATCATCCCGGCCGGCAGCATGACCCCGGCGAATACCAGGGAGTAGGCGTCCACGATCCACTGCAGGTCCCGGGTGCTGGCGTGCAGCCCCGCGGAGATCGCCGGCAGCGCGATGTTCAGCACGGTCAGGTCCAGGCCCACGACCGCCACCGACAGGCACGTCACGCCCAGCATCCACCATCGTCCCGCCCGCATGCCGCGCTCCGGTCCCGCCCGCATGCCGCCTCCGAAGTTAGCCGATAACATGTTACTCACTAACATACTGATCGCGGAACGGCGCCGCAAACTCTCCTCCTTCCTGGACCTCCTCTCGGCGACTTTCGGCAACGTGGCGGGGGGCTGGCGCGTGTAAGGAACAGTGAGATCGGCCGCGGCCAGGAAGGACCACGATGATGTCCAAAGTGGGGCGTATGGTCGCTGGCGGGGTCGCCGCCGCCGTGCTGGCCGGATGCGCGAGTTCTACCCCGGCCACCCAGACCAGTCCCACCGCAACGACTCCGGCGGCCGCCGCGCCCTCGGCCGCCGCGCCCTCGGCCGCCGCGCCCTCGGCCGCCTCGCCACCGGCCGGACCGTCGCCGGCGGTCTCGCCAGCGCCCGGCCGGCAGGCGGCAGACTGGGACGTCGACGGTGACGGCCGCCGGGATCGTGCCCGGCTCGTCTACCTCGGCGGCTACGGTCCGGACAATTGGGAACTCGTCGTGGACATGACGACCCTTGGCCAGCAGACCGTCCGCTTCACCGGCGACCCTGTCCTGCCCGGCAACATCGATGCCCCGACGATCGCCGGTTCTGTCGACGCCGACCGGGACGGCCACGCCGAAATCTTCGTGAAGGTCAGCTCGGGTGCGTCCACCCAGTTCTGGACCATCTTCAAGCTGGTCGGGCGGCAGATCCGGCAGGTCACCGTCCAGGGCCAGCCCGTGCGTCTCGCGGTCAATGGAACGCTCACCCACCAAGACGGCTTCCGATGCGACGGCGCTCATTTCGTGACCGTCAGCGAGGGGACTGAACTACCCGGATACATAACGTGGATCTACGAACGCGACACCTATGCCTGGTCCGGAGCCGAGCTAGTACTTCTCTCCAAACGGACCGGCCAGGTAGCCAGCGCCCGGCCAGGAAACCCGCCTGCTGCCTACAGCGGAGTCAGCTGTGGCGACCTGCCCCAGTACGCGCCGGCCTACACGCCATCACCTGGCTAGTCCGTTCGTCGGGCGGCCGGGCTGGTAGCTGGTCCACTGCGTGTATCTTGCGTGTAACCGCACATCGTCGAAATCGCCGGTCGCGATGAGCACGGGCCTGACGGATGAGATGTGTACTTCAGCAATGGCGGATTGCCCGTACTTACACGCCGCGTGGCGTGCGTGCCGCGCGAGTACCGGGCCAGATAACTCCGGCGCATCTGGCATCATGGGGGCAAATGAGCAAGTCACCTTCCCGCCGCTTCCCCGTGACCGTTACCCAGCTTCCGGTCACCCGCTGCCAGATCTGT
>Ga0209415_10006031_pt1 | contig 21668 bp, 19 predicted proteins | sample PeaSoiSIISIP2007_FD_187696 | JGI IMG/M metagenome (GOLD analysis project Ga0209415, IMG submission 187696) | Peat soil microbial communities from Weissenstadt, Germany - SII-SIP-2007 (SPAdes) (version 2) | ecosystem: Environmental > Terrestrial > Soil > Wetlands > Peat | place: Germany... | reverse complement strand
CGTGGGTCGCCTGCGCCATCGCCTGCCGTTCTCCCACGCATAAGCCCGGCGCCAGCCCCAGCCCCCCGACGATACCCGCGCCTTCGTCGGTCAGGATGTCGCCGAACTGGTTGGTCGTCACCACCACATCGAACTGCTGTGGGTTCATCACGAGCTTCATCGCGAAACCGTCGACCAGCACTTCAGTGAGCCTGCAGTCCGGGAATTCCTTCGCCACCTTGCGGCATTCCTCGGCGAACATGCCGCACACCAGCCGGTAAACCGGCTCCTTGTGAACGGATGTCACGGTCTTGCGCGGGCGGGTGCGCGCGATCTCGAACGCTTCGCGCGCAACCCGGTTCGCCCCTTTGCGCGTCACCACCCGCGTGCCGATCGAGATCTCGTCGTTCGGCCGGAACTCGCCGGCGCCCGCGATCACGACGCTGCTCGACATCATGCCTTCGTTCACCTCGCGCAGGAACACGATGTCCACGTTCTTGTGCAGCGACGGCAGATTGGGATACGACTTGACGGGCTTCACGCTTGCGAAGAGCTCGAATCTCTTGCGCAACGGGGGCATCACCCAGGTGGGGTCGTTGCGCGGATAGGCGTTGTGGCCGATCGGCCCCTGCACCCAGCCGTCCACCCCGGCAAGCGCTTCGGCCGTCACTGGCGGCAGAGTATTGCCGTGCAGCTCGTGCCCGCGTTTCCCGATCGGCAGCTCCTGCCACTCGAGCGCGATCCCGGTCTTGCCTGCCGCGGCTTTCATCACCTTGACGGCTTCCGGCACGACTTCGAGCCCGATGTCATCGCCCAGCAAAATTCCGATCTTCAACATCAACGTTCTCCCTCAGAGAGGAAATAGGAAAAAGCGTGAAGCGTCGCGCCGCGACTCGCCATTCACTACTTACGATTCACCATTCACCAGCTACAGCATCACTCGCCGACGACGCCGACCTCTTTAACCAGTTTTGCCCAGTGCTCGGTCTGGTGTTGCATGAAACCGGCGAAATCCTCCGGCGACTTGCTGACAGCGATTTCCGCCCCGCTGTCGTTGAGCCGCTTGATGACCTCCGGATCGTTCATCACACGGGTCACGGCGGCATAGAGCCTGTTGACGATCGTGCGCGGCGTGCCGGCCGGCACGTATACGCCCTGCCAGGAACCGGTCGTCATGCCGGAAAATCCGGCCTCGGCCATGGTCTGCGTGGTTGGTGCCGCCGCAACACGCCGGGGCGCCGCGACGCCCAGCACCTTGAGCTTGCCGGCTTTGGCCTGGGCGAGCACCGACGAGAGGGTGACAAATGCGGTCTGCACTTCGCCCGCAAGCAATGCGGTGGCCGCCGCCCCGGCGCCGCCCTTGTAGGGAATGTGCACGAGATCGAGGCCGGCAGTGCGCATGAAAAATTCCATTTCAAGGCGGCCATTGCTGCCGGCGCCGGCCGATCCGTAGTTGAGCTTGCCGGGACGCGCCTTGGCGTATTCGATGAACTCTTTCACCGTCGCCACCGGAACCGACGGATGGGCGGCGAGCGCCGTGGGCACGTCCACTACCTGGGTCACGCCGATAAAGTCGCGCACCGGCCTGACCGGAAATTTCGGATAAAGCGCCGGATTGATCGCCATGGTGCCGACGTTGCCGAGCAGTATCGTGTAGCCGTCGGGCGTGGCGTGCGCGGCCATCTCGACCCCGATGTTGCCGGAAGCGCCGCCGCGATTGTCCACCACGATTTGCTGGCCCAGTTCCCGGGAGAGCCTGGGCGATATCATGCGGCCGACGAGGTCCGAAGCGCCGCCGGGCGCGAACGGCACCACCATGCGCACCGGCCGCACCGGATAATTCGGCGCCGACTGGGCGCAGACGTGGGTTGCTGCGAGCAGGCACGCGGCGCCCAGGCATACGAGTGTTGAGCACTGTTTCATGGTCTTCCTCCTGTTGTTGTTTTGGCAGCCAATTCAAAAACGATGAAACCGCCGATAAACGCAGATGAACACCGATGAGAAACAAGGTTTACAAGACTCAAAAAGCCCGGCAATTCATGTAAGGAATCATCAGCCCCATGCATTATTCTTTGAACTCGATTTTATCTGCGTATATCGGCGTTTATCGGCGGTTTCAAATTGCTTTGTTTTAGCCGGTGGCGCGTTTCGTGGAACCCACGGCGGGGACCGCCGCGCGCGCGATGTCGCCGGCGTTCTTGAGTTTCTCGATTGACCACGCCAGCTCGATCAGCGTGGCAGTTTCAGCGGGCGCGAGGATCCCTTCCGCGAGACCGCGGAATTTGGCTTCGAGGTCCGCGTCGCTCATCGGCCGCGCCAGACTGCCGATTGCATGCTCGACGTGCTTCTCGAGCGTGCGGCCGTCCCCGAGCTTGATTGAAATGCGCGCGGCGTCTTCGTGCACGCTTTTGTCGGCCGTCGCAGTAACCTTGTCGCGCAGCTTGATTACCCGCGGATCGCGCACTACCGCGTCGCTGTATACGCTCTCGCCCCCCTCGCCATGGATAATGGCGACCGCCGCCGAATGGTAAACGCTGAACTTGCCTTCGAGCCCGGCCTGTGGCGTTTTCTTGCCGGTCAGCTCGAGCACCAGCGGGTGCACTTTCAACGCGATGCTTTCGATCTGCTCCGCCTCGAGCTTGTGCTCGTTTCGCAACTGGATGCAGCCGTCGATGGCCGGATGGATCACGATGCCGCACGCGAACGGCTTGTAGGTGTTGAGCGCGATTTCCCACGTTTCGCCGAGCCGCCCGGTAATCTCGCCGTAGTTGCGCGCAGTGGCGAGCACGTTGGCGAAGCCGCGCGGCGCTTCGATGCCGCGCTCCGAGCTCGTGAAATTCTTCGCTGCAAGATACGCTGCCGTCATCCCGTTCTGCGCGGCGCGCCCGGGATGGAACGGCTTGCACATGGTGCCGAACATCTCGCGCAACCCGGACGCTTGCGTCGCGGCAATGCCGAGCGCCCAGGTCATCTGCTGGACGTTGAGGCCGAGCACGCGACCGGCCGCCGCGGCGGCGCCGAACACGCCGGCAGTGCCCGTGATGTGCCAGCCCACGTCGTAATGCGACGGATAAACCGCGTTGCCGATGCGGCATTCGACTTCGACGCCGAGGATGAACGCGTGCATGAAACCCGCGCCGTCAATGGGTTTATGCTCGGCAAGCGCGAGCAAGGCGGAAGCGACCGGCCCGCTCGGATGGATCACCGTCTTCAAATGCGTGTCGTCGAAATCGAACACGTGCGAGCTCATGCCGTTGACGAGCGCCGCGTGCATGATGTCGAGCCGCTCGCCGCGGCCGAGCACCGTCGCCTGCGCCGGCCCCGAGAACGGCGTCAACGCCGCGAGCGCGCGGTCGATGGTTTCGTGCCGGCAGCCGCCGACCGCGCAGCCGGCCCAGTTCAGCACCGAGCGCGTTGCCTCGTGCCTGACATTCGCGGGAATGTCGGCGTAGCGCGATTCGACGACGAATCTTGCCAGCGTTTTGGTCTCTTCCATTTTTAGACTCCGTGAATGGCAAATGGTAAATAGTAAATGGTAAAAACTTTCGTGGGTGTGAAGATCTACTATTCCCTATTCCCTATTCCCCATTTCCTATTCCCCTTTATTCCACCAGCGGCCCGCCCGCGCCGTCGTATGGCGGGGTCGGAAGATAGCGCGGCAGCGCCTGAATGCGCTCGAGCCATGCCCGCACCGCCGGGTAGGATTTGAGCGAGATGCCGCCCTCCGGCGCGAAAACGGTATACGAATAGCAGGCAACGTCCGCGATCGTCGGCCGCTCGAGCGCGAGCCAGTCGTGTTCGGCGACCCGCCCTTCGAGCACTCCCAGCGCATGCGCGGCAATTGCGTGCGCTTCCTCCAGCGTGCCGTAGCCGTGCCAACGTTTCGCGCGCATCGAGCGAGCGCGTCCCAGACCGTAAAATATCTCGTTCTGTCCGAACGAAAGCCACTGCGTCACCTCGGCCTCGCCTTCGGCGTCATTCGGCAACCAGCCGGTCCCGCCGTGCTTGCGCGCGAGATAAACCAGGATTGCGATGGTGCCCCAGTACGGTCTGCCATCGGCAATCAGCACCGGGACCTGGCGCAACGGACTCAGTTTCCCGAAATCCGGCGGCGGATTGTTGCGGCCCTTGCCCTGCCGATCCACCGGAACCTTCTCGTACTCCAGTCCCAGCAGTGACAGCATCAGCCGGACTTTGTAGCAATTACCCGAGCGCTCTCGGTTATAGAGCTTCAGCATCGCGCTACCCATGTATTCTGCCGCATGTTGAACGGCGATCAATCGTCCGTTCCAACACGCGGAGGTTGAGCGAGCGATTCCCTGTAAGAAACGCTAAGAACGTAAGTATCGCTTCTCCCAGTCTTCAATGTCCGCGAGCTCCAACACTTGGTTGTATTCCTGCAGGCTGAGCATGCGTTCGCGCACAGCCTTGGTGTTGCCGTCGCGCTTGAGCGCGCCGAGCGCCTCGCGGATCGCAAAGCCTGCGGCGTTGCGCGCGAGTCCCGGGAAAATCGCGATACGGAAACCCAGTTGCCCGATCTCGGCGGTCGCCAGCTCGCCGAGCCTGCCACCACCGTCGATATTGACGAGGCACGGCCCGTCGACCGACGACGTCACGCGCTTCAGGTCGTCCAGTATCGTCGGGCTGTTCTTGAGCTCTACGAACAACACGTCGGCGCCCGCCTTGCGGAATGTCTGCACGCGCTTGATCGCTGCGTCGAGCCCTTGCCCGGATGCGGAATCGGTGCGCGCGATAATGATGAAGTCGGGATCGCGGCGCGCCGCCACTGCAGCCTCGATCTTGCCGACCGCCTCGGTCACTTCTATCACCGGCCGCGCGCCCGGCAGGTGACCGCAGCGCTTGGGCGATACCTGGTCTTCGATATGAATCGCGGCCACACCCGCGGCTTCGAATTCCTGCACGGTATGGCGCACATTGACTGCGTTGCCGTAACCGGTATCGGCATCGCATATCAGTGGAATGTCCACGCATGCCGCCGCGCGATGCGCGTGCTGCGCGAACAGCGTGAGATCGACCAGCCCGACGTCGGGACGGCCGAGCAGCGACGCCGACACACCGTTGCCGGTCATATATACGGCTTCGAACCCGGCCTGCTCGACGAAGCGCGCGCCGTAGGCATCGTAAATGCCGGGCGCGACTATCAGCGGCCCGCTCTTGAGCCGCGCACGCAGCTGTTGCCTTGGCGATGGCCCCGTTCTTGCCATGGCTTGCTAGGCAGCGGCCTTTATTTCAAAACGATAGGATGCGATCTTGCGGTCGTCGAGCGTCACGCCGAGCCCGGGCCCTGCGGGCAGCGCAAGACTGCCGGAGCCGAGATCGAGCTTGTGCGCGACGATATCGTCCGAGGTCTTGAGTGGTCCGACGCATTCGAGACCGTCGATCACGTTGGTCGACGTCGCGGCGAGCATGATCTCGGCCATGGTGTTGATGCCGAGCCCGAAGCCGTGGCCCACGACGCAGCGGATGCCGGCCGCTTCGGCGGTCGCGATCATGCGCCGCGTGTTCAGGAAACCGCCCTGCTTCATCACCTTGACCTTGACGATGTCGGCGGCATGCGCCTCGATGATGCGGATCAGGCTCGCGTGGTCGAGCACCGATTCGTCGGCCATGATCGGGATGCCGGCGGCATTCGCTTCGTGCCGCACGCGCGCCATGCCGGCAATGTCGTCGGCCGGCACCGGCTGCTCGAACAACTGCAAAGCAAACGGCGCCACCATGCGCGCAAGCTTGATCGAGGTGTCGGCGTCGTAGCCTGCGTTGGCATCGATCCGCAGCTTGAACTCGGGCCCAACCGCTGCGCGCACCGCCTTGACGCGATCGCGGTCGGCTTCGATATTGCCGCCGACCTTGATTTTGGCCGAGCGGAAGCCGCGCTTCTGCCACGCGAGCGTCTCCGCAGCCGCTTCATCCGGCGGCAAAATGCCGATCCACGCGTTGAACAGCAGCGTCTCTTTCACCGCGCCGCCGAGGTAGGTGTATACCGGCACGCCGCACACGCGCGCCGTGAGATCCACGCACGCCATTTCAATCGCGGCCTTGGCATCGAAATATCCATTGATCGCCGGCTCGATATTCTGCAGCACGCGATGGACGTTGGTCGGATCCAGGCCGACGACGAGTGGCGCGAGTTGCGTGTCCAGCACGCGCAGACTGTCCTCGATGGTTTCCTTGGAATATCCGGGCGACGGGTCGATGTTGCCGAGGCCGACCGCGCCCCCGCTCGCGGTGATGCGCACGATCGCGCTCTTCTGGATCGACTTGCTGCGATACGCGTTCTTGTATTCGCCGATCAGCGGCACTGCAACGCCGAAGACTTCGATATTCTCGATTTTCATGCGAGTTTCCAGTCGGGATGTTTTTGCAGAAACGCGATCAAGCCGCCTTCCGAGAGTATGCGCTGCACCGCCGGCGGCAATACTCCCACCGAGCGATTGATGTTGCGTGCCGCCACTGCCACCTTGCCGACGACCAGGTCGACAGTGATCTCGTCGCCGTCAACAATACCGGCGATGTCGCACTCGATCACCGGCAGGCCGTTGTTTATCGCGTTGCGGAAAAACTGCCGGCCGAACGACGGCGCTACGATTGCAGCCGCGCCCATCATGCGCATGATGTGCACCGCCTGCTCGCGCGACGAATCGATGCCGAAGCTCTTGCCGGCGACGATCACGTCGCCGGACTTGAAGCGCGATGCGAAGCCCGGCGCCACCTGCTCGTAGGCGCGCTGCGCGACATGGGCGTCGTCCTTGCCCGGCAGATATTTGCTCGAGCAATTGAGGTCGGTGTTGATCTCGTCGCCGAGCAGATGCGCGCGGCCTTTGATGTCGGTATTCATGCCGCCTCCTTCGTGCTCCGCGCCGTCCATTTACCGCCCGCGACTTCTCGCGGATCGGTTATTTTGCCGGTCAGGGCGGAAGCCGCGACCGTCGCCGCCGAACCGATCCAGATTTCAGATTTGGCATTGCCGAGCCGGCCCTTGAAATTCCGGTTGGCGCTCGAAATCGCGACGTCGCCGTCGCCCATGATCAAATGGCCGGTGATGCTGACGCAAGTGCCGCACCCCGCCGCCTCGACCGATGCGCCAGCGCGGGTCAGCGCTTCGATCAGGCCTTCGCGCGCGGCGTCGAGATAAACCTCACGCGACGCCGGCGTCACTATCATGCGCACGCCTTTGGCGACACGCCGGCCTTTGAGTATTGCCGCTGCCTGGCGGATGTCGTCGAGACGGCCGTTGGTGCAGGTGCCGATCAACGCGAAATTGATTTTTTGCCCTTCGACCTCGGGAACGCCGATCACATCGTCGATGTTGTGATTGCGCGCGACCTGCGGTGCAAGCGCCGATGCGTCGATGTCAATGCGCTCCGCGTATCTCGCGTCGGAGTCGGCCTTGACCGGCTTTGGCTCACGCGCTTTGTGCGCCTTGAGCCAGGCGAACGTCTTGTGGTCGGCTTCGAGGAGTGCGGCTTTGGCGCCGAGTTCCGCGGCATGGTTCGACAATGTCATGCGGTCGTCGATCTCCATCGCGCTGACCGCCGGGCCGGCGTATTCGATCGCGCGGTAATTCGCGCCCTCGGCGCCGAACTTGCCGAGCATCGAGAGCGTGATGTCCTTCGCCCATACGCCAGGCTGCAATCGCCCCTTCAATTCGATGCGGATGGTCTCCGGCACGCGGAACCACAATTTGCCGGTCATCATCACCGCCGACAGATCGGTGCCCTCGACGCCGGTGGCGAAGGCGTTGAACGCGCCGTAAGTCACCGAATGCGTGTCGGTGCCGACGATCAGGTCGCCGCACGTGAGGTGGCCGCCTTCCGGCATCACCTGATGGCAGATACCGTCGCCGACGTCGTAGAGCACCGCGCCGTGCGCATCGGCAAACGCACGCATGTCCCGATGGACATTCGCGGCTTCGATGGTGGGCGGCGGCGAATAATGGTCGAGCACGAACGCGGTCTTCGCCGCAAAGGGCAGATTCTTGACGCCGAGCTTCTGGATCATCCTGAGCGCGTTACCGGCGCGCGCGTCGTGCACCATCGCGAAATCGACGCTCGCAACCACGACATCGCCCGCGCGCACGGGCTTGCCGCCGGCATGCGCTGCAAGAATTTTTTCCGCGATCGTGTAGCCCATCGCTTCCTCCTGTGCGGGATTGTATTAGACGCTGCGGGATTACGGCGGTCTGTCGCGTACCGAGAGGCGATATTTTAACAGGGATTGCGCGCCAGCCGTGCGCGAGGGCGATCATTCCGGCCGGATACCGGCCGCCTTCACGACCTTGCTCCACCTTTCGTAATCGGTTTTGACGTAAGCGGTGAAGTCGCCAGGACTTCCACCCGCCGGTTCCGCGCCTTCGGCGGCAAAGCGGGCCTTGATCTCGGCGTCGCCGAGAATTTTCGCGACATCGCGATTGAGCCTATCCACCAGGTTTGCCGGCGTTCCGGGCGGCGCGAACATGCCCCACCACTGCACCGACTCGAAGCCGGGGATCGTTTCGGCGACAGTGGGTATGTCCGGCAGCGCAGGGAGCCGTTTGTCGCCGGTCACGGCGAGCAAGCGCAGCTTACCGTTACGCACTTGGGGAAAGACCGTCGGCAACGCGGTAAATAATGCCGACACCTGTCCGGCGACGAGATCGATCACCGCAGGAGGACCGCCCTTGTAAGGGATATGCACCATGTTGATGCCCGCCTGCAACTTGAACAACTCCCCGGTCAGATGACTGAGCGTGCCGCTGCCGTTCGATGCGTAATTGATCGCGCCGGGATGCGCTTTCGCGAGCGCGATCAGGTCCTTGACCGAGCGCGCCGGCACCGAAGGATGCACGACCAGCACGTTGGGCGCCGTCGCGATCAATGCCACTGGCGCAAAGTCCCGTAGCGGATCGTATAGCGGCGTGCGCGCAAGCTGCGGGCTGATCGAATGCGTGCTCGAAGAGGTGATCAGCAGCGTGTAACCATCCGCGGCCGCGCGCGCGACCATGTCGGACCCGATCATGCCGCCCGCACCGGAGCGGTTATCGACGACCACCTGCTGCCCCCATGCGATGGACAGCTTTTGCGCGACGGACCGGGCGAAAAGATCGGTACCGCCGCCCGGCGGGAACGGAGCGATGACGCGCACAGGCTTGACGGGATAGGTCTGCGCGGCAGCGGGCGCAAGACAAAGCGCGGCCACGCAGAAACCCAGTGCCTTGCTCAACGCGCAACGAGCATCCATGACTTCTCCTCTTGATCGTCGCTAACGGCGAGTCTAATTCATGCCCCACAGAAACGAATCGCGATCGGCATCGCGCCACACGCCTTGTCGGCGGCGTTCCCGCCGGCGCTCCTCGTGCCATCGCCTGTAGGCCACGTTTTCCGGATTGGTCACGGTATCGCTCTCCAGCATTTTTGCCGCGAGGCGCGCCGGGATAGGATGCGACGCGTCCGCGATCGGATAACCGAAGCACCGCAGCGTTTCTCCGATCAGCGCCTCGAGCGCCGCGACGTCGGCCGCGGGCAGCCGCGCCTTGTACATGCCGCAATACCGGGTCGAGACCGGCTGCGCCGTCTTCGCGTGCAAGGGATGTGCGCTCCAGGCGCGCGCCGAACGCGTCTCGTGCGGCGCAAGCATGCGCGCATCGAACGGCTCCTCCAGAAAATCGCATAGCGCGCGGATGGCCGTTTCGGGCGCGGCGCACAAGTCTTCGTAGCGAATCTCGGTGAACGCAGCGGCGGTAAGCTTCGTTGCAGATTCCCGCACTGCCGTGACATAACGTTGCCACAAGCTTGCGCCCGAATATACCGAGTATGGCCAGAGTATCGAATCGGATATGTCGATCGCCTGGTCGCGGCCGTCGCGGACGATGTGGATGAACTGCGCGTCGGGAAACAAGGCCCGGATCTCGTCGATCCAGAAGCTGTTGCGCGGAGTTTTCTCGCCCCACCTCTGCTTGCCTTCGGCTTGCCCGTAGCGGCGATGCAGCGCCTCATACAACCCGGTGAACGACGGCTCCTCGGCAGCTTTTACGAGTTCCGCGGGGGCGGGCCTGAGCGGCCACTTGCCGACGGTCGGCGTCTCCAGGATGTCTTCGGCCAGCGCGAGCACGTTCGCCGGTTGCCGGAGGTCGCCGTAGCTGTACAAATAGGGATACACGAGATCGAACAGCCAGCCGGGCGGCGGCACGGCAAGCCGCGGATGGGCGTCGAGCATCAAGCGCAGCAGCGTCGAGCCCGAGCGCGGGGCACTGACAATAAAGAACGGCCTTTCGCGCAATGCCATGGAACCCGTATCAGCGCCGCCGCGCGAGACGCCGTATCAATTTCTCATCGACGACAAGACCCAAACCCGGCGCCTCCGGCAGGACGACCTTGCCGTTCTTCACCACCGCGCCGCCTTCCTTGACCGGCCGATCCTTGATCCTGAGCTGATAGTCCATGCCGGGGTCGCAGCCGACAAGCCGCACCGCTGCGTGCAAATGGCCGGTCGCGGTATCGAGCAGCGCGCTGCCCTGCGTCCAGTCGATGCGCACCGGCAACGCTGCTGCTTCCGCGATGCGCATCATCTGCAGCGCCTTGTAGAATCCGCCGCACTTGCCCAGCTTGAGACTCACCATGTCGGCGACACGCCCTGACGCGATCTCGATCATGCTCGCGAGATTCTGGATCGCCTCGTCCGCGACCACTTTCTGCGGCACAGCTTGCGTAATGGCGGCGAGCCCCCTGAGATCGTGATACATCACCGGCTGCTCGATGGCGAGGTTGGCGACCCCCGAGAATCGCCTGAGCAGAATTTCGATCGTGTCCTTGGCCGTGCCCCACATCTGGTTCGGATCGGCAATAACCAGCGCGCTCCCCGGCACCGCTTCGATCATTGCTTCGAGCCGGTCGGCATCGGCATCGAGCGACTCGAGATGGCCGGTCATCTTGGGTTCGAAACAGGTATAGCCTTTGGCCAGCAGCTTGAGCGCGTGTTCCGCCATGCGCTTCGGTTCCGCGCGCGGCATGGTGGCAAGCTGGCCGAAACTTTTCTGAAACGCGCCGCCGAGCAAGTTGTAAATCGGCTGGCCGGATGCCTTGCCCATGATGTCGTAGAGCGCGATGTCGATCGCGCTGCGCGCCCCGGCGTTGCCTTGCAGAAACAGATGATCGAGCGCAGCGTGAATCGCGCCGATCTGGAATGGATCGCGGCCGAGTATCGTGCGCCCGAAAAGCTCGCTGGTGGCCTTGAGCCCGGCCTGGGTTTCGCTGGTGACGGGGTGCGCGCACGCCTCGCCCCAGCCGGTGATGCCGTCATCGGTCTGGATTTTGACGAAGACATTTTCCTTGTACTGGAGATTGGCGAACCACCCTTCGCGGGCATGCACCATCGTGCCTTTTTTCTTGCTCGAACCGAATAATGCGTGATACTCGTCGGTCGGTTCGTACCAGACTGGTATCGCCTCTACTTTGGTGATCTTCATTTGCCTCCCGTTCTTCGCCGCCCGGCCGGCCTAGTAGCTCGTCGGCCAGTTCGCCAGACGATGCTGGCCAATGCCGCCCGACAGCCTCAGCATATGCGTGTCAAGCATCTCCTTCAGATATTCCCGTGTCTCGCGCGGATCCAGCACCTCCTTGACGCCGAACACCGCGCCCAGATCGTACGCCGAACCATTGCGCGACATTTCCGCCAGCAGTTTCTGAAAACGTTCCGGATCGTCTTCCTCCTTGAGGCCGTGCACGACCATGACCGCCGTGCGCGGATTCATGAAGCTGACTTCGCTGGTCCACCACGCAGCGATTTCGTCGGCGATTCCCGCGCCGCCCATGTTGATGAAGCCGCGGCCGTAGCTCTTGCGCAGGATGATGCTGATCCTGGGCACCGTGACCTGGAGCAGCGCGTTCATCCAGTTGATGACTTTGCCTATCACGCCGCGTTTCTCGGCTTCGGGCCCGATCATGAACCCGGGCTGGTCCTGCAGGAACACGAGCGGGATGTTGTAGCAATCGCACAGCACGATAAAGTCGGTCGCCTTGCTGCATGCGTCGGCGTCCATGGCACCGCCCTTGAACTGCGGATTATTGGCGATGACGCCGACCGGTCTGCCGTCGATCCTGGCGAGCGCCGTGGTGATGCTGCGTCCGAAGCGTTCCTTGATTTCGAAAAAACTGTCGCGATCGGCAATCACCCGGATCATTTTTCGCACGTCATACACCTGGGTCGGTGACTCGGGAATCAGGTCGAGGATGTCCTTGACGGGTGCGTCGGAACCTGCGGGCGGCGGCACCACCGGCGACGATTGCCTGTTGTTGGTCGGCAGATAACCAAGAAACCGCTCGATCGCATCGAGTGCCTGCTGGTCCGTATCGACCACCAGATCCGCGAATCCCGAGTGTTCCGCCAGAATCTGCCAGCCGCCCAGTTCCTCCGGGCTGACTTCGCGGCCCAGCGACATGGATACCACGCGCGGACTCGCCACCGCCATCACCGCGCCTTTGCGCATGACGCAAAAATCCGCACAGCACGCATGCCATGCCGCGGAACCGAAGGCATTGCCCAGCACGGCGGCAACCCATGGCGCCTCCCGCGTGCGCAGGAAACGATTGCCCTCGAAGTTAAGTCCCATGCCCTCACCCATGATGTCGGGCATGCGCACGCCCGTCGACTCGCCGAGAAAGATCACCGGGAAGCCGCGCTTGCCGCCGATGTCCTTGACGTGCGCCATCTTGCGGTTATTGGTGTAGCTCGAAGACGAACCCTTTACCGTAAAATCGTAGCCGACCACCCCCACGCGCCGGCCCGCCAGTTTGCCGAATCCCGTCACCTTGCCGTCGCACGGCGTCGCCTCATGCATCGCGGGAATATAGGACACCCCAAATAAGCCGGACTCGCGAAACGAACCGGGATCGAGCAGGTAGTCGATGCGCTCGCGCACGTTCAGGATTCCGGCACGCTTGCGCTGCGCAAGCTTCTCCGCGCCGCCCATCGTCCTGGCGCGGGCAGCGCGCGCGGCGTGCTCGTCGATCTGTTTTTCGAATTTCACGGTCATTTCGGAACGGAAGTTGCAACGATTAGAGCAAGACGGGAGCGGGCGGTCTGTCTCCGGGAAGACATTCGTATTACTATCTTGCAGCGCACCAACCGCGGCGCCTGGTGGCGGCGGACAACGCAAAACGGAGACTGTCCGGTGGGCAAAGCTTCGACTGATTTCCTCGGACAACTGGCCTCGGGCGAGCGCGAAGCCCTGCTGCAGCTCGCGAAGCGCCGTTCCGTCCGCAAAGGCCAATTCGTTTTCCGCGTGGGGGAACTCAAGCGCGGCGCCTATATCGTTCTGCGCGGACGGCTCAAGTTCTTCCGCCTCTCACCGGCCGGCCGCGAGGTAATCCTGTGGTTCTGCTTTCCCGGCGAGATCTTCGGCCTGGCTGAAGTGCCGGCAGTCAAGGGCCGCCGCGTCAACGTTCAAGCTTGCGACGAGTCAGAGGTCGCCGTCCTCCCGGACGCTGCGTTCAACCGTTACCTCGACGACCATCCCGACGCTGCGCGGCTGTGCCGCCGCACCATGACCGCCCGTCTCGGCATCCTGACCAACACGCTGGTCAGCCTGGCCGCCGATGACGCTTCAATGCGGATAGCCAAGCTGCTTCTCCACCTCGGGCTGCACCATGGGACGAGGCGGGGCGGAAAAATCGAACTGGAAGTTCCGCTGACGCATCAGGAAATCGGCGGCATGGCGGGCACTAACCGGCAGACGGTAACCCGCGTGCTCGGCCGCATGAAAAACAAAGGCATACTGAGCATCGCCCGACGGCACATACGCATCGACAGCGAAGAGATGCTCAACCGCATGATCCGCGACAAAGCGGTCTGACTGCCGACGGTCGGTAAATGACTTGGCGGACGTCACGGGTTTGTGCTATTAACGCGGTTCCCGCCAGAGGAAAAGTAAACCTGCATGATCGACCGCACCGAAAAATCGCTCACCGCCTACGTCGCCGATTTCATTGCCCGCACGCGCGCCTCGGATATTCCCGCCGACGTTATGCATCTCGGCAAACGCTCGATCCTCGACGGCATCGGCCTCGCGCTCGCCGGTTCGGTGGCCGAATCCGGGCACATCGTGCGCAAATACCTGCAGTCGCTCGGCTGCGCCACGGCCAAAGGCAGCACCGTGATCGGCAGCAGCATGAAACTGCCGGCGCGCTTCGCGGCGTTCGCGAACGGCGTCGCGATTCACGCCGACGATTACGACGACACGCAACTCGCGGTCGCCAAGGACCGCGTCTATGGGCTACTCACGCATCCGACCGCGCCTGCGTTGCCGCCGGTGCTGGCGCTCGGCGAGCGCGCCGGCCGCTCAGGCCGCGACGTGCTGACCGCCTACCAGATCGCGGTCGAAGTCGAGACCAAGATTTCCGAAGCGATGAATCCGCGCCACTATCAGGACGGATTTCACTCCACCGCGACGGTCGGCGCGATCGCCGCCGGCGCCGGCGCCGCACGTTTGCTCGGCTTCAATCACGAGCAGATACGCCGCACGCTCGGCATCGCCGCAAGCCAGTCCGCCGGCCTGCGCGAGAACTTCGGCACCATGACGAAACCGTTCCATGCCGGCCGCGCGTGCGAAAGCGGCGTGATCGCAGCCGAACTCGCCCGGCTCGGCTTCACCGCAACGCCGATCATTCTCGAAGCCGGGCGCGGTTTCTTCAAGGCGGCGGGCGGTGGTTACGACCCGCAGGCTATCGAAGGCAGGCTCGGCAATCCGTGGACGTTCGCGTTTCCGGGCGTTTCGATCAAGCCGCATCCGAGCGGCTCGCTCACCCACCCCGGCATGGGACTGATGCTCGACCTGATACTGAAGCACGACATCAAGCCGGAGCAGGTGAAGAAAGTATCGGTCGGGGTCAATCGCCAGAACGTGAATGCGCTGATACACAATCGTCCGCAAACCGAACTGCAAGCGAAGTTCAGTATGCAGTTCTGCATGGCGATTCTGCTCCTGCGGCGCAAAGCAGGGCTCGCCGAATTCACCGACGCGGTCGTCAACCGCCCCGATGTCAAGGCGACGATAGAAAAAATCGACTATTGCGTGCATCCCGAAGCCGAGGCGGCGGGTTACGAGAAAATGACGACCCTCATCGACATCGAGCTCGCCGACGGCCGCAAGATCGGCGGCCGGGCCGACTTCGGCAGGGGCAGCCCGGCGAACCCGCTGAGCGATGACGAGCTCGCCGCCAAATTCCGCGAATGCGCGGCGTGGGGCAAACTGCCGAAGGCAAGCGCCGAGAAGGTGATCGAACTCGTATTCAGTCTCGAGAAACTCAACAACATCAAAGCGCTTACCACGCTATTGCGTATCGGCGGTAAGACCCGCGTGAAAACCAAACCCGCCAAGCGCCGTCGCCGGTGAGACCGGACCACATGAACAGGCTTCCCGTAATCGGCCTGATGCTCGGCGACATGACCGGCATCGGCCCGGAAATCAGCGCCCGGCTGCTGGCCGCCGGAAAATTCGGGAATGACGCGCGCATCGTCGTGATCGGTGATGCGCGCGTGCTGGAACTCGGCTGCAAGGATGCCGGGGTCAGCGTAAAGTGGAAAACCTACCCGAGCGTGGAAACGATCGACTGGTCGCGCAATGAAGTGCCGCTCATCGACTTGGGTAACATCGACCCCGCCACAATCAAGCGCGGCGCGGTATCGGATGAATCGGGCCGGCTCTCTGGTGAAACGCTCAAGCACATGATCGAACTCGCGCTCGCGCGCAAGCTCGACGGCATCTGCTTCGCGCCGCTCAACAAGGCGGCGCTGCACCGCGGCGGCTGGAAGTACCCCGACGAGCACCAGATGTTCGCGGCGCTCACGAAGCACGCCGGATTCTTCGGGGAAATGAACGTGATCAAGGAATTCTCGACCTTCCGCGTCACCTCGCACGTGGCGTTGCGCGAAGCGGTCAACATGATCACGCCCGAGCGCATCACCTCGGCCATCATGCTCGCCGACGCGACGCTGCGCGCAACCGGTCACGCCTCGCCGCGCATCGGGGTCGCCGCTCTTAACCCGCACGGCGGCGAGAACGGACTGTTCGGCGACGAGGAAATCCGCATCATCAAACCGACCATCGAGCAGATGCGGGCGACCGGCATCAATTGCAGCGGCCCGGTGCCATCGGACACGATTTTCCTGAGAGCGCTGAAAGGCGAATACGATGGCGTGGTGATGATGTACCACGACCAGGGCCAGATCGCGACGAAGCTGCTCGGCTTCAACAAGGGCGTGACGGTCACGGCGGGACTTGAAACCGTGTTCACGACCCCCGCGCACGGCACTGCGTTCGATATCGTCGGCCAAGGCAAGGCCGATACCGGCGCGCTCGAGCACGCGCTGAGCATCGCTACTCAAATGGCGGCCGCGCGCCTGCATTGAATGCGTCCGTATAATGGCAGTCATAACGACAATCGGAGGAACCATGAGACTTACTCGACTTGCACGCACAATGATTCCCGCTGCACTTTTTGCGGCGACCCTGCCCGCTGCGGCCGGCGGCTACCCGACCAAACCCATCCGTATGCTCGTCGGCTTCGCGCCCGGCGGCGGCACCGATACTACGGCGCGCGCGATCTCCCAACCGCTGTCGGAAGCTCTCGGACAACAGGTCGTCGTCGATAACCGCGCGGGCGCGGCCGGCAATATTGCGACCGATATCGCATCGAAGTCGCCGCCGGACGGTTATACCGTTCTGATGGGCACGATCGCCGCGCTCGCGATCAATCCGAGCCTGTACGAGAAACTGCCGTTCGATCCGGTCAGGGATTTCGAGCCGGTTAGCCTGGCGGTATCGTCGACCAACGTGCTCGTCGTGCATCCCTCGGTTCCGGCCAAGAGCGTGAAGGAGCTGATCGCGCTGGCAAAGTCGCAGCCCGGCAAGCTCACCTACGGCTCGTCCGGGGTCGGCGGGGCGGGTCACCTAGCCGGAGTCCTTTTCGACCAGCTCGCGGGAACGAAAATGGTGCACGTTCCGTATAAAGGCGGCGCGCCGGCCATGATCGCGCTGATCGGCGGCGAAGTGCAGCTCGTATTCGCGACCGCGGAAACCGCGGTGCCCCAGATCAAGGCGGGCAAGATCCGCGCGCTTGGGGTGACGATCGCCAAGCGCACTGCACTCTTGCCGGACCTGCCGACGATCGCCGAAGCGGGGCTCCCCGGCTATGAAGCGAACAACTGGTACGGCGTGCTGGTGCCGGCGAAAACGCCGCGCGCAATCGTCGACCGCCTGAATCGCGAGATCGTCAAGGTACTCAACACGCCGGCGGTCAAGGCAACCTTGTTCCGACAGGGGCTCGACGCATCGCCGAGCACGCCGCAGGAATTCGGCGCCTACATCAAGTCCGAGATCGCGAAATGGGCGAAGGTCGTGAAGGCGTCCGGCGCCAAAGCCGAGTAATGCGCGGCCTCGTTTCTGGCCTGCTCGTGCTCGCCGCATCTGCCGCGGCGGCCCAGGAGTATCCGGCCAAGCCGGTGCGGATCATCGTCGGCTTTCCGCCCGGCGGCGCAACGGACCTCGTCGCGCGTTTGCTCGCGCCCAAGCTCGCGGAAGCATTCAGGCAGCAGGTGATCGTGGACAACCGGCCGGGCGCAAACGGGATCATCGCGTCGGACCTCACGGCCAAGGCGCCGCCGGACGGCTACACGCTGCACCTTGGCACGCTGTCGGCGCTCGTGATCACGCCGGCAATCACCAAGGTGCCGTATGACCCGTTCAAGGACTTCTCGCCGATCGGCCGCACGGTCGCGTTGCAAAACATTTTTATCGCCCACCCTACTCTGCCCGTCAGGAACATCAGGGAGCTGATTGCGCTCGCCCGCGCGCGTCCCGGCAAGCTCAATTTCGCGAGTTCCGGCACCGGCAGCACCGGCCATCTGTCGGGAGAACTCCTGAAGACGATGGCGAAAATCGACATGACGCACATACCATACAAGGGTGGCGGGCCGGCGCTGACCGACCTGCTCGGCGGGCAGGTCGAATTATTCGTTGCCATCATATCGACCGCCGTACCCCAGGTAAAAGCCGGCAAAGCGCGCGGGCTTGCCGTGACGGGCGACAAGCGGGCCGCAGCCCTGCCCGACGTGCCTACCGTCGCCGAGAGCGGGGTCAAGGGCTACGAATCGACCAACTGGTACTGCATGCTCGGTCCGGCCAACCTGCCGAGGCCGATTGTGGAGCGCTGGCACAAGGAAATGACGGCGGCGCTCAATTCACCCGAGATCATGCAGGCCCTGATCGACCGCGGTATCGACGCCGCTCCGACATCGCCGGCGGAATTCACGGCCTATCTCAAGAGCGAGACCGCAAAATGGACCAAGGTGGTCAAGGCCTCGGGCATCAAGTCGGATTGAGGCTTCGACACATCGGTAAAAGCCGCGGGCCTCTGGCTGCAACAGTGTCCGCGCCGTCATCCACCCGCACAAGGAACCGCACGTCATGTTCAACCCCTTCAAGCCGCTCGAATTGATCAAGGCTGAAGTCTTCACCTCGATGCCCGCGAAATATCGCAAGAAAAGCCGTACCCAATGGTCCGATCCAAACCGCCAGCATGCGGAACTTGAGTGCTTCCTCGAAGGCCCCGCGTTCGACCGCCACGGCAATCTCTACATCGTTGACATCCCCTTCGGCCGTATCTTCCGCATCACGCCCAAAGGCGACTGGGACCTCGTCGTCCAGTATGACGGCTGGCCCAACGGCATGAAGTTTCATAAGGACGGGCGGCTGTTCGTCGCCGATTACCGCCGCGGCATCATGGTGCTCGACGTGAAGCGCGGGACAATCGAGCCGCTGCTCGAAACCGCCTACAGCGAAGGCTTCAAGGGCTGCAACGATCTGCATTTCGCGGCGAACGGCGATCTCTATTTCACCGACCAGGGCCAGACCGGCATCGCCGATCCCACGGGGCGCGTCTACCGCATGAAGGCGAACGGCGACCTGCAGCGGCTCGCGGACAATATTCCAAGCCCGAACGGCATCACGACCAGCACGACCGACAAGCACATTTACGTCGCGGTCACGCGCTCGCAGCAAATCTGGCGCCTGCCGGTCATGCACGACGGCCAGGTTTCCAAGACCGGCGTCGCGGTGCAGCTCTCGGGCGGCGTCGGGCCCGACGGCATCGAGATGGACGCCGAGAACGGGCTGTGCGTGTGCCATCTGCAGGTCGGCGTGTGGCGCTTCGACGCGAACATGCTGCCGACCCACCTCGTCTGCTCCGACCACCCGCACCATCATCACCTCTCCAACATCGCGTTCGGCGGAACGGATTACAAGACGCTCTACATCACCGAGTCGCTCTCCGGCGACGTGCTGACCGCGAGGATGCCCGTCGCGGGCAAGAAGATTTTCGGTCTGCAATAAAGGATCAGACTTCGACCGGCAGATCGGTCCGCGCCGACCATTCGTGCCACGAGCCAATGTAATTGCGCGCCGACGAGCAATCGGCATGGCGCAAGGCGTAGTAGGTGTTCGCCGAGCGCGCGCCGCGGTGGCAATACAGCATGAGGTCCCCGCGCGGATTGATGCCGTGCTGCTGGAGCAGCGCGACGATGGCTTCCGGCGACTTGAAACGGCCGTTCTCCAGAAACTGCGTCCATTCGATATGTATCGAGCGCGGAATATGGCCGCGGCGCGCGCAGCACACCGTATTGTCCTTGCCGGCCCACTCGAGGTCGTTGCGCACATCGATGACCGCGCAATTGAAGCTGCCGGCACGGCGGCCGATCTCGTCGGCGGCCACGAACCCGCCGGAGGCGATCGAGATCGGGAAGTGTTTCGGCCGCACCGTCGGGATGTCGGTATCGGTAATGACGGGATTGCCTTCGGCCAACCACTGCCTGAGCCCGCCATGCAGGATCTGAGCATTGGTATGACCGATATATTCGAGGATCCACAGCTCGCGCGCGGCACGCATGCCGGTATCCTCGTCGTAAACGACGATCGGGCGATCGCGCGTCGCGCCGACCATCCGGTAGCGGTCCGCCATGTTCTTGGCGAACTCCATCATGCCCTCGATCGTGGTGCTCGGCACGAGTGCGTTATAGGTCGTGAGCGGCAGGGCGCCTGGAATATGGCCGCGCGCGAACGCTCCCTGCTGGCGCGCGTCGATCAGCAACGCGCCCGCAGTCTGCGCCTTTTCCAGCTCCGAAGGTTCGATCAAAAAGGAAGCCATTTTCTCAATCGTCAAATAATGGTACCGGTCCGGTCTGGCGCATGCCGCGCCGGTTTCCGTCAGGATTACCGGTAATGTTACCACCAGCCCGGGCAGGCAAAAACCCACGATGCAATCGGGCAAAGCCTGATCGTATCGCGTACATATCAAATATAATCCGGCATATTCCGCCGCCCGCGCCTGCCTGGAATACAACTTGTCAGAGAGGAACATCCATGTTCGAAGGCTTCAAACACGCTCAAATCCAGACCAGCGACCCCGAGGTAAGAATCAATTTGCGCTACGGCGGCAAAGGCCCCGCCGTACTGTTGTTGCACGGCAATCCGCTGACTCTGGTCACGTGGTACCTGATCGCGCCGCGCCTTGCCAAGGAGTTCACGGTGGTGTGCGCCGATTTGCGCGGCTATGGCGACAGCTCCAAGCCGCGCGGCAAGCCCGACCACACGAACTACTCGTTCCGGCGCATGGCGCAGGATCAGGTCGAAGCGATGGAACAACTGGGGTTCAAGCAATTCATGGTGGCGGGTCACGACCGCGGCGCGCGCGTGGGCTATCGCATGGCTCTCGACCATCCGGACCGCATCCTCAAGTTCGCCAGCATCGACATCATTCCAACGCACTGGCAGCTCACCAAAATGAAATGGACGTACGCAGCGCATTCCTACCACTGGTTCTTCCTGTCCCAACCCTATGATTTTCCCGAGCGGCTTCTTGCCGGCAACCTCGAGTACTACATGCGCAGGAAATTCGCCAAGCAGGGCGAAGGCAAGATCAGCGAGGAGACGATGAACGAGTATCTGCGCTGCTGCACGCCGGAGCAGATACACGGCGTGTGCTCCGATTACCGCGCGACCCTCTACGTCGATTTCCCGATGGACACGGCGGATTTCGAGGCCGGCAACAAGATCAAGTGCCCGGTGCTGGTGCTGTGGGGCGAGAAAAGCCATACCCAGCGCGAGTTCGACGCGCGCGAAGCATGGCCGAACTACGCGTCCAACATCGTGCGCTTCCAGCGGCTGCCGTGCGCGCACTATCCGATGGAGGAAGCGCCGGACCTGACCTATCAGGAGCTCTACGACTTCTTCAGGAGCTGAGCGGCTCGCAGCGCGCCGGCGAACCGAAAAAATGCCACCGCGCCTGGCGGCGCGGTGGCCTTGTGACCGCAAAAAACGACGGGCTCTTACTTGTCGATGCCGCCGATGCAGAGATACTTCACTTCGAGGAACTCCTCGATGCCGTACTTCGAGCCCTCGCGGCCGATCCCCGATTCCTTGACGCCGCCGAACGGCGCGACCTCGTTGGAGATGATGCCGACGTTGATGCCGACCATGCCGTACTCGAGCGCCTCGGCGACGCGCCAGATGCGCCCGATGTCGCGGCTGTAGAAATACGACGCGAGGCCGTATTCGGTGTCGTTGGCGAGTTGGATCAGCTCCTGCTCGGTCTTGAAACGAAACAGCGGCGCCACCGGGCCGAACGTTTCTTCGTGCGTCACTT
>Ga0209415_10006030_pt1 | contig 21670 bp, 16 predicted proteins | sample PeaSoiSIISIP2007_FD_187696 | JGI IMG/M metagenome (GOLD analysis project Ga0209415, IMG submission 187696) | Peat soil microbial communities from Weissenstadt, Germany - SII-SIP-2007 (SPAdes) (version 2) | ecosystem: Environmental > Terrestrial > Soil > Wetlands > Peat | place: Germany... | reverse complement strand
GTGCACCTCGGCCATGAGGAGCGCGAGCAGACCCTCAACCAGCTCCTGGTCGAGCTGGACGGCTTCGACCAGGGGGCGCGGATCGTGGTCATCGGGGCCACCAACCGAGCCGACGTGCTCGATGAGGCGCTGCTGCGGCCGGGGAGATTCGACCGCCAGGTGACCGTCGACCCACCCGACGTCGGCGGCCGGGAGGCGATCCTCGCCGTCCACGCCCGCGGCAAGCCACTGGCACCCGACGCCGACCTCGGCCTGCTGGCGCGCCGCACCGCCGGCTTCACCGGGGCCGACCTGGCCAACCTGATCAACGAGGCAGCGCTGCTGGCGGCACGCGAACAGCTGCCCGAGATCGGCATCCGCCAGCTTGAGGCGGCGGTCGACCGGGTGCTCGCCGGCCCCGAGCGCCGGGGCCGGCTGCTCAGCCTCGACGAGCGTCGCACCATCGCGTACCACGAGATGGGCCACGCCCTGGTCCTGACCGCCCTGCCGGGCACCGACCCGGTGCGCCGGGTCAGCATCGTCGGCCGGGGGCGCTCCCTGGGGTGGACGCTCACCGTCCCCGAGAACGACCGAGCCCTGGGCTCGAAGTCGCAGCTCCGCAACCGGCTCGCCGGCCTGCTCGGGGGCCGGGTCGCCGAGGAGCTGGTCCTGGGTGAGGACGACATCACCACCGGGGGGGCCGACGACCTCCTCAAGGCGACCCAGCTCGCCCGCCAGATGGTCACGGAGCTGGGGATGTCGGGCCTCGGCGTGCGCGTGGTTCAGGTGGGAGAGACCGGACTGGCCCCCCTGCATTCGGACGAGCTGGGCCGCCGGGTGGACGCCGAGGTCGACCGGCTCCTCGATGAGGCGCTGGGCCGGGCCCGCGCCATCCTGGGCGCCCGGAGAGGTCTCCTCGACGACCTGGCGGCGCGGCTGCTGGAGGTGGAGACGATGACCGGGGTGGAGCTGGCCGAGGTGATCGCCTCCCACGCCACCGTCGAGCTGCGGGGAGTCGTCGCGGTCCCGAGGCCGGCGCCACCGGCCGAGCCTGCGCTGGTCGCCGTCTCCCGGGTGACCAGCGCGCCCCCACCCCGGGCGGCCACGGTTCCGGCCCGCACGGGGACGCGCACCACCGGGCCGCCGCCCTGGTTGCGCACCCTGCTGCGCGTCGCCGCCTCCGCCCTGGGGGGACACCCCGGGCAGGGTGGGGTGTCGGGGTAGGTCCGGGCGCTCCTCGGGGCCTTCAGCACCGAACCACCACCGGCCTCTCGCGGCGCTTGACACAACCCCTCAGAAGTTATCAAGATGTTGTGCCAGCAGCCGGCAAGACCCACTACATCTTGAAGCCGGCTGGGCGCCTTCTCCTTCGCCGGAGGCCCGACCCTCAGGGCCGGGCCTCTCCGTTCTCAGGGCCGGTGGCCCCTCTCTCGGGCGGGCGACCTCGGGATGACGGGGTCTCAGCTGGTCCAGACCGGGGCCGAGCCATCGAGGTCCAGGTCGCTGGTGATCTGCTTCGGCTCCGACGGGGTGGGCGTGGCCGCCCCCTTGAGGTACCAGAGCTCGAGGTACCCGTCCCCCGCCTCAGGGGCCAGGTAGACGAGGTCGGTGCCGTCCGGCGACCACGCCGGCGAGGCCGCCATGGTCCCGACGACGAGACGGTCGAGGGGACCGAGGGTGCCGGTGGCGGCGTCGAAGCTGGCCACCACCAGGTCGGACTCGGTGCTGCTCGGTGCCCCGTTCACGACCGGGGTGCAGATCATGGCGATCTCGGTCTGGGTGGCGTTCAGCGCCGGCTGGGCGCAGTCGTCCCCCGGCTGGGTCAGGGCCGGGCCGTCGGAGCCCTCGGTGTTGTAGAGGGGTTTCGGGTCCATCCTGATCTGGCTCACCTCGGTGCCCGGGACGGCGCCCGGCAGCGGTGTGCTGAGCTGGCCGCTGTCGCCGTACGCCGACTCGTAGTCCACGTAGAGGAGGCCGCCGCCGGTGAGCGGCACCGGGCTGACGTCCCCGCCGGTGTAATAATTGGCCCAGCTCTCCTGGGTGATGCCCTCCTTCTTCTCGATGGCGGTGCGGGTGATCTGCGTCCCGAGCGCCGTCTCCCAGATCGAGAGGTCCACCTGGAAGCCATTCCCGGGATCGTCAACGCCGCCCTTGGGGTAGTCGTAGCTGAAGTAGAGGGTGTTGCCGGGCCCCACCGCCGGGTAGTAGATCCAGTCGTCCGCCCCCAAACTGGTGGCGGTGACCTTGCCCGAGTCGCTGCTGAGCTGCTGCTCGACCGCGCCGGTGAGGCTGAGCCGGTAGAGGTCTGAGTAGTAGTTGGCGGTGACCTTGACGGCCAGCAACCCCGTGCCGTCGGGGAGGAGCACCGGCTCCGTCCACCCCCGGCCCTCGGGCTGGAGCTGGGTCACCTTGGTGCCGGTGAGCGAGAAGAGCCCACCGCCGTCGGCGAAGTAGATGGTCCCGGGGAGGACGAGCTGGGGCGCCACGTGGACCTGGGTCGGGTCCTGGGGGCGGGCGCTCGCGCTGCCGTCCCGGCTGGCCAGGAAGCGGTTGACCCCGGCGCCGAAGGCGGCCATCAGGGCCAGCAGCACGACCCCGGTCAGCAGCCTGCGCGAGCGACTCACGGCGCCGGGAAGTAGCGGTGCACCACCTGGAGGATGGCGCTCATGTCGGGCAGCAGCACGTCCTGACCGTCCTCCGTGCCGTCGCTGTACTGGGTCAGGAAGACGTGCTGGATGTCGCCCTGGTCGATATCCTTGGCCAGTCCGAGAAGGGTGGGGAACTGGGTGAGCGGGACGTCGGTGAGCACCTGGCCGCTCAGCGCCGAGGCGATGTCGTTGATGTCCCCGATGCTGAGCCCCGAGAGCTTCTGGCGCAGCGCGACCAGGACCTGCTGTTGGCGCACGGTGCGCCCGAGGTCCTCGGAGATGTCGTCGTGCCGCGAGCGGACGTACTCCATCGCCTCCACCCCGTCCATGTGCTGGGCGCCGGGCAGCACCGCCACACGGTCGGCGGCGAAGGGGTTGGTGCTGCCCTCGACGTCATACGGGTAGTTGTCGTCCATCACCGGGTGGCTGGCCACGATGTCGATGCCCCCCACCTCGTCGATGAGGCTGATGAGACCTTGCAGCCCGATCCAGACGTAGTGGTCGACCTGGACCTGGAAGTCCTGCTCCACGGTGGCGATCTCGGCGTTGATGCCGTTGGTTCCGCCGTTGACCTCGCCGAAGGCCTGGGAGACCTTGCCGCTGCCGATCGAACGGCCGCTCCCCGAGTACAGGGGCACCCAGAGGTCGCGCGGCAGGGAGAGCATGGTCACGCTCCCCGCCGTGGGGTCGACCCGGACCAGGATCATCGACTGGGTGCAGCAGAAGCCGGAGGTGCCGCCGGCGGCGGTGAACTTGCCGTCGTTGTCGGAGCCCATCAGCAGCACGGTGAAGGGGGCCCCCGACCCGGGCACGGCGGTGGGAGTGGCGGTGGGGCTCCCGGGTACCGGGGTGGGGGTGGTCACCTGGATGGTGTGACCGGTGATGCCGACGGCCGCGGTGATGGTCGGCCAGAAGAAGCTGACCGCGCCGCCCACCCCGGAGAGGAGGAAGCCGATGACCACCAGCGCGACCCAGCGCAACCGCGGTAGTGGGATTGCATAGCGGGAGACGCGGCGGCGGGAGTGGCGTGAAGGGCGGCGGGCGCCGGTACCGCGTGGGGGCCCGGCGACCCCGGTGCGTGTCTGGTCGGGGGGCGGCGGGTCTCCGGGGGAGCGACCCTGACTCATGGGTGGTACGACCTCCGTCTCGGCACCGGCTCATCCGGCACGGTCGACGCCGGTTGCGAACCTGGGGGTCGCCTGCGACGGCCCCCGCTGCTGAGACCTGACACCGCTCCCCCCGGGCGGGTCTCAACCTGCCGGATGATACCTGTAAGGAACGGGACGTCGCCGCCACCAACTCGTCGACAGGGCCGCCGGCCAAGGGGTGGATTCCATGTACGGTCGACCCGGGATGCGGCGCGAGCGGATCGAGACCGACCAGGCGTTCTTCGCCGAGCGGATCGCGGGGCGGCCGTCCGGGCTGCGGCGCAGCCTGCCGCGTGCCCGGGCCCTCGCGCCGCACCTGGGCCTCGACCTCGACGGCTGGCGAGCCCATCCCGAGCGGGTCGTCACGGTGGTCGGGTCCAAGGGCAAGGGGACCGCGGCCACCTTCGCCTCGGCGGCGCTCGCCGCCGCAGGTCTGCGGGTGGGGACGCTGACCAGCCCTGGGCTGCGCAGCAACCGCGAGCGCATCAGGGTCGATGGGGCCGCCATCGCCCGCTCCGACTACGAGGCCCTGGTCACCCGGGTCGCATCGACCCTCCGCCGCGTCTCCGGGTCGCTCCCGGACGATGGCTATCTCTCCCCGAGCGGGCTCTTCACCCTCAGCGCACTGCGCCACTTCGCCGACCTCCGGTGCGACGCGGTCGTGCTGGAGGCGGGCATGGGCGGCGCCTCCGACGAGGTCTCGCTGCTCGCGCCCGCGGTGGTGGTGGTCACCGCCGTCCTCGCCGAGCACCTGGGGGTCCTGGGCGACAGCGTGGGCGCGATCGCCACCGAGAAGGCGGGGGTCGTCACCGACGCCACCCGCGACGTGGTCGCGGCCGTGCAGCAGGATCCTGCGGCGGACGCCGCGGTGCGAGCGGCGGCGCGGGTCCACGGGTGCGGGTATCACGCGGACGGCGGGGCCCAGGCGGGGGCCGCCGCGCTGCCCTCGGCGCCGGGTCTGGGGGCCCTGAACGCCCGCCTCGGCCTCGCCGCCGCCAACCTCCTGCTCGCGGCCGGGGGCCGTCCGGCACCCCGGCCGGCGGTGCTCGAGGCGGTCCTCGGGAGCGTGCGGCTGCCGGGACGGCTCAGCCGTCACCGGCGCGGCGACCAGGTGTGGATCATCGACTGCGCCACCAACCCGGTCGCGATCGCCGCCGCCCTGGCCCACACCACGGCCGGGGCCGTACCGCCCAGCTCGGTGCTCACCTTCATCCCGCGCCATCGGGACGCGGCCCCTCTGCTCGATGCCCTGCGCGGCCAGCCCCTGGTCGTGGTCCCGGGTGGCCCACCTGCCGGGATCCCGGGGGCCGGGGCGGTGATGCGTCTCGAGGCGATCGACCTCGACTCCCTGGGCCCGCGGGTCCTTGCCATCGGACCGGTCTACTTCGTCGGCGAGCTGCTGGCGAGCCTCGGCATCGACTGCGAGCGGAGCTTCAGCGTGCCGGCGGGTCGGCGGTGAGGTGGGAGGTGTCGTTCCAGAGCGCGATCACGGCGCTCTCGTGCTCGTATCCCAGCACCGACACCGACGCCGGCGAGAGGGCGAGCCGTTCGCCGGCCACGGCGGGGAGCCGACACCAGCGGGCGGCCAGGATGCGCAGGAGGTGCCCGTGGGCGAAGAGGGCCACGTCGCCCTCCACGGCCAGAACTCGCGCGATCACCGAGTCGGCGCGCCGGCCGACGTCGGAGAGGGTCTCGCCGCCGACCACTCCGTCCCGCCAGATCGCCCAGCCCGGACGGCCGGAGCGGATCTCCTCGGCGGTGCGTCCCTCGTAGTCACCGTAATCCCACTCCTGGAGGTCGGGGTCGGGACGGGCGCTGGCGGCCAGGCCGGCGAGCTCGCAGGTGCGCCGGGCCCGCTGCAGCGGGCTGTAAAGCACCTCGGCGAACCTCCACCCCCGCAGGCGGTAACCGAGGCGAGCGGCCTGAGCCTCGCCCTCGGGGTCGAGCGGGACATCACTGCGCCCGGTGTGGCGCGTGGTCCGGCTCCACTCGGTCTCGCCGTGCCGCACCAGCACCACCCGCTGGGTGCGAGGACCGCTGGGCGCGGACGCGGACGGGGGCGCCGAGAGGCCGTCCGTCACCGGCAGATCAGGCTCGGCCGCCGATCCGCCGGGATCCCCGTCGCGGGGTGAGCAGGCGGACCACGCAGAGCAGGATCACCGCTCCGAGGAAGGAGACCACGACATCCTCGACGAGGCCGAGCAGACCGCCGGCGGCGATCAGCGAGGGATCGAGCCAGTGGATGAGCAACCCGCCGATGAGCGCGCCGGCCAGGCCCACGACAATGTCGAGCAGGCAGCCGAGCCCGCGGCCGCGGACCAGCCGCCCGGCCAGGGCGCCCGCGATCAGCCCGATGATGAGCCAGGTGAGCAGATGGTGGACCGCCACCAGCCCCGCCCACACCGCCAGCGCGATGAGCACGAGGACGGCGAGCAAGATCAGGCCCGGCATGCCTATATACCGTACCCTGCGGAGCGGCCCTGACGCCTGCCGTCGGATGCGGGCACTGAGCCGCCCGCATCGCCGGTCACGGCCGGAGGGGTGGCGCTCCGCAACGGTCGCGCCACCCCCGCACTCCGGCCCGGTCGAGCGGCCGGCACCCCCCCGGGGCGTCATCCGGGCGGGGATCGCTCGGGAGGGCGAGACCCCGCACCTCAGAGGTTAGCTCTGACCTGAGTGGGACGAAACGCCTGTTTGAACACCGTGAAGCGTCGTCATGCCTGGACCTACTGTTGTGGCGCAAGCTGCAGGAGCGTCGCCCGGCCGTGGCCGGGGCGCGACAACCCCCGCGGTTCAGCCCTGCTCGGGGGCCTCCGCCTCCGCGGCTTCCGCCTCGGCCTCGACGGCGGCCGGAGCCGCCTCCTCCGCGGCAACGGCGCGCAGCGCGGCGACCTTGACGACCACCTCGTCGGGGTCGACGTGAGCCGCCAGGCTCACGCCCTCGGGGAGCACCACGTCGCGCACCCGGATGGCCGCGTCCACCTCGGCAAGCTCGCTCACGTCGACGGTCAGGTGATCGGGAAGGTTACCGGGGAGGGCCTCGATACGGAGGGTGACCAGCACCTGCTGCAGCGATCCGACCTTGAGCTGGCTGACCGCCGGCGCGTCGCCCACGGTGCGCACCGGAACGTCGACCTCCAGCCGCTCGCGGAGGTTGACCGCGAAGAAGTCGGCGTGCAACGGCCTCGCGGTGCGAGGGTCGATCTGGAGGTCGTGAAAGAGCACCTTGCGCGGTCCGGCCCCGTCGATGCTGAGGTCGATGAGGTGGGTGCGACCGGCGCGCTGCCACACCCGGACGAGGGCGGCGGTGTCGGTGCAGATGGCCTGGGACGGGAGATCACGTCCGTACAGCACGGCAGGAACCTGGCCAAGCCGGCGCATCGCCTGGACATGACGTCCCCGCTCGGAGCGGGTGTGCGCGGTGAGGGTCAGATCTGCCACGAGGCCTGGACTCTACCGGGTCCGGTGGGTGCGGCGTCCCGTACCGGCCCTGGAACCGCCAGGACCGGCCCCTGGAACCGCGATCGGCCCGCCGATCACCCCGGAGCGGGGGACGCCGCCGCCAGGTCCGCGGCCCTCGCGGCGACGGCGGCAGCCAGGGTCACGGCCCGCTGGGCATGCGGAACGGCGGCCCGCCAGGCAGCGTCGAGGCCGGCGCCCCCCAGGTGGGCACCCGCCAGCGCGCCGGCCAGGCTGACGGCCGCCCTCCGGCCGGGTGCGAGGGCGGCCGCGATGGCGGCGGCGATCTCCCCGGCGCCGAGCACGGCTGCCATTGCCAGCTGGAGGGCGGCTCCGGGGTCGTCGTCGGCCTCCGAGGGGGGGGGCCCTTCACCCGGCCGAAGGCGCTCCAGGAGGGCGAAGGGCGCGTCCTCGAGGAGGGATTGGTACACGCGCACGACCGCGGTGGCCGGGTCGAACCGGGTGAGGTCCGCAGCCAGGAGGGCCGCGGCCATGGCCGCGATCGCCGTGCCCTCGTCGGCACCCGCGAGGGCCGCCACCCGGTAGGCGTCGCGGCGGATCCGGGGACGGTCGAGAGGTGCCAGCAGGGCGAAGGGAACGGCCCGCAACAGGAGCCCGGCGGGGCCCGCCTGGGACGAGCCGACCAGGCCCCGGCGGCGGAGGTCGTCAGCGTCGAAGCCACCCACGGTGGCGATCGAGTCGGCCACCTCCAAGAGGTCGCCGGCGGCCGCCGGAGCCTGCGCGGCGTGCTCACCGGCCAGGGCGCCGAGGAATGCGGCCTCGACGCGCGCGCCGTAATCGCTGCTCGGATCGCCGGGGAGCTCGGGAGGCCCCGGGATCTCCCCGACCCCCTCGTCGCCGCTCATGCCCGAACGGTATCCTGTCCAGGCATGGCAACGCTGGACCAGTTCCGCGCCGTCGGGCCACCGCTGGTCAGGGCCGTCGTCAAGGGCGCTGGCCTGGCGCGCCCGGACCGTCACCCGCTGACGCCGGCGGCGGTGAGGGTGGAGAGGACCAGGGCTCGGCGAGGGGCGGAGACCGCGGACCAGACGGCGATCACGGTCTGGCTGGGTGAGGGGCCGCCGCTCCCAGCGCCGGCTCTCCCCCGCTCCCCCTGGAGAGCCGTGGCGGGCCTGGGCGTGACACTGATGGGGGCCGCCGCGGTGGCCGCCGCCTCGACCCTGGCGGCGCAGCGCGAGCAGGAGCGCAGGCTGGCCGCCGCCCGGCCGGTCGCGACGCTGGCGGCTCCCGCGCGCAGCCGGTCCACGTCCGGCACCTGACCCGCCCTGGCGCACCGGCTCGGCGCACTAGCTTCGGAGCCAGCCCAGCAGCTCGAAACCGTGCCGGCGGGCCACGCGGCCCAGCTCGACCAGCGACGCGCCGTCGGTGACCATGATGCCGTGGGAGACCGGGTTCGGCGCCTCACGCCAGGCCCGGAGCACCCGCATCCGAAAGCGATCCGCGGTGGGGAGGCTGGCGGGCAGGGCCAGCACCTCGGCCCGGTCCGGCACCGCCAGCAGGACGTCACCCCCGGACCGCTCCGCGAAGGCGGCGAGGACATCCTCCACCAGCAGCACGCTGCCCTGGAAGAGGATGTCGCTGCCCAGCCGCCAGCCGTCGGCCGGGATGCGCTCCGCCGCCCGGATGCGCCCCGGCAGGGACGAGAAACGGGCCGTGGTGTTGGCGTCGGCGCGGGCGCGCGCGGAGGTCTCGTCGAGGCCCGCGGCGGCCAGGTCGGCGGCCGGCACGCCGCGCATCAGGGAACCGGGCAGGGCCTCCGCGACGAAGGCGACCATGGCGGCGCCGAGGGGGCGGGTGACCAGCTCGGTCGCCCGGTTCAGGCCCTCGAGGTACCGGGTGCCGCGCACGCACCAGACCAGCCGGCTGGGGTGGACCTCGGTGCCGGTCCGAGGGCTGAGCTGCCGTTCGGCGAGCCGCACGTAGTCGGCGATCAGGCTGCCGCTGCGCTCGGGTTCGCGGCTGCAGGCCTGCTGAAGCGGCGCCAGGGGCAGGCTCACCTCGACGCCGGCGCCATGCAGCCGCAGCGCGAAGGCCGGACCATCGATGGCGACCTCCACGCCCCGGTAGCGCGACTGGAGCTGGAGGCGCATCCGCTCGGCGAACGCCTGCCGGTCGGCGAGGTCGGACATGCGCCGAGTCTGCCTCAGCGGGACACGCGACGGGCACCGGGCGATCGCGCCGGGAGGCCCCGGCCCCGGCTTCCATCCGCACAAGCTCTTACTCGCTGGTGACCGCGCGCAGGATGTCGACCCGCGAGGCCCGGATCGCCGGGAAGATGGAGGCGATGATCCCGAAGAGGGCGGCCGCGACCGCGTAGAGGATCAGGTTGTTGCCCGGGACGGCGGTCTGGCTGATCCCGTCGCTGTGCAGCGAGCTGACCAGGGCGATCCCCAACCCGGCGCCGACGGCGAGGCCGAGGACCGCACCCAGCAGGGCGATGATGACGGACTCCCACGCCACCATCTCGCGGGTCTGGCCCCGGGTCATCCCCAGGGCGCGCAGCAGCCCCAGCTCGCGAGTGCGCTCCAGGACACTGAGCGCCAGGGTGTTGACGATGCCCACCACGGCGATGATGATGGCCAGCCCGAGCAGGACGTAGATCAGGTTGAGGAAGGTGTTGAGCCCGGCGCTGATCAGGTTCTTGTACTGGGTCTTGGTGAGGCCGCTCAGCTGCGGGTAGGCCCTCAGGTCGTTGAGCATCGATGCGTCGGCGGCGGAGAGCGAGACGCCCGGGGCGGGATTGAGCGCGACGTCGGAGTCGCGCGCGGTGGTGAGGTGGGGGTTCAGGGTGCCCAGTGAGACCAGGTAACCGCTGATGAGCGCGTCCGGCGTGTAGATGCCGCCGACCGTCATGGGCACCTTGTCCCCGTTGGGAAAGGTCATCGTCACGGCGCTGCCGAGGTGGAGGTTCTCGGTCGCGGCCTCGGTCGAGTCCACGATCGTGGTGTCGCCGGTCCCGATGCTCGCGGCTGAGCCCTGGGTCATGCTGAAGTTGAAGATCCTGCTGACGTTGCTGGTGTCGACGCCGATGACGTTGGTCTCGATGTCGCCGACCAGGACGTCGCTCCCCCTGATCTCGGAGACGTCGGTCAGTCTCTTGTCGGCTCGCAGGGTGGAGGCGACCTCCGGGCTGAACGACCCGCTCCCTTCCGCGATCACCACCAGCTGGGCCTTGACGGTGCCGTCCAGGGCCTGGTTGATGCTCGCCTCGACCGAGTCGGTGATCACCGCGACCGCGGTGACCAGGGCCAGCCCGATCATCAGCGCGGCCGAGGTGAGAGCGGTGCGGCGCGGGTTGCGCCGGGCGTTCTCCCCGGCCAGGCGGCCCGGAGCACCGCGAAAGCGAGCCGGCCAGCCGAGGACCGTGGCCACCGGGCGGACCAGGATCGGGGCCAGCAGCGCCGTCCCCAGGAAGATGCCGAGCACCGACAGCCCGAGCACTGAGAGGTTGGGCCCCGAGGTCGCGGTGGCCGTGAACAGGCTCTCGAGCAACCCGGCCGTGCCCCCCAGGAACAGCAGGAGACCGAAGGCGATCCGGACCCGCGGCAGCCCCTGGAACTCGGGCTGGGCCTCGCGCAGGGCGGCCATAGGCGCGATCCGGGTGGCCCGCCGGGCCGGGAGCGCGGCGGCGATGACGGTGATGATGGTGCCCACCAGCACCGAGGTGATCAGGGCGTCCAGCTGCACGCTGAGCTTGGCGGACGAGCCCACCAGGTGGATGAGCCCGTCCGCGACCAGGATGCCGAGCAGGAAGCCGACCAGCGAGGCGAGCACACCGGTCAGGGCCGCTTCGGTGATGACCTCGGTGAAGACCTGGCCGCGGGTCGCCCCCAGCGCGCGCAGCAGGGCCAGCTCCTGGGTCCGCTGGGCCACCAGGATGCTGAAGGTGTTGGCGATCAGGAAGCTCCCCACGAAGACCGCGACGAAGGCGAACACCAGGAGCGGCGTCCCGATGAACTCGTTGATGTCGGTGACCGCGTTCTGCTCGGTCTCCGAGGCGGCCTGGGCGCCGGTCTGAACCTGGACGCCGGTCCCGCTCAGGGCGGAGGCCACCCGGTCGCGGAGCTGGAGGTCGGTCACCCCGGATTGGGCGCTGACGTCGATGACGTCGAAGGTGTGGTTGGCCTCGAGGAGGCTCTCCGCGGTGGGCAGGGTGAAGATGGCGAAGCCCTCGGTCGCGATGCTCGCCTGCCCGCCGAAGGTGGCGATGCCGCTGATGACGAAGGTCTGGGCGGCGGAGGCCTCGTAGCTCACTTGGATCTGCTGGCCCACGACCAGGTGGCCGTCGGTGGCGGCCCGGGCGTTGATGACCACGTCGTCGGCGGCCCGCGGAGCGGTTCCCGCGGTGAGCTCGAAGCTGGACAGCTGGCTGTCCGAGATCCAGTTGAGGCCGAGCATAGGCGCGTGGCCGGTGGCCCCCACCACCTGCCCGTTCTGGAGCAGCGAGACCCCGGAGCGCTCGACCACCCCGGCCGCGTCGGCCACCCCGGACACCTTCTGGACCCGGGCGAGGACGGACTCGGGGAGGGGCAGGTTCTGGTTGAGCAGGCGCCCGGACGGGGTGGCGGGGGTGGCGCCCTTGACCTGCACGGCCACGCCCCTGTCGACGTTGCTGAGGACGCCCTCGAAGGTGTTGCGGATGGTGTCGGTGAGCACCAGCGTCCCGGCGACGAAGGTCACCCCGAGGATGATGGCGATCGCCGTCAGGGTGAGCCGGAGCTTGTGGCTCAGCAGGCTGCGCAGGCTGACCTTGAACATCAGAGCCTCACCGGCCCCTGCCGCGACGGGCTCGACCCAGCTCCGGACACCGGCTCAGTCGCCCAGGTGACGGACCACCGCGAGGATGGAGTCCGCGGTGGGCGAGCGCATCTCCTGAACGACCCGGCCGTCGGCGAGGAAGATCACGCGATCCGAGTGCGAGGCGGCGAAGGGGTCGTGGGTGACCATGACGATGGTCTGGCCGAGGGTGTCCACGGCCTTGCGCAGGAACTCCAGCAGCTCGCCCCCGGCCTTGGAGTCGAGGTTCCCGGTGGGCTCGTCGGCGAAGATGATCTCGGGCCGGCTCACCAGCGCCCTGGCCGCGGCCACGCGCTGCTGCTGGCCGCCGGAGAGCTCCCCCGGCCGGTGCTTGAGGCGATCGGCGAGGCCGGTCATCTGCACCACCCCCTCGACCACGCCCGGCTCCGGCTTCCGGCCCGCGATGGTGAGCGGCAGGACGATGTTGTCGAGCGCGTTGAGGGTGGGCACCAGGTTGAGCGACTGGAAGATGAAGCCCACCTTCTCGCGACGGAGCAGGGTGAGCTGGCGATCGGTGAGCCGGCCCAGCTCGTATCCGGCGATGAAGGTCTGTCCGCTGGTGAGCCGGTCGAGCCCGGCGAGGCAGTGGAGCAGGGTGGACTTCCCCGAACCCGAGGCCCCCATGATGGCCGTGAACTGGTGCGAGACGAAGTCGGCGCTGATCCCGTCCAGGGCCCGGACCGCGGTCTCACCGCGCCCATACACCTTGACGGCCTCGACCGTCCGCGCGGCGATGGGGACGAGCTCGGGAAGGGGCGGGGCGGGGGGAGGCGGAGGGCCCGGCGCGGTCTGGCTGGCACTCATGGCTTGTCAAGGTACCTTACCATGAGGCCGCTCGTCAAGGCGGCGGAGGGGCGCCTCAGGCGGCCCGGGGCCGCGATCGGACGTAGTCGACGAGCACGTAGTCACCCAGGCGATCGGGGCTGATGAAGAACGCGCGGCCGCGATTGAGCCGGGTCACCTGGTTGACGAAGCGCACCAGCTGGTGGTTGGACTCGAGCATGAAGGTGTTGATGACGATGTTCTCCAGGGTGCAGCGACGCACCTCGGTGAGGGTCTTGGCGAAGGTCTCGGGTAGGGGCGGATAGGAGAAGACGGGTCGCCCGTTCTCGATGTGAGCGGTCGGCTCGCCGTCGCTCACGATGATCACCTGCTTGTTCTCGGCGTGGGTCCGGCCCAGGATGCGGCGGGCCAGCATCAGGGCGTGCTGGAGGTTGGTCCCGTACACGTACTCGTTGACCGAGAGCTGGGAGATCGCCCGAGGCGGGATCTCCCGCGCCAGGTCGCTGAAGCCGACCACGGTGAGGGAGTCGCGCGGGTACTGGCTGCGGATCAGCGAATCGAGGGCCAGCGCCACCTTCTTGGCGGCGTAGAAGTAACCGCGCAGCGGCATCGACCGGCTCATGTCCAGCATCAGCACGGTCGCGCAGCGGGTCAGCGACTCGGTGCGGTGCACGGAGAAGTCCTGGGGGTCGAGTCGCGGCACCCTTCCTGCTCCGGGGCCGGGGGCCGCGTCGCGGCGGAGGGTCGGCCGGCGCAGCCCGAGGCCCGTCTCCTCCGGCCCGGGGCCATCGTCGTCCCGGCCGCCACCCTCGGCCTCCCGGCTCAGCGCGTTCATCACCGTCGCCTGCACGTCGAGGTCGAAGGGGTCTCCGAACTCGTACCGCTTGCTGTCGTCGCCCCGCTCCCCGCCGTGCCCGAGGCGGATCAGGTCGTGCTCGCCGAAGCGATCCCGGCGAAGCCGGCCGAAGAGGTCGCCGAGCGCCTTCTGCCCGATCTTGCGCATCCCCCTCGCGGTGAGCTGCATCCCCTCGGCGCTGCGCTCGATGAGGCCCCGCCCCTCCAGCTCCTCGACCAGCCGGCGCATCCCGGCCAGGCTTCTCGCGGCGTTCTCCCCGAGCATCTCGCGCAGCCGGTCGAGGGCCTGCTCGCCGAGGGGTTCGCCGCGCAGGGCGCCGCGCAACTCGCCCTCCAGCTCCTCCATCGACTGGAGCCGATCCATCAGCCCCATCGCCTCCTCGAGGGAGACCTCCTGGTCACCGAAGAATCCGTAGCGGCTGCCCAGCCGAGCCCGCGGGGAGAGGGACTCGAGGGTTCCCGCCAGCTCGGCGAGGGTCCGCTGCAGCGCGGGGTCGTCGAAGACGGACTCGATCACCGACTCCAGCTCCCGGCGCATCTCCGGAGAGAGGGATTGGAGCAGCGAGTCCATCCGGGCCATCTGGCGCATCAGCTGCTCGACGAACTCCTCGAAGCTCTCCGGAGCGTTGGGGAACATCCGCCCCCAGCGTTGCCGGAACCTCTCGTAGCTGCGCTGCAGCTCGACCTCGGACGCTCCGTCGAGCTTCTGGCGCAGCAGGCGGTTGAGGTCGCCGGCCATCTCTCGGAGCTCGGCCATCTCGGCCCCGGACATGGCCTGCATCGACTGGGTGATCTCCCGGAAGTTGGCGTCGACGACGTTGCGCCGGATCTCGTCGAGCAGCCGCTGGAACTCGGCCTCGGCCCGGCTGTCCATGAACTCGTAGTCGCGCAGACCGCGGATCGCGCCACCGGGATCCGGGGGCAGCCCGTCGAGCTGGCGGCGTCGCTCGGCGGCGACCCGCTCGAGCAGCCGGCGGCTGTCGTCGGGCGCCCGATCCAGACGGTCCTGGATGCCGCGCCGCTCCTGGGAGATCACCCGGTCGAGCTTCTCCCGCATGTCCTCGAAGACCGAGTCCAGGTTGAATCTCTCCAGCTGCTTCTGACGTCGCCGCTGCATCTGCTCGAGCATCTCGTCCATGCCGGTCAGCCGCTTGCCGCGGGCGTCCCGCCATCCCTTCTCCATCAGCCGCCGGAGCGCGGCCTCGAAGTCCCAGCCGTGGAACACGTCCTCGCTGAGGCGGCCGAAGAGCTCCTCCAGGTCCGGTCCGAGGGGCTCCTGGGTGCCGTCCCAGGCGGAGAAGCGATGTCCGGGCGCGGCCATCCCGCTCGCCCTCAGGCGCCGTACACGGCGGTGCCCTCGAGAGCGGTCTTGTTCAACCGCTTGCCGAGGTGCAGCCCTTCGAGGAGGAACTCCAGCACCGCCACCGTCGAAGCGGGCGTGTCCGGCTCGTCGAGCTTCTGGCGCGCGCGATCCAGCCCGGGCAGCTCGTCGACCGCCTGGCGGTAGCTCGCGGTGGTCAGCAGCGGCCCCACCTCGACGGTGAAGCCTCCCTGATCGAAGCGCTGCACCAGGTCGGCGAGCTCCTGGGCGCTGAAGTGCCGGCGGAACACGTTGCTGCAGGCGCTGCGGACGACCTTGTCCAGAACCTGGTCATCGTCGGTGCCGTCCCAGGTGTCGAGCTCGACCTTCCCGGCCGTCGACGGGGTCACCGCGGCCAGGTCGCTGATCCGCACCACTGCCTCCTTCTCCCCGGTGATCAGCGCCCGGCGCAGCGCGCTGCTGGTCAGGCTCTCGTAGTTGGCCGTGGTCACCCGCACCGACACGCCGCTGCGCTGGTTGATCTGCGGATGCCGCCGGGCCAGGTGGGTGATCTCGACCGCGATCTCCTTCATATGCTGGGGGATGTGGACGGGGACGGGCATGTCGTCGAAGACCACCCGCTCCTGCTCGGCGATGGCGATCTCGTCATCGACGCTGCGCGGGTAGTGGGTGCGCACCTGAGCCCCGAAGCGGTCCTTGAGCGGGGTGATGATCCGGCCCCGGTTGGTATAGTCCTCGGGGTTGGCGGTGGCGACCACGAAGACGTCGAGAGGGAGGCGGATCCGGAAACCCCGGATCTGCACATCGCGCTCCTCGATGATGTTGAGCAGGCCGACCTGGATGCGCTCGGCGAGGTCGGGCAGCTCGTTGATCGCGAAGATGCCCCGGTTGGTGCGCGGCACCAGCCCGTAATGGATCACCAGCTCGTCGGAGAGGTAGCGCCCCTCCGCGACCCGGATGGGGTCGACCTCGCCGATCAGGTCGGCGATCGAGGTGTCGGGGGTGGCCAGCTTCTCGCCATAGCGGTCCTCGGCCCCCAGCCAGGCGATCGGCGTCTCGTCACCGCGCTCCGCCACCAGGTCGCGGCAGCGGCGGCAGATGGGGGCGTAGGGGTTGTCGTTGATCTCGCAACCCGCGATGGCCGGGACGGCCTCGTCGAGCAGGGAGGTGAGCGAGCGGACCAGCCGGGACTTGGCCTGACCACGCTCACCCAGGAGGACGATGTCCTGGCCGGCCAGGAGCGCGTTCTCCAGCTGCGGGATCACCGAGTCCTCGTAGCCGACGATGCCCGGGAACAGCCTCTCCCGGGCCTGGAGCTTCCGGATCAGGTTGCGGCGAAGCTCGGCCTTGATCGGCTGGACGCGGTACTCGGCACGGCGAAGCTCGCCGATGGTGTGGGCTGCCATCACGGGGACTCCAGCGTACACCCCGGGGTGGCGCCGCTCGCCGCCGGCTTCGGCGACTACGCTTCCCTGGATGAGGACCGAGCTCCACCGGCCGCTGGCCTGGTCGGGGCTCGCCGCCTTGCTGGTGCTCAGCGGTGTGACCGTCCCCTCCGTCTCCGCAGTCACCCCCACCCCCGCAGCCTCGTCGGCCGCGGTCACCGGGCCGTCGACCAACCCGCCGGGGCTGGAGGCGGCCACCTGCGGCGGGGGCGCTCCGAGCGGGGCCCGGTGCGACACGCTGTGGGTGCCCCTCGACTACGCCGACCCATCACGGGGAACCATCGCCACCTCGGTCATCGTGATCCCGGCCAAGGATCCGGCCGAACGCATCGGCTCCCTGCTGGTCAACCCGGGAGGGCCCGGCGAATCCGGCGTCCAGTTCGTCGAGGGGGCGTACCCGCTCTTCGCGACCCTCAACCAGCGCTTCGACATCGTGGGCTTCGATCCGCGGGGGACCACCGGGACGGACGCCGTCGTCTGCGAGGGCACCGACGGGCTGGATCACGAGGTCGGGCTCGATCCCCTGGTGGCGGGCTCCCCCGCCGGGGAGGCCGACCTGGTGGCCACCACCCTGGCCTTCGACGAATCCTGCCGGCTCCACAGCGGCTGGCTACTCCCCTACGTCGGCACCGCCAATGCCGCCCGTGACATGGACGCCCTCCGCGCGGCCCTCGGCGACTCACGGCTCACCTATCTCGGCTTCTCCTACGGGACGGCGCTCGGCGCCACCTACGCCGCCCTCTTCCCCACCGAGATCCGGGCCATGGTCCTGGACGGCGACCTCGACCCGTCGCTGAGCTTCCTGGAGCAGTCGATCCAGCAGGGGGCGAGCTTCGAGGCCAGCTATGACGAGTTCGTGAGCCAGTGCCAGGCGATGACCGCCTGCCCGCTGGGGACAGACCCCGGCGCGACCATCACCAGCCTGCTGGAGCGGCTCACGGCCCACCCGATCGAGGAGGCGGACGGCAGGACGGTGGGGGCGGGCACGGCCATCGGAGGCCTGGTCGCCGCCATGTACGACCCGAGCTCGTGGACCACCTTCTACACGGATCTCGCCTCGGCCGCCGATGGCTTCGTGCAACCCCTGCAGGAGGCGGTGGACAGCTACGCGGGCCGAGGCCCCCAGGGGTACAGCCCCAGCCTCGCGGCCAACGCGGCGATCAACTGCGCCGACCACAGCGTGCCGCTGGACCTTGCCACCTACGACGCCGAGGCGCTCTCGATTCAGGCCGGTGAGCCACACTTCGGTCAGGACGAGGTCTACTCGGCGCTCACCTGTGCCTACTGGCCGGTGCGCGGGCCGCCACCCGCCCCGCTCGACGTCACGGCCGCCCCGCCGATCCTCCTGGTCGGGGCCACCCATGACCCGGCCACGCCCTACGCCTGGTCGGTCTCCCTGCAGAAGCAGATCGCGGGCTCGGTGCTGCTCACCCGCGACGGGTACGGCCACACGTCCTATGGATTCAGCACCTGCGTTCAGGACGCCGTCAACGCGTACCTGGTGAACCTCACCCTCCCGGCCACGGGCGCCACCTGTGCCAGCTGAGACGGTCCTCAACCCCCCATCTGGGGTGATTGCGCCGCTGAAGAGGAGGGTGATACGATCAGGCGCGTCTAACGATGCGGATCGCGGCGGGTGGGCGCCATCCGTCCAGAGATCGAGAGGTTGCGGGGGAGGCAGCTCTCGTCCGCGAATGAGATCGCCGCAGGGGGAGACCTGAATGCCACGCTGGCACACCACCACCCGAGGTAGCCAGGACCTGCTCGCCACGGCGCTGCCGCAGATGGCCCTCGAGCAGCCGCTCACAGCGCTCAATGCGATGCAGCTGAGCAGCCGCCTGCTCGGGGCGCCCCAGACGGCCCGCGAGGTGGAGGACGAGGACTCCGGCGAGACCCGTTACCAGCTGCTGCGCCAGCAGGTCCACTCCCGGCTCGTGGATGACACCGCCTACCTCGCCGAGACCGACGACGCCGCAGTGCGCGAGCGGCTGGCGGAGCTCGTCAACCAGACCGCCATCGAGCTGGGCTGGCCGCTGAACCTCGAGGAGGGGTTCGAGACCGTCACCCGCATCCACAACGAGCTGCTCGGCTTCGGCCCTCTGGAGCGGCTGCTGGCCGACCCCAGCATCACCGAGATCATGGTCAACGGCCCCCAGGAGATCTGGATCGAGCGGGGCGGGCGGCTCTCGCTCACGCCGTACCGCTTCGAGACCGTCGACCAGCTGATGCAGGTGATCGACCGCATGGTCAGCCGGGTGGGCCGGCGCATCGACGAGAGCTCGCCGATGGTCGACGCCCGCCTGGAGGACGGCTCGCGCATCCATGTCGTGATCCCGCCGGTCTCGCTCAAGGGCCCGACCCTCACCGTCCGTCGGTTCACCCAGACCGGCCTGGAGGTCGACGACCTGGTCAGGCACGGCACCGCGACCGCCGAGATGATGGGCTTCCTGCGCGCCTGTGTCAGGGCGCGGCTCAACGTGCTGGTGAGCGGAGGGACGGGGGCCGGCAAGACGACCACCCTCAACGTGATCTCCGGCTTCATCCCCAACGATGAGCGGATCATCACCATCGAGGACGCCGCCGAGCTGAAGCTCAGGCAGCGGCACGTGCTGAGCCTCGAGACCCGCCCCGCCAACGTCGAGGGACGCGGCCAGATCGTGGTGCGCGACCTGGTGATCAGCTCGCTCCGGATGCGCCCCGACCGGCTGGTCGTCGGCGAGTGCCGCGGCGGCGAGGCCCTCGACATGCTCCAGGCGATGTCGACCGGCCACGACGGCTCGCTCACCACCCTGCACGCCAGCTCCACCCACGAGGCGATCTCGCGGCTCGAGACCATGGTGCTGATGGCGGGCACCGAGCTGCCGACCGCGGCCATCCGCGGTCAGATCGGCTCCGCCATCGACCTCATCGTCCAGCAGGGCCGGCTGCGCGACGGCAGCCGGCGCATCCTGAGCATCTCCGAGGTCATCGGGGTGGAGAACGGCGAGGTCCAGATCCAGGAGCTGTTCCGCTTCGAGCAGAGCGGAGTGGACGCCGAGGGGCGGGTGCTCGGCCAGCACGTCCCCTGTGGCCGCGTGCCCCGGCGCACCGCCGACATCCTCGCCGCTGGCGAGGACCTCGACATGCACATCTTCGTCGCCCCCGACCGCCCGTCCGGCCCCGACCATCCCCGCCGGCGCCTCGCCGACTGGGTCCCCGAGACGGGTACGGCTCCGCTGCCGCTGGCGGCCGCGGACCGGCGCCGGCGCTCCGACTGGCTCCCCGAGGGCGCGCCCCGGATGGCGCTGACCCGCAAGCGCAAGGCGAGCTGAGGGGCTCCGGCCGCCCCCTCAGGCGGGGACGTCCAGGGTCTCGTCCACCGGCGCGGGTCGGTCGACGCGTGCCGGCCTCAGGTCGCGAATCCGCGCCCGGACCCTGACCTGGCCCTGCCAGCTGTCCAGCTCCAGGGCGAAGCAGACGTCGATCCGCCGCCCGCGGGGCAGATGCGCGGCCAGCCCGGGCTTGCCGAAGGCGATCGCCTCGACCAGCCCGCGCCCCCCGTCGCGGAGCGACACCTTGAGGTGCTGGCCCTCACTGCCGAAGGTCTGGGTGCTGACCACCTCACAGCCGCGGATGGCGAGCAGCGGCTTGGGGTTGCCGATCCCGCAGGGCTCGACCATCTCCAGCTGGCCGCAGAGCTCCGGGGTGGCGTCGAGGCAGGCGATCTCGCTGTCGACGTGGAAGACCCGCTCGCGCCGGCGGTCGCCGGCCTGTTCGGCGCAGGCCGCGGAGACCAGCTCGCGGAAGCCCTCCAGGTCCTCCGCCCGTAGGCTGAACCCGGCCGCCGCGGCGTGCCCGCCGTAGCGGATGAGGGTGGGAGCGGCACGGTCGAGGGCGCGCACGATGTGGACGCCGGACACCGATCGTCCCGACCCCTTCGCCTCACCGGGATCCAGGCAGACCACGAAGGCGGGGACGGCGTAGCGCTCCATCAGCTTGCCGGCGACCAGCCCCACGATGCCCATCGGCCACCCCGGGTCGCCGACCACGATCGCCGGGGCGTCATCCGGGACCTCGGCGACCCGCTCCTCGGCCTGCTCCAGGGCGGTGGCGACCGCGGCCTGGCGGCTCCGGTTCTGCTCGTCGAGACGGCGGGCCATCTCGGCGCACTCCTCCGGGGCATCGCTGAGGCAGAGGTCGAGGGCGAGCTTGGCGTCCTCCATCCGGCCGGCCGCGTTGATCCGGGGGGCGATGCCGAAGGCGATGTCGGCGGCGCCGAGGGGGGCGGAGACGTCGGCGGCCTGGGCGAGGGCTCGCAGCCCGGCCAGCTCCAGCACCCGTCCCAGGCCCCGGCGGACGATGGTCCGGTTCTCCCCCTGGAGCGGCATCATGTCGGCGATCGTGCCCAGGGCCGCCAGGCCGATCATCGCCTCGGCCTGACCGGCGGGGACGATCCCCTCGGCCTCGAGGGCGCAGAGCAGCTTCCAGGCCACCCCGGCGCCGGCCAGCCCGTCGAAGCCGTAGGTGTCGCCCGGCTGCTTGGGGTTGATCAGCGCGTCCGCGGGCGCCAGGCGGGGGAGGCTCCCGTCGGGAGCGAGCGGGAGGTGGTGGTCGGTCACCACCAGCGCCATACCGGGAGGCCGGTTGGCCGCGGCCTCGACCGAGCTGGTCCCGCAGTCGACGGTCACCACGCACTGAACCCCGCGAGAGGCCAGCTCCTCGAGGGCGGCGGCGTGGAGCCCGTAGCCCTCGGTCATCCGGTTGGGAATGTAGGGGAGCACGTCGGCACCGCCGGCCCGGAGGGCCCGGGTCAGCATCGCGCAGGCGGTGACCCCGTCGGCGTCGTAGTCCCCGTAGACGGCGATGCGGCGGCCCTCGGTCACCGCCACCCCGAGGGTGATCACGGCGTCCGCCATCCCCTCGAGGCCGAAGGGGTCGAGCAGCTCCATCCCTCCGCCGATGAACGCGCCGCAGCTGCCCGCGTCCACGCCTCGACCGGCCAGGATCCGCCCCAGGATGGGGGGCTGCCCGGCGAGGGGCAGGGCGTCGCTGATCTCCCAGCGGCGGGGTGCGGGCTTCATGGGCTGGATGATTCTCGCACGGATGTTCGCAGGCAGTGTAGCGCCTGCGGGCTCTCGCGGCAACCCGGCGGCCCGCCGGCTGTGGGCGTTCTGAGAGAACGTCCGCCCTAAGAGTTCTGTGACTTTGTCCTCCCATGGAGGATTCGGTCACTTT
>Ga0209415_10006029_pt1 | contig 21671 bp, 22 predicted proteins | sample PeaSoiSIISIP2007_FD_187696 | JGI IMG/M metagenome (GOLD analysis project Ga0209415, IMG submission 187696) | Peat soil microbial communities from Weissenstadt, Germany - SII-SIP-2007 (SPAdes) (version 2) | ecosystem: Environmental > Terrestrial > Soil > Wetlands > Peat | place: Germany... | reverse complement strand
CCGCCCGCCGTGTGCTGGCCGGATGCCCCGATCCCGGACTGGGATAGCGTTCAAACCTGACACTGACGTCAGGAGATGGGTGGTGGGGTTGTGAAGGGATTGCTGTACGGGGTGAAGCCCGACCGGTGGGTCGCACCCGACGAGTCGAACGCTCTTCTCGTCGGCCTGGCCCGGACGCCGATGAAGCTGGTGGAGATGGATGAACCTCACCCGTCGCGCCGGCAGTGGGTGATGGCCAAGACACGGATGACGGGGATCTGCGGGTCGGATGCCAAGCAGGTCTTCATGGACTTCGGGGAGGACAACTCCGACAGTCCGCTCGGCAATCTTTTCACCTTCCCGACGATTCTCGGCCACGAGGTGGTGGCCGACGTGACCGAGCTCGGTGAAGGCGCCCGGGGCTTGGAGGTGGGTCAACGGGTGGTGCTCAATCCCTGGTTGTCGTGTGGGCCCCGGGGCATCGACCCGCCGTGCGGATCGTGCCAGGCCGGTGACTACAGCCTGTGCTGGCACTTCACCGACGGGCAGCTGGCCGCCGGGATCCACACCGGGACGTGCAAGGACGCGCCGGGCGGCTATGCCGACTACTTCCCGGCCCACGACTCCATGCTGATCCCCGTTCCCGACTCGGTGCCCGATGAACTGGCGGTCTTCGCCGATCCTTTCGCGGTGTCGCTCCACTCCGTCACGCGGCACCCGCCGCCCCCCGGCGGTAAGGTCCTCGTCTACGGCGCCGGCGCCCTCGGGACGACGGCCACGGCCATCGTGAAGGCGCTTCATCCCGACGTCGACGTGATGGTGGTGGCACGCTTCGAGGCCCAGGCCGAGCTGGCCAGGCGCCTCGGCGCCACCGTGGTCGCACCCGAGCCCCGGGAGGCCCTGATCGAGGCGGTGGCGGCGTGGTCGGGGGGTGTCCTGCACCCGTCGCACAAGGGTCTCCCCATGGCCCATCCGGGCGGGATCGACGTGGTCTACGACACCATCGGGAAACCCGAGACCTTCGAAGTCGGTGTGCGGCTGTTGAAGCAGCGCGGGACGCTCGTGAAGAGCGGGGTGCACGGGCCGGGACGGTGGGAATGGTCACCGCTCTACTTCAAGGAGATTTCGTGGGTGGGGTCGAACGCCTTCGGGGTGGAGGAGGTCGAAGGTGTTCGGATGCACGGCATCGCCCACTACCTGAAGTTGGTGGAGGACGGCCGGGTCGACCTGACCGGAATGCTCACCCACACCTTCCGTCTCGACGAGTGGCGTGAGGCCTTCTCCGTGTTGGCGACGCAGGAGGAGAGTGGCGCCATCAAGGTGGCGTTCGACTTTCGCTGACGCCTCTCAGGTCGAGCCGAGTGCGCGCGCCATGTCTCGAGACGTGTTGAGTCTCGTGAGGATCGACACGTAGCCGGCGAGAACGTCGGAATACTTGGTGGTGCGGGCGAGGTACGACGTGGTCGGTGGTGCCACCGGATCGGTAGTGACGTCATCGGGCACGACTTTGGTGATCGTGTGTTGTCCCATATTCATTTCATCGGCACGTAGGCGGAACCCTTGATCGCATGATCACCGTGACGGGGCGACGGCGGGGCCGGCATCGACGCCGCCGAGCGCCCCACCGGGCACGAAAGTCCTGCGAAGAGTCCCGCCGAGCGAGGGCGCAGAAATCCTCGAGAAAGGGCTCGAATCGCGACCAGGCCGGACGGGTGGGGTCCTAGCCTCTGCTCACGACCGCTCTGGGAGGATCTGATGGCCGCAGGCGAGGACGTGACCGACATCGAATGGGAGCCACCGCCGAGGGACGGGGACGGACCGGGGGAGGTCACGATTGAGCACCGGGTGGTGGGTGACGTGACCACCCCGATGAAGCAGGACGACGCCCGGCGCCTGGCCGATCGGGTGTTCGGGGACGAGAAGACCGAGGTGCCAGTGAGCGGCGACGGCGTTCATTGGGCACGGAGCCGATCGAAGGTGGCAGAGAGGGACACGCCCTAGCTACTTTGACCTGAAAAACCCCGAGTAGGCACGGCCCTCGCATCACACGATTTACCGATGAGCGCCCGCGTGAGGCCCGGCTCCGACCTCTCCGGTCATTTTCGCCCCCAGTTTCCGGTTGTTTCTGGACCGGGGGCGTGACGGGAGAGGCCGAGGACGGGATCAGGCGGCACGGGTCTTCGGTGGTGGTCGATGGGTGCGCGGTGGTCCAGTCGCTGTGGGTCGACCGGTTGACGTGGAACCGTTCCTTGTTTCTTGTTCTTCTATGAGAACGGAAATCTTGGTGGCGTTATGTGCGAGAACCCCCCAACCACACCAGGTGCGGGCACCGTCGACGCCGTCGAGCACGGTCCGGTCCCACCCCCAGGATCGCTTCAAATGCGCGATCCGACCTTCCGAACCGGTCCGCCACTTGACCAGCTTGCGAAAGCGCGGCGCTGACTCGATCTTCTGTCGCGGCAAGCCGGGACGACCCTTTCTGGGTATGGCCACGTGCTTCACTCCCAAGGACTCGAGTTCGGTCTCCACCACCGCCTCGCCATAGCCACGATCGGCCGTGACCGCCTTGGGCACTTTGCCGAAGAGCTTCGTGACACGGGTAATGGCCTCGGGAAGCATGGGCGCATCGGCCGGGTTTCCCTTCTCGACTACGTGATCGAGAACGATGCCCTGCGCGTTATCAGTGACCTGCGCCTTGTAACCGAACTCGACGGGACGACCGAGACGTCCCTTGGCGATGGGGCGGGCATCGGTGTCGTGCAACGAGACCACTCGGCTGCCACCCGGAGGGACCTCGCCGGCCAGCCGGGTGCGGGTCTGAACCACGATCTGCTCGACCGCCCCGATCGTCCGCTCCAGCTCAGCGACCAAGGAGAGGGCCCTGCCCGACGCGGCGTCGCCCGCCCGCAGCAGCGCCCGCCGGGCATTTGTGGCCACGAAATGGGCGTCTCTGACCGCCGCATCGGCGATCCGGGCCAGCTCGCCCGTGAGTTCCAACACTTCGTCTTTGGCGTCCCCGCTGCGCCGACGGAGCCAGGCGGCGATCTGATGGGCCCGACGGCGCACCGACCGGGTGCGGTCCCGAAAGCGCGTTCGGCGGGCCAACCCGAGCGACTGGAGGGCCCGCACCGTCTTGGTCAGCTTGGCCAGGCCCTTCGACAGCAGTCCCGAGTCAGTCGGATACGAGACGTTGGCCGGAACGACGGTGCTGTCGGCCCGGACCCGGTCGAGCTTCACCACGTGGGCCGCCATGGCCTTTCGAAGCAGCGCTTCGTTCAGCTGGTCCACCGCTTGCTCGCCGCAGCGGCTGGTGATCTTCATCAACGTGGTGGGATGGGGCACGGCGTCGGTGATGCCGATGCGGCAGAAGCGTCGCCAGGCCAGACTGTCGGTCACCTCGACGCTCAGGGTCTCGAACCCGAGCCGATACCGAAAGCGCAGGAACATCATCCGCAGGTACGTCTCCATGGGGATCGACGGCCGGCCGATCTTGGGATGGAAGAACGGGACGAACGGTTCGAAGAACACCGGGTCGTCGAGGAGGCGGTCCACCTGCTCCAGTCCTGGTGGGAGGCGCAAAAGTTCGGGCGGGAGGATTGCCTCCCATAGCGTCTGTTGGGCGTCTACCTTGGTGCGCAGCAACGGTGGCTCCAATCTCTTCGCAAAGGGGACTGGGGCCATCGTTGCTTCATTCGGGCCAGAACGCGAGCACCCTCCCAACACAAACGCGCTGGTCACGGGCGAGTTTCACAGCGACTTTTTCAGGTCAAAGTAGCTAGCGGTGGGGAATCAGCCGGTCGGCGGCCAGGCGACGGAGATCCTCGGTGCGGATCTTGGCGTTGCCGGTGAGGACGAGGTCGTCGTCGTCGAAGAAGAGGACGTGGCGGGGGATCTTGTAGGAGGCGAGGCGGCCCCGGAGAAAGGCGCGGACGTCGTCCTCGTCGACGCCGCGACCGGGATGGGCGACGGCGCAGACGACGACGACCTCGCCCAGGGTGTCGTGGGGCACGCCCACGGCCAGCGCGCTCTTCAGACCCGGATGCCGCAGGAGCTCCGTCTCGATCTCGACGGGCGAGACGTTGGCTCCGCCCGTCTTGATGAGATCGTTCGTCCGGCCGGTCCAGTGGAGCATGCCGTCGTCGTCCACGAAGCCGGCGTCGCCGGTGGCGAAGAAGCCGTCGATGTCGAAGACGTCTTCGGGGGCCACCTTCAGGTAGCCCTTCATGAGGGTGGGACCCTTCACCCTGATCTCGCCCGGCATGCCCGGAGGTTGGGGCTCTCCCGTCTCGCTGTCGACGATGCGGACGACGTTGCCGGGGAGGATGGCTCCTTCGTGGCCGTCGCGCCGGGCGGGCGAGGTGTCGGCGGGCAGTGAGCTCACGATGGTGAAGGTCTCGGTGAGGCCGTAGGCGGCGCGGGGGCTCCAGACGTCCTCGACGTGGACCGTCGGGTGACGGCCGAGGCTGGTGAAGGAGATGACATGGCGGAGGGTCGAGAGATCGTGCCGGGGCCAGTCCGGATGGCTCTCGAGGGCGGCGAGTTGATGGGTCCAGGCGTGCGGCGAGGTGACCCGCTCCGACTCCATCAGCGCCAGCGCCTCTCCCGGCTCGAACAGCTCCTGGAGGACGAGGCAGCCGCCGGCGGCCAAGGTGGCGCCCATGACCATGCAGAAGCCGGCCGTCCAGAAGAAGGGGAAGGCGCTCCAGACGCGGACGGTGGGATCGAGACACAGATGTCGGGCGAAGCGCCAGCTCTGGAGGGCGGGGGCGCGGTGGCCGTGGAGGACGCCTTTGGGCACGCCGGTGGATCCGGAGGTGTAGATGACGAGGGCGTCGTCGAAGGGGGAGACCGCCTTCGAGCGGCCGTCGAGCACCGCGTCGGGGACGACGTCCCCGGCGGCCAGGAATTCGTCATAGGAGGAAGTGGCGAGGCAGACGCGCCGGCGGAGATAGGGGAGGTCCCCTTCGATGGCCCTGATCTGTTCGTCGTAGGCGTGGCTGGCCAGGTGCCGCTGGTGGATGAGCAGGGCGCTGTCGGAGTGGGTCAGGACATGGGCGATCTCCGGCGGTTCGAAGAGGGTGTTGACGGGGACGAGGACGCCACCGGCCAGGGCCACACCGAAGGCGGTCACCATCCATTCCGGTCGGTTGCCCATGAGCAGGGCGACGCGGGTTCCCTTGTCGCAGCCGGCCGCCACCAGGGCCTTGGCCATGCGGCGGGAGTGGGCGGCCAGCTCGGCGTACGTCCAGCGCAGCACGGCACCGCCAGGCTCGTGAAAGGCGACGGCCTGCCGGGACGAATGGCGGGCACAGGCCTCCTCCAGGAGGCCGCCCAAGGTGAGGGGACCGATGCCGGGCTCGGTGTCGGGGGGTGGGCCGGCGAAGGTGGCCACCGGGGCGACGTGTTCCGTGGGGTCCGGCGCCGAGGGCTCGTCCGGGCGTCCGAGACGGCGCGACTAGCTCGGCAGCTCCACCACGACGGGTCCTTTGGCCATGATCGACCCGTCCTGGTTGGTCATGGTGACCTCCAGGGTGACGAGGGCGGCGCCCAGCATGGGGTCGTGCCGGGTGTCGGTGACGTCTGCGTCCAGAAGGGTGAGGTCGCCGTCGAAGGCGGGAAAGCGGTACTGGACGTTCGAGTGACGGATGAATCCGCTGTCACCGGCCCAGGCGGCCACGTAGTCGAGGACCCAGGCCCCCATGGAGGCGCCGTAGCCGTAGCCGCGGGGCATGCCGATGAGTTGGGCGTGTTCCTCGTCGGTGTGCCCGCGCGACGGCCCGTGGTAGAGGCCGTCGCCGAGCTCGGGGTCGTCCTTGGCCCCCTCGAGGTCGCGATCCATTTCGGGGAGCCAGCCCGCCTCCTGGAGGTGGTCGGGTCCTTCGTGCGAACTCGAACCCCAGACGGTGAAGGTGTAGGCGCGCCATTCCGAGGCCAGACTGGGCAGGGAGTGGGGGCCGATGGGGCGGGTGGGGAGTTTCTGCCCCACCTCGACCGCCTCGAGGGTCGGGCTGTCGGAACCGGCGCGGCTGCGGATCCACTGCATGCGCTGCGTCTCGATGTCGGCCAGCTGCTTCTCGGTCCAGGTGGGAAGTGGAGCGGCCTCGGCGAAGAAGCCCTTGTCGCGCGCCACGTCGGCACGGTACCGGACGGCCGTCGACCACTGGCGGGCCACGCGCTCACCGCGCTGGTTGGTGTAGACGGTCTCGCCGCGCGAAAACATGGTGGGACCGGCGAACTTGGTGTCGGAGACCTTGTAGTCGACAAAGCGACGGCGCATCCGGAGGTGGTCACCGGGGTAGATGCGGGCGCCGGCAAACCACCACTGGTCGCCGCCGAAGATCATGTGGGTGCCGGGGATGTGGCCGACGATGGCCGGGCCGGCACCGTGGCCGACGTCGCAGCAGATGGTGAAGGACTGGGGGGCGACGATGCGGCCGAAGACGGTGCGGGCCGCGTAGTCGTCGTCGTAGTGGAGGGGATTGGGATACTGCATGCCCTGGACCCAGCGGCGGATGTCGGTGACGTTGACGGGCTCTTTCAGCTGGCCGCCGCCGACGGGCTTGCCGATGTAGCGGTCGACGTCGGAGGTGTCGAACTCGATCTTTTCGTTGAGCTGTGTCATGGATCCCCCTTCAACGAGTCCGAATACTGACACAGGCGTCAGGCTCGTGCGACGGGCCGGGGTCAGGCGTTCACGTCGATGACGACACGGCCCCGGGTGCGGCCGGCCACGATGTCGTCGGCCAACGCCGGGACCCGGGACAAGGGCTCGACGGTGGTGAGGGAGTCGAGGAGGTCGGTGGGGAGGTCCTGTCCGAGGCGGTGCCAGGCCTCGGTGCGGAGGTCGGTGGGGCAGGAGACCGAGTCCACCCCGGCCAGGGTGACGCCGCGGAGGATGAAGGGGAGGACGGTGGTGGGGAGATCGTTTCCACCCGTGAGACCGCAGGCGGCCACCGTCCCCCGGTAACGGGTCTGGCGCAGGACGGTGGCGAGGGTCTCTCCCCCGACGACGTCGACGGCGGCCGCCCAGCGCTCGCGGTCGAGGGGTCGGCCTGACGCGGTGGCGAGGTCTTGGCGGTCGATCAGCGTGGCGGCGCCGAGGGAGCGGAGGAAGTCATGGGTCTCGGGGCGGCCGGTGGATGCCGCCACGGTGTGGCCGAGCGAGGCCAGGACGGCCACGGCCACACTGCCGACGCCTCCGGCGGCCCCGGTCACGAGGACCTCGTCGCCACCATCGCCGGCCGGTCGGCGACGGAGCCCGCCGTGCTCGAGGGCGAGGACGCAGAGCATGGCGGTGAGGCCGGCCGTGCCGACGGCCATGGACTGCAGCAGGCTGAGGCCGTCGGGTCGGGGCACGAGCCACTCCGAGCGGACGCGTTGACGTTGCGTGTAGCCGCCCGGGTGGGACTCGGACAGGCCCCATCCGGTGAGGACGACCTCGTCCCCGACTTTCCACCGCGGCGAGTCGGACCGCTCGACGGTGCCGGCCAGGTCGATGCCGCAGACCATGGGGAAGCTCCGGATGATGCGGCCCTTGCCGGAGACGGCGAGGCCGTCTTTGTAGTTGAGCGACGAGTAGAGGACCGAGACGGTGACGTCGCCCTCAGGGAGGTCCTCGTCGGAGAGCTCTGCCAGCGCGCTGTGGGGACGGCCGTCGACCTCGGTGGCCACGATGGCGCGATGGGTCACCGGTGTCAGCTGACGGCCTTCACCACTCGCCAGGTCCCGCCGAAACTGACCAGGTTGTTGCCGTTGGCGACATCGGGGGCGGAGTCGCCGGCGTAGGTGTAGAGGGCGAGATTGTTGACGGTGATCTGGCGGACGTGGTTGAGAGTCGTGATACCGAGGGTCCCGACCCCGGAACTGCCGGTAGGGGTGGTGGTGCCGGCCGGCACCGTGGCCGCCGGCCAGACGGCCAGGCACGACGAGCTGCAGGCGACCGATGCTCCGGCGCTGTTCGTGAAGGAGTAGAGAACCTGGCCCTGCGAATTGGTGAGGACGGAGCCCAGATTGCCGACCTTGGCCGTGGTCACGTCGGCGGCCGCGGCCGCCGTGGTGGCCGGCGTGTTCGCGGTCGACGCCGAGGTGGTCGTCGAGGTGGCCGAGCTCGAAGGACTCGAGGAGCAGGCGGCGGCCACGAGGCCGGCCACGGGGATGAGGCCCACGCTCAGGAGGCGTCGGGGCCGGCGGAACTGCGTGGTCATTTCTCTTCTCCCCTCGTCGGGTGAGCCGTCGGGAAGGTTACGTTCGTGGTGGACACAACATTCATGGGGTGAGTAGTCGTTCGCACGACGGGGGCGATGGTGGTCGGAGAGCCGGGCGTCGGAGTCTCGACGGGATCAGATGTTGGTCAGTTCGATGACGTTGCCGGCGGGGTCGGAGAGGAAGGTCTGCCAGACGGTGGTGCCCCAGTCGTCGCGGGACTGGGGCTCGGCCACGGCCACGCCGGCGTCGGCGAGGGACCGGACGGCGTCGTGGTACTGCTCGGTCGGGATGTAGAGAGCGAAGTGGGGGAAGCCCTTGCCCGGGGTGGGCATCTCGTCGGTCTCGATGAAGTGGAGCTGGAGGTCACCCACCCGGAGCCACATGCCAGGGAAGCCGAAGTCCGGACGACGGAGCTCCTCGAATCCGAAGTTCTCGCAGTAGAAGGCGCGGGCCGCAGCCAGGTCGGTCACGGCGATGGCCACGTGGCTGTAGCCGGTCACTGAGACTGTGGTGGGCATCTCGGACCTGTCCTTCGCTCTGGGGGCGATGGAGGCATCGCCTGTGTGCGGCCCGCACTCTACCGGGCTGTGGCACGATCAGGCGATGGAACAGTGGCTCGGTCCGATCGACCAGTTGGGCTACGTGGTTGACGACATCGAGGGGTCGATGGCGCACTGGACCCGGCAGCTCGGGGTGGGACCGTTCTACTTCCTGCCCTCCCCACCGATGCAGGAGCTGACCTACCGGGGCCGGCCCACGCCGGCGCGGATCGCCGTGGCCCTCAGCTTCTCGGGACTGCTCCAGGTCGAGCTGATCCAACCGCTCGACGACGAGCCGACGCCGTACCGCGACTTCATGGCCGCCCACGGGACGGGGTTGCACCACGTGGCCCGCTTCGTCGACGACTACGACGAAGCCGTGGCCCGGTACGCGGCGCGGGGGATGGAGGCCTACTTCGGGGGCCGGGGGCTCACCGAGAAGCAGCGGTTCTGCTATTTCGACACCGAGTTCCACGGGGGGACGGCGTCGGAACTGATCGAGACGGTGGAGTTCGGTGGATTCTTCGAGGCCATCCGGGCCGCGGCGGCCGACTGGGACGGGTCCGATCCGGTGCGGACCGTCGGGGGATAGGAGGCGGTCGGTGGGACGTACCGTGTTCCGGGATGCGACGGTGCTCGACGGTGAGCATGCGCCGCGTGCCGGCATGACGGTGGTGGTGGACGAGAACCGGATCACGTCGGTGAGTGAAGGCGAGTCGGTGGCGGCGGGGCCCGACGACCGGATCGTCGAGCTCGGTGGCCGGACACTGATGCCCGGCATGGTGACGTGCCATTTCCACGCCACCTATCACGAGCTCGGAGCCGTCCCCGGCCCCTTCGGTCTCGAGGAGCCCCCGGCGCTGCAGGCCGTGCGGGCGGTGAACAACCTCCGCTCGGTGCTGATGGCCGGCTTCACCTCGGCGGTGAGCGCCGGCGCCCCCTTCGGGATCGACGCCGCCATGGCGCGGGCGATCAAGGAGGGGGCCATCGTCGGGCCCCGGCTCGTTCCCGGGAGCCGGGACGTGAGCACGACCGGTCATGCCAACGACGCCGCGCCCTGGTACTGGAAGCTGGGCGAACCCGGTGCCCTGCACCTGTGCGACGGGCCCGCCGAATTCCGCAAGGCCGTGCGGCAGGAGATCAAGGAGGGGGCGCGGATCATCAAGATGTTCGTCACCGGCGGCCACGCCGTGCCCCGGTCGGCCGAGTACACCGAGATGTCGCGCGACGAGATGGCGGCCGCCATCGACGCCGCCCACCAGCGGGGGGCCAGGATCCGGGGGCACATCGCCAACCGCGACGCCATCGTGATGGCGGTCGATCTCGGTATCGACGTGATCGACCACGGTGACGGGATGGACCCAGGGTGCATCGAGCGGATCGTGGCGGCCGGGACGTTCGTGGTGCCGAGCATGTTCTTCGTCCACCGGCTGTGGGAGATGGTGAAGGCGATGAATCCCAACCTGGCCCAGGAGATGCGCGACGACCTCGACGCCGCCTTCGCCATCCTGCCGGTGGCGGCCAGGGCCGGCGTGAAGCTGGTTCTGGGCGACGACTACGGCGCCGTCGGATTCCCGCACGGGATCTACGGCGAGGAGCTCGAGTTCTACGTGAAGGTGGCCGGGATGGACGCGCTCGATGTCATCCGGTGGGCGACGGTGAACGGCGCCGAGCTGATGGGTCGCGGCCACGAGCTCGGCCGGGTGGCGGCGGGCATGTTGGCCGACCTGCTGGTGGTCGACGGTGACCCCGTCGCCGACATTTCCGTTCTGCGCGACGGATCCCGGATCGCGGCGATCATGAAGGACGGCTCCTTCGTGAAGGACGGCCTGTGATCTTCATCGTCGTGAAGTTCAAGGCGCGACCCGAGTGCAGCGCCGAATGGCTCGATCGGGTCCGACCGTTCACCGATGCCACGCGGGGCGAACCGGGCAACCTGTGGTTCGAGTGGTCGCGCGGCGTCGACGACCCTCACCAATTCGTCCTGCTCGAGGCATTCCGTGATGCCGAGGCCGGCGCCGCCCACGTGGGCTCCGAGCACTTCCGAACAGCTCTCGAGGTGTTGCGATCGCTGGTGGCCGAGGTTCCCGAGATCGTGAACGTCGAGGTCCCGGGGACCGGGTGGTCAAGACTGTCGGAGGTGGGCGAACTCGACGGGGGAGCCTCCTGAGTCACTGGGCGGCTAATCCGGACGGGCGCGGACCGAGGCGAGTCCGTCGTCCCCGGGGTGACGTTGGGGCGACGCCTCCTTGCGCCAGGGTTTGGCGTAGGCCATCCAGAGCGCGCCGGCGACGAGGAGGACGCAACACAAGGCCCATCCGAGGGCCGTCGTGCCCACCCCGACGTACTTGAGACCGGAGGCCAGGATCACGAAGGTGATGGCGGGCCGGATGTAGCGGTCTGGCGCTCTCGACGAGAGAAACGATCCGACGAGCACGGCCGGGACGCTTCCCACGATCAGAGAGGTGGTGACCGAGAGCTCGACGTGGCCGAAGGCGAGGGCGCCGAGGGCGGCCGCGGCGGTCAGGGGGACGGCCTGGGTGAGATCGGTTCCCACCAGTTGGTTGGCCCCGATCATCGGGTAGAGGAAGAGGAGGGAGACGATCATGAGAGAGCCGGATCCGACGGAGGTGATGCCGACGATGATGCCGCCGAGCATGCCCACGGCGACGGTGGGCAGGGGCCGGACGGTCAGGTCGGCGACGACGCCGGCCCGGGTCTGGCCGGAGCGGCGATCGAGCGCGTAGCGCAGGATCATGGCCGCCGCCCCCACGAGCAGGGCCGCACCGAGCGCACGCTGGACGTTGGTCTCCGCCGCCTGGGCGTGACCGAAGAGGTGGAGAAGGTAGGCACCGAAGAAGGCCATCGGGGCCGACCCGAGCGTCAGCCAACCGACCAGGCGGAGGTTGACCGTTCCCTTGCGCAGGTGCACGGCGGCGCCGATGGGGCGCATCACCACGGCGGCCACGAGGTCGCTCGAGATGGCCGTCGATGGTTTCACCCCGAACAGCAGGATCAACATCGGGGTCATGAGGGCGCCCCCGCCGGCACCGGTGACACCGACGAGCAGTCCGACGACGGCGCTGCCGAGGACGATGTAGGGATCCACTGTTATATGAAGCTGTCGTCGGCCGACAGGCCCAGGGCGTCGTCCCCGCCGGTGATGATCGGCTGGCAGTTCCCCCAGCCTTCGCCGCCACCGGCGGGATCGCTGACGTGGATCACGGTGTCACGGATCTGATGCAGTCGCCGGGCCGTGGCCGGCTCGGTGCAGTCGGTGATGCGTTCGCCGTCGACATGGAGAGCACCGCGCCATTCGCCGTGGTGATGGCCGTCGAATCCGAAGTAGAGGCCGGCACCCAGATGGAAGCCGGTGTCGGAGACGACCTCGATGCCGAGGGTGCGGACCGATCCGTCGGCCATCGTGGCGTGGACGGCACCGCCGCGCAGTCGACGGGTGACGGGGTCGAAATCGAGCGCCGGCTCGAGGTCGACGAAGCGGTCGTAGCCGCCGTCGGGGCTCTCCACGCCACCCATGATGGCGTGTTTGTGCACGAATCCCGGACCCTGGAAGATCTGGTAATGCATGAAGATGCCGTAGCGGCTCCCGTCGGGGCGCTGCATGGCGACGGGGCTCCAGATCATCCGGAACGACAGACCGGCCAGGGGGTCACCGGGCTCGAGGTCTTGGGGGGGAAGGCCCACGTCGTAGCGGACGCCCCAGGAGTGGTCGCGTGTGGAGACCCACGACTCTGGCGAGATCTCGGTGCGCCGGCCGTCGATCTGCACCCAGCCCCGTGCCACGCCGATCTGGTGGTATCGGACGAGGTCGGCCCCCACCCGGTAGTCGCGGCGCATGTGGGTCCGGTCCTCCATCAGCGGCGGCACGATGGCCTCGAAGGTCCACTCGAAGGACACCGGTTGGGTGGGGTTCTCCTCGAGGCCGAAGGTGACGGTCTTGAGGGGCGTGTTGACCTCGTAGTGGATGGGCCCGATCACCGTCGTCTCGGGACCGGAGTCGAGGCGACGACTGGCGCGCACCGTGACCTGCTCCACCCCGCGCGAGATGCCGGCATAGCCGTCCATGACGTTGCGGTTGGTGTACTTCCCCAGACCGAAGCCGAGCTGCAGGCTGCCGTCCTTGGCCGCGGCCATGGCACAGACCTTCTCCGTCCACGACGGATCGCTCGAGCCCACGACGGCGAAGGTGTCGGTGATCTGATGGGTGAACCCCTCGTCACCGGCGACGAGGGGACCGATCGGGTCGGTCACAGTTCGCTCCAATAGGTGCCGTCGAGCATCTTCTCCACGGTGCCCCGGTGCATGATCATGTCGTCGGGATCCGACGGCATCTCCATCTCGCCGAAGAGCACCGAACGCTGCGCCACGCGGGACATGACGATGGCATGACGCAACGCCGCGTAGAGCGTGTAGAACTCGAGATCCTTCGGCGTATAGCCGGTGAAGGATTCGTAGGCGGCGGTCACGTCCTGCAGGCGCATGAAGTTGGGCATGCCCGGCAGCTCCATCTGGACCGCCAGGTCGTCGAGAAAGCGGTGGAGATAGATCATCCAGGCCAGGTCCACCTCGCGGGGGCCGACGGCGGCCATCTCCCAGTCGAGGACCGCCACCGGCTCGAAGTCACGGAACATCATGTTGCCGATCCGGGAGTCACCCCAGCTGATGACCGGGGCCCCTTCGCTGTCCGGCCAGTGCTCCTCCAGCCAGGCGAAGGCGCGCTCGATGAGCGGGCTCCGTGCCCCCTCGGACGCCACCCATTCGTAGAATGCGACCGAATCGGCCACGTGCCGGCGCAGGGCGCTGTCACCGGGCCGGTCGAGCTCCAGGAAGGCGATGTCCTCGCTCGTCACGTCCATATCGTGCAGCGCCGCCAGCACCCGGACCGACGATCGCTGCAGCCTCTCCTGGTCGGTCGGGTCCGCGTCGGACAGCCACGAGCCGAACGGGTACGGCATGATGTCGGGCGGGACCACCCCGTCGACGCGCTCCATGACGAAGAACGGTGAGCCGATGGCGGTCGGATCGGGCTCGTACCACAGGGTCCGGGGGACGGGGACCGACGAGTGGCCGGCCACGAGCTGCATGACGCGGAACTGCTTTTCCAGGTCGTAGACGGGGAAGACCGGCGCGTTGGCGGGGTCGGGTCGCAGCCGCGCCGCACAGGCCTGGTGGCGGACCGTCGCGCCGTCTTTCCAGGTGGCCTCGAAGAGAAGGGTCTCCGAGGACATGCCGTTCGATTCGGGCACGACCAATTCGGAGACCGTCGGGTCGGTGACCTTCCCCCCCAACCAGATGAGCAGTCGCCGGTGCAGGTCGTCGCGGTCGCGCGTGGAGGTGGTCGGCCGTTGGGTGGCCTCACCGGGGTCGTTGACCGTCACGGGGCCACCGAGGTGAAGTCGGCGAAACCCGACGGCGTGTGCCGACCGAAGGTGCCGTGCTCGAACATGCCCCAGCCGACGTCGCCGTCGCAGACGGCCCGGCCGACGTGATCGACCACGCTGAAGGGCACCCGACCGGCCACCGCCGGATCGTTCATGTCGAGGACGAGGGGCTCGACCCAACCGCTCCCCCGCCACTGGCCGTGGCCCCAGTCGGGGTCCCCCCCGTAGCCGGCGCCGCAGTTGAGGGCCACGAATCCGAGGGTGTCGATCTCCACCGTGAGGCGACGGCCGCCGCGTTCGGTCAGGTGGATGGTCGCCCCCTCGGGATGCCGGGTGCCCGGGCGGTAGCGGATCTCGAACTCGGGCCAGCCCAGTTGTTCGGGTGGCCGGCCCGTCGAGGCGGGCCAGACCCGGGACGCCTCGTTCAGGATGCGGGTGCCGTCGCCGAGCTCCTGGGCGATGATGATCAGCGCGTAGTCGTCGAAGCGCAGCGGCGCGTAGACCCACCAGAAGCCGAAGTCGGCCGCCGGTTCGGCCGCGGCGCGTCCGGCCGGTTCTGATTCGCCCACGGGCCGGATGCCCCACGACCGGTCACGGGTCCCGAGCCAGCGGTCGTCGGTGACGGCGATCTCCTCGCCTTCGACCCGCAACGTTCCCGACCACGTTCCCACCTGGGCGTAGCGCTGGGCGTCGAGGATGACGCGGCCCCCTTGACGCATGACGTGGGCGGGCTCGTCGATGACCGGGAACGAGCCCGCCCAGGTCAGGTCGAAGCCGACGGTGTCGTGGTCGAGCACGAGCCGGAGCCGCTCGAGCGGTTCGATGACCTCGATCCGGTAGGGCCCGACCTGTTGCAGGGTGCGGTCGTCGCTCAAGGCGTCGGACATCCGGACCGACAGTTGCCGGTCGCCCCGCCGGACGGTGGCGTAGGCGTCGATGACCCCGAGGTTGGGGTAGACACCGAGACCGGTGACGAGGAAGATCTCGCCCGTCCGGTCGTGGGCGTTCAGGTAGCACCGGTCGTAGGCGTTGCGGTCGCTCGTGGCCACGTGCCGCATGGACAGCGGCACCTGGTGCACGGGGTACTCGTCGAGGGGCACGGGCATTGAGCTCTCCTAGCGGCACGGGCCGGTGACCGGGTCCGGTCAGTGGCGAGGGCGGCATCGGGCCCCCGGCGTGCGCCAAAGTAGCGCCGTCAGTCCAGGCGGACGGCCAACATGGAGATGGAGCCCCCTTCGATGCCGGTCACCGGATAGGAGACGGACCGTCCCCGGCCTGCCCCGATGGCATAGAGCAGGGGCAGGTAGTGGTCGGGGGTGGGAGCGGCCAGAACGGCGTCGGGACCCATCTGCTCGTACTCGACGAGGGGCCCGTGGTCACCGGCGTCGAGCAGGCGGCGAACCCGGTTCTCGAAGCGCACGGCCCAGTCGAAGGGCACCGCCGGGTGTCCCCCCCAGGCGTAGGTCTCGAGATTGTGCACGACGTTGCCCGAGCCGAGGATGAGCACCCCGGAGTCCGCCAGCGGGGCCAGCGCCTCGCCCAGTGCGTAGTGGAACGAGGGCGGCTTGGAGCGGTCGATGCTCAGCTGGACGACGGGAACGTCGGCCGTGGGAAACATGTGGGCCAGAACCGACCACGTCCCATGGTCGAGACCCCAGGACTCGTCGAGACCCACGGTGACGGGCCGCAGCAGGTCGCGGACCTCCCCGGCCAGGGTGGGGGAGCCCGGAGCCGGGTACTGGACGGCGAGTTCGGCCGGAAAGCCGCCGAAGTCGTGGATCGTCCGGGGGCCGTCCATGGCTGTCACCATGGTGGCCCGGACGTACCAGTGGGCCGAGATCGAGAGCACCGCCCGGGGCCGGGGGAGCGACGCCCCCAGCGCCCGCCATGCCTTCGAGTAGTCGTTGCTCTCGATGGCGTTCATCGGGTTCCCGTGGCCGATGAACAGAGCCGGCTGGGTGGTCTCGGCCATGGACGAAACAGTAGGGCCCCGACGTCATGGGGGCGACGGGATCGTGGCCGCCAGGCACCCACGTCATAGGGTGACGCCGTGCCCGACAGACCGTCGCCCGACACACCGTCGCCCGACACGGACGCCGACGATGCGCACCGCATGGCGATGAACCGGGCGATGTGGGACGAGCGCGTACCCATCCACGTGGCGGCCGACTTCTACGACGTGGACGGATTCCGAACGGGCCGGCGCCGACTGGCCGTCGAGCCCTTCGAAGTGGACGAGCTCGGTGACGTGGAGGGCCGAACCCTCGTCCACCTCCAGTGCCACTTCGGCCTCGACACGCTGTCGTGGGCCCGGCTCGGGGCCCGGGTCACGGGCCTCGACTTCTCGGGCCCGGCCGTCGACGCCGCTACGGCCTTGGCCGCCGAGATCGGCGTCGACGCCGACTTCGTCCGGGCCGACCTCTACGACGCCGTCCGCGCTCTCGGCCGTCGCACCTTCGATGTCGTCTACACGGGCAAGGGGGCGCTCATCTGGCTCCCCGACATCCGTCGCTGGGCCGAGGTGTGCGCCGCCCTCCTCGCCCCGGGTGGGACCTTCTATCTGAGCGAATTCCATCCCCTGGCCGACATCTTCGGGTGGGAGTCCCTCGAGATCGAGCGTTCCTACTTCGATCCGTCTCCGCTCTTGGACGAGAGCTCCGGCACCTACGCTGACTTCGACGCGCCGACCACCCAGAACGTCAACTACGAGTGGCAACACCCGCTCGGCGCCGTCGTCAGCGCCCTCATCGACGCCGGTCTCGTGATCGAGTTCCTCCACGAGTATCCGTTCACGCTGTTCCCCCGCTGGCCGTTTCTGGAGAAGCGGGACGACGGCAGCTACGTTGTGCCGCCCGCCATCCCGCAGTTACCTCTGATGTACTCGATCCGGGCCGTGAAGCCGGCCGACCACCGAGGGGCGCGTCTCCAGAAGCCCTAGTCGCGGCGGTAATAGTGCCGACGGGATCCGTCGTAGCGGCCACTCTTCATGCAGCACTTCTTGAAAGCGGTGACCCGACCCGCACGGGCAGAGATCCTCACGTCCAAGCTTCTCGAATGAACTCCTTGTCGCCGTGGACGACGCGGTCGCCCCGCTTCACCCGTGTCTCGCTCGGGTAGCCGTTTCGGCGTTTGCTCATCGAGCTAAAAGTTCTCCCCGTCGTATCGCTGGTTCGTAGCCACCGGAGCACCTCCTGAGAAAGATCACAAGTCTATCGTTCGCTCGGTCGGGTTCGCTCCCGTCAGCTGACCAGGCCCCGTCCCGTGACGAGGGGAAGATCGAGGGCGGTCAGCAGGCCGGGAGCGCCCGCGATCACGGCGGGCACGGCGTTCACCAGCCGCATGGCCGTGGCCTTCAGACCGGCCGTGTTGTGGTCGCCGTCGCTGCCCACCATCTGCATGTCGAGGGTGTAATTGGGCTCGCCTTTGACCGTCACCCGGTAGCCGCCCTGCCCCATCGGCTGGGGCCAGTCCGGTCCGATGTCGTCGCGCAGCCTCGTCACGTGCTCGAGGACGACGACGGCCTTGCCCGCCCGCATGCCCCGCACCTCGAAACGCAGGCCGGCCACGGTGCCCTTCTCGACGGGCCCCGAGGCGATGGAGAAGCTCTCGGGAGCCGGCAACCGGACGTAGCTCTCCTCGACACCGTCGAGCTCCACGTCGAGCCCGGCCGCCAGCTGCCGGACCACGCTTCCCCAGGCCATGGTCAGCACGCCGGGCTGCAAGAGCATGGGGATGTTGTCCATCGACCGGCCGAATCCCATGATGTCGAACATCACCATGGCCTGGTCGTAGGTGGCGTAGTTGAGGATCTCCAGGCAGCGGAGCTCGTCGATCCGTTCGCAGACACTGGTCAGCACGAGCGGCAGCCAGTCGTTGGCGAAGCCGGGGTCGATGCCGTTCACCCACAGCGACACCCCGCCAATCGCCGCCGCCGCCCGGATCGGTTCGATCATCTCGGGTGCCACCACCCCGTCGGGGTACTGCAGGAACACCGGTCCGCTGGAGACGACATTCATCCCCGCCTTCAGCAACATCGCCAGGTCGTCGAGGGCCGCCATCAACCGGTTGTCCGCCATCGCCGTGTGCACGATGCAGTCGGGCGCGAGCGCCACGATGGCGTCGACGTCGTTCGTGGCCGTCACCCCGAGCGGTCGACCGAGGCCGGCCAGCTCGCCCGCGTCGCGACCCACCTTCTCGGCACTCGACACCCAGACCCCGACCAGTTCGAGATCGGGTCGGGCGTCGATCCCGGCCAGTGCGTGCCGTCCGACGTTGCCCGTTCCCCACACCACCACGCGGTGACTCACCTGATCCTCCTCCTCACTCGAGCCCCCTTGTTCTCCTCCAAGGCCACCGGGCCCCCTCCACTCACCGGGGCGTGACAGATCGGGCAATCCCATATCAAGATTCGGGTGGGAGAGACCACCGTCGACCTCGAGGACCTTGCCGGTCAGGTAGCTGCCGGCGGGCGAGCAGAGGTAGACGATGGCCGCGGCGATGTCCTGTGTCTCGCCGATCCGCTTGAGCGGCGTCGACTGTTCCATCGTGGTCCGCAGGCCCTCGTCGGTGAGCACGACCTCGAGCGCCGAGGTGGCCACCGAACCGACGGCGATGGCGTTCACCCGGATCCGCGGCGACAGATCGGTGGCGGCCAGCCGCGTGTAGTGGGCCAGGGCCGCCTTGGCCGTCCCGTAGGCGACGAAGCCCCGGGCCTGCGTCCGGCCCATGGCCGAGGAGATGTTGACCACCGATCCGCCGTCACCGGCGATCATCAGCGGCACGGCCGCCCGGGTGAGGGCGTGGGCGGTGGCCACGTTGAAGTGGAAGGCCTGCTCGAGGAAACGCGGGGAGGTGTCGAGGAAGGCCTTCGGCATCGTTCCGCCGACGTTGTTCACGACGATGTCGAGCCGGCCGAACGCCTCCTGGGCGGCGGGAGCGAGCGCCGCCACGGCGTCGAGATCGTTCAGGTCGGCCGGGACCACGTGCACCTTCCGACCGGCCCCCTCGATCCGGCCGGCCACCTCCCGGAGTTGCTCCTCGGTCCGCGCCGAGATCACCAGGTCGCATCCGGCCTCGGCCAGGGCCACCGCCGTGCCGGCGCCGATCCCCCGCCCCGCCCCCGTCACCACGGCGACGCGGTCAGTCAGCAGAAAGCGGTCCAGAATCATCGTCGCTCCTTGTCTGCCGGTCCTCAGCGCGCCGGGCTGTCTCCCGGTCTGCGCCGGCCGCCCACCGGTCCCGGCCGGCGGCTCTCGCGTCCGGGCCGGGGGGAACAGTAGCAGCGGAAGTGAAACGTGTTTCAGTCGGCGAGGTCGGCCACGGCCGTGATCCGATGGGCCCGGAGCCGGACGAGCAGCTCGCCGGGCACGGCGTTGCGCTCCGCGAAGGCATCGGCCCGTTCCTCGCCCATGTACCGGCCACCGATGATGCCGGCCCAGCGCCGCAGCTCGGCGCGATCATCCACGAGCTCGACCGTGCCCTGCACCGTGACGAACACGAACGGGGGACGCTCGTCGTCGACGCACATCGCGGCGCGCCCGTCGCGCCGCAGCGCCCTGCCCTTGACCGTCTGCTCCCCGGTACTGAAGACGACCACCTCTCCGTCCAGCGCGAACCAGATCGGCGCCACATGGGGCCGCCCGTCTGCTCTCACCGTGGCGAGCTTCCCCGTATGCGGCGGAGAGGATCCGAGGAATGCCCACGCCTCGTCGTCGGACATCCGCCGTGCCGTCACCGCCCGCCGCCCGCCGGCCGTCGATCGTCAGCCGCCGGGCCGGGTCGATCCGAGGCCCAGTTTCCGGTGGTCCCAGGTCACCACCCGGCTCACGTTCAGCTTGATCACCACCCGCTTGTTCAACATGGTCTCGACGAACGGCTTCATCTCGTCGGTGTAGGTGCCGTAGTAGCGCTCGAACAGGTCGACGCCGAGAACCCACATCCGGACGGGATCCTCCACGATCTCGGCCTGGCCCACCAGTTCGACCCCCCGCAGCTCCTCGTAGTAGTCCCCGTCCTCCACCAGCACGGTCATCCGCGGGTCGCGCCGCAGGTTCTGGACCTTCTGTGACTTCGCCTTCGTCTCGAAGGCGATCGCCCCTTCGAGGAACCCGTACCACATGGCCACGGCGTGGATGGAGCCGTCGTGGTTGATGCTGCACAGCGACATCGGCCTCCGCTCGTGCAGGAAGGCGTCGACCTCCTCCTCTGTCATCTTGATGATGTCGCGCTGCTTCACCCCGTGGCCCATCCGGGCGTTGGCCGGCTCCGCCGCCATGCTCATCGGCCGCCGGCCGAGAACGTGCAGGGCAGGTGCTTGATACTTATCTTCATCTAAAGACTGTCCCATATCTCGACGCCTCCATTTCTGTTGATGATCCGTGGCCCCCGCTAGGGGGCCTGGAGCCCCCTCTTGCCTTCGTGAGCCTCAGCCTCGCAGTCAAGGGGCGGCCGAAGGCCGAGCGAGGACACGAGAGCAGCGCCTATGCGCTGCGAAGGCCCGCAGCGACCCTTGACGGCTCTCAGTAATCACGGAACTACTGTGCGCCTTCCTCTTGCCAACCTTAGTTGGTAACACTAGGCTAGTTTGAAAACCGAGGAAGGGTGGAATAACAAGGGAGCTAGGATGCTAGTGGACGAGGAGCGGAGTGCCTGGGACGGAGCACGGGAGGAGGTTCTGGTGGCCAAGGGCGAGCTGGACGATGGGCTGATGGTGGCCCTGGGTGAGCTGGCGCAGGTGGCACAGCTAGCCAAGGTCACGGCCGAGGACTACGACCGACGGATTCGAGCGCACGTGTTGGCGCTGCGGTATCCGGGTGGGGGTGATCCGACGGACCAGGCCCCCGAAGGCGTGAGCTGGGCTGCAATCGGGGAGTCGCTGGGGACCACCGGCGAGGCGGCTCGCAAACGGTACGGCGAGTGGGTCGATGCGGAGTTCCAAAAGATGCTGCGTGAGTGGGCTCTGAGCGTCTCCGGGGGCGACGAGCGGTGGGCAGACAAGGTCGTTCGGGTCGAGGAGGAAGGCTGATGCGCACCGAGGAGCTGAACGGCACCTTCCTCTGCGGGGTGCTGAAGCGGGTGGAGCAGGTGATGCACGGGGCGAGCCATGCGACGAAGCCGAGTCAGCCGGTGCCCGGCATGTTCAAGATCGTTGTGGGTGTCGGGCCGGAACACCGGTTCGAGCAGACGGCCTCGTTCAACCGGCAGGACCTGGCGACATTCGAGGAGTCGGTTGTGTCGAAAGCGGTTGGCGATGGATCGGCGCTTGCCGGAAAGCACGTGCTTGTCCGGATTGCTGTCCGGGGCAACAAGCAGGGCTACGCCAACATGGAAGCGCTCAACCTGTACGTGACGGGAGAGGCGGTGGCGTGAGTGCCCCGGCGACCGTCGCAGAGCCCTGAAGCCGGTGGGGCTGCGACGTCTGAGGGGCCGGGATCGGAAGCTGTTATCGGAGTTGGGGACCCGGAGGTTGCGAGCCTCCGGGCACGTCCGGACCGCTACTTCGCTGTCCTGACGCCCGGATCGGTACGCTGCGGCATAGAGCATGGTT
>Ga0209415_10006028_pt1 | contig 21671 bp, 15 predicted proteins | sample PeaSoiSIISIP2007_FD_187696 | JGI IMG/M metagenome (GOLD analysis project Ga0209415, IMG submission 187696) | Peat soil microbial communities from Weissenstadt, Germany - SII-SIP-2007 (SPAdes) (version 2) | ecosystem: Environmental > Terrestrial > Soil > Wetlands > Peat | place: Germany... | reverse complement strand
ACCGTGTGCACCGAGAGTACAAGCGGCGTTGCGAGTCCGGCAAGAAGCAGGTAAGCCGTCTCATAGCGATGCCAGTGCTTCGCCGATCCGCGCCATCCCATGGCCAGCAGTCCGTAAATACGCTGGACCAACGGACTCTCGGCGCGATCGCGCAACGAGGCAAGATCGGGAATCAATCCCACAAACCAAAACACCAGCGAGATGGTGAAGTAAGTCGAAACCGCAAACACGTCCCACACCAGCGGACTGCGGAAGTTCGGCCAGTAACGCATCGTGTTTGGATACGGAAACATCCAGTAAGCAAGCCACGGGCGTCCCATGTGAGCGAGCGGGAAAATGCCGGCGCAGGCCACGGCAAACAGCGTCATCGCCTCGGCGAAGCGGTTGATCGAGTTACGCCACGTCTGGCGCAAGAGCGCAAGAATCGCGGAGATCAGCGTACCGGCGTGGCCAATACCAATCCACCACACGAAGTTGACGATGGCAAATCCCCAACCGATGGGAATGTTGATGCCCCAGATACCCGTACCTTTGATGAACAGATACCCCAGAGCCACCATCAGCACATTCATCAACGCGAACACGACCAGGAAACCGAAGATCCATCCGAGCGATATGGGACGGCTCAGCACGATGGCGCTGATCTTCTCTGTAATGGTGGAGAAGGTATGGCCCGGCGCGATCACCGGCACTCGCCTGTCTGCCACGGGTATTTGCGTGTTCGTAGCCATGCCTTACTCGTGCTCCACTTATGCCTTCGACTCTTCTGACTTAGTTTCTAACTCGGGGTTCGGATTGCGGACTTCCGCGAGATATGTTGTGCGGGGCCGCGTATTCAATTCTCCCAGCAGGGAGTAGTTTCTCGCCTGCGCTTTCCACTTATTGACCAGGCTGTTCGGATCGTTGAGGTTGCCAAAGACGATCGCATTTGCCGGGCACGACTGCTGGCAGGCGGTTTGCAGTTCATCGCCGATGCGGATGTCTTTCCCTTCACGCACGGAAGCCGTTTCCGTGTCGATGCGCTTCTCGCTGATGCGCTGCACGCAGTACGTGCATTTCTCCATGACGCCGCGGCTGCGCACGGTCACGTCCGGATTGCGCATGAGCTTGAACTGCGGCGTCTCCCAATCCTGGAAAAGCAAAAAGTTAAACCGCCGCACCTTGTAGGGACAGTTATTCGAGCAATAGCGAGTGCCGACGCAGCGGTTGTACACCATGTCGTTCAAGCCTTCGGTGCTGTGAATGGTCGCTTGCACCGGACAAACCAGCTCGCACGGCGCGTTCTCGCACTGCATGCAAGGCAGGGGCTGAAAGAAACCCTTGGGATTTTCGCGCGGTCCATTGTAGTAAGTGTCCACGCGCAGCCAGTGCATGTGGCGGCCTCGGAGAGTCTGCTCCTTGCCGACTACGGCAATATTGTTTTCCGACTGGCAGGCGACGATGCAGTTATTGCAACCCACACAGGCGTTCAGGTCGATCGCCATGCCCCAGGAGTACATTTCCTTGGAATAATCGACAGGAGGCTTGTAGAGAGTCAACTCCGGCGGCGGCTCGCCTTCTTTCGCGAAATTCGGCTCTTTCTTGTACTCCTCGAGACTGCGCTCCTGCACCAGCGGACGCTTGCTGCCGTCCGGCGTTTCCATCGACTGATAGCCCTGCGTGCTGGCGAGGTTATAGGTTTCGCCGGTGGGAGTTAGTTTCGCGCCGTCGGCAAACCACGGAGCTTGCCGGGTGCGCAACGGATAGACGTCGAAGCCTGTGCCCGTGCCGACGCGGCCGGCGCGGGTGCGTCCGTAACCGAGGAAGACTGTGATCGAGTTATCGGGATGGCCGGCTTGAATCCAGACTGCGCCTTTGACTTTTTTACCGTTGAATTCGAGCTCGGCAACGTCTTTGAAATTCAGCTTCAGCCGCTCGGCCATCGCGGGGCCGATCATGATCGGGTTATCCCAAGTGAGCTTGGTTAGCGGCTTCGGGAGTTCCTGCAGCCAGCCGTTGTTCGAGAAGCGGCCGTCGTAGATGGAGGGGTCGCGGCGGAAGTTGAGCTCGTAGACTCCAGTTTCACGGGGGGCAGTAATTGAGATTGACTCTTTCGCCAGATTCAACCGCGACAGGTCAAACTTTCCTTGCTTCGTGGCAAGGGCGGCACCTTCGATCCAGCCGTCGTGCAGCGACTTGCGCCAGAAAGCGTCGAAATCTGCCCCTGTATGCTGTTTCTGCCAGTACTGCTGCACCAGATCGCGATCTGAAACACCGGATTGTCCAGTGAGGATCGCAACCAATTCATGCGCGCTCTTGCCGCCATAAAGCGGCTCGATGAGCGGCTGGATGATCGAGACGGTTCCATCGTAGGCGCGGGCATCGCTCCAGGACTCGAGATAATGCGCTTCGGGCACGTGCCACTGACAGAGTTCTGCCGTCTCGTTGCGATGAGAGCCGAGAAATACTTTCAGCGCGACGGCATTCGACTTCAGCGCCGAAGCGAAATCGAGTTCCGCGGGCGCATCATAGGCCGGGTTACCACCCAGAATCAGCAGGAGGTCGACTTTGCCGGCGCGAATATCCTCGACGAGTTCGTGCAACGATTGGTTGCGATTGACTGGATTTGCGTCGACGGGCTCTGTATAGAACACTGTTCTGCCGACGTTGCCGAGCGCATCGTTAATGGCATGCGCTAAGGCGTGAACCGCCGGTGGCTGATGATCACCGGCGATCACCACGCTCGATCCGCGGTGACTAGCCAGATCCGTTGCAACCGCTTTGATGAACGCAGATTCGCCTGGCGGCCCAATCTCGCCCACTTTTACACCGATGAGAGACGCTATCGTTTGTGCATGGGCCGCAACATCGCTAGCCCGCACTGGCACCCGGTGATCCGCCTTCATCCCCGTAGAGCTCGGCGTGCTCTCGACCACGTACAGCCGGTTCATGTTCGCATCGGGATTGCGGCGTGCTGCGAAATCGCGCGTGTAGCGCGCGGAGCCGGGGAATCCCGCATATAGGAAGTCAGCGTCGAGCGAAACTATGACGTCGGCCTTCGACAAGTCGTAGCGCGTCTCGACCGGCTCGCCGAACGCCAGTTTCGCGCCTTCGTAAACGTTGTCGCGATTAATAGGCTCGTAGACATGCCACTTCGCCTGCGGATTAGCCGCCAGGTAATCGCGAATCTGCGCGGCCAGCGTGGGTGACGTTACGGTTTGCGTCAGGATGCGGACGCCGCCGCCCGCCATGCTCTTTTCCGCGCTCAGGGGGCCGCGAAGAGCTTCCAGGAACGCATTCCACGACCGCACATCGCCCAGGTAAGTGATGTTCTGCGCCCGGTCGGGATCGTAGAGATCGAGAAGCGAAGCCTGCGCATAAACGTCAGTCCCGCCGAGGCTGGCGGGATGCTGCGGATTGCCCTCAACTTTCGTGGGACGAAAAAGATGGCTCTCGACCAGAATCGGCGAAGCGTAACCGCTCAGCGTAAACGCGGTCGCGTAGAACATCGGACGGCCGGGAACGATATTTTCCGGCTGCCTGACATAGGGCACGATCTCGGTGATCGGCATTTTGGTGCAACCGGTCAAACCGGCGAGCGCCAGCGACGCGCCCATGGTCTTCAAAAACCCGCGCCGCGAGAAGCTGTCGAGCCACTCCGACGCGCCCTTCGGGAACTCGCGGTGCAGCATCTCCTGAAACTCTTCGCTGCCGGCCAGCTCTTCGAGGCTGCGCCAGTATTCGGGCCCAGTCGCCTTCTCGAACTGCGCCTTCACCGTCGACAGGTCAAGCTGCTTGCGCTTGCTTGGGCAGACGTCAGTTCCAGCGGGTTTCGATTTGTGCTCGTCCATACTCATCGTCGATATTCGGCTCTCGGATCTCAGCTTTCAGAACTCGGTCGTCCCTCCGGGACTTGAATCATCTCTTCCACTTTCCCCAGCGCTGAAGCGCTGGGCTAAACTCAGGTCGCCCCTCCGGGGCCGGGTTTTTCGAGCATCTGGACGACCGGGTTACCCGAACACTAGTTCTCACGCGCACCTTTCGTCCTTGCCCGCTAGCGGTGACAGGTGTTGCAACTGGTGATGTCGCTGACCGACCGCACTTTGTATTGCTCCTTCAATGCGTTTCCTAGCGCTTCCTGATTGGAGTAAGTTGCCCCATTCAACGTGACGGGCTCACTCGTCGAAGGCTCGTCGTAGCGCATGTTGAAAACCTGCTCGCGCGGGCGCAGATATTTTTCCGGTGCGCGGTGGCATTCGAGGCAGAATTCCATCTGCAGCGACGCGTACTGGTACGTCAGCGGCATCTGATCGATCGGACCGTGGCAGGTATTGCAGCCCACACCCTTATTCACGTGGATGCTGTGATTGAAATATACGAAGTCGGGCAACTGGTTGACGCGCGTCCACTCCAGCGACCGCCCGCTGCGGAAACTTTCGCGAACGGGCTCCAGATACGCCGCGTTGGTCCAAATCTGCGCATGACAGTTCATGCAGGTCTTGGTGGGCGGAATGCCGGCGAAGCTCGATTGCTCGACCGAGGTGTGACAGTAACGGCAGTCGATGCCCAGCCCCGTGACGTGATGCTTGTGGCTAAACGGGACGGGCTGCGACTTCCGGACTCCGGCATAGGTGATATACGGAGACCGCTCAATCTGCACCATGACCCAAAATAGCCCGGCCACGGCAAACACAGTGAGGACCATAGAGGCCCGTGCGATGGCATTACTGCTGCGCGGAAAAATCTGCATTGAGTACGAAGTTTTTAGCTAATTGCGGAATTGGCTGCGGCCGCTCCCGGCTGACGGCATTCGTATGATGGTTTACATCACATGCTAATGTGACGACCGATACTGAAAAAAATGAGTATAAACAGTTGCTCGGCGAAAGGGAATAGGTTGGGCAGTTTTTCTTTTCTTCCATTGACGACTTGAATGTTGAAAAAATCCACAAACTCTTGCCCCAAAAAATGCCGCGTAAATTCCCATCCTGAAGATTCGGACCGGCAATTCTCAGCGCAAATTCATGACCAGGAGTTTTGGCTCCGTCATCTCCTGGATCGCGTCGCGCAAGCCCTCGCGGCCCAGTCCGGAATCTTTGATGCCGCCGTAAGGCATGTGGTCAATACGAAATGTGGGGACATCTCCGGCGATCAAGCCTCCGACTTCGAGTTCGTCGTAGGCTTGAAAAATGAGTTTGGCGTCGCGGGTGAAAAGTCCGGCTTGCAGGCCATAAGCCGAACTGTTGATCTGCTTCAGCGCGGAGGCGAAATCGTTATAGGGTTCGACTGTCACGACCGGCGCAAAAATCTCCTGGCAATTCACTTTCATGTTGGGCTTGGTGCCGGTAAGCACGGTGGGTTCGAAGAGCGAGCCTTTGCGATTGCCGCCGCAGAGCAGGCGGGCGCCGCCGCGAACCGCCTCCTGCACCCACTCGGCAGCGCGGATCGCGTCGCTTTCACGGATGAGCGGGCCGAGGTCACTCGAGTTGTCGAGCGGATCTCCGACTTTCAACTTGCGGACTCCCGCCAGAAACAACTCGGTGAATTTTCCATAGACGGAGTGCTCGACCAGAATGCGCTGCACGGAATTACAGGACTGCCCGGCATAAGCAAAGCCTCCGGTCACGCAGCGCTCGGCGGCGTATGCAAGATCGGTATCGCTGTGGACGATGACGCCCGAATTGCCTCCGAGTTCGAGAATGACTTTCTTCTTTCCCGCGTTGCTCTTGATCGCCCAGCCGACGGCGGCACTGCCCGTGAAGCTGATGAGCTTGATGCGTTCATCGGTGACCAATAAACCGGAATCTTCTTTCGAGAGCAAGACCGCGTTGAATCCGCCATCCGGCCATCCCGCCTGCTGAATCACCTCCGCCAGAAGCATGGCAGTGAGCGGCGTTTCGGGCGCGGGCTTGAGCACCATGGAACAGCCGGCGGCCATGGCTGGCGCAACTTTGTGCGCGACCAGGTTCAAGGGGAAATTGAACGGCGTAATTCCGGCGACGGGGCCGAGCGGAAAACGTTTGACGATGCCCCAACGCCCGGCGGTTGACTGCTGCCAGTCCAGCGGCAAATATTCGCCATAACCGCGAACCGTCTCTTCGGCGGCAATATTGAAGGTAAAGACGGCGCGGTCGACCTCGCTGCGAGCGCTTTTGATGGGCTTGCCCGCTTCCAGCGCAATCGTGCGCGAAAACTCTTCTTTGCGATCGTGAATGCCAATCGCAATCTGACGGAGAACTCGCTGGCGCTCGAAGGCAGGCAACCGGCGGGTAGTGCCAAAAGCCTTGACGGCGGCGGCAATCGCGGCCTCCGCGTGTTCGCGGCGGCCCTGGTGAACGTGCGCGATGAGGGCGCCATCATAAGGCGTGCGGACATCGACGATGTCACCTTCTTCCAGCCACTTCCCGTCCAGAAAGAAACCATGGGTTGCAACCGGAGTTACTGTCATCTCGGCCATGCCTCGACCTCTTTTCGAATAAATTTCGCGATTTAGACCTGTAATGATGCGCGTCTCACCCGACGCGTCCCCACTTTTCAACAATTATAAGCTTCGCGAGCAAGGCGTCATCGACAACTGTGCGACCGCATCCAGAGATTTGGATGTCATTTGCCGGTTTGAGGTTTGAAGCGATCGTCGACTTCCACCCGGTATCCCGCGACCAGGCGATTGGTTTCGTTCGCCATGCCGACCACCGACATCAACTCCTTAAACTGCGCGTCAGTCATGCCTTTGGCTTGCGCCGAGGCGGTATGGGTAGCTATGCAGTACTCACACTGGTTGGTAACCGAGACGGCGACGTAGATCATTTCTTTCGTGAGCGGATCGAGTGCTCCCGGAGCCATGATCTGCTTGATGTCCTGCCAGGTCCGCTTGAGCAGGACCGGATCGTGGGCAATCGCCTTCCAGAAATTGTTAATCCAGTCGGTCTTGCGCGTGGCCATGATGTCGTCGTAAATGGCCCGCACTTCAGGGCTGGCGTCGGCGTATTCGATCAGGCCAAAGATAGACATGCAGTCCTCCGAACAAGCATTTGGGCCACAGGAGAAGTGCCCTGTGTCCCTCTGTGCCCCCTGTGGTTAGCTTGTTTTCGCGGCCATCATATACGATCTCGCCGCAGACCTCATTGCCGACTAGAGCACCGCGGTCTCATGAATCATGCGCCCTTCTGCGAAGCGCGAGAAGTTCAACAGGGATGCGTCGATCAAATCGGTCTTCCCAGTCAGGATGAGGTCGCTCAGGATTTTTCCGGTCGCGGGCGAGTGCATCACACCGTGTCCGCTGAAGCCGTTAGCAAAGAAGAACCCAGGGACGTCCGGCGATTCACCGAGTATCGGATGATGATCGGGCGTCATTTCATAGAGCCCGGCCCAAGCGCGCTTTGGATTGACCTCAACATTTTCGAAAACCGGCACGCGATCCGCGGCGCAGGTCAGTATCTTCTCAATGAAACTCGGGTCGAAATCCGTTTTGTAGCCGGGCGTCTCTTCCGGATCGTTCCACGCCAGCAGAAAGCCGCGGCTCTCGGGACGAAAGTGAAAACCGGTGGACATGTCGACGATCATGGGCGCGGTGTGGGGAAACTGGTCGAACGGTTCGGTGGGAACCAGCATGCGGCGCAAAGGTTCGACGGGAAGATCGATGCCCACCATCTTCGCAATCGAAGCCGCCCAAGCTCCAGCGCAGTTCACCACCGTGCGCGTGGAAACCGTGTCGCGCGTCGTCGCGACCTCGAAGCTACCGTCTTTACGAGTAATTCCAGTGGCGTTCGAGTTCTTCCAGAGCGTGGCGCCGTGATCGCTTGCCCAGGTCATGAATCCGACCATGGCGCTGTTGGGATCAACGAAGCCGTCGGTGGAGCAGAAGGTGCCGCCAACGATGTCATCGCTGCGCAAAAGCGGAAACTGGCTGCGGATTTCATCGCCGGCTACGAGGCACACATTTTTCAATCCCATGGCAATCTGCTTTTCGTAGTTGGTGCGCAGATACGCCATGTGTTTTTCATTGGTCGCGCAAAAAAGATATCCCTGGGGCCGGTAATCGCAAGGGTACCCAAGCCGTTCTTCGAAGCTGGCATAGAACGGGATCGAGTACAGCGACATCTGAATATTGACCGGCGTGGAAAACTGCGCCCGCACGCCGCCCATGCTCTTGCCCGTGGATCCCTTGCCCTGCGCCGTCTCGCGCTCAAGCACGAGAACATTTTTGCAACCGGCCTCGACCAGGTGGTAGGCGATGCTGGAGGCAACAATCCCTCCGCCGATAAGAACTACGTCTGCGGTACGCATGTCCGGGGCAATTGTAAATGGTCGTGTGGCGACGAGGCTGTGCCTCGCCGCCACGCAACCAGCTATTTCAGCGTCGCCGGTTTGACCGTCGGCCCAGTCTTCTTCTCGCGCCGCATCTGCTCCGCCAGTTCCCGGATCTCGGTCAAGTCGCGCTGCATCTCGCTCCATCCATACCAGAGGGCATAATCCGGACTGCCGTGAAACGTGCCTTGGAACGTGCGCATGCGGTGCTCAAGGTACATCACGAAGAGCTTCTGCTCGATCACCGTGGGGGCGTCGTGGAAAGTCAGCAGGTTCGGGAAGGGATAAGCATAGTTCTTCGGCTGCGGCAGCACGCCGTCTTTATAGAGACCGGCAACGATCCTGATCGCTTCGGCCATCAGGCGGTCGGCGTTTTTGATCATGTCGTCGCCCGCGTCCAGTTGCTGTTTGGCAAAGTTGCCGGAGTGGCACTGATTGCAGGTCTTCAGCATTTTGTCGCGCTCGCCCTGCCAATCCTCCTGAGTCAAACGCGCGAGGTCGGCGGCTTGTACTGTCGCCACCAGCGCGGTCGGCTTGCCGTCAGGATCGAGGACGCCGAGAGCCTGCAGAATCGTGGCCCGATCCGCCGCCCACTGCTTGTCGTCGGGCAACGGCAGACGAACCCCAAGGAATCCCCAGGCCGTGCGCACGCCGTGATCGCCATTCTGCATGTGGCAGGTTTGGCAGGTTGGAGCGGCGGCACCAGCCGGCAGAATCCCGCGCTGCTTCAAATCCGTCCGCACGCCGTGCTTCGAGGACGAATACATTTCCCATTGCGGATGGTCGAATCCCATGTGGCAGGTCTCGCAGGCTTGCGGCGACTTGGCTTCTTCCACCGAGAACGTGTGTCGAGTGTGGCAGGAATCGCAAGAGGCAGAGCCGAATTCGCTGCCCTGATGCTGCAGTTTGGCAATATCCGCCACCGGCTTCTCGCCGATCTTGTGGCAGCCGCCGCAACCTTTCTGGCCCTCAATCATCGCCATCGGTTGCCAGTGAATGGTCGGCATGGCGAGCATGGCCGCCCACGCTTTCGAGTGCTTGCCGTGCTTGTATTGATCGACCTGCGTCTGGTGGCACTGGGCGCAGGTTTCGGGAGTGGGAATCTTCACCTTCGTGACGTCGCTCGCCGACTGGTGCTGGTCGCCGTGACAGGCAACGCAGGTCACTTCCATCTGGCTGTGCTTGCTCAGTTTCCAGTCGGAGACAATGTTGGGCGTCTGCTTGCTGTGACACTCAATGCAGGACGCAGCCGGGTTTGCGGATTGCGCGAAAAGGACAGAACCTGTGCAGGCGCAAAAAACGATGAAGTGTAAAACAAAACGTCGCATGAATCCTCCGAATAGAAACCGTAAAAGCTAATACAGGCCGGGGGACGCTGGCGATGACTTTTGTCACAGCTTAGGAAAATGCCGCGGCAATCGCGACGCTGGCCAACACCACGACTCCGAACCATCCAAACACGATGGCGAATGCGGTCCCACGCTTGACCTTGCTAATGTAAGTGATTCCGATGGCGGTCAGGACGAGGGTCCAGAGGCTGAAGACATCTAACGGTGTGAGCAGGGCGCGGAGCACAGCGGAGCCGTCGGGGCCAATGAAATATCCTGGATTGGTCGCCACGGGATTACGAATATTAAATCCATCGCCGCTGACACCCGCCAGAAGCGACACGATCGCCAACAGCGACTTCAGCACAGAAGGCAAGCTGGCGTAGATATACAGGGCAAACAAGGTCTTGAACTTCACCTCGGCGCCCGCGCCAAAGTTGAGGGTGGCAAGCAGAATGCCAGCGGCGATGGCGTAGATAATGAGCGCGAAAATGGGACCTGCGTAGGAGAGAGCCTCTGTCCACGTGACCTGCTGCTGCATCACCTTTTGCCGTTGGTCGGCCGGCAGTTGTTCAATACGTTCCGCCTGCTGGGGTTGCGACTGGATCAGATTGTCCACTACCTTGCGAAAGCCGACCTTCTGATCGACCACGTAGATAAACAGCAGGGAAACGACGGCAATAATCAGGAACGGCGCCCACCAACTGGCGCTCCGGCGGAGGTCGGTGAAGATCCTGCTCGGGGCAAAAAAAGTGTAGGCGAGGCGCTGTCCTTCCGACAGCGGCGCCGGTTCCTGCGAAGGCTGCGGTGACGCGGTTGGGTTGGTCGCCATGCGGTTTCCCCTGACAGGACGAGATTGTAGTTTCCTTTTGGCGGAAGAACAACCGTAACCGAGGATTGCAGAAGTCAGAAGTCAAATTGCAAAAGTAAAACCCGACACCTTGAGAATTCGAGATTTCACTTCTGCAATTTGACTTCTGACTTCTGCAATCCTACGACGTCGCCATTTCCGGCGTTGCGGCCAGCAGTTTGCGCGTGTAGGCGTGCTGCGGTTGGGTTGTGATCTGTTCCGTGCTCCCGATCTCGACGATCTTGCCCCCATACATAACGGCAATGCGGGTCGAGAGGTACCGCACCACCGGCATGGAGTGCGAGATGAACAAGTAGGTGAGCTTGAAATCGCGCTGTAGTTGTTGCAAGAGATTCACGATCTGCGCGCCTACGCTGACGTCGAGCGCGGACACCGGTTCATCGGCAACGATGAACTTCGGCCGCAAAGCGAGCGCGCGGGCAATACCAATGCGCTGCCGCTGGCCTCCGGAAAATTCGTGCGCATAACGAGGCATGGCTGATTCATCCATACCCACCGAACGCAAGAGCTCTGCGACGCGCCCGCGGCGAGCCTCGCGGCTTAGGCTCTCGTGAATCACCTTTTGATGCAGAAGGAGCGGCTCGGCGATCACATCCTCTACCCGATAGCGCGGGTCGAGCGAACCGAACGGATCCTGGAAGATGATCTGCATATCGCGGCGCAGACGGCACAACTCTGAACCGTTCGCTGTCAGCAGATCAACGCCATCAAAAACCATGGCGCCCGAAGTCGGCTCGATGAGACGGAGAATGAGTCGCCCCAGCGTGCTTTTGCCAGAACCGGATTCGCCCACCAGGCCCAGCGTTTCGCCTTGATGGATGTCGAGGGAGACATCGTCGACGGCGCGCACTTTGCCCGCCCGCCGGCTGCCGAACGGAGACTCGGCCAAATCGAAAATCTTGGTCAGGTTGCGAACTTCAACCAGAGGCACGAATTACCTTTCCTGACAAACTGTCTTACCTACATTCCATATTCCAGAATATGGAATGCTGCCTGCTTCTTCACCCCGCAATCATCGGCACTGCTACCAATGCGGCGACCATGCCGATAGTACGGGCGCGGCTGAAGTGCTCGCGCAGAAAAATGCGAGCCAGCACAACCGTGACGGCGGGATAGAGCGAGCTGAGCACGACCGCAGCATCGAGCCGTCCGATTTGAGCCGCACGGATGAAAACAACGCTGCCTGTGACATCGAGAATTCCGGCAACCACGGCGATCGTCAGCACCGGCGCAGGCATGGCACGGAGCTGCCTCGTAAACATGACGATGCTCGCTGTCACCAAGAAAGACGCCGCCCGTGAGCAGGCGGCCACCCACAACGCCGAGGAGTTGCCCGCGCGATGAGCACAAAGGTACCAACCAGCAAAGCCGATTCCCGCCAGCACGGCCACGCCCAATCCTTCGGGACGCTCGGCAGGACCTTCGGTACGTGAGATAAGCCAGACGCCAATGCCCGCAAGAATGAACCCACTCACCTGCCGGATGCCCGGGAAGCCCGCCGCAAACGCCGTCACGATGGCCGGGATCCCAGCGCTGAGAACCGCCGCCACCGGCGCGATCAATCCCATATTTCCGCAGGCCAGGGCGCGATAGAAAAAGACCAGCGACACGCCCGCGAGCATTCCGGCAACTAGCGACCAAAGCAGACTAACGGTGCCCAAAAATGGAGCGTGGGTCATCAGCGCCAGTGCGCCGACCACGACCAAGCCGCTGCCGTGCACGATGGCCGTGAACAGAAACGCGTTCACGCGGCGTGCGCCCACTCCGCCCAAAAAATCGCTGGCGCCCCAGACCCCAACCGCGGTCAAGCTATAAGCGGCGGGGATGTATTGGACTGCGCTGGACATTGGAATTCGAGATTAGCACGCAGCCGGCCCGGAGCGGGCGAGGGTGCCCGCTCCACACGTTTTGAGGAAATGCTAAACCGCAACCGCCTCTGGCTGCGTCTTCCCCGCCAGCAACTGCCGCAGCACGTACTGGAGGATCCCTCCGTTGGCGTAGTAGAGAGCTTCCTGTGGCGTGTCGATGCGAACGATCGCCTGAAATTCCGCCGTCTTCCCGCCCTTCACACGCACCGTAATCTTGCGGCCGGAAGAAAATTTCTCGACTACCTCGCGAATGCCCGCGACTTCGAACACCTCTTCCCCCGTCAGCTTCAGCGTCTCGGCATTTTCTCCCGGCAAAAACTGCAGGGGCAAAATACCCATGCCGACAAGATTCGAGCGATGAATGCGTTCGTAGCTTTCCGCGATTACAGCGCGAACGCCGAGCAAGCGCGGCCCCTTGGCGGCCCAGTCGCGCGAAGATCCGGAACCGTACTCCTTGCCGGCAAGAATCACGAGCGGCACTTTTTCGGCATGGTACTTTTCCGACGCGTCAAAGATCGACATCTCGGCGCCATCGGGCAGGTGGCGGGTAAATCCACCTTCGGTACTCACCATTTTATTGCGCAGCCGGACGTTGGCGAAGGTGCCGCGCACCATCACCTCGTGATTGCCGCGACGCGACCCGTAAGAGTTGAAATCCGCCGGTTGCACGCCATGAGCAATCAGGTATTTGCCGGCGGGTCCATCTTTCTTAATCGAGCCCGCGGGTGAGATGTGGTCCGTGGTAACGCTGTCGCCGAGAACGGCCAGCACGCGCGCGCCCTTGATGTCCTCGACCGCGGACGGCTTAAGCGACATGTCATCGAAGTACGGCGCCTGCCGAATGTAGGTGGAAGCCTTTTCCCAGGTGTAAGTCTCGCCCCTCGGAACCGGCAGTCCTCGCCAGCGCTCGTCTCCGGCATATACCTCGCCGTAACTCTTGAGGAACATCTCCGATGTAATCGCGCTCGCCATCGATTGCTCGACTTCCGACTGCGAGGGCCAGATGTCGGCGAGGTAAACTGGCTTGCCGTCTTTGCCCTTGCCGATCGCATCTTTGCGCAGGTCAACGTCGATGCGGCCAGCCAGCGCGAACGCCACCACCAGCGGCGGCGACATCAGGTAGTTGGCGCGGACTTCGGAACTGATGCGTCCCTCAAAGTTGCGATTGCCAGAGAGCACCGAAGCCACCACCAGATTTTTCTCGCTAACTTCTTTTGAAACTTCAGCAGGCAGCGGGCCAGAGTTTCCGATGCAGGTGGTGCAGCCGTAACCCACGATGTGGAACTTCAGCTTCTCCAGATAGGGCATCAGGCCAGCCTTCTGGAGATAATCGAGCACGACTTTCGATCCGGGAGCGAGTGACGTCTTCACCCACTTCGGCACTTCAAGTCCGCGTTCGACAGCTTTCTTTGCCACCAGTCCGGCGGCGATCATTACCGACGGATTCGATGTGTTCGTGCAACTGGTGATCGCCGCGATCACCACGCTGCCGTGATGAAGATGCCCGTTGGTGGGAGTTTTCTGCTCGCCCTTCGTGGCTTTGATCAAGCTCGGGAGAGCCTTCTCGAACGACTCGCCGGCCTTCGATAACACAACTCGATCCTGCGGGCGTTTGGGTCCGGCAAGACTCGGTTCGACGGTGGCCAGATCCATACTCAACAGCTCGGAGTATTCGGCTTCCGGCGTCTTGGCATCGTGAAACAGTCCTTGCTCGCGGGCGTAGGCTTCGACCAATGCAATCTGCTCCTCGCTGCGGCCGGTGAGTTTCAAATACTTCAGGCTTTCTTTGTCGATGGGGAAGATGCCGCAGGTGGCGCCGTATTCGGGAGCCATGTTGGCAATCGTAGCGCGATCGGCGAGCGGCAGGTCCTGCAGGCCAGGGCCAAAGTATTCGACAAACTTGCCGACCACGCCATGCTTGCGCAGCATCTCGGTGATCGTCAGGACGAGGTCGGTAGCTGTAGCGCCTTCGCGCAGACGTCCCGTGAGCTTCACGCCAACGACCAGCGGGATCAGCATGGAGACAGGCTGTCCCAGCATGGCCGCCTCGGCCTCGATGCCGCCGACGCCCCACCCCAAAACGCCGAGTCCGTTAATCATCGTGGTATGCGAGTCGGTGCCGACAAGCGTGTCGGGATAGGCAGTGCGCTTTCCACCTTCTTCGTGCACAAACACCACGCGCGCCAGGTACTCGAGGTTGACCTGATGGACGATGCCGGTGTCGGGCGGTACGATGGCAAGATTGCGGAAGCCCGTCTGACCCCAACGCAGAAACGCGTAGCGTTCTTTATTGCGCTGGAACTCCAGCAGCGCGTTCACGTCGATAGCGCTGGGCGATCCGAATTCATCGACCTGCACCGAATGGTCGATCACCAGTTCAGCGGGCTGCAGCGGATTGATGAGCTTGGCGTCGCCGCCCAGGCGCTTCATGGCATCGCGCATGGCGGCTAGATCCACAACCGCGGGTACGCCGGTAAAATCCTGCAGCAGAACCCGGCTGGGCGTGAAGGCAATTTCTTTCTCCGGCTTCGAATTCTTGTTCCACGCCGCGAGCGCGCGAATTTCGTCCTTCGTCACGTTGCGCCCGTCTTCGGTGCGGAGCAGGTTCTCCAGCAGAATACGCAGCGAAAACGGCAGATGCCGCGTGGAGATGCCTTGCTTATCAAGAGCGTCGAGCCGGTAGATCTCGTATTCTTTCTTGCCGACTTTAATGGTTGCGCGAGCGCCAAAACTGTTCGATGACATGAGGGCCTTCCTTTATAAGGTCCGGCACAGGACCGGGGAATGGTACAAACTCGGGAACCATATAGTGTAATTGGTTTGGGGCCCAATTGGGGCCGAGAAGCGCATGCTTTCCTACCGCACGCCCGTCCAAATCTGATAAACCACCACGCCGACCATAAACACCAGGTAAATCCTGAGCGCCCAGAAAAGAATCATCTCCGTCCGCGTCAGTTGCCGTCGCGGGCAATGATGGTGGTCCTTCGTGGAGATAATCTGGTCGGGTTCCAGCGCCGTCATCACCGAGGTGAGCTCTTCTCGGGTCACATTCTCGGCTGGCTCGGAATCAAATTGCTTTTCCATTTATCTGCCTCCAACCAGCGCCAGCGCATTGGGTGCAATCACGCTGATGCCAAACAAAAGGCCCGCGCCGATCAGCACGATTACGACTCCCAATGCCAGCACATTCGCCCACAGCGGGCTGATCAGGTCGCCCATGATTTCACGATCGTTCACCAGCATGTACAGGAAGAGCAGCGCCGGCGGCATGGCCAGCACAGCAATCACATTCACCAGTAGCACGATGTACACCAGCGGAATTCCCGGGATCAAGACCAGGCCCGCCGCCGCCGCCGCTTCGAACAGCAGAACCAGATAGAAAGATCGCCCTTGCCGGAAGGGGAGATTCAAGCTGTGCGGACGCCGCGCCACTTCTCCGAAGGCATAAGCGGAGGAAGTCGAAATCGTGATGGCCGCGACCATCCCCGCCTCGAATATGCCCAGGGCAAAAAGCGCCGCTCCCCAATGTCCAATAAAAGGTTGCAGTGCCTGCGCAAATTCTGCAGCTTCGAAGTTCGCCGTCGACATGTGGTGCAGAAACAGCGGAGCCGTCGCCAGCATGGTCGCCAGCGCGGCGACTGTCGCCAAAGCTGCACCCAACACCGTGTCTACGCGCCCGAAGCGAATGTCGCGCGTGGTCAGACCCTTGTCGGCAATCGCGCTCTGCTGAAAAAACAGCATCCACGGAGTGACGGTCGCCCCGATATCCGCCAGCAGGACTAGAACCGTCTCCTGCGTGATGCCACCGGGCAGTGGTCGCCAGGTCAGCAGGGAACGGTTCACTGCCTCCCAATGCGGATGGCTCAGCAGCGCCACCGGGACAAACACCAGGTTGAACATGGCAGCGCCTAGAATGATCCGCTCCCACGTCCAATAGCGGTGCGTCATTAGTGCGACCGAAAGCACGAGCAACGCGCCAAGAACCGCAATCCACGGCGGCACGCCGAAGAATCCCAGCCCGGCGCGGATGGCGATAAACTCCGTGACCAGCGTCAGGAAGTTGCCCACCATCAGATCGATCATGGAAAACCAGCCCCAGAACGGGCCAAAGCGATCGAAGATCAACTCCGCGTGCCCACGATGCGTGGCCGCGCCCAACCGCACGGTCATTTCCTGTACTACACACGCCATCAGGAATGTGAGCACGACAAAGGGTAGGAAAAAACCGATGCCGAACCGCGCGCCGGTCGCGGCATAAGACAACATGCTGGGACCGTCATTTTCTCCCAGCATCACCAGGATGCCGGGACCGATGAGCAACCAGAACAATCGCAAGCGTGGCCGAAATCCGCGCCGAGCCCGCGTCGCCGACACGAGTTCGCGATCATGCGCCCGATCGATATCTTCATGGGTGATGACAACGTTGCTGACAGACGGTGCGGGATCGTTGCGGAGGTTGGATCGCGGGGCGACTGCCACTTGCTGCTCCGGCGATGTTTTCGGTTCTTTCATTCAATCAGACGAAAGGAGGCTAGGGAGTGACGCCGCTCGCCGACAAATTAGCGTAAGTATACATCAGGACATAAACTACGGTTAATTACTTTTGTGATTGGGGACTAGAGAATTTTCGAATGCAGGACAGCTACTTTCGCGCAGTGAGCCGGCCTTCAGCCTTTGGATAGAGCTTTCCCGTCCGCCGCTTTAACCCAGACCTTTTCTGCGGCGGACACGCCCAGGGAAACCCGGCCAGCGCCGGTCGTCAGGGTCAGCGTCTGGTCGTAGTTACGATGCGCGACATGAACCTTCGCTCCGGGCCGAATGCCGCGCTGTTCCAGAAACTCCAGCAGCCGCCGATCGCGTTCGTAAATTCCACTCACCTGAAAATCCCGTCCCGGGTCGGCCTGAGCCAGCAACAGCAACCCGCGACGGCGACGGCTGGCGGGACTCTCCAGTTCCGTCAGGTTTCCGTGCGGACACGCGACTCCGCGCCCTAGTTTGGCGAGCAGCCGGGCCTCGAAATCCGGCGAGACCGCGTGTTCCAACCGTTCCGCTTCATCGTGCACCTTGTACCATTCCATTCCGAAAATTTCGGCGAGCATGCGTTCAATCAAGTGGTGGCGAATCGTCAGCTTGCGGGCAATCTTCTTTCCGGCAGCAGTCAGACGAACGCGCCCGTCGGCAGTCACCCTCACCAGTCCGTCTTTTTTTAGCCGGCGCACGGCCATGGTTACGGCCGGCGGCGAAACTTTGAGCCAGTGCGCCAGCGTCGCAGAAATGACGGCTTCCCCCTCGCTCTCGGCCTCGAGAATCGCCTTGAGGTAGTCTTCTTTGGAGACGGTAATCACGTGAAAGATTATACGGCGGGATTAAACATAGTTAACGAAAGATTGCAGAAGTTAGAAGTCAGATTGCAGAGTGGGGCCCCCAAACCTCTGCCATCTGTTCCCGTTTGACATCATCTGCGTCCCCTCCTACCCTTGAATGTCTCGATTATGAAGATCCTTGTCATTGGCAGCGGCGGCCGTGAGCACGCTCTGGTGTGGAAGCTCCGACAGTCGCCGCGGGTCGCGAAAATCTACTGCGCGCCGGGTAACGGCGGAATCGCGGACGAAGCGGAGTGCGTTGCGGTCGATGTAAAGAGCCTCGACTCCATGGTCGCGCTCGCGCACCAGATTCAGCCCGACCTCACCATCGTGGGGCCGGAGTTGCCGCTCATGCTCGGCGTAGTCGACGAATTCACGCGGCGAGGCTGGCGCACGTTCGGTCCCACCCAAGCTGCCGCGCAGCTCGAAAGCAGCAAGAGCTTTGCCAAGGAGTTCCTGCAGCGGCACCGCATTCCCACGGCGCATTACGCGATTTGCGATTCGCCGGAACAGCTGCCCGATGCGCTTGCGCACTTCCATACTCCGATAGTGGTGAAGGCCGACGGACTGGCCGCCGGCAAGGGCGTGGTGATCGCGAAGACAAAAGACGAGGCGTCGACCGTCGCCCTGGAAATGCTCAGCGGTCGAATGCTGGGCGAGGCCGGGTCGCGCGTGGTTCTGGAAGAGTTTTTGCAAGGCGACGAACTCTCATTTTTAGTCGTGAGCGACGGCGAGCGCGTGGCGCCGCTGGTCGCCGCACAAGATCACAAACGCGTGGGCGACGGTGACACCGGGCCGAACACCGGCGGCATGGGCGCCTACACCACTCCCACCATCGTCGATGACCAGATGCGCGACTGGCTCGTCGCCCACATCGCGCGGCCCGTCGTCGCCGGCATGAAGGCCGAAGGCGCGGAGTATAAAGGCGTTCTCTATTGCGGTCTGATGATGACCGCGCGCGGCCCCATGGTGCTCGAATTCAACTGCCGCTTCGGCGATCCGGAAACCCAGCCTATTCTGATGCGCCTCGAAAGCGATCTGGTCGAGGCGATGGAGGCATCCATTGACGGCCGCACCAGCGACGGCGATTTCAAGTGGTCGGACGAAGCGGCGGTGTGCGTGGTGATGGCCTCGGGCGGTTATCCCGGAAGCTACGAGGCGGGCAAGAAAATTACCGGCCTGGAGGAAGCCGCGAAGCTGGACGGCGTGAAAGTTTTCCACGCCGGGACGTCGAAACGTGACGATGCTTTCTACACTTCCGGTGGCCGCGTGCTCGGCGTGACCGCGCGAGCTGCGGAATTGCAAACGGCGGTGCAGCGCGCTTATGATGCATGCGCGAAGATCAGCTTTGAGGGCGCGCACTATCGTAAAGACATCGCGGCTCGGGCGCTGAAGAAGAGATAGCTCCCTGTTTGACTTGTGTCCTGATCACGGACATGCATTCTGGCGGCGAGCAAATACATGGGTCCTTCGCTTCGCTCAGAATGACAACTTGGATTTGTACTTTCGAGCAACGGATGCACGACAATTATGACTAAGCCACTTGTTTCGATCGTAATGGGCAGTGACTCCGACCTGGAGATCATGCGCGAAGCCAGCAAGGCTCTCGATGAATTCGGTATTGCCTATGAGATGGACGTAACTTCCGCGCATCGTTCGCCCGATCGCACCGCAGATTACGCGCGCAAAGCGGCGCAACGTGGCATTCGCGTCATCATTGCAGGCGCAGGCGGAGCCGCGCACCTGGCGGGCGTAATCGCCGCGCACACTACCTTGCCGGTCATTGGCGTTCCCATCCCTTCCACTTCGTTGCAAGGCATGGATTCGCTGCTCGCGACCGTGCAAATGCCGGCGGGTATTCCGGTGGCGACCGTGGCGATTGGCAAGCCCGGCGCAACCAATGCAGGAATCCTCGCGGCACAAATTATTGGTGTGGCCGACGCGGCTGTCGCGAAAAAGCTGGCTGCGCACAAAGAGAAACTGGCGCGCGGCGTGGAAGAGAAGTCAAAGAAACTGATTCGATAGAAGGCTAATCCGCTCGCGTAGGGGCGGACGCATTCGCCCGCCCCGCCGAGCACAGCTCGGCCGATGCTCACAGCTTCAAATGTTTCAGATATTCCCGGAACTCCCCGCCCAGGTCTTCGCGTTTCAGCGCGAACTCAACCGTAGCTTTGAGGAAGCCAAGCTTGTCCCCCGTATCGTGGCGCCGGCCCTCATAGACATAGGCGTAGAGTTTTTCACGCCGCAGTAGTTCGCGCAGCCCATCCGTGAGTTGCAGTTCGCCGCCCGCTCCCGGCTCGATGCCGGAAAGCGTCTCGAAGATGGTTGGCGTCAGGATGTAGCGCCCGATCACAGCCAGATTCGAAGGCGCAGCCGCGACCTTCGGCTTTTCCACCAGGTCGAGCACTTCGAAAAGCTTACCGCCGGAGCCCGCGACCTCTTTTGCCTTCAGCACACCGTACGAAGAAATCGCCGGCCCGTCGACGATCTGCGTTGCAATCACCGAACAATGCTTCTCGTCGAACACGTTCATCAACTGCTTGAGCACAGGCACTTTTGCATCGATGACGTCATCAGCGAGCAGCGTGGCAAAGGGCTCTTCGCCAATCAATTCGCGCGCGGTGAGCACAGCGTGCCCCAGGCCCAGCGCTTCTTTCTGGCGCACGTAGGCCACGTAGATCATGTCGGAAATCTGGCGCACGATCTTGAGCAGGTCGTGCTTGCCTTTTTCTTCGAGCATCTTCTCCAGTTCGTAGCTGACGTCGAAATGATCTTCGATCGCGCTTTTGCCTCGCCCGGTGATGATGATGATCTGGTCGCATCCCGCCGCCACGGCCTCTTCCACGCCATACTGAATGATGGGCTTGTCCACCAGCGGCAGCATCTCTTTCGGCTGAGCTTTGGTCGCGGGCAGAAAGCGTGTGCCCAATCCGGCGGCGGGGAAAATCGCTTTGCGGACTTTCCGGATCCTACGGCGGTCGCCATTCGTTCGTCGTTCGTCCATTGGGTCCCCTTGCGGATTCATTGTAACTGCCGGCATTTATGTCCGGACGGCTTCTTCCCGCGCTTCCAACTCTTCCAGAAGGTCGCGCAGGGTCTGCAATATTCCGTCGGCGCTGTCGATTTTTATCGAGAACTTCAGCATCCCGTCCGGAGTAAATTGCGTACCCCGCTGCGATGCCACAAAACGGGCCAGTTTCCCCGGATCAATCGCAGCCGTCTGGCTGAACTTGATGTTCATGAATTCGCGCTTGCGCTCAATGGCGTTGGCGCCGACCCGCATTGCCTGCAGTTTGAGCGCCGCGTATGCCAGCAGGTTGCGAACCGCGCCGGGCGTCTCGCCGTAACGATCGATTAACTCCGAGCGCACGTCGTGTAACTGCGATTCAGTCTCGACGCCCGCCACGCGCTTGTACATGCGCAGCCGCTGATTCTCCTCTTTTATATAGTCGGACGGAATGCGAATGTTCAGCCCCAGATTAAGCTGGATTTCCGCGACTTCAACGCCCGCCTCGCCCTTCATTTCACGTACGGCGCGCTCCAGCATCTGAGTATAGAGTTCAAATCCCACCGCTTCGATGTGGCCGCTCTGTTCCCCGCCGAGCAGATTTCCCGCGCCCCGCAGTTCGAGATCAAGGGCAGCGATCTTAAATCCGGCGCCCAAGTCGGAGAATTCCTTAAGCGCCGCCAGACGACGACGCGCAATCGGCGTCAGCTCAATTTCAGACGGCAAGAGCAGGTAGGCGTAAGCGCGCCGGCTCGATCGGCCAACTCGTCCGCGCAGCTGATACAGTTCCGACAAGCCCAGCCGGTCGGCGCGATTGATCAGGATCGTGTTGCAGAGCGGAATGTCGAGGCCATTCTCAATAATCGTGGTCGAGACCAGAATGTCGGCTTCGTGATGCATAAATTTCAGCATCACTTTTTCCAACTCTCCTTCACCCATCTGTCCATG
>Ga0209415_10006027_pt1 | contig 21677 bp, 15 predicted proteins | sample PeaSoiSIISIP2007_FD_187696 | JGI IMG/M metagenome (GOLD analysis project Ga0209415, IMG submission 187696) | Peat soil microbial communities from Weissenstadt, Germany - SII-SIP-2007 (SPAdes) (version 2) | ecosystem: Environmental > Terrestrial > Soil > Wetlands > Peat | place: Germany... | reverse complement strand
CCTGCCGATTCTCGACCGCTGGGCGGCCCTGATCCGCCAGGTCAAGGCCGACATGCGGGACTGGAGCCTGGGCCGGGTGGTATGGGTGACCGACCGCGGATTCTCCTCCCGCCGGAACCGCCGCTATCTGCAGGGCGGCGCCGGGCATTACATCATCGCCGGGAAACTCTGCTCCGATTCACCCGACATCAAAACCGCGCTGTCACGGCAGGGTCGCTACCAGACGGTGGCCGGCAACCTGCAGGTCAAAGAAGTACGGATCGACGACGCCGATGACCGGTTCATCATCTGCTACAACCCCGATGCCGCCACCCGCGACGCCGCCACCCGGGCCGATCTCACCGCGAAACTCGAAGACCTGATCACCGGCTCCGACAAGCTGACCGCCACCAAGCGCGCGGAACTGCGCGGGAAAATCTCCACCATGCCCGGACTGAACCCGTTCCTGCGCGTCACCCCCAGCGGCCTGCTCCGCACCGACAAGACCACCATCAAAACCGAGACCAACCTCGACGGGAAATACCTCCTCCGCTCTTCCGATCCGAAACTATCCGCCGAAGACATCGCGCTCGGCTACAAGCAGCTCCTGCAAGTCGAGCGCGGCTGGCGCGACATGAAATCCGTCCTCGACCTGCGCCCGGCCTGCCACCGCCTCGAAGAGCGCATCCGCGCCCACGTGATCTTGTGCTGGCTCGCCCTCCTCCTCATCCGGATCATCGAGACCACCACCGGTGACACCTGGCCCGCCGTCCGCCGCCACCTCGACCGCCTCCACGCCGGCACGTTCACCGGCCCCGCCGGCACGTTCCGCCAGCGCACCGAGCTGACCAAGGCCCAGACCGACCTGCTCGCCAGGCTCGGCATCCCCGCGCCAGGCAGATCATCGAGCTCGAACCCGCCCGGTAAGGGCGCTCACCGGCCCCGCCACCTAGAGAAACGCCCTCGCGGGGAACTCGACGTGCTGACCCAGGTCACACCGCCGATCCGGCACTCTAGGCAACCGAATTACGCGGAACGCAGGACTTCCGCTATTGCCAAAAGCATTTGAACCCCTGGCCCTCTCCGCGCCATCCGGGAGGCGTGTGCCGGTGACAACAGAAGTCCTGCCTGGCCGAAGACCATGTCGCCGCCAGTACCGCGGCCAAGCGGTCGCCCGCGATATGCACCGACGTCATCTCTAAACCGCCAGTCCAAGATCAGATGCGCGGCACAAGAAGCATCCGGCTGCTGTCAGCTCCTGGGCAGAGGGAGCGGTTTTACAGGGCGTCGGCATCAAAGATGCCAAGCAGGCCCTGAGCAGCAATATCGCGGGATAACACTGCGTTCCGCCCACCGCTCACCCACCACTCAGCCAGCCCAGCCGAGCCGGTTCGATCCCGGAACTGCGGATCAGCATTCGACGACATTGACCGCGAGTCCGCCCCGTGCCGTCTCCTTGTACTTGTCCTTCATGTCCGCGCCGGTCTCCCGCATGGTCTTGATCGCCTTGTCCAGCGACACGTGGTGCTCGCCGTCCCCGCGCACAGCCAGCCGGGCGGCGGTGATCGCCTTCACCGCGGCGACGGCGTTGCGCTCGATGCATGGGATCTGGACTAGGCCGCCGACGGGGTCACAGGTCAGGCCCAGGTTGTGCTCGATCCCGATCTCCGCGGCATTCTCCACCTGCTTCGGCGTCCCCCCGATCACCTCGGCCAGGCCGGCGGCTGCCATCGCGCACGCCGAGCCGACCTCACCCTGGCACCCGACCTCGGCACCGGAGATCGACGCATTCTCCTTGAAGAGCACGCCAATCGCCGCAGCGGTGAGCAGGAACCGGACAATCCCGTCCGCGCTGGAACCGGGCACGAATCGCTGATAGTAGTGCAAGACGGCCGGGATGATCCCGGCCGCGCCGTTGGTCGGCGCGGTCACCACCCGTCCGCCGGCAGCGTTCTGCTCATTGACCGCGAGCGCGAAGAGCATCACCCAGTCCATCGCGCGCATCGGATCGGCGGGATCCCCGACCTGCTCCAGGCTCTCCCGCAGCCGCGCCGCCCGACGGCGCACCTTGAGCCCGCCGGGCAGCACCCCGTCGGCCTGGCAGCCGCTGGTCACACAGTCCGCCATGACCGCCCAGATGCGGAGCAGACCGGACCGGATCTCCGCCTCACCACGCCAGGCCTTCTCATTCTCGAACATAATCGAGCTCAGCGGGAGCTCGGCCGACCGAGAGTGCGCGAGCAACTCAGCACCGGTAGAGAACGGAAAATGCACCGGCCTGCTGTCTGGCACGATCCGCTTCTCACCTGCCGCGGACTCATCCAGCACGAACCCGCCCCCGACCGAGTAGTACTCGCGCGAGCAGAGCTCGCCGCCGACCGCATCGAACGCCTGGAACAGCATCCCGTTCGGATGGAACGGCAACTGCTTGCGCCGGTGCAGCACGATGTCGTCGTCGATCCGGAAGGCGATGTCGCGGCCGCCGAGCAGGCTGAGCCGCCCTGATTCTCGGACCGTGGCCACTACGGCATCCGCCTGCCCCGGGTCCACCTCGTCGGGCGTCTCGCCCAGCAGGCCGAGCACTATCGCCCGGACGCTCCCGTGGCCGTGCCCAGTGGCACCCAACGAACCGAACAACTCGGCACGCACCGCCTCGACCTGGCCGAGCAGGCCATGATCGGCCAGCCGCAACGCGAATAGCCGCGCGGCCCGCATGGGCCCGACCGTGTGCGAGCTCGATGGGCCAATGCCGATCTTGAACAGGTCGAAGACGCTCACCGCCATGACGGGTCATCCAGGTATTCGTGGCCCGCGTCAACCAGCCAGGCCGCCAGGTAGCCCGCGAACGAGGAGCGGACGAGCAGCCACAGGTCGCTGGCTGAGGCGTCGCGGACCACGAGGATCACGCCGGCCTGGGCCAGGTTGGTCTGCACACAGGTACCCACGGGCGCGGCACGGGGGTGCAGGTCGATCGCGCACCCGTGGGCGATCAGGTCAGCGGCCCGCGGACCGGTGAGTGAGAGCGTGGTCCGCTGCGCGGAGACGTCGCACACCCCGCCCTGGCCGTCCAGCCCCGTGTGCACGTCTTCTACCAGTTGGTCCGCGGTGCCGGGCGGGCCGACTACGAGCCATTCGTCCGGCCCCAGCCAGAGAACTTGCAGGTCGCCGACGGCCACCGCGGTGCACGGGGTGACCGGCAGGGAACCCCCGAGCGCCCTGGCCACGGCCGCGCCGGCCGGCCCGTCCGCCCTCAGCCGGATGTTGATGTGCGCGAGAAACGGGATCTCGCGGACTCGGACCCCCCTGGGTAGCGCGGCGAATTCGTCCGCCCAGCCGGCCAGCGGGCTGACAGGGCTGATCACGTCAGCCGTCACGGCGGGCTCCTTCCTTGTCGTACAGGACGCTGTCGGTGACGGTCACCGGCATCACCGTGTCCGCCAGCGGAACGTACAGCGTCTGCCCGATCCGGTCACGGCCGGACCGGACCAGGGCCAGGGCGAACGTGCGGCCGAGCGCGGCACTGCGGTAGCTCGACGTGACGTGCCCCAGCATTGGCACCGGGGGCTCAGGGATCTCAGCCGCGGTCACGACATGGCTGCCTTCGGGCAGCAGCGCCGCGGGATCCACCGGCAGCAGTCCGACCAGGTGCTTACGGTCGGCGCGCTGGTTCGCCGCGCGCGTGAACGAGCGCTTGCCGATGAAGTCGGACTTCTTGGTCGAGACGGCCCACGACAGGCCGAGGTCGTGGGGCGTCTGGGTGCCGTCCGTATCCTGCCCGATGATCGGGTAACCCTTTTCCGCCCGCAGCACATGCATGGCCTCGGTCCCGTACGGGGTGATCCCGAACAGCTGGCCCGCTTCCAGCAGCGAGTCCCAGACAGCTTGCGCGTGCCACGCGGTGACGTTGACCTCGTAGGCCAGCTCGCCGGAGAAGCTGATCCGGGCAACCCATCCCGGCACCCCGGCGATCATGGCGTTCCGCCAGCTCATGAACGGGAATGCCGCGTTGGACACGTCGAGGTGCGGGGCGGCGGCCCGCAGCACGTCGCGGGATCGGGGCCCGGCCAGCGGGAACGTCGCCCAGTGCTCGGTGACCGAAGTCAGGCTGACCCGCAGCCCGGGCCACTCGGTCTGCAGCCATTCCTCCATCCAGTCGAGGATCCTGGCCGCATTGCCGGTGGTGGTCGTCAGGAGGAACCTGTTCTCCGCGAGCCTGGCTACCGTGCCGTCGTCGATAACCATGCCGTCGACGCCACACATCACGCCGTAGCGGGCGGAACCCACCTTGAGGCTGCTCATCAGGTTGGTGTAGATCCGGTCGAGCAGCACGCCGCTGTCCGGGCCCTGCACATCGATCTTGCCCAGGGTCGAGCCGTCCATCAGCCCGACGCCACCGCGGACCGCCCGGCACTCGCGCGCTGTGGCCTGCTCCATGCTCTCGCCGGGCCGGGGGTAGCAGCGGGGCCGCTTCCACTGCCCGACATCTTCGAACACGGCGCCGTGCGCAGCATGCCACGGGTGGATCGCGGTGCCCCGGACGGGATCGAACAGTTCTCCCCGGTCCCGGCCTGCCAGGGCCGCGAAGGCCACCGGCGAGTAGGGCGGCCGGAACGAGGTCGGCCCGAGCTCAGCCAGGTCGGCACCGAGTGTCTCGGCGAGGATGCCTAGGGCGAGGATCCCGGAGGTCTTGCCCTGGTCGTGCGCGGTGCCGATCGTGGTATAGCGCTTAACATGCTCAGCCGAGCGCAGCCCCGCTCGGGTGGCCCTGAGCACGTCGGACACGGTCACGTCCCGCTGGTGATCGACGAAGGCAGACTGCTGCCACCCATCAGCCCCGGGCACCGACCAGAGGGCAGTGCTCTGGGTGACGGCGGGTTCCGTGTCGGCGGCCGGGTGAGCCAGCGGCGCGGGAACCTTGATCCCCAGCCTGCCGAGGGCGCCACGGGCGGCGGCCTCTCCGCCCGTCAGGGCCCCCGGCAGGGTGAGGTCGCCGGATACCGCTCCGGCCGGGCTGAGCCAGCCGGGCGAAGGGGCGGGCACGAACGCATGAATCGCCGGATCGAACCGGAGCTTTCCGCCGGCCTGGCACAGCAGGTGCACGGCCGGGTTCCAGCCGCCGGAGACCAGCAGCAGATCGCAAGGCAGGGTCTGGCCGGCAACGCTGGGGCCGCCATCACGCGGGGCGAGGACGGCGCCGGTCACCCGGTCGGTACCCGTGGTCCCCGTCACGACCTGGCCAGCCCGGACGTAGATGCCGCGCCGCCGGCACCGCGCGGCCCAGCCGGGGGGCGGCTGCTGGCGTGCGTCAGCGACCGCCAGGACCTGGGCCCCGGCGTCGGCGAGGTCGAGTGCGGCGGGGTAGGCGCTGTCGTTAGTGGTGAACAGCACCACCTCGCGGCCGGCGAGCACGCCGTGCCGGTGCAGGTAGCTGCGGGCCGCGCCGGCGAGCATGATGCCGGGGCGGTCGTTGTCGGCGAACGCGACCGGCCGCTCGTGCGCGCCGGTGGCGAGGATTACGTGCCGCGCGCGGATCCGCCAGATGCGCTGCCTGGACAAGTGCCGGGGCGCCGCTGCACCCAGGTGGACGGTGCGGCGCTGCACCGCGAGCACGTAACCGTCGTCGTAGCACCCGAAGGCGGTGGTCCGGGTGAGCACCCGGGCATCGGGGTACCCGGCGAGTTCGCCGAGGACCCCGGAGACCCACTCGGTGGCTGGCCGGCCGGCAAGCCGGTCACCGCTGCCGGTCAGCGACCCGCCCGTCGCTGGCTGCTCGTCGACGAGCAGCACCCGGGCACCCGCCCGCGCCGCCGTCAGGGCTGCGCTGATGCCGGCCGGTCCCGCGCCGATGACCAGCAGGTCGCAGTGAGCATGCACGGCGTCGTAGCGCGCCGGGTCGGGCTGGCCGGCCAGCCGGCCCTGCCCAGGCAGGCCATGCGCGGCCAGTCCCTGGTACAGCTCGATGCTCGTGGCGAGCAGCATCGGCTCAGGAAACGGCTCCTCGACCTGGACCAGCGCGTTCGAGTCTGTCACGTCGGCCGCGACGATGCCACGGGGCCGCCCGAGCCGGATGCTGGTCGCCACCTGCCGGACACCGTTGGCGAGCAGTGCGGAGGCTAGCGTGTCACCCGGGTGGCCGGTGTAAGCAATGCCATCGAAGGTGAAACCGAGCATCACTTCGCGGTCTATGCGTCCGCCGGCGGGCAGCCGCTGCGGCGCGCTCATCGGGTCTCCGGTGTCGGCCCGCCGGGCCGGTAGACCGCGAGCACCCGGTGTGTCGCGGTGTCCCGGAGAGCATTGAACCAGCGCCGGCAGCCGGCCGCGTGCTGCCAGCGCTCCGGCCGTGGGCCCGCGGGATTGGGCTGGACGAAGACGTAGTGCCCCCACTGCTCGTCGGACAGTGCTGCCGGGTCGGCCGGGTAGGGGCGGTGCGCCTGCCCGCCGTGGCGGAACTCGGATTCCTCTCTCGGCCCGCACCACGGGCAGGAGATCAACTGCATGGTCGGCTCCTGGTCGCTCCTGGTCGGCTGTGGTCGGATCAGTGCGCGACGGCCGCAGCACCGTGCTCGTCGATGAGTGCACCGGTCGTGAACCGGTCAATGCCGAACGGCACGAGGTAGGGGTGGGGCTCGTCATGAGCCACGGTGTGCGCGAAGCACCAGCCTGCGCCGGGAGTGGCCTTGAACCCGCCCGTCCCCCACCCGCAGTTGAGATACAGGCCCGCGATGGGCGTCAGGCCGACGATGGGGGACGCGTCGGGAGTGACGTCGACGGTGCCGGCCCAGGTGCGAAGCAGATGAGCACGGGCGAAGGCCGGGAATAGCTCTAGGGCCGCCGACATCTGCCGCTCGATGACATGGAACGCGCCGCGTTGGCTGTAGCCGGGATAGCTGTCGATGCCCGCACCCATCACCAGCTCACCCTTGTGTGCCTGGGACACGTAGACGTGCACGGCATTGGACATCACGACAGTGGGCTGGACCGGCTCGAGTAGTTCGGAGACTAGCGCCTGCAGCGGATGGCTCTGCAGGGGCAGCGGCAGGCCGATCATGTCGGCGAGCACGGAGGTATGCCCGGCGGCGCACAGCGCCACCTTGGTCGCCCGGATCGTGCCGCGCGTGGTCCGCACAGCGTTGATCCGCCCGTGCGCCACGTCCATCCCGGTGACCTCGCAGTTCTGGATCAGGTCAACGCCCAGTTCGTCGGCTCTCCGGGCGAGGCCCCAGGCGACGTGGTCGTGCTTGGCAATCCCTGCCCTCGGTTGGTATGTGCCCCCGAGCACCGGATAACGCACGTCCGGCGAGATGTTGACGATCGGGCACACCTCCCTGACCTGCTGCGGGTCGAGCCACTCGCTATCGATCCCGTTGAGCCGGTTGGCGCTCACCCGCCTCACGCCATCGCGCACGTCCTGCAGGCTGTGCGCCAAGTTGACCACGCCACGCTGGCTGAACAGGATCGGGTAGCCGAGATCCTCCGCCAGCCCCTCCCACAGCCGGAGCGAGTGCTCGTAGAAGGCCAAACTCTCGTCCCAGAGGTAGTTGGAGCGGATGATCGCCGTATTCCGGGCCATGTTGCCGCCGCCGAGCCAGCCGCGCTCCAGGACCGCGACGCTGCCTACGCCGTGGTTCCTGGCCAGGTAGTACGCCGTGGCCAGGCCATGGCCGCCGCCGCCGACGACCACCACGTCATACGAGGGCTTCGGGTCCGGGTTGCGCCACAGGAGGCCGGGATGCTGCGGGAGATCGGCCCCGGGCCGGAGTGGGCCGTCTGCGGCGCGGGCCGTGGTCACTGCCGACCCCCCTGGCCGGCCGCGGTCACGGCGGGCCGCTGAACTGGACGACTCAGCTGCGCCGCGGTGAGCGTGGGATAGAGGGGGAAGCGGTGCGCCAGTTCCGACACCCGCGCCGCCAGCGAGGCGGACAGTCCCCCGTCCAGGCCCGGCTGAAGCGCAGCCGCGATCACGTCGGCAACCGCCCGGAACTCCACGGCCGCGAACCCGCGGGTGGCCAGCGCCGGGGTACCAATCCGCACCCCCGAGCTCACCATCGGGGGCCGGGGATCGAACGGCACCGCGTTCCGGTTCACCGTGATGCCGATCCGGTGCAGCCTGTCCTCGGCGGCCTTCCCGTCGAGGTGGGAGTGGCGCAGATCGACCAGCACCAGATGCACGTCCGTGCCGCCGGTCAGCACCTTCACCCCGGCACCGGCCACGTCCGGCTCGAGCAGCCGACGGGCCAGGATCTGGGCCCCCTCGAGGGTCCGGCGCTGGCGCTCAGCGAAGGCCGGGCCCGCCGCCACCTTGAAGGCGACGGCCTTGGCCGCGATGACGTGCTGCAGCGGGCCACCCTGCTGCCCGGGGAACACCGCCGAGTTCACCTTCCGGGCAAGTTCCGGATCGGTGATCAGGATCGCGCCGCCGCGCGGGCCGCCGAGAGTCTTGTGCGTGGTCAGCGTCACTACGTGGGCGTGCTGAACCGGGCTGGGATGCAAGCCGGCCGCTACCAGGCCGGCGAAGTGCGCCATGTCCACCATCAGGTAGGCATCCACCTCGTCGGCGATGGCCCGGAATGCGGCGAAGTCGAGCTGCCGAGGGTAGGCCGACCAGCCTGCGATGATCAGCCTCGGCCGGTGTTCCCGGGCCAGCCGGGCCACCGCCGCCATGTCCAGCAGATGGTCGCTCTCACGGACGTGGTAGGTGACCACGTTGTAGAGCTTGCCGGAGAAGTTGAGCCGCATTCCGTGGGTCAGATGCCCGCCATGTGCCAGATCCAGGCCCAGGACCGTATCTCCCGGATCCAGCAGCGCGGACATCGCAGCCGCGTTCGCCTGAGCACCCGAATGCGGCTGCACGTTGGCGAACTCCGTGCCGAATAGTCCCTTGGCCCGGTCGATGGCCAGCTGCTCGATGACATCGACGTGCTCGCAGCCGCCGTAGTAGCGGCGCCCTGGATACCCTTCCGCATACTTGTTAGTCAGCACCGACCCTTGGGCCGCCAGGACGGCCAGCGGAGCGAAATTCTCGCTCGCGATCATCTCCAGGGTTCCACGCTGGCGGGCTAGCTCGGCGTCGAGCGCGGCAGCCACCTCCGGATCGACCTCGGACAGCGGGCTGGACAGGACGGCATCGGGCTGACGGCTGGGCATCAGAGGAGCCACCTCCGGGGTCGGGATGCGGACGCGATCCGCAGATTGGGGAAGGGAGTGCTGGACAACCGGATCCCGGGGCTACCCGAGCTTCGCCATGACGTGCTTCAGCACGGTGTAGTCCTCGAGCGCGTACATCGACATGTCGCTGCCGATCCCGGACCGCTTACGGCCGGTCCAGGGCATCTCCGACGCCAACGGCAGATGGTCATTGATCCAGACCGTGCCGAACTGCAGCCGCCGGGCGGCGTTCAGCGCCCGGCCGACGTCGCGGGTCCAGACCGATGCGGACAGGCCGTAGCTGACGTCATTGGCCCATTCCAGCGCCTGGACGTCATCGGCGAACCGCTGCACGGTCACCACCGGGCCGAACACCTCGCGCTGGACGATCTCGGCGTCCTGTTCGACGCCAACGACGAGGGCCGGCTCCACAAAGAACCCGGCCCGGCCACCCGACCCGCCACCGGCCAGCACCTGGGCGCCGGCGCTGGCCGCGCGGTCCAGGAACCCGGTCACCCGGTCCTGCTGTTCCCGGGAGATCACCGGGCCCATCTCGATATCGTTCCCCGCCGCCGGGTCACCGACCTTGATGGCCTGCACCTGGGGAACCAGTTCGTCGAGCAGCTGATCGTAGATACGCGGCCCGGCGATCACCCGGCAGGCGGCCGCGCACTCCTGGCCGCTGTTCCAGTAGCCGGCGACCCGGAGCCCCTCGGCGACAGCCTTGACGTCGGCATCATCGAAGACGATGACCGGAGCCTTGCCGCCCAGTTCGAAGTGCAGCCGCTTGAGGGTGTCCGCCCCAGCGCGCATCACCTCTTCGGCCGTGCTGACATCGCCTGTCAGGGACACGATGCCGACGTCGCGATGCCGGACGAGGCCCGCGCCCACCGGCTCGCCCTCGCCGGTGATCATGTTCAGCACTCCCGGTGGGAGCACGTCGGCCGCCAGCTCGGCCAGGCGTACCGCGGTCAGCGGAGTCTGCTCGCTCGGCTTGAGGATGACGACGTTCCCGGCGGCGAGCGCCGGTCCGATCTTCCAGATCGCCATCATCAGCGGGTAATTCCAGGGTGCGATCGAGCCGACGACACCGATCGGCTCGCGGCGGATCATCGAGGTGTACCCGGCGAGATACTCCCCGGCCGGACGGCCTTCGAGACAGCGAGCGGCACCCGCGAAGAAGCGGAGGTTGTCGGCACAGAACGGGATTTCCGGTTCGGCCACCGATCGCGGTTTCCCTACGTTCCTCGACTCGATCCCGACCAGTTCCTCCGCATTCTCCAGCAGCCGGGAGGCCAGTTCGAGCAGCATCTCTGCCCGCTGTCCCGCCGTCGTGTCCAGCCAGCCGGGAAGGGCAGCCCGGGCGGCGGCCACCGCGCGATCGACATCCGCCTGGGTACCGCGCGGCACCTGGGCGATAATCTCCTCGGTGGCCGGGTTGATCACCTCCATGGTGCCATCGTCCACGGCATCCACCCACTCGCCGCCGACCAGGTTGCGGTGCATCGGCAATCCTGTGCTCACCGAGTTCTCCTTGTGTCGTCTGAACGCCGTGCTGTCGAGGTGCCGCTGGCCGTTATGCGGTGGCGGTCACGCGCTCGCCGTGGACGACCTGGCGCAGCCGCCGGACCATGCCCGCTGGGTCGGCCCCGGCCCACACGTTCCGCCCCACCGCGACACCGTGCGCGCCAGCGTCAATGGCGGCCCGCACCTGACCGAGGAACGCCTGCTCAGTGGGCTGCGGATCGCCGCCGGCCAGGTAGACCGGCACGCCGCACCCGGTGGCCTGGGCGATTTCCTCGGGCGGCCTGGGGATGGAGGTCTTGACCAGGTGCGCGCCAAGCTCGGCCGCCGCCCGGACACAGGCCGCGATCGCGCCGGGGTCGAAGGCATCCGGGTAGCTCGCCGACTCGATAGGCATGATCTCGCACAGGTACGGGATCCCGGCCGCATCGCACTCGGCAGCGATCCGGGCCGCCTGGGCCAGCGCGGGCAGTTCGTCGGGGCACCCTACCTGGACGAACGTGAGGACGGCATCCGCCTGGACCCGCCGCGCGTCCTCCAGCGTCCAGCACACCACGTGGTCGCCCTCCTGGTAGGCCCCCACCGACAGCGCCTTGGTGTCCAGCTTGAGGATCCGCTTGGCGCGGCCGAACGCGGCGCCGTGCTCGCGCAGGGTGCCGTAGCTGGCGATGAGCCCGTCGGCACCCGCGGCGACCACGCTCGAGATGAGGGCATCGCGGTCCTCGAGCCCGCGGGCCGGCCACATGTACAGCGGGTGATCGATGGCCACGATCACGCCGCGTGAGCCGCTGAACAGGTCAGGCACGGTCATCGGCTTGCCTCTCCTGGGATGAGAACTGTCTTCAGGACACGCTGGGCCGCGACATCATCGAAGGTGCCGATGACGCCGTCCAGGCCGCAGTGACCGGTCACCAGGACCTCGAGCGCGAGGGTCCCGTCGGTCAGCAGCTGGCGGGCCTGCTCGTAGCGCCCGCGCTGATCCCGGGGCGGCACCCCGACCCACTCGCTGCCAATGATCGTCATCTCCTTGTAGTGGATGCGGTTGACGTCGACGAGCGCCTCGCCCCGCTCACCGAAGCCGGCGAACAGGACGATGCGTCCCCGGTGGGCGAGGGCCTTGATGGCCGGACCGAGCAGGTCCGGGTTACCGATCGAAAGGATCACGACGTTCGCACCGGTGCCATCGCTCCACTCGCGTACCGCGGCCGGCCAGTCGTCGGTGTCCGAGGCGGCCTCGGCGCCAAGCTTGATCGCGAGTTCGCGACGGTCCGCCCGTGGCTCCACCACGTGCACTGAGGCGCCGACCAGCGCGCCCGCCGCAGTGAGCTGGAGGCCCATCTGGCCGGCCCCGACCACGACGAGGTGTTCGCCCGGCTGCAGCTGGGCCTGGTCGTGGATCGCGTGCAGGCAGTCGGCGAGCGGCTCGACGAACACCGCCCGGTCCAGCGGTATGTCATCGTCCATCGCGAGTGGGCCGTACGACCAGGGCTTCGGCTCGGTGCTGAGCACGGCGTACTCGGCATAACCGGCGTATGTGTCGCCATAAACTCGCTGGCCGACCGTCCACCCTTCGACGTCGCCGCCGACCGCCTCGACACGGCCGATCCACTCGTGCCCCGGGTTGAACGGGTAGGTGCCGTCGTTCACTCCGATCAGGTACTTGCGGACGTCGGTCGGGCAGACGCCGCACGCCTCGATGCGGACGAGCAAGTCCCGGGGGCCTGGCTCCGGGACTGGGATCACCTCCAGTCGCGCATCGCGAACGTCGTGCAGCCGAACCGCACGCATCGTTGTCACTGCCTACCTCCGGTTGATCGGTTGATACCCGTCAGCAGATGCATCTGCCGCGAGACTGCTGAGTAAAGGTCCTGGTAAACGGCGTAGAGCCGGTCGAATCGCTCGCCCGCGCAGGCGCTCGGCGCGTACTCCGCGGCGATCGCGACGGGCGGGTCGTAGCCCAGGCCGCGCAGCGCGAGGCAGCAGGGGCCTATCGGGGCCGCTGCGTCGGCGACGACCTCGACCGGGGCACCCAGCGCGTCGCTGGCCGCCTGGACCAGCAGCCGGCTCCGTGTGGCGCCGCCGCCCGCGCGCCAGCGGGGCGGGCTCCGTCCGATCAGCGCCAGCCGCTGCGCATGATCCCTGACGCTGAGCGCGATACCGTCCAGCACGGCCCGGTAGACATCCTGCCCCGTCGTCTGTGCGGTCAGCCCGAGCAGCAGGCCACGAGCGTCCGGGTCGTGCACCGGGCTGCGCTCGCCTGCCAGGTACGGGAGGAAGACGAGCCCGCCGCAGCCCGGGGCGAGCCGGCCGGCCGCTTCCTCCAAGGCGTCGTCGTAGGCTTCACCGGCGCCGATCAGCCTGCGCGCCCAGCCCAGCGCCGAGCCGCCGGTGGCGGTCCACCCGCCAATCAGCACGCCGTCGCCCAGGTGCGGCGCGACGACCAGCCCGTGCAGGTCGTCCGGCACAGCCGGGTGCACGACCCCGATGATCAGTGTGGAGCCGAAGATGATGCACGCCTGGCCGACGTTCAGCGTGCCCGTCGCCGCGGAGTCGGCATAGGAGTCGTAGGTGCCGGTCAGCACTGGGACGCCGGGCGGTAGCCCGAGGCGGCCGGCCCAGCCGGGGCCAAGGCGGCCGGCCACCGACAGTGGGGGGCGTGGCGGGGGCAGGGCGATCGCGTGGGGGAAGCCATCCAGCACGTAGTCGCAGACGGTGATGGTGTCCATCGTCGGCACCCCGGTGAGGTGGCTCACGATAAAGCCGGTCGCGTCCAGCGCCCAGGCCGCCCGGGCCCAGCGGGCCGGCTCGTGCTCGCGCCACCAGAGCAGTTTGGGGAGGGCGTGGTCATGGTTCAGCTGGCCCGCGGTCAGGCCGAGCTGGGCGGCTACGTCGCGGCGCTGCTTTTCGGCCCGGGTGTCCAGGCTGAACAGCAGGGCCGGGGTCAGCGCCGTCAGATCGTGAGTGACCAGCACCGGGGCCGGCCCGAGCGCGGAGACGCCGATGGCCTCGATGCGCTGGGACTCGATGCCACGCATCGCGTCCTGGGCGGCCACCGCGACTCCGGCCAGCCAGTCGGCAGGCTCCTGCTCGCTGCGGCCGAACCTGGTCCGGGTGGCGACCGGCTGGCGGTCGCTCGACGTCACGATCTTTCCCCGCCGGTCCATGACGGCGGCCCGCACCCCGCTCAGCCCGAGGTCGATGCCGAGTACCAGGGGTTCGGTCATTCCAGATCCCCCGCCTGCTCAGGCAGGCCAGCCGATTCCGCGGGCATCAAGGGCATATCGGCGATCAGCCGGACGGTGTACGGGTGGCTGGGCCGCTCGAGGATGTCGGCGACTGCCCCGGCCTCCACGACGCGGCCTTCGGACAGCACGATGCACGCCTGCGCGATGCTCCTGACCAGCGCGAGGTTGTGGGTAATGAAGATCATTGAGAGCTCGTGCTCGGTCTGCAGACGGCGCAGAAGTTCCACGATGACCGCCTGGACCGAGACGTCCAACGCTGAGGTGACCTCGTCGCAGACGAGCACCTCGGGCTTCACCACGAGAGCACGGGCGATCGCAACTCGCTGGCGCTCTCCCCCGGACAGCTGGTCGGGATAGCGGTCGAGGTAGCTGGCGCTGAGCGAGACATCCTCGATGACCCTGAGCACCTCGGCGTCGGCGTCGGCGCGCGGGAGCCGGAAGAAGTGCTGCAGCGGTTCGCGGATGATCTGGTCAATCGTCTTGCGGGGGTTCAGCGAGAGATAAGGATTCTGGAAGATGTACTGGACTCGCCGGAGGACTTCCCGGTCGCGGGCTTTCACATCGGGGTCGAGGGGGCGGCCGTCCAGTGAGATCTCCCCGGACCAGTTCCGGTTGAGCCCGGCGATGCACTGAGCCAGCGTGGTCTTGCCTGCGCCGGACTCCCCGACGACCGCGACACACTGCTTCTGGCGGACCTCCAGATCCACCCCGGAGAGTACCTGCCGCTCCCCGTAGAACGCGCAGAGGTCGCGCACGGCCAGCCGGGACTCACCGACGGGCGGCGCTGGGGCAGCCTGCGGGTGCGGCCTGAGGCTGGGGTCCAGGAACTCGGCCGCACGGATACAGCGCACCGTGCGGCCGTCCAGTTCGACGGGGTCAGGGGGGCGGATGGCGCAGGCGTCCGTGCGTGACTCGCAGCGGGGCTCGAACGCGCAGCCGGCGGGGCGCCGCCCGGGCCGCGGCGGCTGGCCGCCGATGCCGCGTAGCACCTCGCTCCGGTGCGCCGACGGAATCGAGCCGATCAGTCCGCGGGTGTACGGGTGGATGGGAGCGTGGAACATCCGCTCGGTCCCGCCGAGTTCAACGATCCGGCCCGCGTAAGCCACGGCTACGTTCGTGGCGAGGCCGCTGACGACGGCCAGGTCGTGACTGACGTAGACGGCCGCGACGCCGTAGGCGGCGCACAGCCCGCGCACCGTGTCCAGGACGTGGCGCTGCACGGTCACGTCGAGTCCCGTTGTCGGCTCATCCATGACGATGACCCGGGGGCGGCAGGCGAAGGCCATCGCCAGTGCGACCCGCTGCTGCTGGCCGCCCGACAACTGGTGCGGGTATCGCCGGAGCATCTCCCGGTCCGCGGCGATGCCCACCTCGCGCAGCACCTCGTGCACCCGGGCCTGCGGGTCGTCAGTGGTGCCTGGATGGACCCGGAGCGCTTCGGCCACCTGGGTCCCGACGCGCAGCACGGGGTTCAGCGCGCTGGCCGGATCCTGGGGCACGTAGGAGATCTCCCGTCCGCGGAGCCGGCGCAGGTCAGCTGGTGACGACCCGAGCACGTCCCGGCCGCCGAGGCGGACCCGGCCGCCGGTGATCCGCAGGCCGCGGCGGGTGTGCCCGAGCAGGGCGAGGGCGATCGTGGTCTTGCCCGAGCCCGACTCGCCCACCAGCCCGAGCACCTGGCCGGCACTAACGGCGAACGAGACATCGTCCACGACCACCGCGTGCCTATCCGACGACGTCACCACCAGGTCGCTGACCTCCAGGCTGAGATGCCCGGCAGCGCTGTCCGCGGCCGGTCGGCCGGAGTGGCCGGCCGCCATGACGCGTCTCACAGCGCACCGCCTTCCTCGTCCGTGCCCGCGTCGATGGTTTCCTCGGGCACGCCGACCGCACCGATCGCGGCGCCGGCCAGGGCCACCTCACTGGGCCGACCGGCCGCTCCGATGGAAACCCGGGCGGCGGCATCGCCGAACGTGTTGGTGCCCACGGTGAGCAGGGCGATGAGGACTGCGGGTACCACGACGCCCCACGGGTTTAGGGCGAGGCCCACCCGGTTCTCGCTGATCATGTACCCCCAGTTGGGTGCGGGCGGCGGCTGACCGAAGCCGAGGAAGGACAGGCCGGCCATGACGACGATCGAGAAGGTGAGCCGGAGGCCGACTTCGACCACGATCGGGGTGACCAGGTTGGGCAGGATCTCGCCGAGCATGATGCGCAGCGGCCGCACGCCGTTCAGTTCCTTCGCTTTGATGTACGGTCGTTCGGAGATGCTGACCGAGGCCGCGTGGATCACGCGGGCCACCTGGGGAGCGTGCGAAAAGCCGACCGCGAGGACGATCAGCCAGAGCCGTGGCCCAACCAGGCTGACCAGCAGCAGTGCGAAGACCAACTGTGGGAAGGACAGGATCACATCGACCGATCGCATGATGGCGGTCTCGGCTGGCCCGCGCAGGTAGGCCGCGGTGATCCCGGCGATGGTCCCAAGGGCCACGCCGATGGCGGTGGCGGCCACCGCCATCAACAGGAGCACCCATCCGCCGTCGAGGACCCGGCTGAGCACATCGCGGCCCAGCGTGTCGCCGCCGAGTAGCGCCTCTGCCGAAGGCTTTGCATAATCCAGCGTGGTGAACGCGGTCGCGGAGTGTGGGGCGGCGAAGGGCCCGATAACAGCGACGGCGACCACCAGGCCCGCCAGGATCAGCCCGAACATCCCCCGCGGGGTGCGCGCCGCGCGCGACAGCAGGTCCAGCGAGCTGCGGCGTGGCCCACGGCGCCACGCTGCGGCGCCAGCGGCCCGGCGCGCCGTGCTGCGGACCGCCGTCATCGTGCCACCCGCCGGTGCGGCGAGAGCAGAAGCACCGTCACGTCGGCCACGATGTTGACCACAACGTAGAACGCGGCCAGGGCGAGCACGATGAACTGGATGACCGGGATGTCTCGTGCCGAGACGGCGTTGACCAGGCCCTGGCCAATCCCGGGATAGGCGAACGCGTTCTCCACGATCACGATCCCGCCCGCCAGGTACAGGAAGGTGAGCGCGATCACCTGGATGATCGGCGGCAGCGCGTTGGGCAGGGCGTGCACGAGCAGCAGCCGCCGCGGCGGGACACCCTTGAGCCGGGCCATCTCGCAGAAGTCGGAGTCCAGCGCCTCGATCATCGCGGCGCGGGTCATCCTGAAGATGTACGGCACGATGATGATCACCAGCGCGGCCACTGGCAGCACCAGGAGCCTCGGCTCACTCCAGGCGTACGTTCCGGGTGGCAGGACCGAGACGCCAGGAAGAATGTGCCAGACGACCGTGGACAGCAGGATGACCAGGGCGATCGCGACCACGAACTCGGGGAGCGCGGTGATCGCGAGGGCCAGGCTGGACACGGCGTCATCGAGCCTGCTGTCCTTGCGGGCGGCGACCAGGACGCCGAGCAGGACCGCGATCACGGACCCGATCACCCCAGCAGTGATGGCCAGCACGGCGGAGTTGACCAGCCGTGGTGCGACCAGTCCCCAGACTGGGCTGCTGTTCGCGATCGACGTGCCGAGATTGCCGCTCAGCAGCCCGGACACCCACGATCCATACTGGGCGAGAATGCCGCGGTTGAGATGGAGCTGGATCTCCAGGCTGTGCACCTCGGCGGGCGAGGCATTGTGTCCCAGGACGGCGTATGCGGCGTTGCCAGGCAGCACCTCGGTCGCCAAGAAGATGAGGACAGAGACCACAGCCAGGGTGATGACACCCAGCACCAGCCGGCCAGTGAGCAGCCGCGCCAGTGGGCTCATTGGGCGCCACCGGAGCCGACGGCGCGGGTGGGCGCGGCCCGGTCCTGCCGTCGGCCGGGCCGGCTGCGATGACTGCGGACTCACGTCAGTCCAGCCAGACGTTCGCGAGATCGAAGCCGCCAAGAGGATTGCTCGTCTTGCTCGAGGTGAGCCCGTGCACGCGGTTGCTGTAGCCGTCGATCGACGGGACGAAATACGGAATGATGTAGCCGCTGGCCGACCCCTCGTACTCCAACTGCTGCATCTCGTGGATCAGTGCACGGCGGCGGCTGGGGTCAACCGTCGCGTTCACTTCGTTGAAGAGCTTGGTGTAGGGCGCGTAGTCGACGTGGCACTCGTTGAATACCGCGCCCTTGATGAGCGCCTCCCGGGCATTAGGCAGGTACGGGTAGTAGGTCCACACATCCTGAGCGAATGTCCACTTGAGATAGTTCGGGCCATACAGCGTCGACACGGGGACCTGCTGCAGGTTCACGGTCATCCCGGCCGCCGAGGCCTGCTGGGCGAATACCTGAGCGGCCTTGATAGACCCGGCGGCGAGGTCCGCAGTGGTCAGGCTGACGGTGAGCTTCTCGTGCCCGGCCTGCTTCAACAGTGATCGCGCTTGCTCGATGTCCGCGTGCCGCTGTGGCAGCGAGTGGTTGTACGACGGATCGAATGGTGCGAACAGGTCGTTGCCGATAAGGCCGTGGCCACCGAAGACGAGCTGCAGCATCTCCTGGCGGTCCACCACCAGCCGCATCGCCTGCCTGACCCGGATGTCGTCGAAGGGCGGCTGGTCCAGGCGCATGGTGAATGGCGCGAACGCCCCGCCGTTCTCGACCAGCACGTTGCCGCCGCCACTCTGGACTGCCGGGATGGAGTCCCCGGAGAGCGCACCGATCAGGTCGAGCTGCCCGCTGACCAGGCCATTGATCTGGCTGGTCTCGTCCGCGTAATCGGTGATTACCAGCGAGTCGACATAGGGCAGCCCCGGCCGCCAGTAATTCTCGTTCCGGACGAACGTGCTCTGCTGGCCGGGCGTGAACGACTGGTACTTGAAGGGGCCGGTACCGACCGGGTTGGCCGAGTCATAACCGACTGGCACGATGAAGAACTGATAACAGGCCTGGGACTCGTAGAACGACGCATACGGCGCATGACAGGGGATGCGGAGTGTCAGCGAGTCCAGCTTCTTGATATTGGCGACGTCGACGGGTGCCAGGAGCACGGAGCCGGTCAGCGGCTTCTTGGGGTTGGCGATGAGCTGGTAGGTATAGATGACGTCATCGACTGTCAGCGGCTTCCCGTTGTGGAAGGTAACCCCGCTGCGAAGGCGGACCGTCCACTCCGAAGCATCTGAGTTCGGGGTCATCTCCTCGGCCAGCGAAAGCTGCGGCTGGGCGTTCTTGTCCAGTGCGGTCAGCGAGTCGTAGAGCTGGAAGACGCGCAGCCCGTCGATGTTCGTCGCCCACACCAGCGCGTCGAGGGTGTCCTCGCTCCCGCCGCTGGTCATCCCTACCCGCAGCACGCCGCCGCGCTTGGGCCGGGCTGACGCGGCACTCGATGCGCTGGTGCTGGCGGTACCGCCAGGGCCACATGCGGCCAGCGACGAGACACCGGCGAACACGGCGGTCCCGGCGGCGGCGAACCTGAATACCTCGCGCCGGGTAAAGCCGCCCCGCAGCTCAGCCGACGGGTCGGCAGGCTTGGATCCCGGACTGATCTGGTCTCCGTGGGTCATGTTTGATCTCCCCTTGGGTTACGCGCACGGCGTGCGTCGGGACGGCGGTAGTGAGTAGCCCGGAACCGGTAGCGCTCTCCGATGAACAGCACGCGGCTCAGCTCGATAGGCCGGTCGTGCTCGCCGTAGGTAGTGCCGGCGGCGAGCAGCAGCGGGGTCGCCGGGGCGACCCCGAGTTGCTCGGCGTGGCCCGGCTCGGCTGGCAATGCCTGGACGGCGAAGTCACACCGAGTCGGCGGCACGCCGTGGCTTTCCAGCGTCTGGTAGAGCGACGCGGCCCCGAAGTCGACCTCCGGGAGATGCGGGCAGACGTCGAGCGGGAGCCGCGCGTGGTCGATCGCCACCGGCACGTCGTCGAGCTGCCGGATCCGGCGCATTTCGAATAGCTGGGCCCCCGGGCCGATCTCCAGCAGATCGGCCTCGTCCAGCGAGGCGCCGCGGACATGGGCAAGCATCACCCGCGAGGTGACGCGAAGCCCGCGCGCCGCCCCCAGATCAGTCAGGCCCTGGAGGACATTGGGGAGTTCCCCGAGGATCGAGTCGGTGACAAACCAGGCCCGGCCATGCGAGGGAACGACCATCCCCTGCTGGGCAAGCGAGGCGAGCGCCCGGCGCAAGGTGACCCGGCTGACGCCGAGTTGGTCGCACATCGCCCGCTCTGGCGGAAGCGGGGCACCTCGCCGAAGCGCACCGCGCTCAATCTCGGCGGCAAGCACCCGCGAGACCTCCTGATGCAGCGGGTGCGGCAGCGGCTGGCTGCGGTTGCCGACGTTCGGAAGCTTGGCCACCGGGTGAACGTACAGATAACGCCGAGACCATGTCAAGCCCACCTAATACCACTTGAATCTTGTGGTCTTCCCGCGTGCATCAGAGGCTGAACAGCACAACGCCGCGAGGGTTGACGCGAGTGCGGGTTCCGTTCAGTTCTCGATACAGAAGTGGTATTTCGTGGACTTGACAGCCTCGGACAGCTCTGGTTAGCGTCGCCGACACGCACATCTAGCGCATGCCGAGAGGAAACGGCACGAAGTGATGAAGACAGGAACGGGCCGGGCGCCCGCGATCGAGTCAGCACCCATCAGTGCCGAATTGGCCGCGCGGCGGCGACTCCGCTTCCCGTTCGGAGCGTCGATTACTCTTAGTGACTTGAATGGGTACGACAGTGGGATCCGGGCGCAACGGTCGCTTCGTGAGCATGAGCCGATGACCTGGTTCGACGAAGTGCAAGCCTGGCTGGTCACGTCCCGGCCCCTGGTCGAAGAGGTCCTCGGCGCGCACGACCGCTTCACGGTGCATGCCCGGGCCAGTTTTGTCCGGGCCGTGCTCGGCGATCACATGCTGGCCCTCGACGGGGACGACCACCGCCAGCAACGCGCACCTTATGACCCGGCGCTGCGCCTGCGCCCGGTCCGGCAGAACTACACGGCACTTATCGAAGGCCTCGCGGATGAGTTCCTCGCACCGCTCCGCCGACGCGGCGCAGCTGAGCTCAGGTCCGGTTACGCCAGCCGCCTGGCCATCACCGCAGCCGGCCGGGCACTTGGGCTGGACTTTGACGACATCCAGGAGGTCGGTGAGACCTACGACGTGTTCGCCGCGAGCATGGTCGACTACGCCGACCCCGACGTCGGCCAGACCACGGCGGCCGCCCGCGCTGCCCTCGACGGCGTCATCCGGCGCAACATCGAGCGCATCCGCCAGCAGCCAGACTCGTCGATCGTCTCATCCGTGCTGACCGCTGACAGCCAGGACCTCCGCCACTCCGATGACGAGATCGTGGCCAACGTCCGCATCATCCTGTTCGGGGCGATCGAGACTGTCACGTCAATCGTCTTGAGCACGACATGGGCGCTGCTCTCACACCCGGATCAGCTCGCGGAGGCCCGTGAGGACCCGGCGTTGTTCACCGCCGCGGTCAACGAAGCGCTGCGCTGGATCTCCCCGGTAGGCCACTCGGAGCGGTGGGCAACCCGGGATACGGAGCTGGGCGGCGTAGGAATCCGGCAGGGCGAGATGCTGCTGCCCAGCCTGGCCGCGGCGAACCGGGACCCGGATTTCTTCGCCGATCCAGACATCTTCGACATTCACCGCCACAACGCGCGCCATCACGCCGCCTTCGGGCGCGGTGCACACCACTGCATCGGGCTCAACCTCGGCAACCTTGAGGCACAGATCGCGGTGCGGCGGCTATTCGATCAGCTGCCCGAGTTGAGGCTCGATCCCGACCGCCCTTCCGAACCGACAGGATTCGGCTTCCGCAGCCCCCGGCCGCTGTGGGTGCT
>Ga0209415_10006026_pt1 | contig 21679 bp, 15 predicted proteins | sample PeaSoiSIISIP2007_FD_187696 | JGI IMG/M metagenome (GOLD analysis project Ga0209415, IMG submission 187696) | Peat soil microbial communities from Weissenstadt, Germany - SII-SIP-2007 (SPAdes) (version 2) | ecosystem: Environmental > Terrestrial > Soil > Wetlands > Peat | place: Germany... | reverse complement strand
CGGCGGCTGGCCCGGTCCGGACGCTTCCATCTCGAGGTGATGCCGGGCATCGACCACGAGCTGTTCGCCCGCGCCTCACGCGATCGGGTCGGCCCGGTGGTCACCGAGAGGATCCTACGGTCGGTGGCCACGACGGAGCCGGCCCGGCGCATGTGACGCGGAACATCTGCAGAGGAATTACTTGTGGTGCTTCTTCTTTGCCTTCTGGAAGGTGCAGGAGACGCCGGCGCTGGTGCCGTTGCCGGTGGTGACGGTGACCATGTCCGCTCCCTTACGGACGGTGGGCACCTTGACCTCGAGCTTCTTGGCCGTGTCGTGCTTGAACGGCCCGTTGATGGTCGCGTTCTTGCCGATGGTGACCGCAGTGGCGCCGGCCAGGCCCGTGCCCGTGATGGTCACGTTCTTCCCGATGATGGCCGGTGCCGGTGCGCACGCGGTGATGGTCGGCGCTGCTGTCCCCTTGGCGACGGCCGATCCGTCCAGTGCGGCCGGGACGGCCAGCCCCGCCAGGGCGAGAACGGCGACACCGGACGCGACAGTTCGAATTTTCACTTTACAAACCCCCCCTTTGAGTCGTGACCCGAGCAACAGTGACCGGTGGGGATCACCGGACGCCCAACGGCGGGTCAAAAGTTCGAACACAGGGGGACGCCGCGGGCCGGGCCCGGGGGGCGCGGCGGGGGTGGGTCAGGCGAAGGCCTCGGCCACGGCCTTGGTGTCGGGGAAGAGGTCGACCGAGATCACCTTGCCCTCGGAGAACGTCCAGATCTGGGTCTCCTCCATGTCGACGGTGCGGCCCGTGGGGGTGGTGAAGGCCATGTGGAGCCAGACGGCCACGTGATCGCCCTCCCCGAAGACGGCCCTGATGTCGAAGGCGGTCATGTCGACGACGTCCATGGCCTCCATGAAGGCGACGACACCCTGGCGGCCGGTGTACTCCTTGAAGAAGGGGGCCGCGTCGCGGTCCGCGCAGGCGACGGCCCAGCGGACCTTCCTCGAGAGGTGGGCCATGGGGGCCATGATGTCGCCCCGACCGAGGGCCTCCTGGATCTGGCGGACGGTGTCGACGTGAGAGGGCGGGGACGGTGCCCCCGCCGGCTGGTCGGTGGTCTCGCCGTCGTCTGCCACGGTGGGCGATCGTAGGCGAGTGGCGGGACGGGGATGGCGGGGCGGATACGGTGCGCCGGAGAAGGTTGTGCGTCGCCGGTGGGCAGGTCGGGGCCGTGAGGGAAAGGTGGACGATGGGCGGGTTGGCGGGACCGGTGGCGCTGGTCGGGAGCGGCGAGTTCCTCGACGTCATGGCCCCGGTGGACGCCGCCTTGCTGGCCGGCCGGGCGCCGCGGGCCGCGGTCCTCCCCACCGCCGCCTCGCTCGAGGGTGGGGAGCGGGTGGCCTGGTGGCTGGACCTGGCCCGGCGCCACTACGAGGCCATGGGGGTGGAGCCGGTGCCCGTTGCCGTGCACAGCCGCGCCGACGCCGAGGACCCGCGCCTGGCCGGGCTGCTCGAGGGGGTGGGACTCGTCTACCTGTCGGGGGGCGACCCCCATCACCTGGCCGCGACGCTGCGGGGGTCGGTGGTGTGGGAGGCCGTCGTCGCCGCCTGGCACAGGGGGGCGGCGGTGGCCGGGTGCTCGGCCGGCGCCATGGCACTCACGTCGGGTGCGCCGCCCGATCTCGGCCCCGGTGGCAGCCGCCGCCCCGCCCCGCCGGCGTCCCCGGGGGGTGAGGGGCTGGGGGTGGTCGGGCACCTGGCCGTGATCCCGCATTTCGACCTCCTCCGACGTCGGCGGGCCGGGATCGTGGAGTGGTTCGGCGCCTGGCAGCCGCCGGGGACGACGCTCGTGGGGGTGGAGGAGGAGACGGCCCTCGTGAGCACGGGAGAGGGTTGGCGCGTCCACGGCATGCGATCGGTCTGGGTCTTCGGAACGGGGAGCCCCGAATGCTTCGGCCCCGGAGAGGGCGTCCCCCTGGCGCCGCCGGCCCCCACGTCCCCCTGACCGGTGCCACCTGAGCGCGTCCCCGTGACCGTCGCCCTCTGACCGATCCCCGGAATGTGGCGCGCCGCGGTCGTGTTGGAGGTGGGGACGACGGGGCGCCGGCCCGGTCGTCCTCCGAAAAGGTGCGTCCCCCCGAAAGGAAGGCCCCCATGCCGGCCGTGACCGTCGACGACGTCCTCAGCCTGCCCAAGATCGCCGCACCCGGGGGTGTTGAGCGACCCGTGGTGTCCCTCACGGCGGCGCCGGGTGGATTCGAGGGCGAGGGATTCCCCGTGCGCCGGGCCTTCGCCGGAGTGGACCTGGCCCGTCTCGACCCCTTCGTGCACATGGACCAGATGGGCGAGGTGGACTACGCGCCGGGAGAGCCGAAGGGGACGGCCTGGCATCCGCACCGGGGCTTCGAGACGGTGACCTACATGATCGACGGGACCTTCCAGCACCAGGACTCGGCCGGAGGGGGTGGTCTCATCACCAACGGGGACACGCAGTGGATGACAGCCGGCGCCGGCATCCTCCACATCGAGGCGCCCCCCGAGGCACTGGTGGCGAGCGGCGGGCTGTTCCACGGGATCCAGCTGTGGGTGAACCTCCCGGCGGCCGACAAGTGGGTGCCGCCGCGCTATCAGGACATCCGTAACGATCAGGTGGCCCTCGTCTCCTCCCCCGACGGGGGCGCCCTGGTGCGGGTCATCGCCGGCGAGGTGGGCGGTCACGGCGGGCCCGGGGCCACCCACACCCCGATGGCCATGGTGCACGCCACCGTGGCGCCGGGTGCCCGGCTGGTGTTGCCGTGGCCGCGGGAGTTCAACGCCCTCGTCTATGTCCTGGCCGGGCGCGGCGCGGTGGGGAGCCAGGGTGCCGCCGTGCGGACGGGGAGCATGGTCGTCTTCGGCGAGGGCGACAGCCTGGTGGTGTCGGCCGACGCCGGCCCGGGGGGAGGTGCCTCCGACCTCGACGTCCTCGTTCTCGGCGGCCGGCCCATCCGGGAGCCGGTGGCCGCCTACGGGCCGTTCGTGATGAACACGCGGGCGGAGATCGCCCAGGCGTTCGAGGACTACGAGAAGGGACGGCTCGGGACCATCCCCGTCGACCACATCGGCCACTGACCGATGGGCGCCGGCGTCACGGCGCCGAACCGGTGAAGGTGACGGCCATCCATCCCTGGGTGTTCCCGGCGTTGAACCGGTACTGACCGGAGAACAATCCGGGTCCCGGGGGTGTGAAGGTGACCGCCTGGGTCACGGCCGTGCCGGGATCGAGGGTGAGGCCCTCCGGCAGGGGGGTGGTCGCCGAGAAGGCCCCCGCCGGTGCCGCGGCGCGGGAGATGGTGAGCGGGATGGTGCCGGTGTTCTCGACGCGGAAGGTGAACGTGGCCGACCTGCCCACCGCCACCGGACCGAAGGCGATGGCCCCGGGGTTCAAGGTGAGGACCGCCGTTCCCGTCACCGCCCTTCCGGTCAGGGGCACCGACACCGAGCCCGTGTCGGTCGTGACCGTGACGAAGGCGTCGGTCGACCCCGCCGCCTGCGGGTCGTAGGTGACCGACGCGGTGACGGACTGCTGGGGGGTGAGAACGGTGCCGACGCGGGGCAGTCCCTTCACGGAGTAGGGCGCGGACGGGAGGGAGACGGCGGTGACCGTCTCGGGGTGGGCCCCCGAGTTGGAGACGGTGAAGGTGAGAGTCTTTCCGCCCGCCCCCGTGTCGAGGACGCCGAACGACATGGGAGGGGCCGAGAGCAGGAGCCCGGGCGAGGTGCCGTAGCCGGTGAGGGCCAGGGTGCCGGTTCCGGCGGTGGCGTTTACGGTCACGTCGGCCACCACCGTGCCGGCGGCACGGGGGGTGAAGGTGACGGGGATGGTGATGCTCTGTCCGGCGGCCAGGGCGCGTCGGTGGGTGGGCCCGTGGACCGAGAACTCCTGGTTCTGTTGGCCGAGGGCGGCCGTGTCGGGGGCGGCGGCGGACCCCTCGGTCCCGGCTCCGACATTGCGGACGCGGGTGCCCGACGCCCCGGCTCGGTTGACCACACCGGTGGCGGGGGTGACCCCGGTGACGGTGGTGGCCCGGGTGGCCGTCACGGTGACGTCCACCGTCTTGCTCGTGCCCACGGCCACCCGGCCGAAGTCGACGGGAGCCGCCTGGAGGGGTGCGGCCGACTTGGTGCTGAAGGCGAAGAGCTTCCCGCTGCGGTTCCCGACGTAGACGACGCCGTTGTACGTGGTGGGGACCGAGAACTTCGATGCCGTGCCGATGGGGGCCGACCACAGAAGGGGGAGGGTGCCCCCGGTGGGGATGGCCGCGTAGGCGCGGAGCTGGCCGTGCGCTCCCGTCGGTCCGTCGGCGTAGACGGTCCAGACCACCGCACTCCCCGACGTGGTCCCGTTGCTCGTCACCTCGGGCGAACCCGAGGTGTAGCCGAAGGCGCCGGCACTGGTGCCGGCCGAGGTGAGCTGGGGGACACCGCTGCCGTTCACGCCGTAGCTGAGGGCCCGGAGATAGCCGCCGCCGCTCGATTCGGTGACGTAGACCCAGCCTCCCTGGCCACCGTAGGCGGCCAGGTGTCCCCAGACACCGTCGTAGGGACCGAGCGTCTGGAGCGTGTCGTCGGTCTGACCGGGGCCCTGCTCGCGCCCCCCGAGGTTGTTCCGGTTGAGGAGGAAGACTCGCCCGTCCTTGCCCACCTGGACGAGCAGATCGGGGTCGGCGGTCGTCCCGAAGTAGGCCGAGGGCAACGCGATGGGCCCACCGGAACCGAGGTCCTCGTCGCCCTGGTCGAGGTCGGGAGCGTCGGCGGGGGAGAAGTAGTCGGTGGGGGTGAGCTTCCCGTTGCCCCCGACGGTGAGCCGGACGACCGACTCCGACAGCGTCGCAGGCGGGCTGTGTCCGGGGGACGGTTGGGGGGCGATGCCGTTGCCGGTGGTGAGCAGGATCTGGTTCGGCCCGTCAGAGACGATCCCGCCGCCGGACTGCCAGATGCCGGACATCGAGTTCTGGTCGGTGCCCACGCCCGACTCGTCGCTCCACATGGCGGTGATGGCGTGGGTGGTGGTGGAGACACCCATCACGATGCCCCGGTAGGGGTTGTTGTCGCAGTCGGAGGAGAAGGCGGCGTAGACGACGCCCCCGAGGAGCAGCAGGGCCGGGCGCTGGAGCTGGGAGCTGTCGGTGAAGGGCACCCCCGGCGTGTTGTCCGGTGTGCCCTGGAGCTCCACCGGGAACCCGGTCGCCTCCTGGCCCGTGGCGGCCGAGACGGCCTGGAGGAAGGTGTGGTTGTTGGAGGGGCCGTGTCCCTGCTGGAGCCTGGTCGTCAGGTAGACCAACCCGCTCGACGGGTCCTCGACGGGAGTGGACGTGGACCCGAGGTCGGGCTTCAGGTCGCCGCAGCCGATGGTGGACGCCAGGACCGGCTTTCCGAAGTGCCGCCTCCACTCGATGGCACCGCTCGCCGCGTTGATCCCGTAGGCCCAGGCCTTCTCGGTGGTGACGATGACCGTCCCGTTCACCACCAGAGGCTGGGCGTAGACGGCGCCGTCGAGCTGGGTCTCGAAGATGCGCCCGAACGAGGCGGCCTGGACGTCGGAGGGGGACAGGCCCGGTTCGTTCGGGTCCCACCCCGACCGCAGGGTGTCGTAGGCGGCGGTGGTGACGTTCGGCGGCGAGCCGGCCAGGGCGGCCGTCACGAACCCGATGCTGGAGCCGACCACGACCAGAACGGCCACGGCCGTCGTGGCGCGGCGTGTACGTCGCCGACGCATAGTCCCCCCCGCCCCGGAACCCGTCCGGGAGCAACACGAATCCCCCAGTCTAGGCATCGACCGGGGTTTGCGGATCCCCGTGGGGGGATGAGGCCGACGGTCGGGGCCGCCTCGGACCGGGGGCTCAGACGGTCGAGTGCCGGCGGAGGACCTCGAGAGCGTGGTCGGCGTGCTTCTGCATGCTCAGCTCGCTCTTGATCACGCCGATGACCTTCCGGTCGGTGCCGATGACAAAGGTGTTGCGCTTCACGGGGACGAGCCCGCCGCTGCGCTTCACCCCGAAGATCTCGGCCACCTTGCGGTCGGGATCCGAGAGCAGGGGGAAGTCGAAGCTGTACTTGTCGGAGAACTGCTTCTGCTTCTCGACCGTGTCGGCGCTGATGCCGACGCGTTGACCGCCGGCCTCCTCGAATTCCTTCTTCAGGTCGCGGAAATGGCAGCTCTCCTTGGTGCACCCGTAGGTCATGGCCCCCGGGTAGAAGAACAAGGTCACCGGTCCGGCGGCCAGGAGGTCGCTCAGTTTGCGGACGGCGCCCGTTTCATCGGGGAGCTCGAAGTCCGGAACCACATCGCCTACGTCCATGGCCGGTGACCCTACCGGGCGGCTGCCGCCCCTGCTCGTCGGCGGTGGGACACCCGGCAGCCCCCCGACCGCGGCATCCGGGCAGGGCCGGACGCCGGTGAATACGATGACGCTCCGCGCCGGCGTCGTTGGCGGGACGAGGTCCGAGCCCCGGGGGAGAGTGTGATGGGACGTGCACGTGTGGTCCGTACCGGTGTGGTCTCGGCTCGTGCCGTCCGTGCCGGCGTCGTGCTGGCGCTGTGTTGTGTGGCCGTGGCCGCCGGCTGCTCGTCGGGGTCCTCGCCGGGCGCCACCAGGCCCCGGGGCCTGTCGGGGAAGCCCGGCTACCTCGTGTACTGGGACCAGAACGAGGAGGTCGACTTCCTCCGGCAACCGTCGGGGCTCCAGGGCCAACTCATGCCGGCGTGGGACCTGAACGGCCAGATGTGCGTGGTGCCCGACCGCAGCGGACGGTTCGTGGGGGGCCTCGACCCCACCCTGCCGGGCCAGCACAACCCCGGCGGCCTGAAGCCCTACAAGCAGCCGGCCATCGGGGAGGAGTTGAACCGCGCCAACGGCTCGTTCAGCGGGCGGGTGTTCTACGTCCCCGGTCCCTTCAAGATGCCGGGGCAGTCCGTCGGAGAGGACTCGCCGGCGACGTCCAACGGGGTGTTCAACAACGACAGCACGTACACCGGTTGTGCCTTCGACACCAGGGGCAACTTGTTCGCCACCGACATCGGTACCGCCCAGGGATCGTTCCCCCCGCCCGACGACGGGCGGCTGGTGGAGTGGTTCGCCCCCAAGTACCGGTCCTACTGCATCGTCGAAGGACCGACCTCGGGGGGGGTGGGACCGCACCACGTGGACGGCCACGGGGGCCTCAGCCAACCGGGGATGCTCACCCTGGCCGACAACGGCGACCTGTTGATGCCGGTGGCCGGCCCCGACCAGGTGGTGCGGATCGACCACACGTCGTTCCCCGCCGACGCGGCCGCCTGTCCCGGCGGCGTGTACCCACCGGCGGACCTGCACACCTCGGTGTTCTTCCAGGGGAGCTCGACGCTGTTGCCGTTCGCGGCCGGGATCGCGCGCGACCCGACGTGCGACTGCTTCGCCATCAGCAGTTTCTTCGGCAATCCCTCCATCGTCTGGGTCACCGCCCAGGGTCAGCCCGAACCCGGGCGCACTCCCGTCCCGGGCGAGACGATCGCCCAGATCGGACAGGACCCGACGGGCTACAACCCCTTCGGGATGGCCTTCGCCCCCGACGGGACCCTGTATTTCGTGGACATCCACATCGCCTGCAAGAACAACATGATCGGTGACGGATGCGGCCCCGCCGACTACGGCGGGCGGGTCATGGAGGTGAGGTTCACCGGCGGGCGGCCCTCCGCTCCGACGGTGGTGCACGGAGGCTTCGACTTCCCCACCAGCGTCACCGTGTGTGTCCCCGCCCGGCAGGTGTGCCCGTACCCGCCGGGCCGGATCGTGGCCCCGGCGTCGGGACCGTCGGAGAACGATGCTCCCGACAAGGGTCCCGCGTCGGACAAGCCGGCCACCGCCGGGTTCGGGTAGGGCTGTGCGCGCCGCCCGACGCCGGGTCGCGTCACGGGTGGCGACCCCGTCCCGGATGAGCGGACTCACCATGGCGGCTCTTGCCGTCGCCGTGGCCTCGCTGACCGGCTGCGCCGCGGGCTCGGTCCGTCACCCGTCGACGCACGACGTCGTTGCCGGTCCGTGGGACTGGCCGACCTACGGCCACGACGCCCAACACACCTTCCACGGCCGGACCACCTTGACCGAGGCCAAGGCGACGTCGCTCGAGGTGGCGTGGTACTTCCCCACCGGTGACGCCGTCACGGCCACGCCGACGGTGGTCGACGGCACCGTCTACGTGGGGTCGTGGGACGACGACTTCTATGCACTCGACCTCGAGAACGGGCGGGTGCGTTGGAAGTACCGGCTCAGTGCCCAGAACGCGGTGACCCCGTACCCGGGCCAGCACCCGCGGCCGTTGACCTCCGACGGCGGGCTCGTCACCTCCTCGGCGTGGTATCAGCCCGGCGCCGGGAGACGGCCGGACCTCGTGATCTTCGGCGGCGGGTACACGCTGTACGCGCTGAACGCCTCCACCGGTGCCCTCTACTGGCGTCACGACTACACCGGTCGGCCCGGCCAGCCCGCCGCCCCCGACACCGACGGCACCCGGATCTTCTCCTCCCCGGTGGTGGTGGGGGACAAGGTGCTGTTCGGCGTGGATGTCGACGGGGCCCGGGGGTACCGCGGCTACGCCGTCGCCGCCGACCTCGATACCGGAGACCCCGTCTGGGAGTACCAGACCGACGTCGACGAGGCCGGGCACGTACTGAACGACGGCTGCGGCAGCGTGTGGTCATCGGGCACGCTGTTGCCGCGCCTCGGGCTGGTGGTGTTCTCCACCGCCGACTGTCACTTCTCCAACCCGCCCCCCACGGCGGAAACGGTCTTCGCGCTGCACATCGGCAACGGGAAATTGGCCTGGATCTTCCGCCCGACGCGGCCCGACGACAAATGTGACTTCGACTTCGGGGCCACGCCGAACGCCGGGGTGACCGCCGGCGGGACGACCGTCTTTCTGGGTGCCGGTTCGAAGGACGGCACCTACTACTCCATCGATCCGGCCACCGGTCACACCCGGTGGAGCACGAACGTCGTCTTCGGCGGGTTCTCCGGCGGGTTCATCGCCACCGCCGCCTATGACGGACACCGGGTGTACGGGTCGACCGGCATCGGCGATTTCGGGAACTTCGAGGGCGCCGGCGAGGTCTACTGCGATCCCCACGACCCTCAGGACCAACCCATGCAGGAGCCGTCGGTCCACGCCTTCGACGCCGCCACCGGGACCGTCGCCTGGCAGGCCGATCACGGGGCGTCGTTCTCCCCCACCACGGTGGCGGGCGGCATGACCTTCAACGGTCCGGCGCTCGGTGGAGCCGTCCTCGACGTGCGCGACGCCGAGAGTGGAGCTCTGGTCGATCAGGTGGGGCTGCCGGGGGCGAGCTGGTCGGGGACGGCCACCGTGGGCGATGCCCTCGTCGTGGGTATCGGGAATTCGTACACGGCCACCCCGGCCGGGGTGGCCGCGATCACCCCGGGGGGGCGACCGCCCGTCGTGCCCAGGAGTCGGTGACCGGCGTCAGGCGGCGGGTGCGTCGAGCACGAGGACGGCGTTGTGCCCACCCATCCCCAGTGAGGACTTCATGACGGGGCCCTCGGCGCACGCCGTGAGGCCGTCGAGCAGACGGGGGTGCCCCTTCGAGACCCGCCGGGGGGCGGGGATGACGCCCGTCTGGAATCCGTACAGGCTGGCCAGGATCTCGATGGCGGCCGACGCCGCCTGGGTGTGGCCCACCAACGGCTTCATGGAGAAGATCCCCTCGGCCGCGGGGAGGAGGTCGTCGAAGAGCGCCGCCTCCACGCTGTCGCACTGGGCCGTTCCCGTGCCGTGGGCGTTCAGATAGGCGATATCGCTGCCCAAGACGCCGGCGTTCTCCAGGGCACCGCTGAATGCCCGCCTGACCTGGACGAAGTCGGGGGCGATGGACACGGGGTGGTAGCCGTCGGAGGTCATGGCCCCGCCGAGCACCCGGGCGTACGAGGCCTCAGGGCGACCGGAGACGACCATGGCCACCGATGCCTCACCGGGGTTGAATCCGCGGCTGCCCTCCTGGAAGGGCCGGCAGACGTCCCAGGGGGGCGCGTCGATGTGGAGGACGCCCAGGTTGGCGAAGGAGCGGGCGTTCTCCGGGGTGGCGGACAGGTCGGAGGCCATCACCACCACGTCGGTGGCGATGCCGGCGTTGATCCACATCTGGGCCGTGAGGAGCCCGACCACGCCCGACGCGCACATGGCGGTCAGGTTCATGCTCGGGCCGTGGAAGTCGAACTCCTTCATGAAACCCATGAGCACGGTCGAAGGCATGAGCTCGAGCCAGTTGCGTCGTGTCGTCCCCACGCCCACGCGATGGTGGTAGTCCCGCCAGTGGCCGACGTCCCCGAGGACCACTCCGTGGACGAGGCCCACGACCGGCCCCGGCCGCCAACCCCGGTCGAAGGCGTTGTGGACCGCCTCGCGCCCGGCGTGGCGCACGGCCCGCATCATCCGGCTGGGGCCGTCGTCGGGGCTGCCCCCGTCGTCGATCATGGCGAGCCAGCCCCAGTCGTCGTCGAAGGGGGGGGAGAACCCGCTGTGGCAGCGGACGGCGGACTCGCTCGTGTAGAGGCCTTCCCGGAGGAGCTTCTCGCCCCACCCGTAGCCGGTCACAGCCCCAATGCCGCAGATCGATACGGGTCTGTTGGGGAACGATGTTTCCATTGTCCTCGAGGGTCCCGTAGCCATCTCTCACCACCTCCGGCCCGTCTGGCTGTTTCCGACACACCAGCCACTTTGTCAACAGGAGGGCCAAGAGTAGGGGCTGTCGTGTTCGGCGTAAAGATGCGGGACCGTTTTTGGTGACAACCGACCCACGGTGCACGCTCCTTTTTGCCAAATCACACCCGTGTCATTTACCAAATGAGCACGAAGGGTGGTGTCCGCTCGCGCCGGGGGCGCTCGGAGGCTCGCCACGGTAAAGGTCCGAGCCGGGGTCACCGATACAGAGACATGCCTGATGCGCGCCTGGGCTTGGTTCAAACCGCCCCCGCGACGGCACCCCTCGGTGACGCCGACGATTTCGGCGGGGATGCCGACACCCCGGCCGCACTGCGCAGAGCGGATCGACCCGAGACCCCCGGTACCCCCGATCGGCTGGCGCTGCTGTCGGGTCTGGCCGGGGTGGCCACCTGGGAGCTCACAGTCCCGGGTCCGGGCCTGCACTGGCACTCCCGCTTCGAGTCCATCGTGCGCAATCCCCCCGCCGGCGGACGGTACCGGGTGCCGGCCGGCCCCCACGGTCGCTCGGTGGCCCTGGAAGAGCTCGGCGACGTCCTGCTCGGCCCCATCGCCGAGACGGTCCGGGCCGGGGTGGTCTGGGACAATTACGAGCTCATCCAGGAGATGGAGGATCCCGGCGGGGTCGTCCACCGCATCCTCGTCCGGGCCACCCTGCTCCCCGAACGCGACAGCGCGGGCGCCGCCTTCTTCGGGATCATGGCCGACGTGAGCGACCCCGGCACGGTGCCGTGGGTCACGGCCGACGTGGGAGAGCGTCTCGAGCTCCTCGTGGAGCACTCGCCCGACGGGATCATCGTCCACCAGGACGGGATCATCGTCTACGCCAACCCCGCCGCCATGCACTTCGCCGGGGTGAACTCCTTGACCGAGGCCTTGGGCAAGCCCATGACGCTCTTCATCAACCCCGCCGACATCGGCCCCATCGTGGCCCGGCTCGCTCAGCTCAACGAACCCGGCGACGCGGTCAAGGGCTCCGAGGTGACGATCGTCCATCCCGACGGCGAGAAGTTCGTCGTCGATATCGTGAGTGTGCGCACCACGTGGGGCGGCAAGCCCGCCTACCAGGTGATCCTGCGTGACGTCTCGGAGCGCAAGCGGGCCGAGGGCGAGGCTCAGGCCCGCGCGGCGATGGAGCGGCGTTATGCCGCCGCCGTGGCCGCCCTGGAGGAAGGTGTCGTCGTCATCGACCGCACCGGTGCCGTGGCCGCCACCAATGACTCGGCCACGCGCATCTTGGGCAGCCGGCTCCATGCCGGACAGAGCGATGCCATCTTCACCGGTGGGGGACCGGCGCAGAGGAACGACACGACGCCCTTCCCCCCCGAGGAGCTCCCGCTGGCGGTGGCCCTGGCCCAAAACGTGGGGACGAGCGACGTCGTCATCGGTGTGCACGACGAGCACGGCAACGAGCAGTGGCTGTCGGTCAGCTCCCGGCCGATCGATGACGCCGACGACCACGAGGGCGGCGCCGTGGTCTGTTCGGTGTCGGACATCACCGAGCGCAAGCATCTGCTGGACCGGCTGGCGTGGGAGGCGCGCAACGACCCGCTCACGTCGTTGGCCAACCGCAGCGGCTTCCTCGCCGCCGTCGAGGGCGCCCTCGAAGGCAGCGACGCCGAGCGCGACGAGCTCGTCATGTTCTTCTTCGACCTCGACCGCTTCAAGCTGGTCAACGACTCCCTCGGCCATGCCGTGGGGGACGAGGTTCTGCGGGCCATGGCCCAACGTCTGCGGACGGCCATGCCCCGGGCGGTGAGTCTGAGTCGCCTGCACGGAGACGAATTCGCGGCGCTCGAGAGGGGTGTCCCCGACACCGATGCCGCCTTGCACCGGGCCGAGGAGTTGCGCTCGATCCTCTCGCGCCCCGTCCAGCTCAGCACCGGGCGGACTCTCACGGTCACGCCGAGCATCGGTCTCGTACGCCTGGCCGACGTGGGGCGGGAGGCGTCCGAAGTTCTCCAGGACGCCGACATGGCCATGCTGCAGGCCAAAACGCGTGGACGCGGACGCGTGGCCATCTTCGACGCCGGTCTGCGCGAAGAGGTGGGGAGTCGGCTCGAGCTCGAGCACGACCTGCGTGCCGCCGTGGAGAACGGAGAGCTTCGCCTCGAGTACCAGCCGCTGGCGTCGCTGGCCAACGGTCGTGTCCTCGGCCTCGAGGCTCTGGTGCGTTGGGAGCACCCGCGCCGTGGCCTCCTGCTCCCCGGACGATTCGTGGGACTGGCCGAGGAGTCCGAGCTGATCATCGCCCTCGGTCAGTGGGTGCTCGAGGCGGGCTGCGCCCAGATGGCGCGTTGGCGTGCCATGTACCCCGAGGCGAACGACTCCTTCCTGGCCGTGAACGTCTCGCCGCGTCAGTTCGACGGGTCACATCTGCTGCCCGCGGTACGCGGGGCCCTCGAGAGGAGTGGTCTCCCGCCGGGCGCACTCATGCTCGAGATCACCGAGTCGGGCATCGTGTCGGACGACGTCCGCCTCCACGGCATGCTGGGCGAACTGCGCGAGTTCGGCATACGGCTCGCCATCGACGACTTCGGCACCGGGTACTCGTCGCTCAGCTACCTGAAGCGGCTACCGGTGAGCTACCTGAAGATCGACCGGTCCTTCGTCATGGGACTGGGCAGCGACACCGAGGACGAGCGGATCGTCGCCGCCATCACGGATCTGGGTCACGGGCTCGGACTGCGGGTCATCGCCGAGGGCGTCGAGAACCGTCAACAACGCCATGTGGCGCGGCAGCTCGGGTGCGATCTCTACCAGGGGTATCTGCTGGCCGAACCGAGGCGCCCCCGGGACATCCCGCCCTTCTGGCGTCCCCGGCACGTGCCGGCGCCCCGGTCCTGAACGTCCTCACGCTCCACGACCGACGTGTGAAAGCGGGAAAGGGAGGGGTCTGCGTGCCTCCGGTGCGAGCACCGGGGGAGCGCCCCCCTGACCCCTTCCCTTACCCGCTTCCAGGCCACGGCGATGTGTCGTCGTGGTCCCCCGCTCGGGTGACCGGACGCCCACAGGATGGGCATCCGGACCGGCCGGAGACTGGTTCCCGTCACACCGCAGAGTGCGCCTCCCGGGACAACTGAAACCCACGGCTTTGACAAATTTCGGCCAAATCAGCGGCCCGAACCTGCCCGTAACCTGGGAATTCTCTGGGTGTCAGGCTGGGTGCAGCGTCCAGCTGGTGACCACCAACTGGCCGTTGGTCACCGTCTGGACCACGGTGACGGCATAGCGCCCGGGGGCCTTCCCGCCGGCGATATCGGCCGTGTCGGTGAGCTGCACGCTGGTAGCGGCTGAGCCCGTGGCGGTCACGGTGACGTCCAGGTTGGCGTCGTATCCGGTCACATGCGCACCGACGAGAGGGGCCGGGGCGGGGACGGCGGGGGCGATGGCCGCCCACCAGCCGAGCTGGTTCTGTTCGAGTGCCTTGACCCCGGCGATGAAGGACTCGACGGCGGAATCCTCGACGGCCAGGGGCCCGGGCCCCTCGACATAGTCGGGGTCGGGCTGTCCGGTGATCGACATGGTGCCCATGGGGACGGAATTGGTGGCCAGGGTGAGACCCTGGGCCACGAGCGCCGGCGGGGCGGGCACCGTGGGGGGCGAGGCCGACGTCGGTACCGTGCCCACCGCCGCGCCGGCGGTGTTGGGGACCGTCTGGAACTCGGTGGCCGTCACCAGGTAGCGGGTGGGGGTGAACCACAGCGCGTTCGTGGGCCAGCAGGTGACGAGACTGAGTGTGGGGCTGGGTGTGTTGTAGACCGTCGATCCCTGCTGGATCACCTGGTGGCTCTGGACCGCGTAGTCGTAGGTGGTGCAGGGCGTCTCGTATTCGATGGTCTCGCCCGGCTTCAGCTGGTCGATGTTGACGAAGTAACTGACGTCGTGGGCCTCGAGCACGGCGTTGCCCGTCGTCCCCGGCCACACGGAGCTCGGGACATGGCCGACGGCCACGTTGAGCTGCGCGTCGTCCGTGCCTTGCTCGACCGGGGCCGTGAGCCCGATGCTGGGGATCACGAGAAGCCCCTGGGGTCCACCCGCACTAGTGGTCGCCGTACAGGCGGGCGTCGTTCCCTTGGCCGCGGCGTGGGCCGCCTTGTGACGGGCGTTCTCGAGCTTCTTGATCAGGGACTCGCCCACGCGGTTGGAGTGGGTCGTCCACAAGGTGGCCCGGACCTGCCAGGTGACGGCCACCGCCACCAGGAGCAGCCCGGCGCTGATGAGGACGCGGTAGCCCCACCGCCGTGGGCGGGGGGCGTCGGTGCTCTCATTCTGGGTAGCGCGACGGAACATGACCGCTCCGTTCGGTGGGGGGCGCCGGTCGTTCAGGCGGAGACATTGACGTCTTCCAGGATACTGTGACCTTGTTCCGTGGCGGTCGCGCGACGAAACGTGGTGCCTGTATCCTCGTTTGGGCGGGGAGGTCCGGTACGCTGGGAGATCAGTGAAGCGCCGAGAACCGCCACACGTGGGGGGACCGCTCTCGGGCGGATCGACCGGGGACCCAGGCGCAGCTGACGGGCCCGTCGGCGGCGGCGCCGGACCCGCCCGCCCCTCCTCGGTCGGCCCGGTGACCCCCTCCGCAGAGGCCGTCGGGTCGTGGATGGCCGTCCCAGGGGCTCCCGGCGCCGAGGTCGCCGGATCCCGCTCCGACCAACGCCGTCTGCGCCCGCCCGATCTCGTCCCGGGCGAACCCGGTCCTGCGGTGGACAAGCTCGTGCGTCAGGCTCTCGGGCGCCACATGCTCCTGGGCGAGATGGCCCTTGTGTGCACATGGGCCTTCGTCTCCTTCGTCGTCTTCCATTTCCTCACCTCTGGCCACGCATCGACGGCCGCCGCGGTGAGCCTGGCCTGGCTGTTCGCGGGGGCCAGCGGGGTCATGGTGGTGGTGATCCTGGCCTTTCGCCGGGTGGCCGAGCGCCGGATCCGGCAGGGTCTGCGCGACGCCTCGTCCGCCTTGCGCTCGATCGAGTCGGTCACCGACCCCGCCCTCTCCTTTCTCCCCCTCGACGCCCTGCTCGAGGAGCTGTTGGCCCGGACCTGCGAGGTGGTGGGGGGCGAATCGGCGACCATCTTCCTGGTGGCCGACGATGGCCGGAGCCTGAGCGTGCGCGCCTCTCGCGGCCCCGCCGAGCCGGCGGCCGGGGTCGCCGTCGAGGTGGGCGAGGGTGTGGTGGGCGCCGTCGCCCAGAGGGCAGAGGCGGTCATCGTGAACGAGATCTCCGACGCCACGGTGGCGAACTCCCTCGGTCACCGGGGGGTGGTCTCGCTGGTGGCCGCCCCGCTGCTCGTCGGCGGGCACGTCATCGGGGTGGTGCAGGTCGGTACGGGCAAGAAGCACCGGTTCGTCTCGCGCGACCTCCGCCTGCTCCAACTGGTGGCCGACCGGTCGGCGGCGTCGATCGAACGGGCCCGTCTCGACGAGGACGCCCGTCGGAGCCGACTGGGGGCCGAGCACGCCCGCCTCCATCTGTCCATCCTGGCGCTGGCCGGTGACGAGATGGCCACGGCGCTCGAGTCCTACGACGAGGCCCTCACCCGGTTGGTGGGCGTCATCGTTCCCACCTTCGCCGACTGGTTCGCCGTCGACCTGGCCGAGAGCTCGGGCCACGTGCGCAGGGTGGCCTGTGGAGCACGCGCCAGGGACACGATGACATCGTCGGTCCATCGTCACCCGGAGGGCGACGCCCTCGTCCACCGTGTCATGGCCACCGGGCGTCCGGAGGTCCTCATGAACACGCAGTACCGGGGACCCGACCGGGAGTCGTCGGAGGCCGGGGGTTTTTCGGAAGCGCCACCGGCGTCGGGGATCGAGTCCATGGTGATCGTCCCCGTGCACGTCCGGGGCCTGTCCTTCGGAGCGCTCAGCTTCGTGACGGGCTCGGGCCGGCGTGGCTACCGACCGTCCGACCTCGACACCGCCCGCGGCCTGGCCGAGCGCGTCGCCATCGCCGTCGAGCGGGTTCTGCTGTGGCGGGAGAGCCGGGCGGCCGAGCGGGCCGCCACGCGCAACGCCGGGCAGTTGCGCCGACTCATGGAAGCGGCCCTGGCCGTCAACGCCCCGCTGGCCGAGAGCGAGGTGCTGCGCGTCGTCGCCGACCATGCCCGTCGGATCCTCGGGGCCGACGCCGCCGTCGTGGCCCCGGTGACCGCCGTGTCCGACGGTCCCGGTCTCGTCGAGGTGTGCTCTCCCGCTGTGCTGGGGCCGTCGGAAGCGGCTCTCGTGAGTGTGGCGTGCGACCTGGTGGCCACGTCCGACCGGCCCGTGCGCTGGCCCGGCGCCGACGGCGCCGACGGCGCAGGGCGCGCCCTCCATACCGACGGACCGGGCACGTCCGCCGTGGTGGGCGCGGCCGTCCCGTGGTTGGCGGTTCCCCTGGCCGACGCGTCGGGGTCCACGGGACGCGTCATCGTGGTCATCGGCGGCCCCGGCGGACCGTTCAACACCGAGGACGAGTCGGTGATGGTGCTGCTGGCGCAGATGGCGTCGGTGGCTCTGGTGAACGCCCGTCTCTACCAGGCCGTGCAGAGCAACGAACACCGACTCCGGGCCGTTGTGGAGTCGTCACCCCTGGCCATCGCCGAGGTCGACCTGGCCGGCGAGGCGCGTTGGTGGAACGGCGCCGCCGGGACGCTGTTCGGCTGGGACGACGGATCCGAAGCTGTGCGACGCGTCTCGGGCGATGACTCGGCAGCGTCGGTGCTGGAAGAGTTGTGGACCCGCACCGCGCACGGGGTGGCGTCGGTGGGTACCGATCTCGAGACCACCGGTCCCAACGGGAAGACGCTCGAGCTGTCGGTGTCGACGGCGCCGCTGTTCGACCACGAAGGTTCGGTCACAGGCATCCTGGTGGTGGCCGAGGACGTCACCGAACGCCGCCGGATGCTCGAGCAGTTCCACCAGGCCGAGCGCCTGGGGGCGATGGCCCGCCTGGCGGGCGGCGTGGCCCACGACTTCAACAACCTGCTGACGGTCATCCTCGGATCGAGCGAGGTCCTTCTGCGGCGGGCCGGCGCCGACGACGAGTGGCGCGAGGACGTGGCCGCCATCCAGCGCGCCGGCGAACGCGCCGCCGCTCTCACCAGTCAGCTCCTGGCCATCGGCCACCGTAGACCGGTCCAGTCGGTGGTAGTCGATCCGGACGCAGTCATGGAGTCGATGCGGCCCATGCTCGTCCGCCTGCTCGGGGAGGATGTCGAGCTCGTGCTCGTCCCCGGGTCGCCTCCGGGTCGGATCCTGGCCGATCCGGCCGAGCTCGAGCGGGCGTTGCTCAACATGGTGATCAACGCGCGCGACGCCATGCCCGAGGGGGGCCGGCTCGAGTTCAGCACCCGGGTGATGGGAGCCGATCTCCCCGGCTCGTGGCGTGTCGTCGCCATTGTCGTGTCGGACAGCGGTGGCGGAATGGATGCCGAGACCGTCGAGCATTGTTTCGAACCGTTCTTCACCACCAAGGGCCTGGCCCGAGGCACCGGTCTCGGGCTGGCCGCCGTCCATGCCATGGTGACCCAGGCCGGCGGCAACATCACCGTGGAGTCCGCTGTGGGCAGTGGCACCACCTTCACCTTGTGGTTCCCGGCGGCAGAGGCCGAACCCGAAGCCGACGCCCCGGCACCGGAGGAGGTCCTCGACCGAGGTGACGAGGTGATCCTGCTCGTGGAGGACGAGGAGGAATTGCGCCGCCTCGCCGTCCGGGAGCTCGACCGTCGCGGCTACGCCGTGGTGGTGGCGGCCGGTGGGGCCGAAGCACTCGAGGTCGCTCAGAGCCTCGACGGCCGCATCGACCTCCTCGTCACCGACGTCGTCATGCCGGGGATGAGCGGGATCGAGCTCGCCGCCCAGGCCAAGGCGCTGTGGCCGTTGCTGCCCGTCCTGTTCGTCTCCGGCCACCTCGACGAGGCCTCGGTGGGGCGCCATCGGATGGCCGAGGATGCCGACCTGCTGGCCAAACCGTTCACGCCCGACCAGCTCGGGCACCGCGTCCGCCAGGCCCTCGACCGGTCGCACGGCCGCGGCCGCGAAGGCGTGGGGGCCGGAGACTGGCGGAGCCGACCCAACCGGGCGGCCTGGTCCTAGAGCGGGTCCCGACCGACGGGCGGTCTTGACCGAACTGGTCGTGACCCCCGGACAGCAGGGCCGCATCAGGTGTCGATCAGGGCTCGAAGCGGTAGCCGACGCCGCGGACGGTGCGGACCCAGCGTGGGTGATCCGGGTCCTTCTCGATCTTGCGCCGGATACGGCGGACGTGCTCGGTCACCGTGCCCGCGTCCTGCCAGGCGGAGGAGGATCCCCACACCTGGGCGAGGAGCTGCTCCCGGGTGAAGACCTGGCGCGGCGAGCTGGCCAGGAAGGCCAGGAGATCGAACTCCTTGGCCGTCGTCTCCACCAACAGATCCGACAGCTTGACCTCACGGGCCATGATGTCGATGGCGAGGTCGCCGAAGTCGAGTGACACGGTGGTGGTGGTCGGCCGCTGGCCCACCCGGCGCAGGACCGTGCCCACGCGTGCCGCCAACTCGGCGGGGGAGAAGGGCTTCACGACATAGTCATCGGCGCCGAGCTTGAGGCCCAGCACGCGGTCTGACTCCCGGCCGCGGGCGGTGACGAGGATCACGGGCACGTTGCTTGTGCGGCGGATGGCGGCGAGGACGTCGAATCCGTCCTCGGTGGTGAGCATGACGTCGAGGATGACCAGATCGGGGGAGCGTCCCGACAGTGCCGCGGTCGCCTCGGCCCCGGTGGCGGCCTCCTCCACCTGGTAGCCCTCCGATTCGAGGAGCCTTACCAGCAGGCCGCGGACCTCGGGGTCGTCGTCCACGACGAGCAGACGCCCACAGTCCCGGCCGGTGTTCCTGTGGGAGACCGGTGTCGTCGTTTCTGCTCTCACTGTTGGCCCCCTCGTCTCGTCACTTTAGCTAGTGCCACGACCACCGACCGTAGTGGTGTTGACCAACATTTGGGAAGGGGACTCGGTCAGATTCAGGAAAATACCCGATGGAGGCATGCATCTGCATCCTGGATACGGCGCGACGAGCAGGATTGTTGGGGTGACGTTGATACGCCGTAGCGCCGGATGTGGCTTGCGCGTTGCACACTCGTGCCTGTGGGGTACGGGGGGTGAGTGGGGTGCTGAGGGCGCGACGCGTCCGGGCGGACGGAGCGTCGGATCAGACCGACGTGACCGACGCACGCGGCGTGCCCCGTGTGCTCGTGGTCGGAACCGACGACTGGGCCATCGAACAGTCGGCAGAGGCCCTGGAGGAAGCCGGTTTCGGCATCCTGCGGTGCCACGAGCCGGGCGAGCCTGAATTCCCCTGCAACGCTCTGGTCGAAGGCAGGACCTGCCCGCTCGACGTCGGCTTCGACGTGGTGGCGACGGTGAGGGCCCGACCCCTCGACACGATGGCCCCGGGCGAGCTCGGGGTGGTGTGCGCCCTTCGGCACGGGGTCCCGCTGGTGGCCGCCGGGGTCGCCCCCGAACGCCCCTTCGGATCGTGGGCGGCCGTCATGGTGGAGCAAGGCGGGGAATTGGTGGGCGCCTGTGAGAAAGTGGCAGGCGAGGCGATGGCCCAATTCGTGGCCACGCCGGCGCTCCGGTCGCCCAGAGGAGGCCTCTGATGTCACCCGACGGTGCCCTCCGTGTCATCGACGACATCGAGCCCTGGCTCGAGGAGCTGTGGGCCAACAACGGCACGGACCTCCTGCTCACCGCCGGAGCCCCTCCGCTTGTCCGCATCGACGGCCAGATCCAGCCGGTGAAGGGAGAGGAACCTCTCACCGCGGCGCGGGCCGAACGGATCGTGCTGGCCGTGATGGGCGACGACCTCGTTGTGAAATTCCGCGAGGAGCGTGAGATCGACTTCGCCTTCAGCTGGCGCAACCAGGCGCGTCTGCGGTGCAACGCCTTCCACCAGCGCGACACGTGCGCCATGGCCCTGCGGGTCATCCCTTACGAGATCCCCGGCTTCGACGAGCTGGGCATTCCTCCTGCCGTCGAGCGCCTGGTGAACCTACCCATGGGCCTCGTGATCGTGACCGGGCCCACCGGTTCGGGGAAGTCAACCACCCTGGCCGCCATGCTCGACTACATCAACCGCCGCCGCGCCTGTCACATCGTCACCATCGAGGACCCGATCGAGTACGTACACGGCAACCACCGGTCGGCGGTGAGCCAGCGGGAGGTGGGCAACGACACCGAGTCGTTCCCACGGGCGCTGCGCTCGGCGCTGCGCGAAGACCCCGACGTCCTCCTCGTGGGTGAGATGCGCGACCTCGAGAGCATCTCCACCACCCTGACCATCGCCGAGACGGGCCACCTCGTCTTCGCCACCCTGCACACCAACGACAGCGCGCAGGCCATCGACCGCATCGTGGACATCTTCCCGTCCGACCGTCGGGACCAGATCCAGGTCCAGCTCGCCTCCACGCTGGAGGGGGTCATCTACCAGCGCCTCGTCCCCCGTATCGGCGGTGGCCTCGTTGCCGCCTATGAGGTCCTGTTCGCCACCCACGCCGTGCGCAACCTGATCCGCGAGGGCAAAACCCGTCAACTGCGCAACGTGATCTCCACCCATCAGACCGAGGGCATGCAGACGCTCGAGATGGCACTCACCCACCTGGTGGCGGTCGGCCTGGTGGACTACGAGACGGCCCTCAAGGTGAGCCTCTTCCCGAAGGAGGTCGGAAGACCGCCGGCCGGGGCGGTACCACCACCTCCACCGCCGGGCCCACCCCCCGGCTACGGCGCCACGCCGCCGCGCGTGGCTTCCGTCTGACAACGGCGGCCTGCCCCAAGGCTCCGCGGGACGGATCACCGTGCCCACTGAGTACCGTGGCGTCCAATGTCAATGCACTCGTCCCGACGCGGGTCTCAGTTGCCCTATCAGACGCTGGCCGGAGTGGTGCCGTGCCCGGGGGGATGGATGGTGGCGGGG
>Ga0209415_10006025_pt1 | contig 21680 bp, 19 predicted proteins | sample PeaSoiSIISIP2007_FD_187696 | JGI IMG/M metagenome (GOLD analysis project Ga0209415, IMG submission 187696) | Peat soil microbial communities from Weissenstadt, Germany - SII-SIP-2007 (SPAdes) (version 2) | ecosystem: Environmental > Terrestrial > Soil > Wetlands > Peat | place: Germany... | reverse complement strand
ACATCACGCTCCGCCGCAACCTGCAGTACTGGCAGCCGGGGCTGCCGTACCTCGACGCGATCACCTACCGCGTGTTCATCGACGACAACGCCCGGGTGGCCAACATCAAGTCGGGCGACATCGACATGGTCAGCCTCGTCCCGTTGCCCCAGGTCAAAGAACTCACGGCGGAGGCGGCGCGGCCGGGCGCGACGTACCGGCTGATCGAACGCAGCCCGATCGCCTGGGCGTCGATGGCCCTCAACGTCACCCAGTCCCCGTTCAACAACCCGGCGCTGCGGCAGGCGTTTGCGGCGACGATCGACCAGCGGGCGCTCGCCGGGGCGGTGCTCCAGGGCGCGGCGTATCCGGCGTACGCGCTCTTTCCAACCGGTACACCCGCGTACGACCGAGCGTGGACGCTGCCCGCCCGCAACATCGCCACCGCCAAGGCCAAGCTCACGGAGGGGGCCGCGCCCAACGGCTTCGGGTTCACGGTCACCACGCCGCCGAACCAGACGCACCTGGCGGTCTGTCAGGCGATCCAGTCGATGGCCGCCGACGCGGGCATCCAGATGAAGATCCAGGTCCTGGAAGCGACCGCCCTGGTGCAGGCGCTCGTGTCGTTGAAAACGCAGGCGGCGTTCGTCGACTGGAGCGGCCGGCCGGATCCCGACTTCGACGTCTACCCGTTCGTCACGCAGTCCGGGATCGGGTCGCTCAACTACGCGGGATACGCGAACCCCAGGGTCCAGGAGCTGCTGGACAGTGCCCGCGCCGAGTACGACATGGGGAAGCGGCGGGCCGTGTACGGTCAGGTCACGAAGATCCTCACCGCCGACGCGCCGTGGGTCCCGCTGTACTTCCCCAAAGAGTTCAAGCTCGTCTCGCCGAAAGTGCAGGGGTTCGTCGACCAGCCCGATGGGATGATGCGGTTCCACGGGGTCTGGCTGGCGGCGTGAGGGTCGGCGCCCTCGCGGGCGTGCTCCCGGCGCTCCGCGCGGCGCCGGGGGAACTTCTCGACTGGGTGATCCTGCTCGGCACGGTGGCGCTGTTCGGGTGGGCGGTGGCGGGCGGGCTCACGTTCCTGCCATCCGCCGGATTCCTCGAGCACCGGGCGCCGCTGCTCGCGTTCGAGCGGGGCGCGCTCGCGATCGGCGCGGTGGCCATCCTTCGGCGGCTCCTCGGCGGCCGCGTGCTGCCCGGCGCTCCCCTGTGGGGGCTCGGTGCGGCCGCGACGCTGTGCCTGTTGTCACTCGCGCACACCACGGACCTGTACACCTCGCGCGAGGACGCCTTGTTCCTCACCGCGCTGATCGTGCTGGTCCTGGCGATTCTCATGGCGCTCAATCACTCGAGAAAGACGCACGTCTTCCTCGGCGGCCTCGTCGCAGTCGCGACCGGCGAGGCCCTCGTCGGCCTGGGCCAGTACGCCAGCGGTGCGCCCACGCCGGCGTACTGGCTGAGCCGCGCGTTCGTGGGGCTGATCCGCACCCGTGCCTACGGGACCCTCGACAGTCCCAACGTGCTGGCGGGGTTCCTGCTGCTCGGGATCGCCGCCGCCACGGTGCTCGCCGTGTCGCTGCCGCTCTGGTGGCGGCCCCTGCCCGCGGCCGCGCTGGTCGTCGAGGTACTGGGCCTGATCGTTACGTACTCGCGAGGCGGCTACGTCGGGCTCGCGGTGTTCACCGTGGTCGCCTGGGTGCTGTTCTGGCCGATCCGGCGCCGCGCGTGGCCGGTGCTGCTGCTCGTGATCGCCGTGGCGGCGGTCGCGGCCGTGCGGCTCCCGAGTGTCGGGGCGAGGGCGTCCAGCATCGCCCCGGCGCAGGAGGATACCGCGACGAGCCGACTCTACATCTGGCACACCGCGCTCTCGATGTGGCGGGCGCACCGCGTCTGGGGGACCGGGATGGGCACATTCAACGCCGTCTACTCCGCATACCGTGCGCCCGACGTCCTCCAGACGTATGCGATGATCCCCGTCCCCGGCTCCGCCCACGACGACTACCTGCAGGTCCTGGTCACCACCGGGGAAGTCGGGACCGGCCTCGTGGTCCTCGTCGTGCTCTGGGGCGGGTGGCGCGCCGTCCGGCGGTACACCCGCGGGTGGAGCGAGGTGCGCGGGTGGATCGGTGGGTGGGTTGCGGGCATGGCCGGGATCGGCGCGGTCAGCATCGTCGACGAGAACCTCTTCGTCGTCACGAACATCACCCTGCTGCTGGTGCTCAGCGCCACCGTGGCCGCGCATGTGTCGCTCACGGAGCGCCTCCCCGCACGGTTCTGGCAGCGCGTGTACGTGCTACCGCTCGTCGCCGTCTTGGTGTGGGCCCCGCCGTTGCTCTTGCCGCCGGTCGAAGCGACGGCGTTGCACGACCAGGCGACGCGGGAGGTAGCGGCGGGGGAGTTCGCCCAGGCGGTCCGCACCTTTCAGACGGCGATGACGGTCGATCCGCTCGACGGCGTCACCCCGGCGTACTTCGGGGACCTCCTTGCCGACCTGTACGTGCGGAAACTCGATAACCCAATGGGGCCCTGGGGGACAATGCGCGACCGGGCGGCCGAGCTCTACGTCGCCGCGATGCGCCTCAGCCCGTGGGACGCGTTCCCGCGTGCGGAGCTGGGGCGGCTCGAGCGGGCCGAGAAACGCTACGCGGATGCCGCGAACGCGCTCCGCGAGGCGGTGCGCCTCGATCCGTATGCCCCGCGCTACCGCCTATGGCTCGCCGAGACCCTCCTCGCCGCGGGCGACCGAGCGGACGCGGGCGACCAGTTGGAGGAGGCGGTGCACCTCTATCCGGTCGAGCTTCTTACGATCGAACACCACGAGGGACGGGACGAGCGGTACGACGCCTCGGCCGCACAGTTGGCCGACGCGGAGCGGCTGTTGCGGGCGACCGGCGAGGAGCGCTGACACCAGCCGTGGACCGGCAGCGTCGTGGAACGGCGACGTCGTGTCGATCTCGCCACCGCCGTCCGGCGGGACCCGTTGAGGCCCGCCGACGCCGTCTCCACGCACGAGGGACGCGCCTGCGGGCCGGCGGCCGGCGTTAACGACTCCCGCGTGCGACGGGGAATTCGGCGAGCGGATCTGCTCCTCCGGTGCGCCCCGTCGCCCGCCTCGATGTTCCAGCGTCCGTCAACGAACGTGTGCGGTCGCCCGGCGCGCGATCCGTCAGCGCGTCCGCCACCCTGGAGATGACGGCCACGAGGAGCCCCCGGTGGTGCACGACGCCCAGGTCGACTTTCTGGGCCAGGTGGTCCGCGACGCCCGGAACGCCGGGCCCGCCGTTGATCGGTAGCCCCAAGGCGCTGGCCGCGAGCACGATCCCGTCGCCAGGGCCGGAGGTGAACTCGGCCTGCGGGAGTTCGCCCGTGATGCCCTGCCACGTGCCCTGACCGATCGACGGCGAGGGGCGCGCGTTGCCGTAGAACGCGTAGGCGCGGATCCCGCTAGGCAGCGGATAGGCATTGAGCCGCGTCAGGATCGGATTCGAGGCGTCCCGGGGGATGCTCCACGGAGCCTTTGAGGTGGGGCGCCAAAACGGAAACGTCGGGGTGAGACTCCGCGCCGCCGGTGTCCGCGCGATGGTGACGACCGGATACCACGCGTCGACGTACGACGTAACCGTCCCCTCGTTGGGGACGGCGACCATGACGAACCGGTCGACCAAGTGATCCCACCCCGGTTCGAACGCCATGTTCCAGCGGACCAGGAGCCCCCCATAGCTGAAGCCGACGATGTTCAATCGGGTGGCGTACGTGCTCGGGAGGACCACATCGCGGACGTAGGATGCGAGTGCGCGCGCGGCCCCCTCGACGGTAAGACGTCGCGATGCGTAGCCAAACCAGAACACGGTCGGCCACGGCCCGGTGGCCCGATAGCCCCGGCGTTCGAGCCCGGAGAGCACGCCTGGGTAGGGTCGGGCGCCGCCGAGGTCGCTGAGATATCCGGGCACGATCAGGCTGGGGAGCAGCAGGACGTCGTTCTGGTGGGTCGTCACCACCTGGTCCCCTTGTCGCACGGTCACCGTGACGTCGATCGGCGCGTTGTCGTCGAACGGCGGAATCGGACTGAACTCCGCCCACGGGACGCCGCCGACCCACGCGCGACCCGCGGGCAGATCGAGCACGACGGGTGCCCGCGAGAGCCCCACGCGGTCGGGCGGCGCGGCGACCGCACGCCCGGCGACGGTCGCGGTGCCTTCGATCGTGGGCTGGAGCTCCGGCTGGAGACCGGCGATCGTCACGTCGAAACGGAGTTGACCCGGTCCGACCATGGTGAAGCGCGAGACCTGGACCGCGAGCGGCGCGGCCCCTTGTCCGTGCGCCACGCCGAGCGGCAGCGCCAGCGCGGTGGCCAGGAGGCAGGCGCAGAGTCGGGTGAACGTGAGATGTCTGGCGGTGACGGCACCAGGCCGCGGCGCGTGCAGGTCGCCATCGCCGCGTCTCCGGCCGGCCGTGTCCCTGCGCGCGTGGAAGGAGAAATACGGCATCCGCTACACACCCGGCCCGCCAGCCCGCGTCCCGCCACGCGTCACCAGGCGGATCTCTGGCGCGGCCCAGTGTTGTCTAACGAAGTTAGGGTTAGGGGCGTCCGCGTCAAGTCCTCTTTCCGACGGCCCGAGTCCGCAGCCGCGCGCGCACGACAGTGTCGACCGTCCGCGGGCCGGCGGGACGGACCGGCTTCCGAGTGGACCCTCTCGCTCGTCGCTCCGCGCCGCCGAGAGGCGACACTCCCTAGAGACGGAATTCGCCCTCCCCGACCACGACCGCGGACCCCCCGACCTCGACCCGGGTCACCCGGCCCTGTTCTTCGAACGCGCGCGCATGCAGCCGGGACGGGCGGCCGATCTCAACCCCTTGGGCGATGTCGATCTCCTGGCCGAACGGGACCCGGGCGTGCCGACCCAGGTGGACCGCGAGGGGCCCGGCGGCCGAGCCCGTGGCGGGATCCTCACTGACCCCGTAGGCCGGTCCAAACATTCGCGTCTTCCACGCGCGCCCCTCGCCGGCAAAGCAGTTCACGCCGTGGTCGGGTGCGACGCGCAACAGCGCGGAGAGGTCCGGGGTCAGGCGCGCCACGGCGTCCGCCGTGTCAAGGCCGACGTAGACGTGGCGGACCCCGTTGTCGTACGCCTCGACCGGTAGGGTTGATGCGGCGACCCCGAGTGCCGCCAGGAGCCGATCGCTCGCGGCAAACGGCGCAACGGTGGGGAGCGGCTGGCTCATCCACCCAAAGACGATACCGCCCGTGGTGCGCCCGAGCCGGACGGGCACGGTGCCGCGCCCGGTCTCGAGGCGAATCGTGTCCCCGTCGAGCGCCGCGCTCCCGAGGTGCGCGGCGAGGACGCAGGCCGCGCCGAGCACCGGGTGGCCCGCGAACGGCAGCTCGTGCGCGGGCGTGAAGATTCGGATCCGCGCGTGCCCGCCCGCGGCGGGAGGGTAGGCAAAGACGGTCTCGGAGTAGTTGATCTCTCGGGCCAGCGGCAGCAGCCGGCCCTCAGGGATCTCGCGCGCGTCCACGAACACCGCGAGCGGGTTCCCCGCAAGGGGCGTCTCCGTGAAGACGTCGCAGATCTCGTAGCGGTAGGCGCTCACGGGATCCGTCCCAGCGCCCGCAGCACCTTGGCCGGGGTGATCGGCAGCGATGTCACGCGAACCCCGATGGCGTTCGCTACCGCGTTCGCGATCGCCGCCGGCGTCGGGATGATCGGCGGCTCGCCGGCCCCCTTGGCGCCGAGGTTGTTGGCGATCGGATCCGGCTTGTCCACCGCCATCGACACGATCTCGGGGATCATCCGGGACCGGGGGACCGCGTAGGCGTCGAAGCCCAGGTCCAAGACGCTTCCGCTGTCGGGGTCGGTGACGTGGTCCTCGCGCAGCGCCACGCCGAGTCCCTGGATCACGCCGCCCTGAATCTGGCTGGCGTACTGGAGGGGGTTGATGACCCGGCCGACGTCGTGACACGCGACGATCTTCAGCACGGACACCTCGCCGGTGTCGAGATCCACCTCGACCTCCGCGATCTGCACCCCGAAGGTGCGGATCGTGACGCCGTCCGGGTTCGGCCCGCGAAACCCGCGGCCCGTGATGGTGAAGTTGTTCATCCGGCTCGTGATCTCGGCGATGGTCATCCCGCGCTCCGGGACACCCGCGACAACGAGGCGCCCGGCTTCGAGGCGGATGTCGTTCGGAGCCGCCTCGAGCAACGACGCGGCCGCGTCCAGCAGATGGCGGCGGATCTCGTCTGCGGCCATCCGCACCGCGGGGCCGCACGAGGTGATCGTCTGGCTGCCGGCGGAGAGCGGGCTGTAGGGATAGTCCGTGTCGCCGAGCGCCAACGCGACCCGGTCGACCGGGAGCGTGAGGACCTCCGCGGCGATCTGGGTGAGGGCGGTCTTCGCCCCGGTCCCGATGTCCTGCGTGCCGATCCGGATCTGGGCGGTGCCGTCCGGGTTGAGCCGGATCTCGGCGTAGGCCGGCGGCGAGCCCGAGCCGCCCCATAGCTGACTGGCCATGCCGAGCCCGCGCCGCGTGCCGCCGCCCGTCACCGGCGAGGGCGAGGTGGGCGCCCGCCGCGACCACCCCGCCGCCGCGGCCGCGCGCTCGTACGCCTCGCGGAGGAACTTGCTGGAGTAGGCGCGCCCCTGGACCTGATCCGCTTCCGCGTAGTTCTTGAGGCGCAGCGCCAGGGGGTCCATGCCGAGGGTGTCCGCCAGCGCCTCCATCGCGCAGTCGAGCGCGACCGTCCCCTCGAGGTACCCGGGCGCCCGAAACGCGGCCGCGGGGCCGGTGTGCGTGAACACGTTCGCGACCTCGCTCCGCACGTTCGGGCAGGCGTACAGTTCCTTGAGCGGGCCGGACAGCGGGGAGCCCATGTTCCGGTACGCCCCGACGTTGGACGCGCCCCAGTAGTCGAGCGCGGTCAGCGCTCCGTCGCGCTTCGCGCCCACCCGGATCCGCTGCACGCTGCGGGGGCGCTTGCCGGCGGCGACGCTCTCCTCGGCGCGCGTGAACATGATCTTGACCGGACGGCCGAGCCGGCGCGATGCGATCGCCGCAACGATCGTGTACTTCCCGGCGCCGTTCTTGCTGCCGAACCCGCCGCCCATGTACGGGCTCACCACGCGGACGTGGTCCAGGGGAATCTTCAGCGCCCCGGCGACCTGCCGGCGCACGCCGAAGATGTGCTGCGTCGAGTCCCAGATGACCAGCGATTCGCCGGTCCAGTCCGCGACCGACCCGTGCGTTTCCATGCTGTGGTGCAGCACGTCCGGCGTCTCCACGTGGAGCTCTACGGTGACGTCCGCCTCGCGAAAGCCCCGCTCCAAGTCTCCGCGCTCGTACCGTTCGGGCGCCCCCCCGAGCAGTCTTCCGTCCGCGTGCACCTGGACCGCGTCCGGGGCGAGCGCCGCCTCGGTATCCACGATGTGGGGCAGCGCCTCGTAGTCCACCGCGATCAACTCGACGGCGTCGCGCGCCTGTTCGAGCGTGTCCGCGATCACGAACGCGACCTCGTCCCCGACAAACCGCAGCTCCGGATCGAACAGCCAGCTCTTGCCGTTGTACCAGGGAATCTTCGGCGCGTTCGCCGAGGAGAGCACGAGGCGCACCCCGGGCGCCCGTTCCGCCTTCGACGCGTCGAGGCGGGCGACGCGCGCGTGCGCGTGGGGACTGCGCAGGGCCGCGCCGTGGAGCAGCCCGTGCGGGTACAGATCCGCGGTGAACCGCGCCGTGCCGCCGACGCGGTCGGCGCCGTCGACCCGCGGGACGGGCGTCCCCACGACCTGGAACTTCTCCGCCGCCGTCCAGACGGGCAGGTCGTCGCCCTCGATCACGACCTCGCGCTCTTCGATGCGCCCCTCGAACTCGATCTTCTGCTTGATGATCCGCGGCATCCCGTGCCTCCCAGGTGCGCTCCGGCCGCGGACGCGGCGCGGGGCGTGTGATCGCAGTCGTGCGGTGCGGCGTGCCTCCCGACGCTCAGCTGCCCCCGGCGCCCTCGGCCGCCCGGGCGACAGCCAGGGCGGCGGCCTGAACCCGGAGGTGTGCGCCGCACCGGCACACGTTGCCGTCGAGCGCGCGGCGGACGTCTTCGGGTGAGGGGTGGGCGTTGCGGCGCAACAGCCCGCGCAGCGCCATGATCTGTCCCGGCGTGCAGAAACCACACTGGAACGCGTCCTCCCGGATGAACGCCTGCTGGATCGGATGCAGCACGCCCTCGCGCGCGAGGCCCTCGACCGTCTCCACCGCGCGACCGTCCGCCTGCACCGCCAGCACGAGGCACGACAACACCGCCTGACCGTCCACGAGCACGGTGCAGGCGCCGCAGGTGCCGACTCCGCAGCCTTCCTTCGTGCCCGTGAGGTGCAGGTCTTCGCGGAGCGCCGCGAGCAGCGTGCGGCGCGGCGAGACCGCGATCTGGGTGCGCTCGCCGTTGACCGTGAGCGTGATCGCGGACGCCGTGTCTGTCGTGTTCGTGGGGTTCATTCGGTTCCTCCGACTCCCTGAGGTGTGGACATCGGGCCGCCTCGGGCCCCGGGCGACATTCGGCCCGTGCCCGCGCGGCTCCTCCGACGCCGTCCCGCAAGGGCTCGCCCCCCGACTTTGACATCGGGACCGTGCCCGCCTACACTAGACTACGTTATGCCGCGGAAGCCTATGCCCACCCCGACGACAATCGAACAAGACGCGACCGCCCGTGCGCTCGTCGTCACCTGGGGCGACGGCCACCAGAGCCGGTACGGCTACCGGCTGCTCCGGCAGTGCTGCCCGTGCGCGGTGTGCGTCCACGAGTGGACGGGCGCGCAACTGCTGGACCCGGCGCGGGTGCCGGCGGACATCTTTCCCAAGGACGTCGCGCGGGTCGGCGCGTATGCGCTGCGGGTCACGTGGTCGGACGGCCACGCGACCGGGATCTACACGTTTCCGTTTCTGCGCTCGCTGTGCGACTGTGAGATCTGCACTCGGGAGCGGGCGCAGGCCGACCCGCCGGCCCCGTGATCGCCGGAGGTCCAACACCCCGTCGGACGCGGCGTCACCGCAGCCGGTAGCGCTCCACCGCCTCCGGATCGAGATCGAGGCCGAGGCCGGGCCCGGACGGTGGGGCGATCAGCCCTGCCTCGGGCACCGGGAACGGCGCCGTGAAGATCTCCCGCAGCGGATTTTGAATGTACTGCGTGCCCATGTACTCGTACGTCGAGAAGTTCGGCGCCGCCGCCGCGAGGTGCAGGGAGGCGAGGTGCGCGACCCCGCCGCTGAAGCCGGTGTGCGGAGCGTACTGTAAATTGTGCGCGTGCGCGAGCGCCCAGAGGCGGCGCGCCGGCGTCACCCCCCCGATGCGGGCGATCTCGGGCTGCAAGACGTCGAGGCACCCGCGCGCGATGAGATCCCGGAACCCAAACACGCCAAACTCGGTCTCGCCCGCGGCGAGCGGGACGCGCACGGACCGGCGGAGGTGCGCGTAGCCGTCCAGGTCGTCGGGGGGCACCGGCTCCTCGAGAAACGTGACGTCGAACTCCTCGAGTTGGCGACCGACGCGGACGGCGGTGCCGATGTCGTAGGCGCCGTTGGCGTCCAGCATCAGCGCGATGTCGGGGCCGACGGCCTCCCGGATCGCACGGACGGTGCGGACGTCCGCGCGATCGCCGCCGCGGGACGCCGGCCACCCAATCTGCACCTTGATCGCGCGGAACCCCCGCGCGACCTGCGCCCGGGCTTCCTCGGCCATCTTGGGAATCTCGTCGAAATAGACCTTGGACACGTAACACGCGACCCGCTCCCGGCCCGCGCCGCCGAGGAACTTGTACAGCGGTTTGTCCACGGAGCGGGCGAGGATGTCCCAGAGGGCGATGTCGATCCCGCTCATCGCCTCCACGACGAAGCCGCGGGAGTGCCCCCAGCGTCGCAGCAGCGCCAGCATCTCGTCCCAGAGGCCTTCCGCGTCCCACGGGTCGCGGCCGACCACGAGCGGCGCGAGGAGGCGGTCGACGATCGTCGCGGTGACCTCGGGCGTGCGCCGCGCGATGCACTCGCCCACGCCGACGCGACCGTCGTCGGTCGCGACCTGGACGAGCACGGCGTAAAACGTCGGAAACGTCCCGATCGAGAACTCGACCGGACGGGGCGTGCGGGCAGCGAGCGGTGTGGCGGTCACCGAGGCGATCTTCATGGCGGCGTATTCGTGCCGGCACCGTGGCAGTCCTCGCGGTGGCCCCCCTCGGCGGCGCGCCGCGCGGCACACGGTGGGAACGGCGTACGGCCGCGGCGAATCGAGGGAATGGCCGGGGTGTCTGGGGCGTTACCGCGCATCGGTTGGGCCGCGCCCGTCGCGCGGAGGCTGCACCGAGACAGAGGAGGATGGCGATGGAGTGGGCAGGGGCATTCGGGAACGCGTTTGGCTATCAAGAGTTCTTGAAGCGCCACGCAACACCGGACCAACAGGCCCGCTGGCAGGCCGTGTACGAGAAGGTGACGCTGACGCCCGCGCAGCGGGAGTTACTGGGCGGGTTCGTCCGGGAGATGCACGTCCTCTGCGTGGCCGGCGCCTGGTGCGGCGACTGCGTGAACCAGTGTCCGATCATGGCCCGCATCGGCGAGCAGAACCCGCGCATCGTCGTGCGCTTCGCCGACCGCGACGCGGACCCCGCGTCCCAACAGGCGCTCGCGATGAACCTCGGACACCGCGTCCCGGCCGTGGTCTTCCTCAGCGAGGACGACGCGGAGTGCGGCCGGTACGGCGACCGCACCCTCGTGGGCTACCGGCAGATGGCCGCCGACCGCCTCGGGCCCGCATGCCCGACGGGGATCGTGCCGCCGGGCGCGGAACTGCTCTCCGCCGTGACCGGCGAGTGGGTCGGGCAGTTCGAGCGGATGCAGCTGATGCTGCGGCTGTCGAAGCGCCTCCGGGAGAAGCACAGCGACTGAAGCGATGATCGGCGTTGACACGGGGGCCGAGCGCGCCTAGAATATATGTGACACCTGTGCGGGGTACCGCCGAAAAACGTCACATATCTGGAGCGGTCCCATGTCCGCAATGCCGCCCGTGCTCCCGGACGACCCGGAGATGGGTCGCCGGTTCACCGAACGCGTCCAGAGCGGCGAGCAGATCGAAGCGGGCGAGTGGTTGCCCGCGGAGTATCGGTTCGAAGCGCTTCGCCTGATCACCATGCACGCGAACTCCGAGATCATGGGCGCGCTCCCCGAGCGCGAGTGGATCCCGCGCGCCCCGAGCCTCGCTCGCAAGATGGCGCTCACGGCGAAGGTCCAGGACGAAGTCGGCCACGGAATGTTGCTCTACCGCGTGGCCGAGACGCTCGGCCGTTCACGCGACGAGATGATCGCCGATCTGGTCGCCGGCAGGGCGCGCTTCCACAACGTGTTTCACTATCCCGCGGAGACGTGGGCGGACGTCGCGATCATCCAGGTCTTCGTCGACGGGGCGGCGATGCAGACGCAGGGGGCGCTGCGGTCCTGCTCGTATGCGCCGTACTCCCGGGTGCTGAAGCGTATCTGCTACGAGGAAGACTTCCACATCCAGCTGGGCCTCGACGTCTGGCGATCGCTGGCGGAAGGGACCCCCCGGCAGCGGGCGATGCTCCAGGACGCCCTGCGGCGCTGGTGGACGCCGATCATCCACTTCTTCGGGATGCCCGACCGGGTCTCGCCGCATACGGAGAAGATGCTCGCGTGGCGGATCAAGGTTAAGTCCAACGAGGAACTCCGCCAGCAGTTCCTCCGACGGTTCGTGCCGGTCATCCTCGAGTACGGGTTGGAGGTGCCGGACCCAGGCCTCCGGTGGCAGGAAGACGAGCAGCGGTACGTCTACACCGAGCCCGACTGGGAAGAACTCAAGCGGGTTGGACGAGGTGGCGGCCCGAAGAGCGCGGAGCGGCTGGCGCTCCGGCAGCGGTTCCACGAGCAGCACGCCTGGGTGCGCGAGGCGGTCAACCGGTGGCTGCAGGACCACGCACAGGACGCAGTCGCGTGACGCACGACAACAGGGGACACGACGGGCAGCCACGGGAGAGTGGCGACGTGACGCGGCCGCAGCCGGCGGCTGGGGCGGCTTCTGCGGAGACGGCGGCACGGCACGACGCCGGCGGCCTCTGGGAGCATCCGCTCGGCGCCGCCCGAGACGTCTGGGCGGTGTTCGTGCAAGGACGGCGGCGCGACACCCACGTGTACGCCGGGGATGTGCACGCGCCGGACGCTGAGATGGCGCTCGTGCTTGCGAAGGAGAACTACACTCGGCGGGATCCGTGCGTCAGTCTGTGGGTCGTCCGCGCCGATCAGATCCACGCGACGGCCCAGGACGCCGCGGAGATGTTTGTGCCGGCGACCGATAAGAGCTATCGGTTCGGCGGGTCATACCGCCAGCAGCGCAAAGCGTTCCAGAGCTCGTATCAGGCCGCGTACCGCGAGGAGGACCAGTAGTGCCGGGCGTGCTGACCGCGATCGCGGACCCCACGCTGCGTGCGGCGTTTCGTGAGGTGCTGCTGCGTGTGGCGGACGATGAGTTGGTCATCGGCCACCGCCACTCCGAGTGGACCGGGTTCGGCCCCGATATTGAGAGCGACGTCGCCATGAGCAGCATCGCCCAGGAGGAGCTCGGGCACGCGCGCGTCTTCTACGAGCAGATCGCGGACGACGAAGGGCTGGACATCGACCGCCTGGCGTTCGGGCGGACGCCGGGCGAGTACCGGCACGCGGCGCTGCTCGAGCGGGAGAACGGCGGCTGGGAGTTCTCCATCGTCCGCCTGGTGCTGTACGAAGCCTTCGAGACCGGCCGGCTCCGCCTGTTGGCCGCGAGCGGGCAGCAGCCGATCGCGGGGCTCGCTGAGACGCTCACGCGCGAGGAGCGGTACCATCTGCTCTTCGCCGAAACGTGGCTCACGCGCCTCGCCCGGGGCGCGGCCGAGGGACCTGGCCGGGTGCAGCGCGCGCTCGACGCGGCGTGGCCGGACGCCCTCGGGCTGTTTGAAACGACGCCGGCCGACGCGCTGCTGGTCGCGCAGGGGGTCATCGCCTCGACCCCGTCCGCCCAACGCGCGGCCTGGGAGGCCGCGGTCCGTCCGTCGCTCGAGGGGTGCGGACTCCGGCTGCCGTCATCGGGCCCGCGCGAAGGCGGCCGGCGCGGCGTGCACACGCCGGCGTTCGACGGGTTGCTCGACCAGATGACCGAGGTGTGGCGATCGGATCCGGAGGCGCGTTGGTGACCCGGCCCGGGACGGGTACGGTGGAGGGCGCGGTCTGGGACGTGCTGGGGACCGTTGAGGATCCCGAGCTGCCGATCGCGATCACCGACCTCGGGCTCGTGCGGGATGCGACGGTCGAGGACGGCCGCGTGGTGGTGCGTCTCGTCCCGACGTGGATCGCCTGCCCGGCGCTCGGGGTGATCCGGACTCGCATCCGTACCGCGCTGCTGTCGGTGCCGGGCGTCCGCGAGGCGGTGGTCGAGTACACGTACGACGAGCCGTGGACGCTCGACCGGATGACGCCCCGCGGCCGGGAACAACTCGCCGCCCACGGGCTCTCGGTACCGCAGTGCCGCTTCGCGGAGCCGCCGGTCTGCCCGTACTGCGGCTCGCACGACGTCGCCGCCGACAGCCTCTTCGGACCGACGCTGTGCCGCGCGACATATCTGTGCCGCCACTGCCACAATCCCTTCGAGCGGTTTAAGCCTCCGGTGGAACCGTAGCCGGTCGCCGCGGCGTCACGTGCGGAGGGCCCCGGTGGACGAGGCCCTCCGCACGTTCGAACGACGGCGCAGGTTACATCGCTTCGATCACTGCGGTGAGCGCGTTCGTGGCCGCGACCATCCCGGCGACCGTCGCGTACTCGCCCGCGTTGTGCGCCTGTCCGATCGAGCCGGGCCCGAGGTTGCAGAAGTCGTGCGTGCGTTCGGCGAAAATTGACAGGTCCTGCCGTCCCTGGGAAAACTGCAACACCACACCGCCCTGGACCTTGGCGACCGCCTCGCGGGTGACCGCCAGCGTGTGTCCCTCGCGATCCGCGAGCGTCGGCAGGCACAACTTGCTGATCTCCATCTCGTGGGCGACCCCGTCGACCGCGGCGCGCAACTCGGCTTCGAACGTGGCGTAGTCGTCACCCACCGCCAGGCGCCGGTCCACGGTCAGCCGCAGCCGATCGGGGATGACGTTATCCGCGAGCCCAGCGTGGGCGGCCACGACGGAGAGCGACGGCACGCTCTGGACGCCCGGTGCAACCTCGACCGGCTTGAGCCGCTCGGCGGTCGCGGCGATCCGCTTGATGACGTCCACGCCACGATAGATCGCGTTATCGGCGCGGCGCCAGTCGGACGAGTGGCCGCTCCGGCCGAGCACGGTCACCTGGCCGATCGCTCGCCCTTGGCACCCGATCCCGATCAGGAGGCGTCCGGCGTTGGTGTCGTACGAGGGCTCCGTGGTGATCGCGAAGTCCGGTTTGGCTCGGCCGATCAGGCGGCGCACGCCGTTCCGCGGGGTGATCGACCCGCCCTCTTCGTTGTTCGTGAACGCGAACCACGTCTTCACCCGCGGACGGACGTGGTGCGCGAGCCACATCATGCAGGCGAGGCCGGCCTTCATGTCCGAGGCGCCGAGCCCGATGACGCGCCCGCTCTCGACCCGCGGGGAGAACGGATCCGCCGCCCACCCGTCCACCGGCGGCACCGTATCCATGTGCCCGTTGACGACGAGCAAGCGGTCGCCCTTGCCCACCTCCGCGGTGACGTTCCCTTCGGCGTCGCGCTCGACCGCGACCCCGGCGCGTGTAAGGTTGTCGTGAATGTACTGCGAGACCGCCGCTTCCTCACCAGTGACGCTGCGGATGCTGACCAAGTCGCACAACGTGCGTTCCAGGTACGCCGCCATCTCGGGCACGGACCGTCACCCCTCCCGTGAGTTTTGCTGCCTGAGCGTCGACGAGCACGGCAGGCGAACGCCGGGGTCGCCGCACGCCATACTTAGGGATTCGCCCCCGCGCCGGGGGTTGCCTCCGGATACACGACGCGGAACCGATCGTACGATTCGACGAGCGGGGCGCCGGTCGTGGGATCGGCAAACGCCTGCTCGATCCGGCTGATCCGGCTGAGGAGCACCGGCCCCCCGACATCGGCGGCGAGCGGTCGTGGCGCGTCGTCCCCGCCGATCGCAAACGGGCTGGTCGTGAGGAAGTACTCTCGGGTCAACCGCGCGCGAAACAAGCTCGCCAGCACGCGGGGGCCGCCTTCGCTGACCAGGCTGCGGACGCCGCGCGTCCCGAGCGCGCGGAGGGCCGCCGCAGGATCGGGGCGTCCGTCCGAGGCCGACGCGACGCGGGTGACCTCGACGCCGTGCGCCTCGACGCGGCGGACGTCCTCCGCAGGCGCGCCATCCCCGCAGATCACCAGCCGGTCGAAGCGGGGATCGGTGAACAGCCGCCGAGACAGCACCTCGGGCGCCCACGCCAGACGCGAAGCGAGCACGGCGACCAGCAGGCGCGGGGGCCTGCCCGAGGCTGCTCGTCGCGCCGCCTCCGCCTCAGGCAGCACGGCGGTGACGTCCTCCGCCACGATCGTCCCCACGCCCGTCAGTACGGCGTCGGTGGCGACGCGCAGGCGCGTCAGGACCAGGCCGTCCACGCGCGTGCCGATCGTCGCGGCTTTGCCGTCGACCGCGGCCTCGCCGTTTTGCGTCATCACCATGTTCGCGACCAGGTAGGGGAGACCGGCAGACGGCGGCGGAAAGGTCAGGTCGGTGTAGAGGTCGGCGATCGCCACATCCCGGGGGTGCGGCTCCGACTCGTGCCAAACTAGACGCACAGCATCGGGTAGGGCGAGGGCACGCTTCCAGCCGGGACTACTCACGGGAACCACCTCGGGCTCGGCCGGGTCCGGCCGGCGGGTCCAGGGATCATGCGACCTTGGGAGTCACGGTGCGCGTTCGCCGCGTGTCCTTGGCGTTCACGATCGCACCCCGCTTGTTCCGCACGGACCGACGCAGCGCCGTGAGTCTGCCGTCCTTGCTACGCTCGGGCCGCGGTCATTTCCTGCTCCACTCCTTGCAGGCATCGGCGGCGACGACGTCGCGAACAGCGGCGCCCCTCACGCGGCGCTCGGGACGTCGTCGCGGGAGCTGTCCCTTGAGAACGAGGACGTGCCGTCGGCATCGGGTAGTCGGAGCGCATGCCCTAGTCGGGAGAGCTAGTGCGGTGAACGCGTGAGCTCTGCGCAACGACGCCCAAGTGCCGCCTGGGCGTTGCGAAGGTGGTCGCGCGCTCCGACCGCCCATCGCTCCACGCCGTCGAGCGCGCGGGTGACGGCCCCGAGTTCTTCCTCGATCATGCCGGGCGCGGGGCCTCCCACGGTCGTTCGCGTCGTCACGAACCTGCGAGGGTCGAGGAGTCCCTGGATCTCCGCCGTGGGAAACGACGCTGGCCGGCCAAGCTGCTCGACCGTCACCTCCGCCAACAACGCCGCCGTCCACGCGCGCGGGTCCGGTGCGCGCTGCACCAGTGCCGAGACGACGGCGTGCGCCTGGCGCTGCGGCACCCCGTGCCCACGCACCAGGGCGTCCATCAGCTCGGTCGCCGTGGCACCCGAGGCGACGATCTCGTCCACCGAGGTCCCGGTCCCGACGGTCAGGGAAACCAGGGCAAGACGTAACACGAGCGCCACCGTCGCCGCGTCGTCGAGAGTACGCCACAGGTCCACCTGGGGCTCCGACGTGGCCCGGTTGTCGTCCTCGAACGGCGTGGCGGCGACGCCGGCGACGACCCCCGCGAGGACGCCGGCGGCCCGCACGGCGCGGGCGCGGAGGTGCTCGACGAATACAATATTGCGTTTCTGCGGCATCATGCTGCTGATCTGCACGAATCCCGGATCGACCACCACCGTTGGGCGCGGGCCGGATCCCCAGGCCTCCAGCATCGCCAGGAGGCGACTGTCCTGGCTCAGCGCGATCGCGCACGCCGACAGCGCCGTCAGCACGTAGTCCGCCCCCACCACCGCGTCGTACGTGTTCGCGACCAGCCCGTCAAACCCGAGCAGGCGGGCGACCGCGTCGCGGTTGAGGGCGAAGCTCGTGCCGGCGAGGGCGCAGGCGCCGAGCGGAGACTGGTTCACCTGCGCGTACGCGAGCCGGTAGCGGTCGAGGTTGCGGGCGATGGTCTCGGCGTACCCGGCGAGGATATGCCCGAGCGTGGTCGGCTGGGCCGGCTGGCCGTGCGTGCGGGCCAGGACGAGCACGTCCCTGGCCGCGTGCGCCAGGGCCGCGGCGGCGCGCCCCAGGGCGAGCGTCGCGTCGGCGACATCGAGCAACTTGGCGCGGACGACCATCCGAAACGCGCCCGCGTCTAGGTCGTTCCGGCTGCGGGCGAGCTGGAGGTTGCCCGCGGCGTCCTGCCCGAGGCGTTCGGCGAGGGCCCGCTCGATGAAGAAGTACACGTCCTCGACGTCGGGGTCGTACGTCACCTGCGCGGGCCGGAGCGCGTCGAGTTCCGCAAGGCCGCGGATCAGCTCCGCCGCCTGCTCGCGCGTGAGCGCTTCGCCCGACGCGAGCGCGACCACATGCGCCCGACTTGCCTCAAGCAACACCGGGTACAACTCACCCTTCCACGCATCGAACAAGGGCTTGAGCACCTCGTTGCGATAGCGGTCTCTCAGGTCGCGACTGCCAGGCACACCTTCGCCCATGGCGTTGGCCCCCTCGTTCTCGCGGTCGCGCATCCGCCCGTCGGCCGCACTCAGACCTTCGGCGGTGCGGGACGACCCCCTGCGCCCGAACCTGTGCGGGAGAGTTCGTCGCGACACGCGAGGACGGCGAGCCAACGCGGCGCGTGACTTCAGGTGGGTGGCCGACGGCAGGTGCCTCCTGCGAACTGACCACACACACAAGGCTGAGACAAGCGGCGCGGGCGGGTTTACGAGGCCCACGGTCGCGTCCCACCGTGCGTCGGTGTCTCGGGTTGCGGGAGGCGAGGGAACACTGCGGTCGCCGGCGCCTGCGGCAGGGGAATGGCAACCCGCGACAAACCGACCAGACCGATGCGAAGTGCGGGAGGGCCGTGATTGATGCGCGAGTATATCCACGGGGACTTCGATCCTCGCGAGACGGCGCGCCTTGAGTTTCACGCGACCTTTGTCGAGCGCTTCGCCCTGCGAGACCTGCGTCTTGACCGCGGACAGCTCGTGCTCGACCTTGGGTGCGGTGTCGGCGCAATGACGGCACGGCTTGCCGAGTGCTTTCCAGGCATCGGCCTCTTCGCGGTCGATGTCGGACGATCGGCGCTTCGTATGGCTCACGCGAACCACCCCGTGGCTGCCTACATCCAAGCAGATCGAGCCGCGCTGCCGTTCCAGGACGAGGCCTTTGATTGCGTCCGCGCTTCGTGGCTGCTCGAACACGTGGAATCTCCAGTCACCATCCTGCGCGGAGTCCGTCGCGTCTTGCGGGTCGGGGGACAATGCCAGTTCTTGGAGGTCGACAATTCGACCTTGCGGACGACGCCCGAGTATCCCGAAGTGCTCGAGGTGGTACACGCCCTCAACCGGGCGCAGTGCGACCGTGGTGGAGACCCCCATATCGGACGCCGGTTAGCGGAGTTACTCAGGGAAGCCGGATGTTCCCAGTTGGAGGTGATGCCGGTGCCCCTCTGCGGGACCCCGTCAAACCCGAGTGTCTTCCATAGCGTGACTCGCGTCTTTGCAGATATCTTTGAGAGCGTGGCCCAAACGCTGGGGCCGACGATGGCGCCGAGGATCCAAGCCGCCGCCGCGAGACTTCGCGCGCTGCCCGTGGACGAAGGGACGATTCATTACGCTCCGGTCCTCGGCCGCGGCGTCCGGAAGACCCGCTGGGCGAGGAGCGCCGACCGTGGTGGCACCGAGGTGCTCGAGGCGGCGGAGACACGTCGGCGGTGTTGGGGTGCGGAGGCTCCGCGAACCTGTGTCGCCGCAACATCTCCGCGCTACGCGCGTGTCTCACGCGGGGGGGGGACAAGGCCTACAAGATGCTCCCTGCAGAGCGGCGTTGACAGGTAACGGGGGAAGACGCATGGAGGCGCTGGATCGCAAGACGTCCGACCTGATCCGGGCCGCTGGGGCAATGATCCGCACGCGGTACGCCTCGGGTTTCATCATGTGAGGGCGACCCGTCGGACCAAGTCCGGCAACATGTCCTCTGCCGTTCACCTCGACGCCACTGTTGGCCGGATTGCGGGTTTGTGCCGACGCCATTGCCCTGGGGATGGCCGCCGCAGAGGGTGACACCGACATTGAGATGATTGTTGCAGTCAATCAACCGGGCGGGAGAGGTGGTGTCGCCCTGCGGGACGTGCCGGGAGTTGGTATCGGATTACGCATCCGACGCGTTGGTGATCGTGCCGGGTTCCGCGGCTCCGGTGGCGGTCCCCATCGCGCAGTTGTTGCCCAACACGTACCGTAGGTAGTCGGAACGTCCCACCATCCACCCCCCGTGTCCAGAGAACCCGAGAGGGGCCTGTTCACCGCGCACGACCAGGCACGCAGGGCGCCCCGGTGCCCGACCAAGCCCTTCGGGGTCGGCCCGAAGGACGAACTCAACTCCTACAGCAGCTTCGCGGCCGGCGCCCCGCCATGGCCGTGCGCGGGCGTACGCGGGGGTCTCGACGGTGCTCGCTTCCCCGGCTGCGGCGTGCCCGACCCCGCCATGTTCGCGTCCCGGTCGCGCGGCCGGCCAGGGTGCGGTGCCAGCCTCGGACGAAGGGGGAAGCCTTCCGTCACGGAGCGAACGTCTCCTACGATCTTGGTGGCAGCGGGTTCGGGTGTGCCGCGGCCGCGGCCAATTGCCATGACCGGGGGTGTGTGATGGTTCAGCGTCATCGATCGGGGTGGGTCGCCGCGGGCGTGATCCTGCTCGCGCTCCTGCTCGCCCTGCCGACCGGCAGCCGCGCGCAGGCGACCAACACCCTCATCATCTATACCGCGCGCGACAAGTCGATCTTCGACTACGTCGTCGCGAAGTTCGAGGAGCGGTACCCGGAGTACAAGGGGAACGTGCAGGTCCTGAACATGGGCGCGCAACAGGTGTTGGAGCGCATCCGGGCCGAGAAGGCCAACCCGCAGGCGGACATCTGGTGGGGCGGCACGCAGCAGGCGTTCGTGCTGGGGTCCCAGGAGGGCCTACTGCAGGCGATCACCCCGTCGTTCGCGAGCCAGGTCCCGGCGGCGTACAAGGCGTCGAACGGAACCTGGTTCGGGGAGATCTTGCTGCCTGAGGTGATCATGTACAATTCGCAGGCGCTCAAGCCCAACGAGGCGCCGCAGGACTGGGATGCGCTGCTCGACCCGAAGTGGAAGGGCAAGATCGTCATCCGCGCGGTGGCGCCCTCGGGGACGATGCATACGATCTTTGACGCGATGATCGCGCGGTTCTACAAGACCGACAACAGCCCGAACCGCGGGTACGACTGGCTGCGGAAGCTCGACGCCAACACAAAGGAGTACGCCTCCGACCCGACCACGCTCTACCTGGACATCGCGCGTCAGACCGGCCTCGTGACCGTCTGGGACCTGCAGGACATTCTGATCGAGAAGGAACAGCAGAAGCTCCCGTTCGACTTCGTGATCCCGAAGAGCGGCGCGCCGCTGCTGGTGGATGGGGTCGGAGAGGTCAAGGGCGCCAAGCACGCGCGGGCGGCGGAACAGTTCCTGGAGCTGCTGTTTTCGCCGGACGTCCGCCTCGCGCTGACCGCGGAGTACTATCAGATCCCGACGACGCCGATGGGATCGACGCCGCAGCCGGCGTGGCTGCGGAACCTCAAGATCAAGGCGATGGACCTGCCGTGGGACCTGATGGCCACGCACGATAGCGAGTGGATGCAGTATTGGGACGAGAACATCAAGGGCAAGGGCGGGCGGTAACCGCAACGCGACGGCGGCGCGCGGGGGAGGGGCGCACGCCTGATTAGCGTCGCCGTCGAGCACGTCTCGAAGACGTTCCTCGGCGGCACGACCGCCGTCCGCGACGCGAACCTGGTCGTCGCCCCCGGCGAGTTCTTCACGCTGTTGGGACCGTCCGGGTGTGGGAAGACGACGATCCTGCGGATGCTCGCCGGCTTCATCGCCCCGTCGGAAGGCAAGATCCTGTTCGGCGAGCGGGACGTCACGCGGGTGCCGCCGAACCGCCGCGGCACGGCGATGGTCTTTCAGAACTACGCGCTCTTTCCGCACCTCAGCGTGTTCGAGAACGTCGCGTTCGGTCTGCGCGTCCGTCGCCTGCCCGCGGCCGACCTGCAGCGGCGGGTCGGCGAGGCGCTGGGCCAGGTGCGGCTGGCCGGCCTGGAAGCCCGCCGGATCGATCAGCTGTCCGGCGGGCAGCAGCAGCGCGTCGCGCTGGCGCGCGCCCTCGTCATCCACCCCGACGTGCTGTTGCTGGACGAGCCGCTCTCCAACCTGGACGCCAAGCTCCGCGAGGACACGCGCGCCGAGATTCGGCGGATCCAGACCGCCGCCGGCATCACGACGGTGTACGTGACCCACGACCAGGCGGAAGCGATGGCGGTGTCCGACCGCATCGCGGTGATGTCCGGCGGCGAAATCCACCAGATCGGGAAGCCCCCCGAGATCTACTACCGGCCGGCGACGCGGTTCGTCGCCGAGTTCATCGGGAAGCACAACCTGGTCGACGGCACGCTGATCTCCGCGGAGGGACCGACCGCCATCGTGGACGTCGGGGGCGGGC
>Ga0209415_10006024_pt1 | contig 21681 bp, 18 predicted proteins | sample PeaSoiSIISIP2007_FD_187696 | JGI IMG/M metagenome (GOLD analysis project Ga0209415, IMG submission 187696) | Peat soil microbial communities from Weissenstadt, Germany - SII-SIP-2007 (SPAdes) (version 2) | ecosystem: Environmental > Terrestrial > Soil > Wetlands > Peat | place: Germany... | reverse complement strand
CCCGACGATGTATTCATCGCCACGGATGACGCCGACGGCTATCAATGGAATCCCGCGCACCGCTGGGTCTACAACAAACTTCTCATCGCCGAGTCGCAAGGACTCGAGTGCGCGCCGCACGGCGTGGACCCGCCGCACTACCCGGTGTTCAGCAAGCCGATATTCAATCTCGACGGCATGGGCTTGGGGAGCCGGTGCTTGTCGAGCGCCGAGGAATACGCCCTGGCGCGCCAGCCGGGCCACATGTGGATGAGGCTATTGCAAGGCGAACACGTGAGCAGCGATGTGGCCGTGGTACGGGGCAAAATGCGCTGGATCCGGCACGTGATCGGGTTGGCCAAAGCGGGCGGAACGTTCGATTACTGGACGGTGGAAGCGCGCCGCAAGCCCGTCTTGGAATCGTACTGCGCACGTTGGATCGAGTCGTGGATGGCCGGTTATACGGGCATGCTGAATATTGAGTCGATCGACAACCGAATCATCGAGGTGCACCTGAGGTTTGCCGACCAGTGGCCGGATCTTTATGGGCCGAGGTGGCTCGATGCGGTGGTGAATTTGTACTCGAGCGGCACCTGGGCCTATCCGCACGAGTCGCGCGAGATCGGCTTCAGCGTCGTGCTGTTCGGACCGCACTTGCGCGAGTACACCCATCCGGAGCAGCCGTTTATCGACGAGATCGCCAAACGCGAGGGCATCAGCAGCGTGCAAATCACCTTTCATGCGGACAAGCCGGCGTCCGCCCACGCGATGCCGCCGAGAGGATTCCGGCTCGCGATCGTGAACGCGCGGGACTTTCGGGCCGGATGCCTGGCGCGCACGGAACTCGCGCGACACTTCGGCGTTGCCACGGATGAGAGTCCGTGACCAATCACGATGCCGCGCCGCGACGTAGTTCAAGACTCGCCACGGCGAGCCTCGCCACAGTGCTTGGCGGCATGGCCGCCGCGGGCGCGCTGTGCTTAAGTAGCGCCGCCGCATTTGCCTGGGGCGATGAAGGTCATGAGGTGATCGCGCTGATAGCGGATCACTACCTCGAGCCATTGGTGCGCGAGCGGCTGCAAGCGATGCTCGCCGACGATGATTCCGAGCTCACGGCCCGGGACCTCGCTCATGAGGCCACTTGGGCGGACAAGTACCGCGACTCCGATCGAGATTCGACCAAGGTCCGCTACAACGCCACGCGCAATTGGCATTTCGTGGATCTCGAACTCGACGGGGCGGACGCGGATCGCGCCTGCTTTGGCCACCCAAAGCTGCCGCCCGGAATGCCAGCCTCCGCCGGACCCGCGCGAGACTGCGTGATCGACAAGATCGATCAATTCGCGGCGGAACTCAAGGAGTCACGCACCGATGCGCCGGAGCGGCGCCTGGCGCTTCAATACCTGCTGCATTTCGTCGGTGACGTGCATCAGCCGCTGCACGCCGCGGACGACCACGATGAGGGCGGCAACCGCAAAATGGCGGCGGCTCCCGGGATGCGCCACAACAATCTGCATCACGATTGGGACAGCGAGTTCGTGGCGCGTTTGGGGGCGAATGAAGCCGAGATCGCGCAGCGCCTGATCGCCGATATCAGCGGCGCGCAGCGCCGTCGGTGGTCGGCCGGTACGCCCACCGACTGGGCGATGGAATCATTCTCCGCGGCAAAATCACACGCCTACGGCTTGCTGCCGGCACCCGACCGGCCCAATCACTACGAGCTCACCGCCGCCTACGTCACCGACGCGACTGCGGTCACGGCCGAGCAGCTGAGTAAAGCCGGCGTTCGCTTGGCTCAGGTGTTGAATCAGGCGCTGCATTAGCGCGCCGCCGGTTAAGCTCCATGGGTCGACCGTGTAGAATGTTTGCATGAATTCAAACGCGCGCGTGAACGCACCGCGAGCCGGCGAGTCGGCGGCATCGGCCGGGCGCCTGTCGTTGGGAATCGATACGGGCGGAACCTTTACCGACGCCGTGCTGCTCGCGGACGGCCGCCGCGTGATCGCGAGCGCCAAGGCGCTGACGACTCCGTGGAACCTTGCGATCGGCATCGGCAACGCGATACGTGCGGTGCTCGACGGCCCGGCCGGGGCGAGCCGCGCGGAGGTGACCCTGGTGTCGGTGTCGACCACGCTCGCGACCAACGCCGTGGTCGAAAATCGCTTCAGCCCGGTCTGCACGTTCGTGATCGGATTTGACGATCCGATGGTGGAGCGGTCGGGCCTCAAACGCCACGGCGGCGGTGCCGTGGTTCGCATCCAGGGCGGGCACAGCGCCACCGGCGAGGAATCGGCGCCGCTGGACGAATCGGCCGTGGAAAGCGCGGTGAGCGAACACGGATCCCGAGTCGAGGCGTTCGCCGTGGCGGCCAATTTTTCGGTGCGCAATCCGGCTCACGAATTGCGCGCGCGCCAGCTCATCCGTGCGCTCTCGCGGAAACCGGTGACGTGCGCGCACGAGTTGAGTTCCAAGCTGGACGCGCCGCGCCGCGCGCTCACCGCTGCGCTGAACGCGCGCCTCACACCGCAAATTCGGCATCTCATCGAGGCCCTGTCGGGGGTGCTCGCACAGGAGTCGATCGATGCGCCGCTGATGATCGTCAAGGGAGACGGTTCGCTGATGAGGGCGGAGGTCGCTCTCGAGTACCCGGTCGAGACCATACTGTCGGGGCCGGCGGCGAGCGTGGTCGGAGCGGGCTTCCTCACAGGCTTCCAGGATTTCGTGGTCTCCGACATGGGCGGCACCACCACCGACATCGCGGTGGTCTCCGGCGGCAGACCGGTGATTCGCGCCGAGGGCGCTTTGGTCGGCGCCTGGCGAACGATGGTCGAAGCGGTGGACGTGCGCACCAGCGGTCTCGGAGGGGACAGCGAGGTGCATTTCGACCGGCAGATGCGCCTGATGGTCGGTCCGCGCAAGGCCATGCCTTTGAGTTTGTTGGCGCACAAATTTCCAGCCGCCCTCGCGCGGCTGCGCTCGCTCGCCGAGCTCGAGCGTCTTCCGGAACATGCGACGCAATTCGCCATTCGCAATCCCGACCGTGCGCCGCCCGCGCATCTGTCGGCGCTCGAGCGGCGAGTGTGGGACGCGCTCGAGCTCACGCCGCGGCACGTATCGACCGTGGTACGCAGCGCCTCCGGGCTCGACGCTTTGCGCCGGCTGGCCGATGCGGGTCTGGCGACGCTCGCGGCGTTTACGCCGAGCGATGCGATGCATGTGCTCGACCGGCAGCACGGATGGTGCCGCGAGGGGGCCGAGTGCGGCGCACGCATTCTCGCGATCGAAGAGCGCAACGCGCGAGCCTTGCCGATGGCGGTTTCGCCCGAGGCGATCTGCGAGCGAACCTACGAGCACGTGGTGCGCGAGACGGGGCGCGTGCTGCTCGCCGCGGCGATTGCCAACGACCCCGGGATAGAGGCGAAAGGGCATCACTGGGGTGTGCTCGGCGATCGGCTGATCGAGGAGACCGTCGCCGGCCGCCGCTTCTCGAGCCTGATGCAGGCGACGCTCGGGCTCGCACGGCCGCTGATCGCGATCGGCGCTCCGGTCGGCGCCTACTATCCGGAGGTTGCGCGACGACTCGGCGCGCAGCTGTCGATTCCGGAACACGCGGCGGTCTGCAACGCCGTCGGCGCGGTTGCCGGCGTGGTTTCACAGACCGTCGAGATCCTGGTCAATCAGCCGACATTCAAAGTGTTTCGAGTTCACGACCCGGCAGGCAGTCAGGACTATCCGGATCCCGAGCCCGCGCTCGAGCATGCGCAGCGCGTATCGCGGGCACTCGCGCTCGCGGCGGCGCGGCGCGCCGGGGCGGTCGATCCGCACGTCGACACCAGCGTCATGGAAAAGCTGGCGCACGTCGGCGCCGGCGCGGATTACCTGGCGGAGGCGGTGGCGCGCTCGACCGCCACTGGACGCCCGTTCGCGGGCCACGCGGGTGAGCTGCGCGGCTGATGGCGAGCGGCGGTGCGCGCCGCACCGCCCGTCAGTTGATCATGTCGCATCTGAGCACGCCTCTGTCGCGATATCACAAGTCTCGGGTCGGATAGGGACTTAACATGCCATTGCGAGGATCGCCTAAGGCACCGTGGCGGCTCGCAAATCAAACGGTGGGAGGAATAGATGTCAGAGCCGGAAGCTGAATTCGACCTGGCCTCGCTCAATGACGAGGAGCTCACCGAGCAGGTCCACGACGACCTTTACAACGGTCTCAAAGCCGAGGTTGAGGAGGCGACGCACATATTCCTGAAGCGGGGTTGGTCGGCCGAGCGCGTGCTCAACGATGCGTTGGTGGAAGGCATGCGCATCGTCGGCATCGATTTTCGCGACGGCATCCTGTTCGTGCCCGAGGTGCTGCTCGCCGCGAACTCCATGAAGGGCGGCATGGAGATCCTGCGCCCGCTGTTGGCGGAAACCGGCGTGGAGCCGATCGGCAAGATCGTCATCGGCACCGTCAAGGGCGATATTCACGACATCGGCAAGAACCTGGTCGGGATGATGCTCGAGGGCGCGGGGTTCGAGGTCATTGATCTCGGCATCAACAACCCGGTGGAGAAATACCTGGATGCGCTCGACAAGCACAAGCCTGATTTTCTCGGCATGTCGGCGCTGTTGACGACCACGATGCCCTACATGAAGGTGGTCATCGATACGCTGAAGGAGCGGGGCATCCGCAACGATTTCATCGTGCTGGTCGGCGGCGCACCGCTCAACGAAGAGTTCGGCAAAGCGGTCGGCGCGGACGCCTATTGCCGCGACGCTGCGGTTGCGGTGGAAACAGCCAAGGGTCTGTTGGCGGCACGGCGAGCCCGCGCGGCGGCGCACTGAGCGCTGCGGTGGGCGCGGTGGCGCAGGAGGGCTCACCGGACGGCGCGGGGCTGCTGATCATCGCCTGCGGCGCGTTGGCGCACGAGATCACCGCGCTGCGCCGCGCGAATCGCTGGGATCATCTCGACGTGCGCTGCCTGCCGGCCGAGCTTCACAACCGCCCCGAACGCATTCCGGCGGCGGTTCGCGCGCTCATTCAGGCCTCGCGCTGCCACTACCGGTCGATCTTCGTCGCCTACGCGGACTGCGGTACCGGCGGGTTGCTCGATGCGGTGCTGCGCGAAGAGGGGGTCGAGCGCATCCCGGGCGCGCATTGCTACGAATTCTTCGCGACCGGGCCGGTGTTCGAGAAGCTGGCCGAGACCGAGCCAGGCACGTTCTATCTCACGGATTTTCTGTTGCGGCACTTCGACCGCCTGGTGCTGCGCGGTCTCGGTCTCGACCGCCATCCGGAACTGTTCCCGAGCTACTTCGGCAATTACCGCAAGCTGGTTTATTTGGGTCAGGCGCCGAAGTCCGATGCGCTCGATCAGGCGCGCGCCATCGCGGCGCAAATGGGCTTGGAATTCGAATTCGTCCAAACCGGCTACGGCGATCTGGCGAAGAGTCTCGGGTCCGCCGTCGACCAGGTCGCGCGCAATGAAGAGGTCCTCACATGGCATCGTTGATCGTTATTTCGTGGCGCGACATTCCGGCGCAGGTCATCGTCAAGCGCGGCCGCGAAGCCGCCAAAGTGCAGCTATCGCAGCGCTTTCAAGAGGCGGTCGATCGGGCGGCGATGCGCGCCGGCAAGGGCAGCTCGGATGCCTATCTCGCAGATTGGCAGCGCAGCGCGCCGCGGGAGTGCGGGGGCGATCTTCAGGCCGCGGCGGCCGAGGAAGCCGCGCGCCTCGAGACTCAATATTCCGACGAGGATCTGGAGCGGTTGATTCGCGCCAAGGGCATCGACGCGAAGCGCGCCGAAGAGAATCGCGGCGCGGCCGATGCCACGGCCGTCCCGCCCGGCGAGCCCTCCTGATGTATTCGATCAGGCTGTGGTCGGTGCGCCACGCGCGCGGCATGAACGCGTTCTATCGCGTCTTCGAAGGTGTGGTCAGGCGGCTCCACGGCCTGTTCCTCGCCATCGGCTATGAACGCGTGGAACGGCCGGTGGCGGCGGTCGAAACAGCGGTGAAGGGCTTGCTGTTCGACTGCCGAATGTGCGGTCAATGCGTGCTGAGCTCGACCGGCATGTCCTGCCCGATGAATTGCCCGAAGACCCTGCGCAACGGCCCCTGCGGCGGCGTGCGCGCCGACGGCAATTGCGAAGTGAAGCCGCACATGCGCTGCGTTTGGGTCGAAGCGTATCGAGGCAGCCAACGCATACCGGGAGGGGTCGAGGCGATGCGCCAGATACAGTTCGCCGTCGATCAGCGCCAGCAGGGGCGCTCCTCGTGGTTGCGCGTCGTGCGGGAGCTCAATGCCGAACGGATGCCGACCCCGCCCGCGAAGAGCGGTGCCGCATGAAATTCGAGGACGAACCCGTTCCGGGCTATCCGCTGCCGATCCTGCCCGGGCACACCTCCCCGGGGCGCTTCGAGCGCGTGCTGCGCGCCGGCGGTTTCGCGGTCACCACCGAGCTGGCGCCGCCCGACTCCGCCGATCCGGAGGACGTGTACAAGCGTGCACGGGTGTTCGACGGCTACGTGGATGCGATCAACGCCACCGACGGCAGCGGCGCCAACTGCCACATGTCGAGCATCGCGGTGTGCGCGCTGCTGACCCGGGTCGGCTACGCGCCGATCATGCAGATATCCTGCCGGGACAAGAATCGCATCGCGATCCAGGGCGACGTACTGGGCGGCGCCGCGATGGGTGTTTGCAACATGCTGTGCCTCACGGGCGACGGCGTGCAGGCGGGCGATCACCCGCAGGCGAAGCCGGTGTTCGACCTCGACTGCGTGTCGCTGCTCGAAATCGCGCGCGAGCTGCGCGACCAGCACCGCTTTCAGAGCGGACGCAAGATCACTTTCGCACCGCGCGTATTCTTCGGCGCCGCCGAGAACCCTTCGGCGCTGCCGCACGATTGGCGCGCGCAGCGTTTGGCGAAGAAGGTCGCGGCGGGCGCGCAATTCATCCAAACGCAATACTGCTATGATTTGACCCGGCTGCGGGCCTTCATGGAGCAGGTGGAGTCCCTCGAGTTGATCGGCAAGGTTTTCGTCCTGGTCGGGGTCGGGCCGTTGCGCTCGGCAAAGACCGCCGAATGGATGCGCAAGAACGTCCCCGGCATGAACGTTCCGGACGCCCTGATCACGCGCCTCGCCGGCGCGCAGGATCAGGCCCGCGAAGGACGCAACATCTGCATCGAGCTGATCGAATCGATTCGCGAGATCCGCGGCGTCAGCGGCGTGCACATCATGGCCTACCGGCAGGAAGAGTCGGTGGCCGAAATCGTCGATCGCTCCCGCGTTCTAAAGGGACGCAAGCCGTGGTATCCCGAGCGCGACGCTCCGATTGTTTCCCACAGGACCGCATCATGACCGACACCGTTATCAGTTCCGCCACCAAGGAAGTCGTCATCGGCTTCGACCGGCCCTTCGTCATCATCGGCGAACGCATCAATCCGACCGGACGCAAGATCCTCGCCGCCGAGATGATGGCCGGGGACTTCAGCCGCGTCGAAGCGGATGCGCGCGCGCAAGTCGAAGCGGGCGCACACATGCTCGACGTCAATGCGGGGATTCCGTTGGCCGATGAGCCGGCAATTCTCGCGCGCGCGATCCAGCTGGTGCAGTCGATCACCGATGTGCCGCTGTCGATCGATTCGTCCATCGTGGCGGCGCTCGAGGCCGGGCTCGCCGTGTACAAGGGCAAGCCGCTCGTCAATTCGGTGACCGGCGAGGACGAACGCCTGGAGTCGGTACTGCCGCTCGTGAAGAAATACGGCGCCGCCGTGATTGCCATTTCGAACGACGAGACCGGTATATCCGAGGATCCGGACGTGCGCTTTGCGGTGGCGAAGAAAATCGTCGAGCGCGCGATGGATCACGGCATTCCGGCGTGCGACGTCGTGGTCGATCCGCTGGTGATGCCGATCGGCGCCATCAATCAGGCGGGCGTGCAGGTCATGCGCCTGGTGCACCGGCTGCGCACCGAGCTCAAGGTCAATACGTCCTGCGGCGCTTCGAACGTGAGCTTCGGCTTGCCGAACCGCGACGGCATCAACAGCGCGTTTCTCACCATGGCGATGGCGGCGGGGCTCACCTCCGCGATCACCAATCCGCTGCACCTCGAGGTCATCAAGGCGTGCATGGGCGCCGACGTGATGCTCGGTCACGACCCGGACTGCGCGCGTTGGATTCGACGGTTCCGCGACGCACCGCCGCCGCCGCCGCCGGCCGGCACGGTCGCAGCGGTGGATGCTCCGCGCGGGCGCCGCGAGGGCGGCCACCGGCGGCGGCTGGCTTGAGATAAGAGGCGATTCGCATGGCGACTCGGGATCCGCTCGTCGTCTTCATGCCATCCGGCAAGAGAGGTCGATTCCCGGTGGGCACGCCGCTGCTGCAGGCCGCGCGCAGCCTCGGGGTCGACATCGACTCCGTGTGCGGCGGCCGAGGCCTGTGCGGGCGCTGCCAAGTGCTGGTCGCCGAAGGCGAGTTCGCCAAGCACGGCGTCTCCTCCTCGAACGCGAGCTTGTCGCCGTTCAGCGAGCCCGAGATGCGCTACTCCCGACGCCAACCGCTCGCCGAAGGCCGGCGGCTGTCCTGTTCGGCACGCGTGCAGGCCGACGTGGTCATCGACGTGCCCGCCACCAGCCAGGTGCATCGTCAGGTGGTGCGCAAGGAAGCCGACGCGCGCGCGATCCAGCTCTACCCGGTGGTGCGTCTGCACTACGTGCAAGTCAAGCAGCCGGACATGCACGACCCGTCCGGAGACTTGCGCCGGCTGTTCGAGGCGCTCGAAGCGGAATGGAACCTCAAGGATCTGACCTGCGATTTGTCGGTGCTGCAGATGCTGCAGCCCACCCTGCGCGCCGGATCGTGGCAGGTCACCGTGGCGGTGCACGCCGAGAAGCAAATCATCGGGGTCTGGCCGGGTCTGCATGAGCGTGCCTTCGGTCTCGCGGTCGACGTCGGCTCGACGACGATCGCCGCGCATTTGTGCGATTTGTTGAGCGGCGAGGTCACCGCATCCGCGGGCATCATGAATCCCCAGATACGCTTCGGCGAGGATTTGATGAGCCGCGTCTCCTATTCCATGATGAATCCGGGCGGCGCCGCGCAGATGACGGCGGCGGTGCGCGAAGCGCTGTGCGGGCTCGCGGTGGACGTGGCGCGCATCGCCGGCGTGTCGCACGAGGACATTCTCGAAGCGACGCTGGTCGGCAATCCGATCATGCATCACTTGCTGCTCGGCATCGATCCGGTGGAACTCGGCGGTGCGCCGTTCGCGCTCGCGGTCGATCACTCCCTCACCCTGCGGGCGAACGTCATCGACTTGAAGCTGCATCGCAACGCGCGGGTCTATGTGTTGCCGTGCATCGCGGGTCACGTCGGCGCCGATGCGGCGGGCATGGTGCTTGCGGAGCGTCCGGATCTCGCCGATGAAATGACCCTGCTCGTGGATGTGGGGACGAACGCGGAAATCGTGCTGGGAAACAAAAAGCGTCTGGTCGCCTGCTCGAGTCCCACCGGACCCGCGTTCGAGGGCGCCCAGATCAGCTGCGGTCAACGCGCCGCGCCCGGAGCGATCGAACGCGTGCGCATCGACCGCGACACGCTCGAGCCGCGCTTCAAAGTCATCGGCTCCGATCTGTGGTCCGACGAGCCGGGCTTCGAGGAGGCCATCGCCGGCAGCGGCATCACGGGCGTTTGCGGGTCGGGCATCATCGAGGTCATTGCCGAGATGTACCTCGCCGGCATCATCAATCAAGACGGCGTGCTCGACGGCAGGCTGTCGGCGCGGTCGCCGCGGATCGTGGAGAACGGCAGGACGTTCGCCTACCTGCTGCATCGAGGCGCGGTCGAGATGAGGATCACGCAAAACGACGTGCGCGCGATTCAACTCGCAAAGGCGGCCTTGTACGCCGGAATCGCGCTGCTCATGGAGCGCCTCGGCATCGATCACGTCGATCGCATCCGCCTCGCGGGCGCTTTCGGCAGCCACATCGACGTCAAGTACGCGATCATTCTCGGCATGGTTCCGGACTGCGACCTGGCGCAGGTGCGCTCGGCCGGCAACGCCGCCGGAACCGGGGCGCGCATCGCGCTGCTCGATGCGACCTCGCGCGGCGTCATCGAGACCTTGGTGAGGCGCATCGAGAAAGTCGAGACCGCGATCGAGCCGCGCTTTCAGCATCACTTCGTCGAGGCGATGGCCATACCCCACAAGAGCGCCGACTACACGAACTTGCGCAAGGTGGTCGACCTGCCAGCGTCGAAGGAATCCACCAGCCAAAGCGAAACGCGCGGCCGCCGGCCGCGGCGCCCGGAAACCCATAAGACCGAATAAGCGCCCACGCAGTCTAATCCGCCTCAATATACGGAGCCCGCTATGAAACGCATCCTCGTCGCGATGTTCGCATGTGCCGTGACCGCCACGGTGACTGCTGGCCCACCAGAGGATACCGCGGCCGGCGAACAGCGCTTCCGGGCTCTATATAAGGAACTGGTCGAGACGAACACCACCTTGTCGGCGGGTAACTGCACGCTGGCCGCGGAGCGCATGGCCGCGCGCTTGAAGGCGGCGGGTTTTCCAGAGAGCGACCTGCATCCCTTCACGGCGCCCGACCATCCGAAGGAAGGCGGGCTCGTCGCCCACTACCCGGGCCGGGATCCGAAGTTGAAGGCGATACTGCTGCTCGCGCACATCGACGTCGTGGAGGCCAAGCGCGAGGACTGGACGCGGGATCCGTTCACGCTCATCGAGGAGGACGGGTCGTTCTATGCGCGCGGTGCGATGGACGACAAAGCCGAGGCGTCGATTTGGGTCGACCTGCTGATCCGCTACCGGGCCGAGAATTACCGGCCGCGCCGCACGCTCAAGGTGGCGCTCACCTGCGGCGAGGAGACCGCGGGTGCGTTCAACGGCGCCGAATGGCTCACCAAGAACCGCCGCGACCTCATCGACGCCGCGTTCGCGCTCAACGAAGGCGGCTGGGGAGAACTCGACGCGAAGGGGCAACGCGTGTCGCTCGACATCGAGGCCGGCGAGAAGTTTCCGCAGAACTACCGTCTCGAAGTGACGAATCCCGGGGGGCACAGTTCGCGCCCGGTGAAGGACAACGCGATCTATCGCCTGGCCGCGGCCCTCACCCGGATCGGTGCCTACGATTTCCCGGTGCAATTCAACGATGCCAACCGGGCGTACTTCGCCGGCATGGCGAAGATCGAGGCGGCCACGGGCGAAACCGCGGTCGCGGAGGCCATGAACGGATTTTTGCGCGATCCCGCCGACGCTCAGGCGCTCGCTCTGGTATCGGGCAAGGATCCGGGCTGGAACGCGACCCTGCGCACCACCTGCGTCGCGACCATGCTCGATGCAGGCCACGCCACCAATGCCCTGCCGCAACGTGCGCGCGCGAACATCAATTGCCGCATCTTCCCGGGCGTGTCCGCGGAAGAGGTGCGCATGAAGCTCGAGGAACTCGTCGCCGACCCGGCGGTCAAGGTTGCGACGCTCGAGACGCGCGGCCCGCCGGCCTCGGCGCCGCCGCTGACACCCGCCGTCATGAATCCCATCGAGAAGCTCAGCACCGAGTTCTGGCCCGGCGTGCCGGTGCTGCCGATCCTGCAGGCGGGCGCCACCGACGGCGAATTCACCAATGCCGCCGGTATCCCGACCTATGGGGTGGAGCCGGTGTTCATCGGGCCCGACTTGGGCCACATCCACGGCCTCAATGAATACGTCGGGGTCAAGTCGCTGCTCGAAGGCCGCGAATTTTTGTACCGGCTGGTCAAGATCTACGCGGAACAGAAGTAGCTTACCGCGCGGCGTTCCTTAGCGTGCGCCCGGGCTCCCGTGGAAGGCCTCCTCGATCAGCCGCAGCGATTCCGCGCTGTCCCATTGCCGCGCGCCATAGATTTTCTCGAGTACCCGGCCATCGGCCGCGACCAGCACCGTCAACGGCAGCCGCGATGCGCCGAGCATGTTTTCCATCTGCAGGCCCTGATCGATGAAGTGGCTGATGGTCGCGTTGGTGTCTTTCAGCACTCGCGCGGCTTCCGCGGTATCATCATCCGTCGAGATACCGATGATGGCGAAATGCCGCGCTTCGTCGTGCCATGCCAGGCGCTCCAACGAAGCCATTTCCTCCCTGCACGGCCCGCACCAACTGGCCCAAACGTTGATGATCAGCGGCTTGCCGCGAAATGAGTCGAGCTTTCTCGGCGGACCGTTCAACCCGTGCAGCGTGGCCTCCGGCAGCGTGCCGCCGACCGGCACCGCCGCGGGATCCTTGGCATGCGCCGCCGGAATCGCGACCGCAAGGCACAGCAGGAGCGCGGACAGGCAAAATTTGGTGCAGCGGTTCATCAGATCAGGCCGCGGCTCGCGAAGCATTCCTGAACGGCGCGTTCCGCTTGATCGATGGCCACATTGACGAACGCGCCGGCGCCGGCATCCGCATTGGCGATGGCGATTCGACCGCAGGCACGCCTGCCGATGACATGCGGCCGCTCGGCATCGGGCACATCGGGATCGCCGAGCGTGTCGTAGGTATAAGCATATCCATGCGGCCAGCGATTCACCGTCAATGCGATGATGTCCCGGCTCGAATCGAACCCCGCGGGTCCCAGCACTCGATCCAATTGCCGCCGCACTTCGCTCTCGGTGACCTCGAATGGGGTTGCGAGCATATCGGCCCGGCCCGCGCGATTTTGCTCGCGGCGGGGAAGCCCCGGCGCATGCGGGTTGCGCACCAATTGAATCACGACCGGCTGGGACGGATCTCGAACACTCTCGTATCCGCCGATCGCGAGCGGAACGTCGAGCATGATCTCCTGATGATAGCCGTTCGGCGCATGAATCGAACTCACGCCCAATTTTTGAAACGGCGCCCAGCTTTGGATCAAGACGCTCGATATCTGCATCGGCACCTTCGAGGCATAGTGCAGCGCGGTTTTTTGTTCCTGCGGAAGATCGGGAACGAGAAACGGGATCACCATGTTGAAGCACGCCAACACGACGTTTGCGGTCGTGACCTGCTGGGCGCGACCGCCTTGCACATAGCAAACCCGCACCGCCCGTTCGGTTGCACGGTCGGGCGGCGAGAGGTGCTCGACGCGCACGGCCATACTGTTGAGCCGGATGCGCACGGGGCTATCGGCAAGATCCAGCCGCGAATAGTCAACCCGCGCGGACACGATCGTGTCTTGATCGGGGTTGCCGGGTATCGCCGCGGGCACCAGTCTGCTCACCAGGAGCCGCGCCAGGCTCGAGTTGCCATCGGGAAAATGAAACTCGTGCGCCGAAAAGCTCGGCTCGGACATGATGCTCATACCACGGAACCCGGGCGCGCCGCCCCGCCACGCGATAAAGGCCGGGCACGTATCCATCTGCATGTTGTTGCGAAACATCCAGCCGGCGCCGCGAAAGAACGGCAAGCTCTGCGGTAGAGTGCCGGCCTTGTCGACCAGGAATCGCTCATAGCTCATTTTCTTGAGCACCTGCGCTTTCTGCTCCGGATTCAATCCCGGCAGATAATCAGTGGCCGATTCATGCAGCCGGATGAGGTCTGCCCGGACCGCCTCGGACAGCGGCGCATCCGCGAAAAAATCGCGCCACGGGCGCGAACCCCATCCCGAGACGACGCGGTCCGCCCGAAAGTGTTCCCGGTCGAAGAAGACTCCGGCGCTCAAGCCGTGCACCCGCTCCGGGCGCTCATAGCGCTTGTACGAGGTCGGCTGCACGCCGAGTTCGGCCAACAGGCTCTTCGCCGTGTGGCTGTAGGGAAACGGGGTTTCAATGCTCATGGAGCCGCCGAACGACAGGTAGGTGCGGCCTTGATGAAAAAATTCGTTGCGCTTCGCGTGTCCGCCGAAGTCATCGTGATTGTCGAGCAGGAGAATTTTCGCGTCCCGGCCGAGCGCCTTGCGATAAAAATAGGCCGCGGACAGACCGGAGATGCCGGCGCCGACGACCACCAAGTCGTAATGCTCGCCGGTGTCCGCGGCCTCGATGGCGCCCGCATACGACCCGTCCCGCAGCTGGTGGGCGACCTCGAACGAACCGGGGTATTGGCCTCTCAAACCTGTGCGCAGGGGCGGGTAATTCGCGGCATCCGCCGGCTCGCCGGCCTCGCCGGACCACGCGGCCGCCGCGGGAGGATTCTCGCTCGCCGGCCGGTCACGCCCGGCCGCCGGCAATGCGGCGGCCATCACGAGACCGCCGAGGAAATTCCGGCGGCTGATTTCCGGGGTGCGATCCTTGGGATCGCCTGTCATCCCACAACCTCGCGCGACGCGCGGTATGCCTCATCGATCGCGGCGTGCGCATAGGCGGTCCAGGCGGCGTCGGATCCTGCAACGCTGATGCGACCGAGCCGTGTGCGGCTGGCTGCCGCGAATTCCTCGCTCCGCGTCGGATCGGAGAGTCTATCGAGGTCGTAGGCGTAGCCATGACCCCAGCGATTCACGGTGATCGCGCTGATGTCGCGCGCGGCGTCGAAGCCTCCCGCACCGAGCGCGCGGCCGAGCTCATCGCGAAGCGCGGTTTCGAAATCGGAGAACGGGCGCCCATAGAGCACCTGACGCGCCGCTCGCAGGGTGGCGCGCCGGTCGGGAAGCGGGTGGGGCGGCTGCGGAATGTGCACGAGGTGCAGCACGATGGGCTCATTCGGATCGTGCGCGCACCGGTATTGGCCGAGGCTCACCGGATAGTCGAGCTTCATCACCGAATAGAAGCCGGTCGGATTGAAGATGTAGTGAACGCCCCGGGCAACCCACGGCCGCCAATTGCGTACCGCGACGTTGACGTAGACCAGCGGCGCGCGGATGCAGCTTGCGAGACTCTCCCGCTGCAGCGGCGGAATATCGGCACAGACGTACGGCAGCATGGCATCGTAGCCCGAATAGATCACATTGCGGCAGCGGACGCGATGTGCCTCGCCGCCATTGATGTAAAGCAGATCGACGCCGGCCTCGCGATTGCGCAGCTGCACCACCGTACTCGAGAGCCGCAACCGTACGGGAGCGCCCTGACGGTCCAATTGCCCGTAATCGAAGCGCGCGGTGACGATGTCGTCCATGGTCGAACCGCTCGCGGCATGCGGGCAGAGCTTGCGCACCAGGAGCCGCGCGATCGAGGCGTTACCGTCCGGAAAATGATAGATGTAGGGCTCGGTATTCGATATGTCGTCTTCTGCCGCGATGTCCAAGCCCTGGAAGCCGGGCAGTGCGCAGCTCGCGGCCGATGCCGCGGGGACGAAATCCGCCGTGAGCGCGAACAAGTCGAGGGTGCGGCCGAGCAGCATCTTGAGCGTGGTGGCATCGAGCTGCCAATACTTGCGCAGAAACTCGGCATAGGAAATCGACTCGAGCATCGCCAGTCTTTCACGCGGGCTCGCGCCCGGCAGGATGTCGCGCCGCGCGGTATAAAGATCGATCAGCTTGCGGCGCTGCTCCGGCGAGAGCGGACAGTCCGCGGCGAATGCGGCGATGGGCCGGCCGTGATGCAGTCGCTCGGGGATGTCGGAGGGCAGGTTGCGCTGCGGGTCGCCCGTCACCAGTTTGTCGATGCCGAAAGCCTCGCGCTCGAACATGAGTCCGGACGAGAGCCCGAGACCCGGATACAGGTTCGTGTCGGTCGCCTTCTCGAAGCGGTCGATGCGGACTCCCAACTCGGCGAGCAGGCCGAGAGCGGTACGGCTCCAGCCCGACTTGGGCGACTGTATCGATTCGCTGCCGCCATAGCCGATCAGCAGGCGTCCGTCGACCTCGAATTCGTTGCGGCGGGCGTGTCCGCCGAAGTCATCGTGATTGTCGAGAATCAGAATGCGGGACGAGGGGCGCGACTTGTGGAGGAAATACGCGGAGGCGAGTCCGCCGATGCCGGCGCCCACGACGGCGCAATTGAACTCTTCGCTCACCGGATAGTCGTCGATACGGTATTTCGCCCCATCTCGAAGCGCATGTGCGGCCGCATAATCCGGCTCGCGGCTGCCGCGGAAACCGGTGAGCGCCGGCGGATAGGGGGCGGTGGAGGCGCCGTGAACCAGTTTCGGATAGGCGATGCCGGCGACCACCGTGCAGGCGACGCCATCGATGAAGTCGCGCCGGGTGATCTTACTTGGCATTTGCTTTGGCATCCGGATCGTAGGTCACCCACAGTTGAGAAATGATCACCATGAGTCTCCTATGAAATATGAGGTCGCGGCCGCAGGCACTGGCCGCTGCCTATGGTACATCGGCCGCATGATTGGCGTGCCCGCAGCGCGAGCCGGGCAGCGCTATTGCTTCAGGGTTACCCAGATGAGATCGATGGGGTTTTTCCCGATGTTGCCCGACTCGTGCCCTTCGCTCAAAGGGATGGTCGGCATCCAGCCGACCTCGCCGTCCGGCGACGGCTCGGGGTAGGGATGTTCGGGCTCGCGCTTCGATCGGGCCGCCCATTGGCCGCCCTTGATGTGGATGTAGAGCATGTCGGGATGATGGGCGTGCACGCCTTCCCATTGGCCGGGATTGACGGTGAATCGCTGAACGATGACGAACTCATTCTCGAGCAGATCTTCTCCCGGAATGTTCGGATAATCGAGGTAGTGGTACTTCGGCTTGGCACCCGGTTGCGCCGCCGCTGCCGATTCCACCGGCTTTAGATTCACGCAGATGATCTCGACGGGAGTCGATCCGGTGTTGCTGCTGCCGTCGTCGGCGCGATCCGTGGCGTTCTGCCAGAGGACCCGGCCATCCTTCCACAACGTCGATCGCCCCGAATCGGACCGCAGTACGCCGCCCTTGATGAATACCAGCAGCTGATTGCCCGGATGCGTATGAAGACCGGTCGATTGCCCGGGTTGGATGACAAATCTCTGGACCAGCACGCGGGAGTTGTCGAGCACCACCTCGCCCTGAAGATTGGCGAAGGTCGGCGCGATCTTGGTCGGGGCCGCGGCGATGCCGGCGGCCGGGAGCGCGGCGAGCGCCGCCATCAGGAGTGCGGGTGCCCACATGAGAGCCGGTCGACGCTGCATCGGGCGGCTTCCCGTCAGACGTTGGAGTCGGGAAAGGCGGATTTGCGCCGCGCCATGTAGGCGAGCAGCGCCTCGTCCACCGCCGGATCCATCGGCGGCGGCACATACTCGGCCAGCATTTTTTTCCACAGGACGTTCGCGCGCTTCGACATGTTGGTTGCGCCCTCGGCCTCCCACTGCTCGTAGCTGTTGTTGTCGGCGAGCGGCGAGCGATAGAACGCATTCTCGAAATTGGCCTGGGTGTGGGCGCAGCCCAGGAAATGTTTGCCGGGACCGACCTCGTGCATCGCATCGAGAGCCTGACCGTTGGGCGACAAGTCCACTCCCGCGAGCAGCGTATGCATCATGCCGGCCTGATCCGCATCCATGACGAATTTTTCGTAGCCCATGGCGAGGCCGCCCTCGAGCCAGCCGGCCGTGTGCAGCACGAAATTGACGCCGGCAAGGCAGGTGGGGAGCAGCGTGTTCGCCGATTCGAAGGCCGCCTGCGCGTCCGGGATCTTCGATGCGCACAGGCTCCCACCGGAGCGAAACGGGATCCCGAGGCGTCGCGCCAGCGCGGCCATCGAGTAAAGCACCAGCGCCGGCTCCGGCGTGCCGAAGGTCGGGGCGCCCGATTGCATCGAGATCGAGGAGGCAAAACTGCCGAGCACGACGGGCGCGCCCGGATTCACCAATTGAACGAACGCCAGTCCCGCCAGCGCCTCGGCGAGGGTCTGCGCGACGGTGCCCGCCACGGTAACCGGCGACATCGCGCCCGCCAGAATGAACGGCGTGATGATCACCGCCTGATTGGCGCGCGCATAGACCTTGGCGGCGCCGAGCATGGTCGAATCGTAGGTCATCGGCGAATTGACGTTGATCAGATTGATGATCGTCGTCTTCGGCCGGCCGGTCACCGGGTCGTTCAAATCCGGGCCAAAGACGATGTTCGCCATCGCAATCGAATCGGCGGCGCGCTCCGGCGCGGTGACCGACCCCATGAACGCCTTGTCGCTGAATTTCAGATGGCTGTACACCATGTCGAGGTGGCGCTTGTTGACCGGCAGGTCGACCGGCTCGCAGATCGTGCCGCCCGAGTGGTGCAGGGAATTGGATAAATAGGCGAGCTTGACGAAATTGCGGAAATCCTCGATGCGCGCGTAGCGCCGGCCTTCGTCGAGATTGCGCACGAACGGCGAGCCGTAGGCCGGAGCGAACACGGTGTTCTTGCCGCCGATGAGGACGCTGCGCGCGGGATTGCGCGCATGCTGAATGAATTCGCGCGGCGCCGAGCCCTTGATGATCGACCGGCACATGCCCCGGGCGAAATGCACGCGCTCGCCCTTGACGTCGGCGCCCGCGGCTGTCCAGATCTCGAGCGCCTCGGGGTCGTCGCGAAAATCAATGCCGATTTCCTCGAGAACGGTATCCGCATTGGCCTCGAGCAGCGCGAGGCCCTCCTCGGTCAGGACTTCGTAGTAAGGAATATTGCGCGTGATATAGGGGATCGAGGAGGCGGCGCGGGCGGCACGCGACGCCCGCTTCGCATCGCGGCCGCTGGGACGGCGTGCGTGACTGGTTTGCGTTTGTGGCTCATCCAATGTCGCTCTCCCGGATATTTGAGGGACCGTCGATTCCGGCGCCTGAGCGCAGCGGGTTCACGGGATTCCGCCCGCAAGTATGGTCACTGTCGGTGGTTGCGGCTGATCAATTTGCGTCACGCACTTGTCATGACGCGCCATTCTCCGTGAGCGCGGGTCTCCACAAGTGAACGCCGCCATGCTCGACGATATCGACCCGGGTGCAAAACGCGGCGGAGAGCCAGTCGCCGGCCAACGCCTCGCGAACGGTGCCGTGGCCGACCACGCCTCGAGGCCCGAGAACGATGAGACGGTCGGCGGTCAGCGCGAGCGACAGCTCGTGAATCGCGCTCAGCACGCTGACGCCGCAGCGGTGCGCCTGTTCGCGCAGCAGGCGCGCGACGTCCTCCTGATGCGGCGGATCGAGATGGGTGGTGGGCTCATCGAGCAACAGCACCGGTGCCTCCACCGCCAATACACGGGCCAAATGCACGCGCTGCCGCTCGCCGCCCGACAAGGTGGAGAGCCGCCGCTGCGCCCAAGCGAGCGAGCCGGTTGCGCGCATCGCACGATGCATCGATGCGTCGTCCTCCGCCTTTCGATGGCCGAGCCAACCGCTGTGCGCGAAGCGGCCGAGGGCCACCACTTCGGCCGCCGTCAGCTCCGTCGGCGCAGCCGTTTGCGCGAGCCACGCAAGGTTGCGTGCGCGCTCGCGGCGGGGCCACGCCGACAGAGGCCGCCCCTGCAGATGGATGGTTCCGGTCTTCGCCGGCGTCAGTCCGGCGAGCGTGCGCAGCAGCGTCGACTTGCCGGAGCCGTTTGGGCCGACCACGGCGGTCCATTGCCCCGCACAAATCTCGAGCGACACGCCCTCGAAGACGATTCGAGATCCATAGGCCACCGTCAAATCCCGGCACGACAGCACCACCGGGTCGGGAGCGAGCTGTCTTCGTGCTTCAGCCATCCCGGCTCCTGCGCCACAGCAGGAAAACTAGGTACGAACCGCCGACGCACGCCGTGACCGCGCCCACGGGAAGTTCGGCGGGCCGGATGATCCACCGGCTGACGAGATCGGCGGCCTGCAGCAGCGCACCGCCGCAGAGGGGCGCGGCGATAAGGAGCTGCCGGTGATTCACCGAGAGCGTCTCGCGCACCAGGTGCGGCGCGACCAGTCCCACGAAACCGACGATTCCCACTTGGCCGACCGAGGTCGAGGTCGCGAGCGCGACCACGCCGAGCAAAGTCAGGCGCAGCCAGGGCAACGACAAGCCGAGGGATTGCGCGGTGTCCTCTCCAAGGGTGAGCGCGTCGAGGCCGCGCGACAGCAGTACCGCCGGTACGATGCAGATGCACAACACGATTCCGAGCAACAAGGCGGACGACCAGCTGATGAAGGACGTGGTGCCCAGAAGGAATGTCTGCATCTCGCGCCAAACCTCCGGCTTCGTCAGCAACAGGAGCGAAGTCACGGCGCTCAGCAGGAACGCGGTCACGATGCCGGAGAGCAGCAGGCTCGCGGTCTGCAGCACGCCGCGCGACAGCGTCACGGTGAGCAGGGTCGCGGCGCATGCGCCGATGCAGGCCGCGCCGGTCACCCCGATTTGACCCGTCAGCGCGAGTCCACCGACCGATGCGTCCGCGGCCATCAGGCAGATCGTCACGCCGAGCGCGGCGCCGGAGGCGGTGCCGAGCAGGTACGGTTCGGCCAAGGGATTGCGAAACACGCCTTGCGCAACCGCGCCGGCGAGCCCGAGCAAGGCGCCCGCGAACCATGCACCCACCGTGCGCGGCAGGCGGATTTGCCAGAGCACCACCGAGGACTGCGCATCCGGAGAGAGCAGCCACTTCAAGGAGTCTTCGATACTCGTGGTGCCGATGAGCAGGCTGATTGCGGTCAGCAGAACCGTGACGCCTACACAGCAGAGGAGCCAGGTGCCGAGGCGCCGCGATGCGGTGTATTCGAAGCGCCCGGCACCGAGATCCGCAACCGCGTGCCGCAGCGTACTCACGGCGCCACCTGCGCCAGGCAGTCCGCGATGGCTTGCATACCCTCCGCGACGCGCGGCCCGGGCCGCACCACGGTGTCGCGCACGGCCGGCGTGAAGGAACACACCCGGTGTTCCCGGATGGCGCGAATCCGATCCCACCCGGGTCGATCCGCCACGTGAGCAACCTCGGACGGTGATACGAAGATGACGTCCGGGTCGTGCCGCACGACGTATTCCGGGTTGAGCGAGGGGAACGGGCCGAGATCCGCCCCCACGATGTTGCGTGCACCGAGCAGCCCCAGCAATTCGCCGATGTAGGAGGACGGCCCGGCGGCATAGGGGGGGCCGTCCACTTCGAAGTAAACCGTGGGAACATGGCCGTGGCGGCGCGCGATCGCCCGCGCACTGATCGCGTGCACGGCCTCGCCGATCGACTCGTTGAGGCGTTTCGCCCGTTCCGGCAATCCGAGGATGTCGCCGATGACGGTGACGGTGTGGGCGATCTCGGGATAACTGTCGGTGTTCAAGGCAAAGCTGACCAACCCCAGGTCAGTCAGCCGGCCGGTGATACGCTGCGAGCGGCTGATCAAGACCAGGTCGGGCCTCACGCTGACGATCAATTCGACCTCGGCGTCATCGATTCCGCCCGCCTTCGGCAGGGCTCTCACCTGTGGCGGCCAGTCGGAGTAGCGGTCGGTTGCGACCAGCCGGCCACACGCGCCGAGGGCGCAAATCGTTTCGGTGAGAGACGGCAGCAGGGTGACGATGCGCTGCGGATACTGCGCCAACGCGACCGAGCGATCGAGATCGTCGCGCATCACGAATCCGGCGGCCGGCGCCGCGGGCGCGCCCAGGAACAAGGCGACTATTACGCAGGCCCGCTCGAACACTGGTACTCTCCGCGCACCCGCCGTGCGCTTGCTTCGAATCGAAGGCAGCGTCCCAGTGGAAAAAGCGATGCAGGAGTTTGCCGCGATGAGCGCCGGTCATTCCGCACCGACGTTGCCCACCGCAACACGTGCCGCCGCGTCGCAGGTCGGTATACGGGCTCGTGAGCGGGGCAATCCCGGCCGAGTCGCCTTCCCACGCCGAAGCGCAGTGGCACGAAGACTCGCCTTATTCACTTACCGTTGCGGGGGCAGCGCCGGATTTACCC
>Ga0209415_10006023_pt1 | contig 21683 bp, 18 predicted proteins | sample PeaSoiSIISIP2007_FD_187696 | JGI IMG/M metagenome (GOLD analysis project Ga0209415, IMG submission 187696) | Peat soil microbial communities from Weissenstadt, Germany - SII-SIP-2007 (SPAdes) (version 2) | ecosystem: Environmental > Terrestrial > Soil > Wetlands > Peat | place: Germany... | reverse complement strand
CACGAACAACACGAACGAAGTGACTCGCGGTTCGGCGCAGGCCCGTTCGTGTTGTTCGCGGACTCCTCTTTAGGGCCTCACCGCGTCCGAGGCGCCTCAGGATTAGTCCGCTTCGCGGCTCTCCGGGATGACACTGACGGTGAGAAAGCAAAAGGCCCCGGTGGGGGTTCCACCGGGGCCCATTTCGATCGCTTCGAGATCGCTTAGCGGCGCGAGCCGCCCATGAAGTAGAGCAGGAAGCGGAACAGGTTGACGAAGTCGAGGTAGAGGCTGAGCGCGCCGTAGCTGGTCGCCACGCTCATCGCCGCTTCGTTTCCGCCGAGCTGGTAGTAGGTCGCCTTCATCCGCTGGGTGTCGTAGGCGATCAGGCCCGCGAAGATCAGCACGCCCACCAGGTTGATGACGAACACCAGCGCCGCTGAGTGGAAGAAGAACGTCGCCAGCGAGGCGAAGATCAGGCCCCACAGCCCCATGATCAGGAAGCTGCCCATGGCGGTGAGGTCGCGCTTGGTGGTGTAGCCGACCAGGCTGAGGCCGCCGAACGCCGCCGCCGTCACCAGGAAGGTCTGGAAGATGCTGACGTCGCTGTAGATGATGAACAGCATGCCGAACGAGGCGCCGATCAGCGAGACGATCGCCCAGTAGGTGACCGCCGCCCACTGCGGCGACGTGCGGCGCATGAACATCTGCGTCAGCAGGATAGCCAGCGGCGCAAACGCCACCACCATGCCGAGGATGGTGTAGCTCATGCGCCCGGATGCGGCGTCGACGGTGAACAGCAGCTGCTGCACCGGCTGGTAGGTCCCGGTCACCCAGGCCAGCGCGGCCGAGAGCACCAGGCCGAGGCCGACCTTGTTGTAGACGCCTAGCATGAAGGCGCGCAGGCCCGCGTCGACCGCCATGTCGGCGACTGCCGGCGTGGGACGCGAAAACCCGCGATTGAAGTCGCTCATAGAAGATAGCCCTTCTGAGTACGCCCCGAGGGGCGCGTTACCGGGAAATATCGTCCTTGGCGAGGCGCCGCGCAAGGTGGACCCATATGACGGTTCAGTTAGCCGCCCTGACAACGGCCGGGCGCCTACTCGGCGCGCAACACTGGCGCCGGTCGCCTTGCCAAGGCGTGAAGGGCCGCGATCAGCCCGCCGGCGGCGGTGATGGCGGCCGCGCCGGCGATCAGTCCGAGCGCGCCGGTCCAGTCGACGCTCCAGGTCGCCTCGAACACCTTGACCACCACCGGCCAGGCCGCCGCGAAGCCGAGCGCGACGCCGGCGAGGCCGGCGATGACCCCCACCGCGCCGTACTCGATGGCGTAGGCCGCCAGGATCTGCCAGCGCGCCGCGCCCAGCACCTTCAGCGTCGCCGCCTCCTTGGCCCGGGCCCTGGCGCCGGCCGCGATCGCCCCGGCCAGCACCAGCAGCCCGGCGAGCCCGGCCACCGCGGCGGCGGCCCGCACCGCCAGGGTGACGCGGTCGAACAGCTGGCTGGCCGCCTGCAGCTGCTCGCGCACGCTGATCACGTCGACGGTCGGGAAGCTCGCGCCGAGGGCATGGGTGACAGCCGCTTCCTCGGCCGGCGTCGCCTTGGCGATCGCCACCTGGCGCGGATTGGCCCCGGCCAGCGCCGCGCCGTCGAGGATCACGGTGAAGTCAGGCCCGAAGCCGCCGAAGTCGGTCTTGCGGGTGACCGCCAGCCGGGCCTGGAACTCGCGCCCGAGCGTGGTCAGCGTGACCACGTCGCCGAGCTTCAGCCCGGCCGCCTTGGCCACCTCGTCGTCGAGCGCGACCAGCGGCGGCCCGGCATAGCCCGCCGGCCACCACCGGCCGGAGACGATGTCGGCGCCCTCAGGCGCGCCGCCTATGGCCGAGAGCGAGATGTCGGAGTCGAACGCCCAACGCCCCGCATCGCCGATCCTCGCCTTGTCGACCGCCCGGCCCTTCAGGGCGGTGATGCGGCCGGTGGCGAAGGGGAAGCGCATGTAGTCCTTCGGGCTGAGCGCGCGGCCGAAGCCGGCGGCGACGGCGGCGTCGAAGGCCGGGCCCTTGTCGCCGGGGATCTCGATGAACACCAGCGCCGGGGCGGCCTTCGGCGCGGTGACGGTGACCTCGGCGATCAAGCTCGACTGGATCAGCACCACGGCCGCCAGCAGCGCGACGCCGAGCCCGATGGCCGGGGCGGCGGTGCGGGCGGCCGAATGGGGGCCGGCGAGGTTGGCCAGGCCGATCCGCACCGGGCCCCGCGTCAGACCGCGCAACCGGCCGGCGGCCCAGGCGGCGGCGAGGCCGATCAGGAACAACGCCACGAACGCCGTCGCCACGCCGCCGATCATGATCGCCGCCGAGAGCCGGGTCGGGGCGGTGACGATCGCCAGCCCCGCGAGCCCCGCCGCGGCCATCACCGCGCCGACCAGCTCCGGCCCGAACCCCAAGCGCCCGGCCAGCTCCTGGCGGAACAGCGCCGCCGGCGGCGTCGCCCTGGCGCGGCCCAGCGGCGCCAGCGAGAACGCGGCGGCCGAGAGCAGACCGAACAGCGCGGCCTTGGCCAGCGGCGCCGGATAGAGCTCGAACAGCGCCGGAACCGGCAGGTCCTTCTTCACCAGATTGCCGAGGATCAGCGGCGCGGCGCCGCCCACCAGCAGCCCGATCAAGACGCCGAGGCTGGCCAGAACGGCGATCTGGATCAGGTAGGTGTTGCGCGCCAGCGCCCCATCGGCGCCGAGCGCCTTCAGCGCCGCGATCGAGGGCTTGCGCGCTTCCAGATAGGCCCCGACCGCGCCGGAGACGCCGAGCCCGCCGGCGATCAGCGACGAGAGGCCGATGAAGCCGAGGAAATACTCCAGCTGGTCGATCAGCCGCGAAAAGCCCGGCGCCGCCTCGTTGCGGTCGCGCACCCGGTAGCCGCCCGCCGGCAGCGCCTTGGCGAGCTCGCGCTTGGCGTCGGCCAGGCTCACCCCGGGGCGCAAGGCGATGCGGGCGGTCTCGCCAAACGGCAGGCCGGGGCCAAGGAAGCCGCCGTCCCGCACCATCTGCAGCCGCCCGAGCACGCGCGGCCCGAGCCCGAACCCGCGCGAAAGCCGGTCCGGCTCGCCCAGCAACACCGCGCGGGCGACCACCGGCACGTTGCCGACCAGGAAACGGTCGCCGAGCCGCAGGTGCAGCCGGTCGAGCAGCGCCTGCTCCACCGCGACGCCGGCCGCATCGCCCGCCGGCTGCAGCGCGTCGGCGAGCCCGACCCCGCCGCCCAGCTCCACTTGGCCGACCAGAGGATAGCTCTCGCTGACTCCACGCAGCTCCACCAGCCGGCGGTCGCCCGCCGGCGCTTCGGCCATCGCCCGGCTGGCGACGGCGTAGGAGACCCGGCCCAGCCGCTCCAGCGCCGCGCGCTCCTTCGGATTGAATTCGCGCTGCTCGACGCCCACCGCCAGGTCGCCGCCGAGGATCTCCGCCGCCTGCGACGCCAGCCCCTGCCGGAACGCCTCCGCCGTCGAGCCCGCCGCAGCGATCGCCGCGACGCCGAGCGCGAGGCAGGCCAGAAAGATACGGAAACCGCGGACGCCGGACCGCAGCTCACGCGCCGCGAAGCGCAGGGAAAGGGGGATCACCGGCGCCGTTCCCCCCTCCGTCGCGCATCGCAAGGCGTCCGCCGTGCTCGCCAGCGACACCTCCCCCCACTGAAGTGGGGTGAGGAGCAGATGCTCTTCCCCCCGCGAGCGGGGGGAAGTGTCGCAGGCGAGGGAGCGTCAGCGACCGACGCGCGACGATGGGGGGCCTCTGCCCTCACCCCTCCACCCTCCCCGCCGCCATCCGGGCGATGCGGTCGGCGCGGGCGGCCAGGGCTTCGTCGTGGGTGACCAGCACCAGCGCCGCGCCGGTCTCGGCGGAGAGCTCGAACATCAGGTCGGCGACGTGGCAGGCGTTGTCGTGGTCGAGGTTGCCGGTCGGCTCGTCGGCGAACAGTAGCGCCGGTCGGGTCGCCAGCGCCCGGGCCAGGGCGACGCGCTGCTGCTCGCCGCCGCTGAGCTGGTGCGGGTAGTGCCGCAGCCGCGTCGAAAGCCCGACGCGGTCCAGCCATTCGCGGGCGGTCTTGGCCGCGCCCCAGGCGCCGGCGATCTCCAGCGGCGCGGCGACATTCTCCTCGGCGGTCATGTTGGGCAGCAGGTGGAAGGCCTGGAACACCAGCGAAACGCGGCCCCGCCGCAGCTTGGCCCGGCCGTCCTCGTCGAGCCGCGACAGTTCCTGGCCGAGCAGCCGCACCCGGCCTTTGCTCGGGCGCTCAAGGCCCGCGGCGACGGCGATCAGGGTCGACTTGCCCGAACCCGACGGCCCGACCACCGCCACGCGCTCGCCGGCCGCGACGCTGAAGTCGAGGCCGCGCAGGATCTCGACCGGACCGGCCGCCGACGGCAGGGTCAGCCAGACGCCGTCGAGGGCGAGCGGAGCGCCAGGCTGGGAGGCGTCGAACATGGGGTCTCGTTGCAAGCGGGCCGAAGAGCTTACATAGGGCCTGCCGATGACCCGAGCACCTGACCGTTTCTTCATCCGCCGTGGCCTGCTGCTGGGGATCGCCGCCAGCGCCGCCGCCCAGCTCGTCGCCAACCCGGCGTTCGCGGCCCGCAAGAAGAAGGTGGTCACCATCCTCGGCGACTCGATCACCGCCGGGCTCGGCCTGTCGGCCGCCGCGGCGCTGCCGGCGCAGCTCGGCCTGGCGCTGGCCAGGCTGGGGACGCCAGTGGTGGTCCGCGGCGCCGGGGTCAGCGGCGACACCACCGAGGACGGGCTTGGCCGGCTGAACTTCTCGGTCCAGGCCGACACCGACGTGTGCCTGGTGGCGCTGGGCGGCAACGACCTGCTGCAGGGGCTCGACCCGAAGACCACCAAGGCCAACCTTGCCGCCATTGTGCAGAAGCTGAAGGCGCGGCGGATGGGCGTGGTGCTGGCCGGCATGACCGCGCCCCGGGCCGTCGGCGCCGGCTACGCCCGCGATTTCAGCGCGGTGTTCCCGGCCGTCGCCCGAACCGAGCGCGTGCTGCTGTATCCCGACCTGTTGGCAGGGGTCGGACCCGGCCTGAGGCAGCATGACGGCATCCACCCCAACGCCACCGGGGTGAAGATCATCGCCACTGGCCTGGCCCCGGTCGTCCAGCGGGCGCTCAAACTCCGCCGATGATCCGCCTTTTCGCCGCGATCGCCATCCCGCCGGAGATCGGCGAGGGGCTGGTGCGGCGCCAGCAGGGCCTGCCCGGCGCCCGCTGGCGGCCGACCGAAGCCTTCCACCTCACCCTGCGCTTCGCCGGCGAAATCAGCGAGGCGGTCGCCGACGACCTCGACGCCGAACTGAACCTCGTCTCGGCCGAGGCCCTGATCCTGGCGTTGGAGGGCGTCGGCTCGTTCCAGGACGGCGACGACATCCACGCGGTCTGGGCCGGCGTCGAAGACAACCCGGCGCTGCGCCGGCTGGCTTCGCGCTGCGAAACCGCGGCGCGCAAGGCCGGCCTTCCGCCCGACCGGCGCATCTGGCGGCCGCACGTAACGCTGGCCTACCTGCGCCGCGCCGATCCGGCCAGCGTCGCCGCCTGGGTCCAGGGCCACAACCTGCTGAAATCGCCGCCGTTCCGCGTCACCAGCTTCGGCCTCTACTCCAGCTGGCTCGGCCACGACGGCTCGGTCTACCGGCTGGAACGCGAATACCCGCTGACCTAGTCCCTGCATCGGCGCCGAAAGAAGATCGAACCGCGGAGATCGCGGAGAAACGCGGAGCGAGGGAGCGTCGATGAAAGTTGGTTGCTAAGGGGCCTGCGCCGTCTTCCTCACCGACTCATCCGCGTCCACGGCGCCCTCCGCGTATCTCCGCGATCTCCGCGGTTATCCCTTAGCAAGACGACTGGCGAGATCTGTGGGTTCTTGGCCCTTGCGGGACGGCTCTCACGCATCCACCGCGTAGTCCTTCAGCACGCCCAGCGTCGTGATCGCCAGCGTCTCCTCGTGGGTGGCTTCCAGCACCACCTGCGGGGCCATGCCGGCGTCGAGCGCCTCCTTCCAGCGCGGCGCGCACAGGCACCAGCGGTCGCCGGGCTTCAGGCCGGGGAAGCCGTACTCCGGCATCGGGGTCGACAGGTCGTTGCCGGCCGCCTTGGAGAACGCCAGGAACTCCGCCGTCATCACCGCGCAGACGGTGTGCAGCCCGACGTCCTCCGGCCCGGTCTCGCAGCAGCCGTTGCGGAAGAAGCCGGTTCTGGGCGCAAGCGAACAGGGGACAAGCTCGCCGCCGAGGACGTTGCGGGCTTCGGGATCTTCGCGATCGGTATTTTGGGGCAGGGCCATGGGCGCCATTTTAGGGCTTGTCGAACCCCGTTCGCCAGAGGAAGCGTCACGCGACATGCAAGCCGCCATCCGCCCCCGCCGCAGCGCCCTCTACATGCCCGCCTCCAACGCCCGGGCGGTCGAAAAGGCGCGGTCGCTGCCCTGCGACGTGGTGATCCTCGACCTCGAGGACGCGGTGGCCCCTGAGGCCAAGCCCGACGCGCGCGCCGCGGCGGCCGCGGCGGTGAAAGCCGGCGGGTTCGGACGCCGCGAGGTGGTGATCCGCGTCAACGGCCTCTCGACGCCGTGGGGCGCCGACGACCTGGCCGCCGCGGCCGCCGCAGGCCCGGACGCGGTGCTGGTTCCGAAGGTCAATTCACCGGCCGACGTCGAGGCTTACGACCGCGCGCTGGCCGCAGCGCCACCGACGACGCGGCTGTGGGCGATGATCGAAACCTGCCCGGCGATGTTCGACCTGCTGGGCATCGCCGCCGCCTCGGCGCGGACCCGGCTGGCGGCGTTCGTGATGGGGATCAACGACTTGGCCAAGGAGATGAAGGCGCGCCAGACGCCGGGCCGCGAAGCGTTCGTCCCGTTCCTCTCGATGGCGGTGGCCGCGGCCAGGGCGCATGGCCTCGTCGCGCTCGACGGCGTGCACAACGAGATCGACGACCTGGCGCTGCTGGAGGCGACTTGCCGGCAAGGCGCGGCGTTCGGCTTCGACGGGCGCAGCGTGATCCACCCGACCCACCTGGAGACCTGCAACCGCGTCTACGCCCCGCCGCCCGAGGAGGTGACCTGGGCCGCGGCGGTGGTGGCGGCGTTCGAGGACCCCGCCAACGAGGGCCGCGGCGCGCTTCGGGTCGAGGGCCGGCTGGCCGAGCGGCTGCATCTGTCGGAAGCGCGGCGGTTGCTCGACCTGGCCGCGTCGATCGAGGCGGCGGACGCCGGATGATCGGCCTGCGCGCCGCCCTGCTGGCCGCCGTGATCGCGGCCGCCGCGCCTCAAGCGCTGGCGCAGGGCGAGGCCGGCAACCCGACTGACGAGCGCGTCAGCGAATCGTTCAACGCGGCCCAGAGCTTCCAGGGCCCGCTCGACGGCAGCTGGACCCTGGTCTCCGCCACCGGGCAGGCGTTGCTGGCGTTCCAGCTGGTCGACAAGCCGGGCGGCCAGGAGCCGGTGGAAGGCGTCTGGCGCGACCTGCGCCATCCGGTGGTTCCCGGCGACATCGAGTTCGTCAATGGCGTGATCCGCGGGCCCGGCACCCTGTCGATCAACCTGAACCCGACGCCCCAGTCGCCGGCAGTGACCATCAGCCTGCACGTCGACTCCACCGGCGGCTGGTCGGGGGTGATGCACGAGAACGGCGCCGACGCGCCGGTGAAGCTGCGGCGAGGCTAGGCCTCGAGGGCGCTCGACGCGGCGCGCAACGCCACCTCCAGCCCATCCGCGTCATAGGCCGTCGCCGCACCCTGCCCCCACACCGGACCTGGCCAACAGGGATCGTCGGCGCGGCGGCCGACGACGTGGACGTGCAGCTGGCGGGTGATGTTGCCGAGCTGGCCGACGTTGAGCTTCTCCACCGGCCGCAGCAGCGCCGCGCCGACGGCCTGGACCGTCTCCCCGGCGAGGACGATCTCGGCCATCAGCATCGCCCGCTCCTCCACCGACAGGTCCTCCAGTTCGACGGCGTCGCCGATGCGGGGGATCAGCACGATCCAGGGGAAACGGGCGTCGAGCTGCAGCCTTACCTCGCACAGCGCCAGCCCCGGCAGCACCGCGGAGGTCGGCAGGAAAGCGGGATCGAGCGCGAACATGGCGCAGCCTTGCAGGCGCCGGGCCGCCGGTCTAGACCCGCGCCGGCTTCCAGACCCATAGCCTATTCAGACGGAGAACTTCGGATGGCGCGCGCCAAGATCGCCCTTATCGGATCGGGCATGATCGGGGGCACGCTGGCCCACGTCTGTGCTCGCGAGGAGCTCGGCGACGTGGTCCTGTTCGACATTGTCGAGGGCCTGCCGCAAGGCAAGAGCCTGGACATCGCCCAGGGCTCGTCGGTGTTCGGCAAGGACGTGTCGCTGAAGGGCGCGCAGAGCTACGCCGATATCAGCAACGCCGACATCTGCATCGTCACCTCGGGCGTGCCGCGCAAGCCCGGCATGAGCCGCGACGACCTGCTGGGCATCAATCTGAAGGTGATGAAGGCGGTGGGCGACGGCATCAGGTCGCACGCGCCGGACGCCTTCGTGATCTGCATCACCAACCCGCTCGACGCCATGGTCTGGGCGCTGCGCGAGTTTTCCGGCCTGCCGGCGAACAAGGTGGTCGGCATGGCCGGCGTGCTGGACAGCGCCCGGTTCGGCTATTTCCTGGCCGAGAAGCTCGGGGTCTCGGTGGAGGACGTGCGCGCCTGGACCCTCGGCGGCCACGGCGACGACATGGTGCCGATGACCCGCTACTCCACCGTCGGCGGCCTGCCGCTGCCGGTGCTGGTGGAGCAGGGCATGCTCTCGCAGGACGACCTCGACGCCATCGTCACCCGCACCCGCGGCGGCGGCGGCGAGATCGTCGGCCTCTTGAAGACCGGCTCGGCCTTCTACGCCCCGGCCGAGAGCGCGATCGCCATGGCCAAGTCGTACCTGAAAGACAAGAAGCGCGTGCTGCCCTGCGCGGCGCACCTGTCGGGCCAGTACGGCCTGAAGGACATGTACGTCGGCGTGCCGGCCGTGATCGGCGCGGGCGGCGTGGAACGGATCATCGAGTTCCCGATGGACGATGCCGAGAAGGCGATGTTCGCCAAGTCGGTCGCCTCGGTGCAGGGCCTGATCGCCGCCTGCAAGGGGATCGAGCCGGCGCTGGTTTGAGCGTAGGTGTGATACGCTCGCTCCAGTCGGGGTGACGCGCGATGAAATTGAGCAGAGCCTGGCTTTGGATCGCGACCGTGCTGGCGATCGGCGTCGCGGTCGGCTCGCTGAGGTACCTGCTGCCCGGCATGCCCGGCGCGGCGCCGACGGTGGCGGCGAACCGGTTCGCAGGGACCGGAATCCTTGTCTTCCACGCCGGCCTCGGCGCGACCGCCCTCGGCCTCGGCGCGCTGCAGTTCTTTCCCGGTTTCCGCGCGCGCTGGCCGGTCTGGCATCGGCGCGCCGGAACCGTCTATGTGACCGCTGTCCTGATGGCCGGCGCCGCGGCCCTGGTGCTGGCCCCGGGGGCCGCCACCGGGCCGATTTCGACCGCCGGCTTTGGACTGCTGGCGGTGCTCTGGCTCGGCTGCACGATCCAGGCCTGGCGGCTGGCAAGGGCGCGGGACTTCGTGCGGCACCGGCGCTGGATGACCCGCAGCTACGCCCTGACCTTCGCCGCGGTGACCCTGCGGCTGTACCTGCCGGTGCTGTTCATCGCCCACATCGACTTCAATTCCGGATACCGGGCGATCTCGTTCCTGTGCTGGATCCCCAACCTGATCGCCGCCGAGCTGTGGCTGCGCTACGGCGGGGGCGTCAGAACCAGCCCGCCGCTCGCAGCTGCCTCGCAAATCCCCGGCTGACCGGAACTTCGGCGCCGTCCTTCAGCGTCAGCGTCGCCCGGCCGTCGCCGCGCTCCACCGCGCTGACCGCGGCTTTGGCCACCCACCAGGAGCGGTGCGTCTGGGCGCCTTCCAGCCCCTCCAGCTCGGCGATGGCGTCGGCCAGCCGCAGCAGGATCAGGTCCTGGCCCAGGCTGGTGTGCAGGCGCAGGTAATGGTCCTCGGCCTCGACCGCGTAGAGCTCGCCGCCCTGCAGCTTCGCCGGCAGGCGGGCTAGGAACTTGGGCGGCGGCGCGCTGGGGGACGCGGCGTGGGTCTGGGTGGCCTGACGCCGGACCAGAAACGCCAGCGCCGTCATTACCAGTGAGCTTGCGAACGCCGACGGCAGCACGCTCGCCACCAGCGCCAATGAGGCGGGCGCGTGGCGCGCCAGCACGAGCCAGCCCACAATCACCAGGGTCAGGGGCACAGACACGGAGACGGCGATCATCAGCGCCGCGGCCCAGAGCTTCTCGTAGAACCAGGCAAGCGGCACCCACCAGCGCGCGACGGCGAGGCCCAGGATCGCGCCGATCGCGGAATCGACGCACCACTGCACGACGTCCATCCAGTCGTGGGCCGCGCCGGAAAGGCCGATCAACAGGGCGACGGCGACGCAGGCCGCCACCACCCTGATCGCGGTGATGCGGAAGGCGCGGTCAGCTTCCTTGTCAGAGGCTAGCGTGGCGGGCGGCAACAGGCGCTCTTTGGTCACTCGGGCGTTGCTGAATGAGCGGTGGTCAGTGGCGGTGTCAATCGGCGACCCGGGGCGTCAGGCGCAAAGCTGCTCGCATTCCGCGATGGGCCTTGCATCCGGTCGCCCTTCAGCCATCTTCCGCGGCGATTAAGCCGCGTCGAATCTCTGAGAGAGCGCCGGGCCTGGATGGCCGATTATATTTTCCACGATCCGACGGGGCGGAGGGACCGGCGGGCGCGATTGGGCGTTGGCCTGATGGTGTCGCTTGCCGCGCTGATCGTCGCCGGCTTCTTCGCCACCCTCGCCTTCGCGCCGCGGCTGCCGCAGCTTTCGCTGAAGGACCCGCGCATCCTGCAGTCGCTGCACGTCGAGACGGCGCACCGGCTGCGCGGCAAGCCCGGCTGGACCCATGTGCCGCGTCGCCCCAACGCCGGCGCCCCCGGCGGGCCGACGCGGCCGCTGTCGGTCGGCTTCTACGTCTCGTGGGACGAGAGCTCGCTTCCCTCGCTGCAGCGCCACATCGACCAGCTCGATGTCGTCTCGCCGCAGTGGATCTTCCTCGACGGCTCGCTGGGACCGGTGAGCGTCACCTCCGATCCGCAGGCCGAGGCGATCATCGCCGGCGCGAAGAACACCCCCTCGGTGCTGCCGTCGATCACCAACGCCCATGACGGGGTGTTCGACGGGCCGCTCGCCAGCAACCTGATCCTCAACCCGGCGGCGCGGACCGCGCTGGTGACCAACCTGGTCAACCTGGCCAAGAGCCACGGCTACGGCGGCTATGTGTTCGACCTGGAGAACATTTCGCCGCAGGCCCTGGCGCAGTACCCGGCGCTGATCGCCCAGGCCCGGGCCGCCCTCAAGCCGCTCGGACGCGAAGTGTGGGTCACCGCCCCGTTCGCCAACCCCGACTGGGATCTGAAGGCGTTCCAGTCGGTGTCGGACACCGTGGTGCTGATGGCCTACGACCAGCACTGGGGCGGGGACGCCGGCCAGGGCGGCGGCCAACCCGGCCCGCCGGCGGGCGAGGATTGGTTCGAGACCAATCTCGAGCAGGACATGAACCAGCTCGATCCGGCCAAGACCGTGGTCGCCCTCGGCGACTACGGCTACGACTGGACGCTGGACAAGTCGGGCAAGGCGATCAAAGGCGACACCGAGGTCTTCTACGACGCCACCCAGGACGCCAAGGACTCCGAGGCGCCCGTCAGCTTCGACGACGACGCCCTGAACCCGACCTTCGGCTACATCAACGACGACGGTTCGAAGCATGTCGTCTGGTTCCTCGATGCGGCCACGATCTTCAACGAGATCAAGATCGGCGACGACTATCGGCCGCGCGGCTATGCACTGTGGCGCATGGGCGCCGAGGACCCGGCCGTCTGGAACTACTTCCGCCAGCCCTATGGCTCGGTCAAACCGGCCGGCCTGGAGACCATCGCGCCCGGCACCGACGTCAAGTTCGACGGCAAGGGCGAGGTGCTGCGCGTCGAGGCCACCCCGACGTCGGGCCAGCGCCATATCGAGATCGACCCTGACAACGGCCTGATCTCGACCGAGGACTACAAGGAGATGCCCACCTCCTACGTCGTCGAGCGCTACGGCTGGCATCCCGGCTGGGTGGCGCTGACCTTCGACGACGGCCCTGACGGACGCTGGACGCCGAAGATCCTCGACATTCTGAAGCAGAAGCACGCCACCGCGACCTTCTTCGTCATCGGCGAGAACATGCAGGGCCGGCCCGACCTGGTGCAGCGCGAAGTGCGCGAAGGCGACGTGGTGGGCAACCACACCTGGACCCACCCGAATATCGACGCGACGCCGCCGGAGCAGGTCAACCTCGAGATCAACACCACCCAGCGGCTGTTCGAGGTGCTGACCGGGCGCTCGATGCGGCTATTCCGGCCGCCCTATTTCGGCGACGCCGAGCCGTCGACGCCGAGCGAGGTCGAACGCATCCTGACGGCGCAGCGGCTCGGCTACCTGATCGCCGGTCTGCGCGTCGACCCGGACGATTGGTGCCGCAGCCCGACCTGCGGCGGCACGCCCGACCCGGACACCATCGTGCAGCGGGTCATGGACCGCCTTGACGACACCGGCGAGCACGAGGGTCAGGTGGTGCTGCTGCACGACGCCGGCGGCGACCGCAGCCGCACCGTGGCTGCCCTGCCGCAGCTGATCGACGCCATCAGGGCCAGGGGCCTGAGGCTGGTGACGATGGACCAGCTTGCGGGCATGACCCCGGCGCAGGCGATGCCGCCGACGTCGCGCACCTCGGTCGAGCTGTGGGTGGATCGCCTCGGCTTCGGATTCTTCCGCTACGTGGACGCGCTGCTGCGAACGCTGTTCATCACCGCGATCATCCTCGGCGTCGGGCGCTTGTTCTTCCTGGCGAGCCTCGGCCTCTATCACCGCCTGACCGCGCCCGGCCGCGCGCCGCCGATGCTGGATCCGGCCACCGGTCCGATGGTTTCGGTGCTGATCCCCTGCTTCAACGAGGAAAAGGTGATCGTCGCCTCGGTGGCGCGCATCCTCCATTCCAACTGGACCCGGCTGGAGGTGCTGGTGCTCGACGACGGCTCGGGCGACGCCACTGCGGCCAGGGTGCGCGAGACGTTCGCGGACGAGCCCCGCGTCACGTTGCTGAGCTTCGAGAACGGTGGGAAAGCGCGGGCGCTCAACCGCGGTCTGGCGATGGCCCAGGGCGAGATCGTCGTCGCCCTTGATGCCGACACCCTGTTCCCGCCCGACACCGTGTCGCAGCTGGCCCGCTGGTTCGCCGACCCCCGGGTCGGCGCGGTCGCCGGCAACGCGGTGGTCGGCAACCGGCTGAACCTCGTCACCCGCTGGCAGGCGCTCGAATACGTCACAGCTCAGAACCTGGAGCGCCGGGCGCTGGCCGCGCTGGGCGCGGTCACCGTGGTGCCTGGCGCCGTCGGGGCTTGGCGCAAGTCGGCGCTGGCCGCGCTCGGCGGCTATCCGCACGACACTCTGGCCGAGGACCAGGACCTGACCATCGCCTGCCAGCGCGCCGGCTGGCGGGTGGAGTTCGACTCCGACGCCCGCGCCTACACCGAGGCGCCCGACAGCGTCGGCGGCCTGCTCAAACAGCGCTTCCGCTGGAGCTTCGGCACGCTGCAGTGCCTGTGGAAGCACCGCGCGGCGTTGTTCGACCCCAAGCATCCGGTGCTCGGCTTCGTCGCCCTGCCGCAGATCTGGCTGTTCCAGATCTTCCTCACCGCGGTCTCGCCGCTGGTCGACCTCGCCATCGTCTGGAGCCTGGTCTGGGCGCTCTACGCCCGCGCCAACCACCCGGTGGAATGGTCGCCCGACGATGTGATGCGCTCGGTGTTCTACTGGGCCGCGTTCATCTTCCTCGACCTTTCAGCCGGCGCACTCGGCATGGCCCTGGAGCGGCGCGCGCCCTGGAAGGACCTGGTCTGGCTGCCGGTGCAGCGCTTCGGCTATCGCCAGCTGATGTACTACGTGGTGGTCAAGTCGATCAGCACCGCCATCCGCGGCGGTCAGGTCACCTGGGGCAAGCTGGAGCGGCGCGGCTCGGCGGCCATGGACGCCGAGCGCCGGCCGCGCCGCCCGATCTCGGTCGGGCTGCGGCGCATGCTCCCCTGGCGCTGGGGTTCGCGGCAGGCGGGGTAGGTTCACCCGTCCAAAGCGGGCGTCGCCGTATCCGCGATCGTTCTCGACCACGGCTTGCGGTCGACGCCTCAGCCGGTGGTCCTAGTGATCCCAGCCATGATGATCCCAGTCGTGGTGATCCCCGTCATGGTGTTCGCAACGGTCGAGGAAGTCCTCCCGCTCGTGCCGACCCGCTCTGGCTTGATCGCGAGAGACGCCAAGGCACCATCCGTAATGGTGTTGCCAGTCGGTCGACCAGACCGCGTAGTCACTGATGCGCTCTCGGCAACGTTCGTGGGTCTGCGCCTCCCGGTATTGCGCGATCGCGCTGCGGGCGTAGTCCCGGCAGAAGTCAGGATCGCCCGCCTGCGCCGCCGTCGCGGCGCCGGTCCCTGTCAACAGAACCAAGCATAGCGCCGCGCTACGAAGAGAATTTGCCATCAGTCCAAGTCCCCAGTCTTTGATGGTGATTGACGATTGGATTGGCGCCAGCCCTCGGCGCCGACGTACTCTTAATCAGCCGAACATTCGCGATTCGGGAAGCAAAACTTAGCCGCCCGATACCCGGTCACCGCCGATCCCGTCCCCCCCGAGGGCCGGTCGGCTGGGCGGCCGCGCCCAGACCAAGCCGCTCGATTGCTAAGCCGGCGCCCCGTTCCTATAAGGGCCGGTCCCCGAAAAGCTGAGGCGTCCATGAACATCCACGAGCACCAGGCCAAGACTCTCCTTGCCGAATTCGGCGTGCCGGTGCCCCGCGGATATCCCGCCTTCAGCGTCGACGAGGCGGTGGCGGCGGCCGAGAAGCTGGGCGGCCCGGTCTGGGTGGTGAAAGCGCAGATCCACGCCGGCGGCCGCGGCAAGGGCGGCGGGGTCAAGCTGGCGCGCTCGATCGATGAGGTCCGCGCCGAGGCCACGAAGATGCTCGGCATGACGCTCATCACCCACCAGACCGGCCCCAAGGGCCGCCTGGTGCGCCGGCTCTATGTCGAGGAAGGCGCGGCGATCGCCAAGGAATACTACCTGTCGCTGCTGGTGGACCGCGAGACCAGCCGTGTCGCCGTCGTCGCCTCCACCGAGGGCGGGATGGACATCGAGGAGGTGGCGCACGCGACGCCGGAGCGGATCACCACCTTCACCGTCGATCCCGCCACCGGCGTTTGGCCGCACCACGGTCTGCAGCTGGTCGAGGCGCTGGGGCTGAAGGGCGAAACCGCCAAGCAGGCCCGCGCGCTGTTGCCGGCGCTCTACCAGGCCTTCGTCGAGAAGGACATGAGCCTCTTGGAGATCAACCCGCTGATCGCCACCACCGACGGGTCGGTCAAGGTGCTCGACGCCAAGGTGGGCTTCGACGACAACGCCCTCTTCCGCCACCCCGAAGTGGTCGCGCTGCGCGACGAGACCGAGGAGGACGCCAAGGAGATCGAGGCCTCGAAATACGAGCTCTCCTACATCGCCCTCGACGGCGACATCGGCTGCATGGTCAACGGCGCTGGCCTGGCGATGGCGACGATGGACATCATCAAGCTCTACGGCGCCGAGCCGGCCAACTTCCTCGATGTCGGCGGCGGCGCCACCCGCGAGAAGGTGACGGCGGCGTTCAAGATCATCATTTCCGATCCCAACGTGAAGGGCATCCTGGTCAACATCTTCGGCGGCATCGCCCGCTGCGACGTTTTGGCCGAGGGCGTGGTCGCGGCAGTCAAGGAAGTCGGTCTGGCCGTGCCGCTGGTGGTGCGTCTCGAGGGCACCAACGCCGAGCTTGGCAAGCAGATCCTGCGCGACTCCGGGCTCAACGTCACGCCCGCCAACGATCTCGCCGACGGCGCGCAGAAGATCGTGGCCGCGGTAAAGGCCGCCGCCTGAAACCGAGCTGCGACGAGGTTCGTCTTGCCATCATCGCGCCGTGCCGCGATGGTGAAATCCTGCAAACCCAAGCACAAACCCAACGCTCAACGACATTAGGGCCATCATGATCCGTTCTCTTGCCATCGCCGCTGCCTTGTCGGCCGCCGCCATTCCGATGACCGCCGCCGCCTCCCCCGCCCTCGACGCGTTCCAGTCGATCTGCTGGGGCACCAGCGACGACTACGTCGCTGCGCTGAAGGCGGCGGACACGTCCGGCTGGCGGGAAACCGACGTCACCGCGCCCGACGAAGACGGGGTCTCGATCACCGACAAGGCGGCGCGGGAGAAGGCGGTGGACGGCGGCGGGCGGCTGACGCTGCTGATCTCGCGCGGCCTGCGCCATCTCTCGACGGGCGACGTCAAGGTCACTACCTGCAAGCTCAGCTTCAACAAGCCGTATCCGACCCTGATCAGCGATTCCCAGACCTGGGTCGGCGGCGCGCCGGACGCCGGCGATGCGACGCTGGCGGTCTACTATGTCGGCATGGGCGCCGGTAAGCCGAACCATGTCGGCAAGGCCGGCATGGGCGCGGCGCTGTCGAACGGCGGCCTCAGCATCCTGAAGTTCCAGCAGGACTCGGACGCCGGAATCCTCGTCGACCAGAGCTACTCGAAATAGGCTGCGGGCGCCGGGAGGCGGAGCCAACCGTGTCGCGCCGCTCGCTCTTCGCCCTCGCCCTGATCGCGTCGCTGACGGTTGCGCCGGTTCTGTCTGCCGCGCCGGCCCTGGCGGCCGACGAAGATCCCCTGCTCGCTTGGAGCAGGACCGCCGCGCGGGGCCTGTTCGACCTCTGCCGCCAGGACGAGCCCGACGCGGCGGTGGTGGCCGAGCACGGTGAGGTCTGGGGCTGGCCCCACTTCATGGGCTACCTTGAGCATCCCGAAGGCTTCAAGCGCGAAGCCGGCGGGGAGAGCCGGCGGACGTTCGAGTACGGCGGCAAGGACACGTTCGTCGAGGCGACCATCCAGAGCGGCGTCGTCACCGCGTCGGCCCCCGCCGAGGTGCGCTACTTCCGCTGCAACGCCGCCTCCGACCAGCCGATCGGCCCCGATCTGGAGGCCTATTTCACCGAGCAGTACGGTCCGCCCGCCGCCAAGACCGAACAGGGTTCGATCTGGCTCGCGGGCGCTGCGAAGGGCGGCGACACGACGGACGACGACGCGGCGCTCAAGGCCGTGACGGCCGCGGGCGCCGGGGCCGAGGCGACCCGGATCGAGCTGACCCGCGAACACGGCCTCGACCGGGCCAAGCTGACCCTGTTCCGCAACGCAGCCCCTGGCTGAAAAAGAGCCCGGCGAGTCGCCTCGCCGGCCATGTCTTCAGAAACAAAAAAAGCCCGGCGAGTCGCCTCGCCGGGCTGGGCCGTCCGCCGCTATCCTTGGGGAGGTTGAACGGCGAGCGATAGGCGACCGCGCCTGACCCAGGGCGGACCTTCAATCGGGAGTGGGTGTCAAGCAACGCGCAATTGTGTCGCAGGCTTAGCCATCCGTTAACGGCGAGCGCAATTGCCGCAGACGCGTGCACGGTTTCGCCTCCGACGCGAAGGCAAGTCTGGGAATCCGGCGCCGCGATGTCCGGTCGGGCTTTGCTTAGGGCGATCCTTCGCCTATGGGATGGCCGCCGCCAGCGCCTCTTCGGATCGCGCGGCGCTCAAGCAACAGCAGCGAGCCGCCCTCAGACTCATGTCCATTCTCGTCGGCACGCAGACGCGCGTGATCTGCCAAGGGATCACCGGCGCGCAAGGCACTTTCCACTCCGAGCAGGCGATCGCCTACGGGACCAAGATGGTCGGCGGCACCTCGCCCGGCAAAGGCGGCGCGACCCACCTGGGCCTGCCGGTGTTCAACACCGTGGCCGAGGCGGTGGCCAAGACCGGGGCGACCGCCAGCGCCATCTATGTGCCGCCCGCTTTCGCCGCGGACGCGATCCTCGAGGCGATCGACGCCGAGGTGGCGCTGATCGTCTGCATCACCGAGGGCATCCCGGTCGAAGACATGATCAAGGTGAAGCGCTCGCTGTCGGGCTCGAAGTCGCGCCTTATCGGCCCCAACTGCCCGGGCGTGCTGACGCCGAACCAATGCAAGATCGGCATCATGCCCGGCAACATCTTCAAGCAGGGCACGGTCGGCGTGGTCTCCCGTTCCGGCACCTTGACCTACGAGGCCGTGTTCCAGACCACTCAAGTGGGTCTTGGACAGACAACCGCGGTCGGGATTGGCGGCGATCCGGTCAAGGGGACCGAATTCATCGACATCCTGGAGATGTTCCTTGCCGACCCGGCCACCGAGTCGATCATCATGATCGGCGAGATCGGGGGTTCGGGCGAGGAGGACGCGGCCGAGTTCATCAGATCTTCAAAGACCAGGAAGCCTATGGTCGGGTTCATCGCCGGCAGAACCGCGCCGCCCGGGCGGCGCATGGGCCATGCCGGCGCGATCATTTCCGGCGGCAAGGGGGGCGCCGAGGACAAGATCGCTGCGATGGAAGCCGCGGGCATCCGCGTTTCTCCGTCCCCGGCGGCCTTGGGCGAAACCCTGCTCGAGGTCCTGAAAGGGGCCTGAAGAGTCACTATATCGCGGGCCCCGCCCGGACCTCCGACACAGGCCCAGGCGGGTTTGAAAGTTGAGAGGCAGATGGCGGACGACGCTGGACGGCTGAACGAGGTTCTGGCCGAGACTTCATTTTTGTACGGCGGCAACGCCGGCTTCGTTGAGGACCTGCACGCCCGCTGGGCGGCCAACCCCAATTCGGTCGAGCCGTCCTGGCGCGCGTTCTTCGAGTCGATCCGCGACAAAGCGGGCGAGGTGGTCGAGGCCGCTGCGCAGCCGTCCTGGACGCCCGAGCCGATCGCCGAGCCGAGGCCCGACTGGCTGTCGGCCATCGACGGGATGTGGCCGGCGCTGGACGCCAAGCTGGAGGCCAAGATCAGCGCCGCGGCGCCGGCGGCCACCGCCGACGAGATCCGCGCCCGCACGCTCGATTCCCTGCGCGCGATCATGATGATCCGCGCCTACCGCATGCGCGGCCACCTGCGCGCCAACCTGGACCCGCTGGGCCTGGCGGTGACGCAGGGCGACGCCTCCGAGCTCGACCCGGCCCGCTACGGCTTCGCCGACAGCGACTACGACCGTCCGATCTTCCTCGACTACGTGCTGGGCCTCGAGACCGCGACCCTGCGCGAGATGCTGGAGATCCTGCGGCGCACCTACTGCGGCAATGTCGGCGTGCAGTACATGCACATCACCGATCCGGCCGAGAAGGCCTGGCTGCAGCAGCGGATCGAGGGGCGCGACAAGGAGATCGCCTTCACCCGTCAGGGCAAGATCGCCATCCTGAAGAAGCTGATCGAGACCGAGGGTTTCGAGCGCTTCCTGCACAAGCGCTTCCCCGGCACCAAGCGGTTCGGCCTCGACGGCGGCGAATCCATGGTTCCGGCGCTCGAGCAGATGATCAAGCGCGGCGGGGCGCTGGGCGTGCGCGACATCGTCATCGGCATGCCGCACCGCGGGCGTCTCAACGTGCTGGCTGCCGTGATGGGCAAGCCCTACCAGGTGATCTTCCACGAGTTCCAGGGCGGCTCGTCGCTGCCGTCGGACGTGGAGGGCTCCGGCGACGTCAAGTACCACCTGGGCGCCTCGTCGGACCGCACCTTCGACGACAACTCGGTGCACCTGTCGCTGACCGCCAACCCCAGCCACCTGGAGATCGTCAATCCGGTGGTGCTCGGCAAGGCGCGGGCCAAGCAGGCCTATACCCTGCGCGAGAACCCGACCACCGGCCGCGGGCACGTGATGCCGCTGCTGCTGCACGGCGACGCCGCCTTCGCCGGCCAAGGCGTGATCGCCGAGTGCTTCAACCTGATGGGCGTGAAGGGCTACCGCACCGGCGGGGCGGTGCACTTCATCGTCAACAACCAGATCGGCTTCACCACCAGTCCGCGCTACTCGCGCACCAGCCCCTACCCGTCCGACACCGCCCTGATGGTCGAGGCGCCGATCTTCCACGCCAACGGCGACGACCCCGAGGCGGTCACCTACGCCGCCAAGGTCGCCACCGAGTACCGCCAGCAGTTCGGCAAGGACGTGGTCATCGACATGTTCTGCTACCGCCGCTTCGGCCACAACGAGGGCGACGATCCGACGATGACGCAGCCCTTGATGTACCTGGCCATCAAGCACCATCCGACGGTGCGCGAGCTGTATGGCCAGCGGCTGATCGACGAGAGCGTGATCACCACCCAGGAGCTGGAAGGCTTCATCGCCGACTTCGACGCCTACCTCGACAGGGAGTTCGAGGCCGGCAAGACCTACCACGCCGACAAGGCCGACTGGCTCGACGGCAAGTGGTCCGGCATCGCGCCGGAGCACGAAGAGCTGAGGGGCAATACCGCGGTGTCGCGCCAGAAGCTGCGCGACCTCGGTCTGAAGTTCACCACCCTCCCCGGCCGCATCGACGTGCACAAGACCGTGCGCCGGGTGATCGAGAACCGCCGCGCGGCGATCGAGGCGGGTCACAACATCGACTGGGCCACCGGCGAGCACTTCGCCTTCGCCACCCTGCTCGACCAGGGCTATCCGGTGCGCCTGTCCGGGCAGGACTCGGTGCGCGGCACCTTCGTGCAGCGGCACTGCGACATCGTCGACCAGACCACCGAGGAGCACTACCAGCCCCTCTCGAACCTGCGGCCGAGCCAGGCGCACTTCGAGGCGCTGGATTCGGCGCTGTCGGAAGAGGCGGTGCTCGGCTTCGAGTACGGCTTCTCCCTCGCCGACCCGAACACGCTAACGCTCTGGGAAGCCCAGTTCGGCGACTTCGCCAACGGCGCCCAGGTGCTGATCGACCAGTTCATCTCGTCGGGCGAGCGCAAGTGGCTGCGGATGAGCGGCCTCGTCATGCTGCTGCCGCACGGCTACGAGGGCCAGGGTCCGGAGCACTCGTCGGCCCGACTCGAGCGCTACCTGCAGCTCTGCGCCGAGGACAACATCCAGGTCTGCAACTGCTCGACGCCGGCCAACTACTTCCACGTGCTGCGTCGCCAGCTGATGCGCGACTACCGCAAGCCGCTGATCCTAATGACGCCGAAGTCGCTGCTGCGGCACAAGAAGGCGGTCTCGGACCTGGCCGACTTCGCCGAGGGCTCGGCGTTCCACCGCGTGTTGCACGACGACGCCGAGCACGAGCGCCACACCGAGGTGCGCCTGGCGCCCGACGCCAAGATCCGCCGCGTCGTGCTGTGCGCCGGCAAGGTCTACTACGATCTGCTGGACGAGCGCGAGAAGCGCGGCATCGACGACGTCTACCTGATGCGGCTCGAGCAGTTCTATCCCTGGCCGGTGAAGTCGCTGACCACCGAGCTGTCGCGGTTCGTGGGCGCCGAGCTGGTCTGGTGCCAGGAAGAGCCGAAGAACATGGGCGGCTGGACCTTCGTCGATCCCTGGCTGGAACTGACGCTGGCGAAGATGAAGATCAGCGCCAAGCGCGCCCGTTATGTGGGCCGTCCCGCCTCGGCCTCGACCGCCGCGGGCCTGATGAGCCGGCACATGAAGGAACTGCAGACCTTCCTGGACCTGGCGTTCGCCTGAG
>Ga0209415_10006021_pt1 | contig 21688 bp, 15 predicted proteins | sample PeaSoiSIISIP2007_FD_187696 | JGI IMG/M metagenome (GOLD analysis project Ga0209415, IMG submission 187696) | Peat soil microbial communities from Weissenstadt, Germany - SII-SIP-2007 (SPAdes) (version 2) | ecosystem: Environmental > Terrestrial > Soil > Wetlands > Peat | place: Germany... | reverse complement strand
GAGCCACATCTCGCGCCAGCGCTCGCCGACGATCAGGGGATCGGGCGGCCGGGCGTTGTAGGCAAGCATGGTGGAGGCCCAGGAAATGTTGCCCTTGAGCAAGGCCCCGCCCATGTAGTGACAATCGTCGCCATACCGGTCGTCGGTGGCATGGACGGGAATGATGGCGGCCAGGGCCGGCGGCCGGCGCGCGGCGACCTGGAGGGCGTTGAAGCCGCCCCAGGAGTAACCCATCATCCCGACCTTGCCGCTGCACCAGGGCTGGACCGCGATCCAGGCGATGACCGCGAGGGCGTCGTCATGCTCCTGAGGCAGGTACTCGTCCAGCAGCACGCCCTCGGAATCCCCGGACCCGCGCATGTCGACCCTGAGCGAGGCGTAACCGTGGCCGGCGAAGTAAGCGTGGGTCGGGGTGTCGCCGATGATCGTTCCGTCCCGCCGGCGGTAGGGAATGTATTCCAGCACCGCCGGCACGGGTACGCGCTTGGCCGAGCGCGGCAGCAGCAGGCGTGCCGCCAACCGGATCCCGTCGGCCATGGGAATCCAAACCGGATCGAGGACATCGAATTCCTCGGGCATCCGCTCGCGGATGATCGGTCCTTGGCTCACGACGCGGCCCTCACAGGTGATCTCGCGGGATCCGGTGGTCGAAACTCCGGCTGAAGCAACGCTCGCCGCCGGAATAGGCATCGACATCGGAGCGGAATATAAAGTGGGTCCGATCGCAGCTCATGCGAATCTTGGTTTCGAGCCGCGCGTCCCAGTCCGGCCGTCGATAGTGGACCTGAACGGATACCATGGTCTCGGCCGTGAGCGGATCGTTCCGGGCGATGGCGAATTCCTTGATCTTGCCATAGGAAACCACGGTGCCGATATCGTCGATGCGGTAGGATCCGTCGCTCCGGCTGTTGCGCACGACGGTCCTGTCGGCGGCGACATCGTAGAGAGTCTCCCGGTTCTCGATTCCGGGATCGAGAATCGTGGCGGCCATAGGCTTGGATTTTTCGACCGGCTGGAAGCCCGAATATTCACGAATGCGCGCCGCCGGCAGCACCGGCAAGGCGACATGGCTGCCGCCGGTCTCGATGGACAACGTGGCGGCCTCGGGCGACGGCCAAACCAAGGGCCAGTAGCAGCTCGAGATCGAGATCCGCAAACGCTGTCCAGGCGCGAAGACATGGCCCGCATGGGTAAGCGCAACCTTGACCCGGTATCGTCGGCCTGGCTCCAAGGCCGTCGGTTCGGCGTGGCTGTCCCGATGGGCAAGATTCAATACGCCGTAACTGACTCGTGTCGCGGCACCGTCGGGCGCCACGTCGCTAAGGCGCACGGCGACGAAGGCTTCCGGCTTGTCCGCCGCCAGTTCAAGGGTGGCAACGACCGAGCCGACGACGGCCAGGGGTTCGGATAGAGGTGGCGTATCGAAGACCAGTGAACCGGCATCGTCGATCCGCTGATCGAGCGGCAGTTCCGGCGCCACCTTGCCGAGGCCGTACGCGCACCATTCACCGCTCGCAAGGCCGGTCGTCTGGGGCGATCGCAGGATCAGCGAACCTTCGGGCCGTGGCGTGGAGCCGAGACCCTTTCGATTGAGCGACCAGACCTGCTCGACGATGTCCGGCGAGGGCGAGCGGTCGAGGGCGATCCAGCGTCCCGGCCGGTAGTCGTAGTGGGCCGCGGGCGCGATGCCATCCTGAAGCCAAAGCCGCAGCGCCGGATCGTTCTCCACACCCGTCGGCTTGCCCTTCAGCCAGCGATCCCACCAGCGGGTCGCCTCCTGGAGAAAGCCGATGGCAGGGCCAGGCACGCCACGCTGGGGGTAGAGGTGGCCCCAGGGCCCGAGGAGCCCCTTGCAGGGGACCTTCAGGTTTTCCGTTAGCTGGAAGACCGCGGCACGATAGCCGTCGGCCCAGCCGCTGACCGAGAGTACGGGGCACTGGATTGCCGCATAGTCCTCGCAGACGGAGCCGTGGCGCCAGAACGCGTCGCGCCGCTGATGCTCCAGCCAGAGCGCCGGAAAGGGACGCAGGACTTCGAGCCGGGCGAGCCAACGCTGGCACCAGTCCGGGCCCACCATCGCCGGGTCCGGCGGCAGGCCGGCATAGGCGAAGAAAGCGCCGCCCCAGTCCATATTGTCGGCGATGAGGCAGCCGCCCATGAGATGGGCGTCATCGGCGTAGCGATCGACCGTGGACGAGAGCGAGATCACGGCCTTCAAGGCGGGCGGACGGCGCGCGGCCACCTGAAGACCGTTAAAGCCGCCCCAGGAGATGCCGATCATGCCCACGCTGCCGCTGCACCAGGGCTGGGCGGCAAGCCAGGCGATGATCTCGCAGGCGTCGTCCTGCTCCTGCTTCAGATACTCGTCCAGCAACAGCCCGTCGGAATCGCCGCTGCCGGCGATGTCCACCCTGGCGCAGGCATAGCCTTGGGCCGCGATCCAGGGATGGCTTTCCTCATCGCGCACCCGGGTGCCGTCGCGCCGGCGATAGGGGATGTATTCCAGGATCGCCGGCACTGGATGGCCCTCCGCGTCTTGGGGCAACCAGAGTCTGGCCGCGAGACGCCGTCCGTCCGGCATCGGTATCCAGGCGAGCTCGATGGAACGGACTTTGTCCGATAAATCGCGGATGATCGGCGCCTCGGTCATGATCGACTCCCTGCCCGCTTGACGCGGCGCATCGGTCTTGTACGGGTGGGCCGGGCAGCCTGCGTCCCGGGCATCCGGCTGGCGAGATAGTCTTTGCATAGCCGGCGCGCTCGGGCGGGCTGGATTCGCTTGGCGTCCACCGCGTAGGCCCACCAGAAGCCGTCGATGAGTGCGGTCAGGCCAAGGGCAAGATCCTCTGCCGCCGGTTCCGGAGCGAGCTCCCGCAAGGCGAACATGATGTTGGACTGGAAGCGCCGGTTCAGGATCCGTTGCAGGCGGGCGAAGCGCGGATCGCGGCGCACCTCGAGCCAGAAGCTGAGCCAGGCGACCATCGATTCCGGCAGGAAATGCCGTCGGGAAAAGCAGCCATCGATGATCGCATGCAGGCGCGCAAGCGCCGTGGGCCTGGCCGGAAGGCGCGTAGCTATGTCCCGCGCGAGATCGCGCATGAGACGGCGCATGGTCGCTTCCAGCAGCGCCGCCTTGCCGTCGAAGTAGTGATTCACCAGGGCCGGCGAGAGGCCGGCCTGCTTGCCGATGGCGTTGAGCGTGGTCTGCTGGAGGCCGCCCGCGAAGATCGCGGCGATGGTGGCGTCGATCAGTTCGTCGCGGCGAAAGTTTTGGAGTCTTGAACTCGCCATGGCCCGCCCGGTCTCACCTATGCCACCGCCCATGGGATCGGGCGTTATTCGATTGAACAATCTACTGTTTGTACAGTCAACAAACTTCCCCCAGAATGGCTGAGTGCGGCCTCGAAACTCCCCGAACGGAGGCATGATTCCTCATGACGACCTCGCTCCCGCCGAAGGCGATCCGCCACCACGAGACCATCTGGATTCCGCTCGCCGACGGGACCAGGCTTGCCGGCCGCCTCTGGATTCCGGAAGACGCCGAGGCCCATCCGGTGCCGGCGATCCTGGAGTACATCCCCTATCGCCGGCGAGATGGAACACGTGACGGCGACGACCTCACCCACCCCTATCTCGCCGCCCACGGCTATGCCTGCCTGCGTCTGGACATCCGTGGCACGGGCGATTCCGAGGGCGTCATCCGGGACGAGTATCTGAAGCAGGAGCAGGACGACGCCGTCGAGGCCATCGCCTGGCTCGCCAAGCAGAGCTGGTGCAACGCCAATGTCGGCATGATGGGCATCTCCTGGGGCGGCTTCAATGCGCTCCAGGTCGCCGCCCGGCGCCCGCCGGCGTTGAAGGCGATCATGACCGCCTGCTCCACCGACGACCGCTATGCCGACGACATGCATTACATGGGCGGTTGCCATATGACCGGCAATCTGGAATGGGGCTCGAGTTTCTTCTCCATCATGGGGCGCGCGCCCGACCCGCTCATCGTCGGCGATCGCTGGCGGCAGATGTGGATGCAGCGCCTGGAGGCGGTCACGCCCGTATTCGCCACCTGGCTGCAGCACCAGCGGCGGGACGGCTATTGGCGCCATGGCTCGGTGTGCGAGGACGTCGGCGCCATCACATGCGCTGTCCTCGCCGTTGGCGGCTGGGCCGACGGCTATACCAACGCCGTATTCCGCCTGCTGCGCGATCTGAAGTCGCCGCGCCTGGCCATCGTCGGACCCTGGGGCCACAAATATCCGCATAACGGCGTGCCGGGCCCAGCCATAGGCTTCCTCACCGAATGTCTGCGCTGGTGGGACCATTGGCTGAAGGGCCGGGATACCGGAATCATGGCCGAGCCGATGCTGAGAGCCTATGTCCAGGATTCCGTCGCGCCGGCCAGCCACTATGATCGCCGGCCCGGCCATTGGGTGGCCGAGCCTTCCTGGCCGTCCCAGGCGATTGCGCAACAGCGCCTGACGCTCAATCGCGATGGTCTGGCCATAGAACCGGGCGAGGTCCAGGCACTGTCGGTCAACTCGCCGGAAACGACGGGTGCTGCCGGCGGCGAATGGTGCCCCTATGGCCTGGGCGGCCTCGGACCTGAGCTGCCGACGGATCAAAGGCCCGATGATGCGTATTCGCTGGTCTTCGACGGCAAACCCCTGGAGGAGACGCTCGAAATCCTTGGCGCGCCCGCCGTGGAGCTGGAGCTGGCGGCAGATCGGCCGGTCGCGAATCTCATCGTCCGCTTGAACGACGTGGCGCCCGACGGCTCTGTCACGCGTGTCAGCTACGGGGTGCTGAACCTCACGCATCGGGGCGGTCATTCGGCGCCTCAGCCCCTGGAACCGAACCGGCGCCAGCGCCTCCAGCTCCAGCTCAACGACATCGGGCACAGGTTCCTGGCGGGCCATCGGGTTCGCGTCGCCGTATCGACCGCCTACTGGCCGATCATCTGGCCGGCGCCAGCACCCGTCCGCCTTACCCTCTGGACCGGCCATTCGAGCCTTTCGCTTCCCGTTCGCCGCCCCCGTGCGGAAGACTCCCGCGTTGTCTTCGCCGAGCCGGAGAGACCCACGCCGACGCGTCGGCGCATGCTGAAACCGGGCGCGGTCCATCGCAGCATTTGTCAGGATGTCGCCAGCGGCGAGCAACGGATCGAGGTGCTGCGCGACGACGGCGCCTCGGTCATCGAAGAGATCGGCGTCGAGACCGCCTTGCGCAAGATCATCCGCTACCGGATGCGCCCCGACGATCCGACCTCGGCCCGGGCCGAGGTCGAACATGACCTCAGCAACCGCCACCCGCAAGGCTGGGACTGCCGGGTTCGCACTCGTTGCGCCATCGCCTGCACGGCCACGGAATTCGTCGTCGAGGCCGATCTCGAAGCTTTCGAGGGCGGGATCCGGTTGTTCTCGCGCAGCTGGACGGAGCGCATTGCCCGAGACATGTGTTGATCCTCGAGCCTTTGGAAACTAAGCCCAACGGCCCATAGGGAGACGGTGCCACGATGACAGCGACTTTCGGCGTGGGGCGATATAGGCAACTGTGGCAATCCAAAGGTATTCCGCGGGCACAATCTGCCAAGCGCAGGAAACCGCGCTACGTCAGCGTGCAGGGGTCAGGAAGACCTATCGGGAGGTACATCCCATGCGCGCCGCTCCGACGATCCTCGGTTCCTTAGCTCTCGTCGCCACCCTGGCAGGTTGCGTCTACGAGCCACCCTATGGCAATGGGCCCGGCTACGGCTCGGGCTATGGCTACGGTCCGAGCTACGGCTATGCCCCAAGTTACGGTTATGGACCGAGCTACAACTTCAGTTTCGGCTACTCTGGCGGCTATGGTGGTTATGGCGGCTGGCATCATCATCAGTACGACAATGACCGCTGGTAGATGGGCTGCAATCGAGGGACGGGGTCTCTCGACGTAACTGGCAAGGTCAACTATCCGGACAGCAAAGCCTCGGTCAGGCAAGCCCGCGTAGAACTTCATCCGATGCAACCACAATCGCCTGACGGCGGAACACCTTTTCGACAAGCACGCGGTGGACCTCGTCGTCGCGATCGGAGCAGCAATCCTTGACCACCATAATCCGATAGTCCGCATCGGCGGCATGGCGGACGGTCGAGAGCACCACGCCGCTTGTAGCGATGCCGGTGAGCAGAACTGTCTCGATGCCGCCCGACCGCAGGATCATGTCCAGGTCGGTCCCGGCAAATGCGCCCACGCGATGTTTGGTCACGATGACCTCGCCGGGCATGGGCGCCACGGCGGGGTGTATCTCCGCACCGGAGTCCCCGGCGGCAAAGCGCCCCGTCTCTCGGATTGCACTGAACGACATATTCCGGCGGCTTACCTCTGGGTAGCCGGCACGGAAGCCTAGGACCACATAGGCCACCAGTAACCCTGCCTTGCGGGCTGCGTCGAGAAGGCTCGCGGTCCGGGTGAGGAGCGCCTCCTTGTCCATGGCGAAACCTTCGACGATCGACACCTGAAAATCCATGACGAGAAGAGCCGTCGTCGCGGGATCGATTGCGAGTTTGTCGGTCATGGCGAGATTCCTTGTTCGAAGGCGATGTTGAGATACGCCCGATTGCAGCAGCAAGCTAAGGATCGGCGTGGCCGCGGCCGACGAGAGGCATCGATGCGCCGGCGAGACCTACGCAATGCGATTCTTTTCACGGCGACGATGGCCGCTGATCTCTACGCCATCCTCGGGCCGCAGCGACCGAAAGCCAGGGAGGGATAACAGCGGTATGACCGCCATCAAAAGGAACACTTCATGGAAGCGCTGAGGCGTCAATTGATGGCTTTGCCAGGTGAGCAGGCCGAGAAGCATGGCGCCGAGCGAGACGCCGAAGCTGACGGTAAGCTGTTGCAGCACGCCTCCCAGGCTGGTGGCGCGGCTCAGCTTGTCGGCGGGCGTGTCGGCATAGGCAAGCGTGTTGGAGGTCATGAACTGTGTCGTCCGCACCAAGCCGAAGAGCACGATGTAGCCAGCGATGACCCATTGCGACGTACCCGGCCCGACCAGGGAAAAGCCGGCGATCACGACGGAAGCCATGATGGCGCTCCAGAACAACACCCGGTCAAATCCCAGCAGGCGCAGGAGGCGCGACGAAACGGGCCGGATCATCAACGCCCCGATGCTGCTGAGAAAAGTGAGGGAGCCGGATCGGACCGGGCTCATGCCCAGGCCGACTTGCAACATGACCGGCAAGAGAAACGGCACGCCGTTCATGCCGATCCTGCACAGCCCGCCGGCCAGCGTGCCGATCCGAAACGACCGTAGGCGGAACAGGGTCAGGTCCACCGCCGGCTCCGCCGCTCTGCGCGCATGCATCACGAAACCGGACAGCAGCACCAATGCGGCAATCAATACGCCCGCTATCGCCGCCGGGCCTATGATCGGCCGGCCGATGTTTTCGATTCCGTATTGCAACAACGCCAGCCCAAACCCGATCATCAGGAATCCGCGCAAGTCGAATTTGACCCGCCGCTCGCCCCGGACCTCTTCCACGAAGCGCAACGCAAGCAGGATACCCAGGCAACCGAACGGGATGTTCACATAGAAGATCCAGCGCCAGGACGCGTAGCTCGTCAGCACGCCTCCGAGCAAGGGTCCGATGACCGGGCCGATGAGCGCGGGGAGGCTCATGTATATCATCGCGGTGAAAAGCTGATTCCTCGGAAAGCTGCGCAGCAATATCAATCGGCCCACGGGAGTCATCATGGCACCGCCGAAGCCCTGCAAGGCCCGGGTGGCCACGAGCATCGCAAAGCTGTCGGCGATGCCGCAAAGGCAAGAGCCAATCGTGAAGATCAGCAAGGCAAGGATGAAGATTTTTCGCGCGCCGAAGCGATCGGCGAACCAGCCGCTCACGGGTATGAACACCGCCAAAGTGAGAACATAGGTGGTCACCGCCAGGTTCATGCGCAACGGCGTAGCGTCGAGGCTCTTCGCCATTTCGGGGATAGCGGTTGTGATGACGGTCGAATCGAGTTGTTCCATCAAGAACGCGACGGCCACGACCATGGGTATGATCAGCCGCAAACGGGGATTGCGTTCGGTGGGGAAAGCCTGTGGGACCGAACCGTCGCCCGAACGGGAATGCTTATGAGGTTTGTCTGCCGGCAAACTATTGATGCTCCACATCTAGCGTAGCAATAGGGCGCCGGGAGGTCCAAACCTAACAGGTCCGCGACACCCCGCCAGAATTGCAAGGAAGCTCGCCCATAAAGCGTCCGTTGCCCGCGAGCCACAGGCTGGAAGATTCCAGGTCCTCCCTCGATTTCCAGCGCGAATTCGCTCACCTTGCCGGTCGTTGAGCGCAGAGAGGCCGAAGCGGGCACAAAGCTTCAGGTTGCCAGTTCTCGTGCCGTCCGCAGGACCTGCTCTATCATGGCGTGGCCAGCCTGAGGATCGGACCAGGCTGTTTGCACCTCGCGCGCGAGATTTTGTCGCAAGGCTGCGCATCGTCCATTGCGGCCAGCACGTCGGCATGTCACTCCAGAGAAGATTGCAGCCGGTGGCGACGGTGGGACAAACCCGAAGACACGCGCCGACCTAGCTCCGTCTGCCGATGACGGACTTGCGGCGAGCCATAAGCTGGTTCAGCCCTTCGACCAGAGCCGAGAAGCCGATGGCCGCATAGATATAGCCCTTTGGAATCTCGAAGCTCATTCCCTCGGCCAGCAAGGTGAAGCCGACCAGCAGCAGGAAGCTCAACGCCAGCATCTTGATGGTGGGGTGGCGATTGATGAAATTGGCGACCGGCCCCGAGCCGGCGATCATCAGCAGCATGGCGATGACCACGCCGCTCGCCATGACCCAATACTGGTTGGCCATCCCGACGGCCGTAACTACGCTGTCTAGGGAAAAGACGATATCCAGCAACACGATCTGCACGATGATCCCCGTGAAGGTCTGTGCCGTCCCGGTCGCGGGCACAGACGCATCGCCCTCGATTTGCGCATGGATTTCGCGGGTGCCCTGGAAGAGCAGGAAAAGGCCGCCGCCAACGAGAATAAGATCGCGCCATGAGACGGCATGGCCGGCAAACTCGAATATCGGCTGGGTCAACCCGACGATCCAGACGACGGCGCCCAGCAGCAGGAGGCGTATGGCGAGCGCCAGAGCCAGTCCAATCTGGCGGGCCTGCGCCTGGCGTGCCAGCGGCAGGCGGCCCGCGACCACGGCGATGAAGACGAGGTTGTCGATGCCAAGCACGATTTCCATCGCCGTGAGCGTCGCCAGGCTCGCCCAAATCTGCGGATCCACAATAAAGCTCGGCATGTTCCGCTATTCCCCTCTGAAATCCAATTCGCCCTCTACCAGAATGAGTAGCGGACGATGCAATAGAGCGCGCGGAATGCATCGCGCAGGCCGATCTTCTTCCCCTCGGCATAGGTTCTGCCGTGATAGCTGATGCCCACTTCGAAGATGCGAGGCTTAGGGCGAAGCCGAGCAAGTTTGGCGGTCACTTCTACTTCGAAACCAAAGCGGTCCTCCCGCAACGCGATGCGGTCGATGACGTCGCGCCGGAAGACTTTGAATCCCGTTTCCATGTCGGTGAGATTCAGGTCGGTAAACATGTTGGCCAGCAGGGTGAGCATGCGATTGGCAACGTTGTGCCAAAAATATAGTACGCGGACTTCGTCACCGCCGCGGAACCGAGACCCGTAGACAACGTCGGCGGCTCCTCTTGCGATGGGAGCCAGCAGCCTTGGGTATTCTGACGGATTATACTCCAGGTCGGCGTCCTGGATGAGAATGACGTCTCCGGATGCGACCCGAAACGCGCTGCGAAGCGCGGCTCCTTTGCCAAGATTGCGTTCATGGCGGATCAGCTTTAGAGACCCGGCCCGCTCGGCGAAACGGCCCAGAATCTCGGCCGATCCGTCCACGGAACCATCGTCGACAACGACTATCTCCAGTTTCAAGCCGGGCGTGGAGGCGGCCAGCACGCGCTCTACCTGGGTCCCGACCGTGGCTTCTTCATTGAAGCAGGGCATGATCACGGAAACTGACAACTCTGCCACCGCGCCGTGCCCGCTCCTGTTCATCATGTCGCGCCGCTACAGGTTTGCGCGGATGCCACGGAAAATGGGGTTGTCGTTCCAGTCCCAGTACCGCGAGACTTCACCAGGATGCGGCCCGGCATTCCAATCGATCGTCGCCGTACTCCAACTTCCCATGACTTGGATGAACATGGAATACGGCAGAATCAGCATGAGGCATAGAGATGGCGCGAGCCGCCGCCCGCCGGCCTCAATGGCGGCGCCGAGCAGGATGAGGATCGGACCCTGGACCTCGGTGAAATACCTTGGGCCGAAGCAGGCGCCCCCATGCCAAGCCCGATAGCTCGCATTGAGCCCGGTCGCGAGGATGATACAGGCGCCCAGAGCAAGAAACAAAGGCTCGCGCGACAAGGCCGAGGCATGGCGGAGCACGAGAACGAGGGCCAGGGCCGCGGCGGGAAAATAAAGAAAGATGCCGCGGGCCGGGCTGAAAAAGATACCTGGCAAAGCCTCCCGCATATTGCGCAGCGCCAGGTCGCCAATTTGACCCTGGCCGACGCCGAGTATGCTGCCCAGCACCACATGGTTATAGATCCCGACCGGCAGGACGATGGCCGCGGCAGGAGCCATGAACCAAAGCCATAGGCGCGGTTGCCGATAGAGGGCAACGAGCCCGATCGGACCGGCCAAGAACAGATTGTTGTCTCTGATCGCGACCGCCAGGCCAAGAGAAAGGCCAACCACGAGCGCGGCTAATCGAGGGCGCTTGTCGGACGCCAATACGCCGCGGATCGCGCAGAGCAACGCCAGGCTGCCAGGCCCATGCTGCCAGAGAGCCTGGGAAGAAATGGCGTATGTCTCGCTGCCAAATGCGTAGAGCGCGGTCAATATGAACGGGAGCCACGACCGGAAGCCAAGCGAGACGCAAATCGACCAGAACACGCCAACCGACAGCGCGGCGAAAATGGAAGCCGCAAGCTTCTGGAGGGGGCCGACGGCAAAGTCGCGCCACTCATCGATCGAAAACGGCTGGTGCCAAGCCTGATAGAGCACCGGAACCGCGTAGACAGGAATCGAGAGAATGCCCGTGGCGAGCGGGTAGACCGAGGCCGTGCCAAAACGCGTCTGCTGGAGCCAATAGGGCCGGGCGAAGCGGCGATGCTCCTCTTCCGCAAAACGATCCAGCATCACCGTGCCGTCGAGCAGCACCACGACTGGCACGAGCGAAGCGGGCACCGTGTCGCCGCTGCCTATCGTTCTACCGTTCGCATTGAATATGCCGAAGCTGAGCAAAATCCAGAGGACGACCGCCGTCGCGGCCACGACCGGGCTCTTGCGCGCGACCAACGGGCCAGCAAGCCTCTCGGGAGACGATGCCAACTTTATGCCTTTCTGGGGGCCCCTATTCAAGCGACGGACACATCCACACGAAATGCGACGGCGAAGTCATCGATCGAGGCCAATGGCCCGCGGCAAACCCGGCCGCGCACATTCTGGGCACGGGCGACCTTCCGCCTGGCGCCTTCGAGGACTCGATGTCGATTTTCAGATCTGCCTTGTCCCGGTCCGGCCCGGCGCACCGAGGCGCACCGAGGCTTGGCATGTCCCCCCGGCTGTGATATCCCGCATATCTCGGTCGTTCACAAGCAGCGGTTGCCGGATTTTCGACTCCATATGAGCGTTGCTTGCCCGGTACGCTTCCTTCGTCGAGACTAGCCGAGGGAGCACATGCTCGATATCGGAATCATCGTCCCAGAGCTGGCCAAGTATGGCGGCGCGGAAAAGCTTCTTATCGAATGCCTGGTTCGCTGGCAGTATGAGCACCGCCTCACCGTCTATACGGCAGTCGTAGATGAGGGCCTTCTGGCCGAGGCCGGGCTGCATAAGGTCACTCTGCGCAAGCTGAGGCCGCCCTTCGAAGGCGAGCATTCCGTCATCCTCAATACCGCCCTGCTGCCCAAGATCTGGGAACGGCAGGTTGGCGTCCACGACATCTATCACGCGCACCTGTGGCCCATGCATCTCCTCGATCTGCATCCGATGGTATGGTACCCGCATGAGCCACTGCGCGGCATTCACGATCTTCGCCACGACCAGAAGGAGGAAGCCGCCGCCGAGGGCACCCTCCGGCTCCACCTATATCCGAAGGAGAACTATGACCCGGTGGGCGAGGTTCGCGGGTCGAAGCTGGAACTCGAAGCGACGCTGCAGGCATTGACGGTCCTCGATACGACCGGGCGGCCAGATCGCGTCGTGGCCAACAGCCAGTACATGGCCGAATATCTGCAGAAGATCTACAAACTGCCGAGGATCGAGGTCGTCTATCCCGGCGTGACTCTGGAAAGGGCGATCGAGCTCCCGCATGCTGGAGACATCGTCCTCGCCATCGGCCAATTGTGGCGCCACAAGCGAACGCGCCTCATCATCGAGGCGATCCGCCAGGTCGAGGGCGTGCAGCTCTACATCGTCGGCTCCGGCCCCGAGAAGCAGCGCCTCCTGACCGTGGCCAAGCGGATGGGCGTGTCCGATCGGGTGTTCTTTCTTCACGGCCTGGATAATCACGAAGTACAAATTCTCCTGGCGCGCTGCCTCTGTGTCGTCTTCATGCCGATCCGCGAGCCGTTCGGCATTGTCGCCCTTGAAGCCCTGGCGGCCGGCAAGCCGCTGGTCGCCGTGAACGAGGGCGGTTTCTGCGAAATCGTCGACGAGGAATGCGCCTTCCTCGTTCCGCCGCTCCCAGCCGAGATTGCAGGCCGAATTCGGAGGCTCCAAGAAGATCGCGCGCTCGCGCTCCGCATGGGCGCCCACGGCCGCGAGGTGGCTAGCAACTTCACCTGGGACCGGACCGCTGCGGAAATCCTGGCAATCATCCAGAGCTGTCGGACGGAATGGGCGGCCGCGCGGCGGGCTCTGCCGGATTTGGCCAACGAGACGCCGTTGGTCGGCATCCATTACTTCACGTGGTATGGCGAGGGCCTCGGCAGTCGCCACTGGTCCGACAATCCGGCATTCGGCGGCGTGTCGGACGTCCCCCAGCTCGGCTACTACGGCTCGCTCAGCGGCGACACCGCATCCCGGCATATCGACCTGATGGAGGAGATGGACATCGATTTCGTCATCTTTAATCTCCACGTCGACGAGGAAGGCATCGACCACTATCAGTTTAGCGCCGCTGAAACCATGATCGAAGTGGCCGCGCAGCGGGGCTCAAGGCTGCGTTTCGCCGTTGCTCTGTGCCTCTACACGGCCCGACCTCCGATCATCGAAGCTGCCGTGGTCAAGATACGGGAAGGCATAATGGCGCACGCGCGCTACCAGAAGCTTCGCGGCAAGCCGCTGATCTTCATGCTTTGGACGGGTCTGCTGGATGGCGATTACATGGCGATCCGCTTGCTGAAAGCGCTGACCGAGGATTGCCTGCGGGTCGCCGCCAGCCTCAGACTGTTCGATTCGGGAACGGAATCGCGCCGAACCTTCGATTTGTTCGACGCAGCCTCCTTGTTTTCTCCGCTCGAACTCTCCGCACCCGAGTTGTGGGAGGAGACCTGGCAACGCGCCTATGACGGCGCCGGCGGGATGCCGGCGCGTCTCAGGATCGCGACTTTGTCGCCCGGCTATGATGACACGCATCTGCAAGACCCCAACCGTCACGGCAATCCCTACAGGCGGGTGCCGCGCGACCACGGCGCGACCTATCGCCGGAGCGCGGACTTCGCGCTGCGGCAGGCTGATCCGCCGGAGATGCTCATAGTCTCGACCTTCAATGAGTTCCATGAAAACACGCATGTCGAGCCCTCGCTCAGCTGGGGCCGGTTCTATATCGAGATGACCCGCGACCTGATCGCGGAGGCCCGGGCCATGGCGCGTCGGCGCAGGGCGGCCGGCGGCGACGAACTCGCCGGGTTTGACCAACCCGACGAGCGGCGCGCCACACCATGAACGAGGTCGGCCATCGGGTCCGCTTTCCGCAGATTGGCGGGCCGTCCCCCTCGGTGGGCAAGGCGGATGGTGTGGTGCATCTGCGTATCGATCCTCCCTTCCTCGGCCTGCCGGGGCGGCAGGCCACGGCCGGGCTGAATGTCGTCCTGCCCAGGCATCTGCGGGACAGCGAGTTCTACCTGGTGGCAGACATCTACCGGCGCGATCTTGCCGTCCATCCGCACGGGCATATTGGCTGGTGGAGCTTTCCGTTGACTCGCACCGGCGCAATTGCCCTCGTGGTCAGTGACGACAATGGCCGAATAGAGGTCACCGGCGAAGACGTGGAAGGGCTGGGCCGCTGGGTCAACGAGGATCTGGATCTGCCTGGATCGACGACACTGCTGTTGCATCTCGTCCTGCGCCACCGCGTCAATGATGGGATCGCTCACATCCAGTCGGTCTTACTGTATCGCGACCCGGCCGCCGCCGAGGCCGCCTCGCGCGAGCGGGCGAGCCTGACAGGCGATTGGACCGCGGTCGCTGCTCTGTCGAGGGCGCCGTTCCAGTGGCCCGCCGGCAGCACCATCCGGATCGTAACCCAGAGGTTGGCTGCGGCCCCGCGCATGGCGCGCGGTCCACTTGCCGCGCAGCTGGTGAAGCTGCTTGCCCGAGACGGCATGGCCGCGCGCCTCTACGCTTCCGAGTTCGACCCCGAGCTTCGCGGGCCCGTTGCGCATATCGGCGATTTGGCCGAAGACACGCAGAAGAACGACCTTATGCTCATCCTCGTCGATGACCATCTTGCGGCCCTGCCCTGGCTTGCCAGGCTATCTTGCATCAAGATTCTCTATTTCCTTGGCCTGCCCAATTTCAGTCGGCTGCAAGCCTTCGACGCAGAATCCCATGAGCGCAACATCGCGGCCCAGAATCTCATTCGACATGCCGCCGGTTGCGAGCTGTGGGCAGCCGGCACGGCCAGGTTGGCCGGCATTTTTGCCCACCATCTCCTGCGCAGTCTGACCGAAGGCGCGATCGAGGAGAGCGGCCGGCCGCAAGCCATGGGCGCAAGGAACCTCCTGCCCCGCTTCGCACCGGCCGATCGTTCCTGGCTGACGCCGTTGCTGAATGCGGCGTCCGAACTCGATGCCGACACACGCGCAGCCTGCGAGGCCGCCATCACCCACCGGACGCTATCCTGCCGGGTCCCAGGCCGCGCCGGCTTGTGGGACAGCATTGTGGTTGCCGAGTTACCTAACCTGCCGGCCGAGGGAATGCTGCTGCTCTTCCACGGACGGCTGTCGCCTGACGAAGGCATCGTCGGCGCACTCGAATTGTTCGCCGCCTATGCCGGCGACGCCGGCGACGGCCATTTGGTGATCGCCGGCGATAGGCCGGTCCGGGCCTTCGCCGACTATCTGGAGTATTTGCTGGCAACCCGTTTCACCTCGATCAAGGAACGGGTCAGCTTGTTTGCCGACTTGGATGACGGGCAGCTCAAGGCACTCTACCGGCGTTGCGACGCGCTCATCCATTTGGGTCCGGACGCCGCCCTCCGGCTGGAGGAGGCGGTCCACTTCGCCAAGCCGCTCTTCACCGCCGGCTCGGCAGTTCCGCATGCGGGATATCGACTCTACGGAACAAACAGGGAGCATCAGGCGGCTCGCATTCGACACTTCCTGAATGACTCGCACGCGCTGGCCGAACTGGTCGATCAACAGCGTACGAGTCTGGCCGGGCTCGATTCTTCGCCCGGCGATGTATCTGTTTGGGATTTGCTCGAGACGGCCCTCGCCCGTGTCGCTGCCGGGTCTGGAAGTGTTCGATGACTGCCGCTTATCGGTGGCTCTGCGTCGGCGACGCAACGCGCGGCCCCCGGCCGACCCTCGCCGCTTGTTGAGGGTCGTCCACGCATACAAGGTCTACACGCCCGAGGTCATCGGCGGCATTCCGGAAGTTATCCGCCTGATTGCAGGCGGACTAGCACAGAGTTGCAGCAGCCGTATTCTGGTTTCCCGTATGCGGGGCCGCGGTGGCAGCGAAATGATGGGCGAAGTGCCGGTGCACCGCGTGGCTTCGCTGGGCAATCTGCTGTCGATGCCGCTCGCCCCGACCTATCCGCTCTCGCTTTGGGCTGGCGCCTACCATGCCGACCTCGTCGCCTATCATGCGCCGTTCCCGCTCGTCGATCTGGCGGTAAGCCTTCATTTCCCCCGTCACACCGCCCTCGTCGTCCATTGGCATGCGGAGATCGTGGCGCAGCGTCGGCTGCTGCCGGTCGTCGCACCGCTGATCCGCCGAACTCTCGCTCGGGCCGAGCGCATCATCGTCTCGAGTCAGGCGATGATCGACGGTTCGCCCACTCTGCGCCCCTTCGTCGACAAATGCGCGGTAATCCCCTTCGGCATCGACGCCTCGGCCTGGTCCACGCTCAGTCCTGAGGAGTCCATCAAGGTCGCCGAGCTGCGCGCACGCTGTCCGCGCCTCGTGGTCGCCGTCGGCCGGCTCGTTCGCTACAAGGGCTTTGACGTGCTGATCGAGGCGATGCGCCAAGTGGAAGGCCAGCTGACGATCGTCGGCACTGGACCGTTGGAACATGCCCTGCACCGCCAAATCGCCGAAGCCGGTTTGGCGCATCGCATCCAGATCGCCGGGTATCTGCCTCAGTCGGAGCTGAAATGCCTGTTGCATGCGAGCCGCGTTTTCGTACTGCCCTCGATCGCCGACAACGAGGCCTTCGGCATCGCTCAACTGGAGGCGATGGCCTGTGCCAAGCCCATCGTCAATACACGGCTTTCGACCGGTGTTGCCTGGGTGGCACGCGATGGCGTGGAGGCCGTGACCGTGGCGCCGGGTGCTGTCGACGATCTGGCAAGGGCGCTGGGGCAGTTGCTCGACGACAATGTGAGAGCCGCGAGACTTGGCAACGCAGGTCTGCAACGGGTCGCCGATCAGTTCGGCCTCGAGGGTTTTCTGGCCGACGTCCTGACGGTCTATCGACAGGCAGTTCTCGCGCGCCAGTCTTCCGCACGCAATGCGCTCTGCAACGGCATGTCCCTCCACCAGCCTCCCGATCCATGACTGCCCTGCCTGCCCCACCGTTGCGGCCTCAGGCCCCCAGGGCCTCGCTCGGTCCTGTCGGGATGCAACTTGTCGGACCGCATTTTGCCTGGCCAACAAATTGTGCCGTCCGCATTGTCGCGCGTGACATCCGGCGACGCGATGCCGTCGGCGAATTCTGCCTGCAGCTCGCGGATCTCCTGTCCAGCAACGGTGTGCCGGCGCAGCTCCATGCCGAGAACTGGAACCCTAGCCAGACGCCGGACATCCAGGCGACACACTCTCTGACGCGCGTCGTTGCCCAACGAGACGTCGTCTTTTTCCATCTCTCGACGGAAGATCCCGCCCTACCCTCGATCGCAGGGCTGCCGCACCGCAAGCTGCTCTATTTTCACGGCGTCACTCCATCGTCCTTCTTCGAGGCCTATGATCCGCAGGCGGCGGCACGTTGCCGTGCCGGTATGGCGCAAACCGCTTGGGTGCACCGCTTCGACCTGCTGATGTGCAACTCGCAAACAAGCGCCAGGGCCCTGCGCACGCAATGCGGTGAAGCCGCGCTCGACGATGTCATTGTCTGCCCGCCGGTCCTCGGGATCGGGCGCTGGCTCGCTCCGTCGAGCGAGCCCGCCCCGCCGCCGCCCACCGAGCGTTTCATCCTTTTCGTCGGCCGGCGCGCTCCGAACAAAGGATTGCACCGCCTTCTCTCCGCCTTTCGCTCCCTCGCCGCCAGCGATCCCCGCACGAACCTCGTCGTGGTCGGCAATTCAGTAACGCCAGGCTACGACCGGGAGCTTCATGCGCTCGCCCAATCGATCGCGTCTGATTTCGGCGAACGTATCTTCTTCCGGGAGGAAGTCAGCATGGCCACCCTGCGCGGTCTCTATGAAACCGCAATGCTTTTCGTCGCGCCGAGCGAGCATGAGGGCTTCTGTGTGCCAGTACTCGAGGCCATGCAATTCGGATTGCCGGTGCTGGCGGGGACCGATGCGGCCATCGGCGAGCTCCTTGGCGGCGTGGGCTGCCTGTTGAACGCCGATGCCGCGGCCAGCGCCGGCATTCTCGCGCGCGGGCTCGACGATCTCGCGTGGCGCGAGGATATCCGGGCGCGCCAGCAAGCTCGCTTCTCCGCGCTCGCCACGCAAACCAGCGGACGGCTCGTCTGGCAGGCGCTTGAGCGCCTCTTGCGGCTCGATGCGGGTCCTCTTTAACACCTATCCTTGGGCTTTCGACCGCCCTGGCGGCGGCGAGATTCAGCTCATGAAATATGCCGAGCATCTGCCGCGGCTTGGCGTCGAGGTGCTGCTGCACGATCTTTGGCGCCCGCGCTTTGACGATGTCGATCTGGTCCATTTTTTTTCGAGCCTCGGCGGCTCCGTGCACTTCTGCAATTACGTTCACGGCCGCGGCCTGCCGCTGGTGATCAGTTCCAGCCTCTGGATCACCGAGACAACCCATGAGCGCTATCCTGTCGGGGAGATCCGCCAGCAATTCGCCCTCGCTCAGGCGATCGTCACGAACTCGCGGATGGAGGCGCGGGCCCTGGCCGATATTCTCGATCTGCCTCGTGAGCAGTTCGTGCCGGTGCTCAATGGCGTTGACCGGCGTTTTGCGGAGCGGATCGATGAAGGCATATTCCGCCAACGCTTCGACGTCGAGGGACCCTTCATCCTCAACGTCGCCAATGTCGAGCCGCGAAAGAACCAACTCTACCTGGCGCGCGCCCTCCAGGGCAGCGAACTGCCACTCGTCATCATCGGTCACCCGCGCGACCGCCGCTATCTGGACCAGGTCATGGCTGAGGGCGGAGGAGTCATCCGCTATCTGGGTCCGATCGCCCATGACGACCCGGCGTTGCAGGCCGCCTATGCCGCCTGCAGCGTCTTCGCCCTGCCCAGCGAGCTGGAGACACCGGGCCTGGCTGCGCTGGAGGCGGCGGCATCGGGTGCGCGGCTAGTTGTCACTCTTGAGGGCTCGACCCGGGAGTACTTCGGGGATGAGGTCACCTATGTCAGGCCGGGCGACGTCGCCGGCCTGCGCGCCGCCATAGACCGGGCGCTGGCCGGGCCAAGTCCGGCCGCCCTGGCTCGGCGCATCGTCGAGCATTTCGCCTGGGAACGCGTGATCGGCGAGTTGAAGACCCTATACGAGCGGATTGCCATGCCAGCCACGGCACGATAGGGGCATGATGGTTTGGCGAAGCATCCGGAACGCGACGGCAAACCGCCTCGCCTATCCGGTGGTGGAGCGGCTGGCTGGACGCAAAGTGCGTGCCAAACTGGCCCGGCTCAATGCCGCCTGGGCTCTGCCCGACGTCGAGCGCCGGCGCCAGGCCGGCCTCGCGCTGGCGCAGACGGTGGCCTGGGCCGGCGCCGCTGTGCCTTACTATCGCGATCTCTTCGCGCGGCTTCGCTTCGACCCCCAAAGACTTCAGCGCGACACCGCCTATCTCGGCGAACTGCCCTATTTGTCCAAAGAGATCATCCGCACCGAAGGCACCCGGCTGCTGCGCGAGGACTATGCCAATCTTGTGATACATCGATCGCGGACCGGCGGATCGACCGGCCCTTCGATCGAGATCTGCTACGATCAGGCGGCCGTCGACTGGTCCTCGGCCGTCACGCGCCACGCGCGCTCCTCGATCGGCAAACACGGCGCACTGACCGAACTGCATCTGGCGAGCCGTTTTCCGGAGGTTTTCCCCCTCAAGGACCGCCTAAAGGAGGCGGTCAAGTGCTTCGTCATGAACCGCTCCAACGCGTTTATCGCCGATTTCGAACCGTCAAGCCTCGATACGCTGTGGCATCAAATCAGCCGGCTCAAGCCCTATCTGGTTCATGGTCATCCCTCGACCCTCTTCCATCTAGCCCGGCACCTGGCGGCGCGCGGCGGCGGGGGTCGTATGTTCACGGTATTCGAATCCAGCGGTGAGCTTCTTCAAGCGTACCAGCGTGAAACCATCGCTCGGGTCTTCGAGTGCCGCGTGGTCGACCGTTACGGCCTAGCCGAGTTCGGCGTCGTCGCCTATCAGATGGATGATGAACCCAATGCGCTGCGCGTCTATGACGGATTTGTCTGGCCGGAAACGACGGAGGAAGGCGAGATCGTGCTGACCGGCCTGACGAACCGGATGATGCCGCTGATCCGCTATCGGACCGGCGATCTCGCCACGCTGACGGAACGTGCAGGGGGCCATGTGCTCTCGAATCTGGTCGGACGAGTGCACGACCTGGTTTCGATCGACGGCAAGGCCTATGCTACTCACTACATCCAGGACCTGCTCCAGCGCGTCGGCGGCATCGCCGAGTTCCAGATAGTGCCTTGCCAGAGACCAGTTTTACGATTGGTTCTTGAGCCGGATCGAGATCCAGAAGGCATCCGCACCCGGCTTGCCGGCTGGTGGGGCGCCACCGTCCAAGTCGAATTCATCGAGCCAGCTGCGATCAAGCTGACCGGCGAACGTGGCAAGTTTCGCCATGTCCTCTCCGATGAAATTCCATGATGGCTGTGCCATGGACGTAAGATTCGGGGGACGCTTCCTCTCTCTCTTTTGGTCGCGCAAAAGCCGCGCAAGCGAGCAAGTATTGGATCTCGCATGATCCTATTCGTCGCCGAAGAGCGGGACAGCGAAGCTGCCGGCGTCGTCGAGGCGGCGCTGTGCCGCTCTTTCACCCAGCGCCAGGTGGTCCGGCTGGCGGCCCGGGATTTGCCTTCGCCAGCGGACGGCACCTGTGCCGTTTTCCTCAACCCGGAGGCAGAAAGTGCCAGCTGGCTCATTGGCGCGACTGAACAGCGTTCCAAGGGGCTATTGCTCGGACACCTCGCTCCGACGATCGCCGGCATGCTTGGCGTTGCCATCGATGGCGCCGCACCGGCCGGCGCGGGGTGGTCGGACTGCTGCCCGGCTCTGCCGCATGCGAGCACATCGAGCCGCGGCCATGTGGCGTACGCGGATACAGGCTTTGGCGCGCTGAGCCCGATGCGCAAACGATCTCTGGCGCGATTCGATTTTGCCGATGAGTGGAACAACCTCGGCTATGGCCGCATCACGCTGGATGGAAGCCCATGGTCGATCTGCCAGGTGGCGCATCCCGACGGCGCGGCGAACGTCGCCGAGCTTGTCGTCGAAGGACAGCTTGACCGCATGGTCTATGCCGCGTTGCGTGACCTTCCGACGGCGAGCCTCCTCTGGTTCAACCGCCAGGTAGGGCCGGTCGATAGTCAGGAATGGCGCCTGGTCGAAACCTTCTTCAGCGACTACCGGTCCGAGACATTGCCCTGCCGCCCGCATCTCAGGGAGATTCCCATCGGCTACGACGCCGCCGTTACCATGCGCCTGGATTGCGACGAGGCGATCGCTTCGGCGCGACCGCTGTTCGACCTGTACCGGTCGCGCGGCTTTCCGTTTTCGCTGGCGGTCGTGACCGGCCTTTCAAGGGGTGACTATTCTCTGCCGTTTCTGCGCGAAGTCGCCGCGGCGGGCGGCAGTATCCTGTCCCACTCACACAGCCATGCGGCTGCTTGGGGTGGTTCTTGCGGCGCGGCGCTGGAAGAGGCCTTGCGCTCGAGGGCCTGGCTCGAAGAGGCACTGCCCGGAACCCCAATTCGCTACGCCGTTTCGCCCTTCCACCAGACTCCCGCATTCGCCCTTACCTCGCTTTGGCGCGCCAGCTATGGCGGTGTCATCGGCGGG